>ERZ795059.3176-NODE-3176-length-16141-cov-8.177111_pt1 | contig 16141 bp, 18 predicted proteins | sample MGYA00375143_ERZ795059 | MGnify/ENA primary metagenome ERZ795059 (study PRJEB30188, sample SAMN05720168) | activated sludge metagenome | isolation source: Anaerobic digester | place: USA | collected 2015-01-07 ... | reverse complement strand
CTGTATTTGAACCGGCTCCACCAAGTTTCTACATTGATAATAACTCCACTTATATGGTAGTACATTGGGATTTAGGCCAATTTGCACCAGGCATTGATAGAGGAGATTTATACTTTTATGACATGACTGCATTCAATGGTGGAACAGTTGACTATACATCTGATGTCTATAGACCTCTTGTATTCCACAATGTTGCATCTTCAGGAAGTGTAAGGATCAATGGCATTAACCCAGCAAAATCGTATGCTTGCTACATGAAACTTTACAAGAACGGGTGGGTTAGACAATCTGGAACATTGACAGCATCATCGATCTACATGACAGTTGTTCCATCATCATACACAGTTGATAGCAATGCAGGATCTAGGGGATTTGCTGTTGTATCAGCGGAACCTTGGAAAACAGAGATCACACAGAACCCACTAGGAATGATAACCAATGTTCTATGTACAAGTACTGGAATTGATGGTAGTATCAATGTTACATACCAAAGTAACGGGGATATTTATGGAAGAATTGGAAGAATAAGGGTTACACAAATAAACAGTGGTCAATACTTAGACATCCAGATAAACCAAGATGGGTATGTAGAGCCAGCGTCATTTGATATAACAGCCCCATTCATAACGGGAGGATTCCCTAATTATTATATAAATGTTACATCTGACGGATTATTACAATCGGAAGCAATAATTAACTCATCAGGGGCCTGGACTATGATATCTAAACCATCTTGGGTAACGCACTCACCAACATTTGACCTAACTGGAGGAATAACAGATGTACAGATTGGAATAGCACTAAATTCTAGTGAAATTCCTAGAACAGGTAATATAATCTACAATGCAGCAGGCATAGATACGTCAATTTACATTGAAGTAAACCAAGAAGGTCCAGGGCACATAGTATTTGTGTACCAAGATATTAGGCAAGGTACAATGGTAGAGCAGCAATTCCCTGTGGATATACTTTACTCAGAAGATCAAATGGGTGTAGATGGTTCATGGTTCATAAACGGTCACCAAATAGATAATGGTGGTCAAACCCCTGAATTGTTATTTGGGATAAAATTCTATAACCCTCATGGAGAACCTGAGAACTGGAACATAATACTTAACAACCAAGCGGCGCAATGGCTACACATTGCACCTACTGTAGGTGTGGGTACAACTGATTGGCCACAAATTTCGCTATTGATGTTAGGGTCAATGACTCCTAACTCACAAGCTCAAGTGGCAACAGTTGGTGATTTTGGAACAAATATAATGTACATTAGTAGAATATAAAACATTTGAGATGAATAAGTACTTTATAATAGCAATAGTTGTACTGGTGGTAATTTGTGCCTTCCAGTACAACTCCATCTCTAAGATGAAGAGGAGTGCTGTCATTGACAAGCAGAATATAAGTGCCCTTAACGACACCCTTAAAATTGAGAAGAAGAAGAATGGTGAGGTATCATCATCAATAGACGGGTATATAGCAAACCTAAACCAACTAAGAACTCTCAATAATATGTTGTGGAATAACATAGTTGAAGAGAAGGGAAAAGTCCTGTCAATGTCAAGTACTATACTACGTCTACAGCAGGACTCAGCCAAGTTGGCGTCACTAGTTGATTCATTAAAGGCAAAGATTGGCACAATAAAGGTGAATGATAGTACGTTCTATGCAGATTGGACACTACCATATAAGTATGACACTTCTAACTATGATACTTTCTATGGTAGAACAGTAGTTACGGGTGACTGTAAGGATGGCCTAAGTATAAAACATAAGCAAACATACATGCTCAGCAGGGATTCAAAGATTAGCCTAACATTTGGTCAAAAGGTTGAAGACGGAAAACTAAGGGTATTCATCAATACCAAGTACCCTGGACTACAGGCTGAGAGTTTGCAAGGGGTACTAATAGATCCAAGTACAAACCCATTCTTCAAGGACCTAATGAAGAAGAAGCATTGGTTTAATGGATGGAGTGTAGGTCCAAGTATTAGTCTTGGGTGGAGTATAACTGATGCTAGGCCGTCATTAGTGGTCGGTGCATCAATTCAGTATAGTATTTACACATGGTAAAAAAATAGTAGAATATGGCATTAAATATTAGCAAGTACGTTCAACTCAATGATTTTCTCCTATTGGAGTATGAGTTTAATAGGGAAGACAACTACACCCAGTTAACTGCCGGGTCTACAACACCCTATTCTGCACATACATTGCTTGGAACTAAACAGTTCTTTACTGTAGGTGGAACAGGGATTTGTAACACAGACTTAGGACTACAATCAGTTCCAGTAAATGCCAAAAGGTCTACATGGTATGTAAACCCTGATAATGTTGCTTCATATGACACATACTTTGACATAAAGGCTCCAATACCACAAGATGAGTACCTTTTCGACACAGTAAAGGTCCATATAGTATCAGGGTACAACTTTGACGATATAGCGGGTTTTCTACTACAGTTGAGGGCTGAAACATCTACAGGTGAAATGGTGGACCTATCCAACTTTACTTGGATAAAGCAGGTCCAGGGAAACTCTGTGTTGAAGTTCTCGTCACAGCCCCTTTACCTAGGGAATAGGTTCTATGATAAGTATGTAGAGTTTAAGATTCCTTCTATTGGACAATTAGGAGGAAAAAGTGGTGCAACTGCAGAGCCAATAGAGGACGAATTCCTTATCAAGGCGCTGTCAGATGTGTACATCCAGTACAGTACAATAACCGACATCAACAACTACCAGTTCACTATATCTGAACGTGTAGAGACACAACTACCTGTACAATCAAATGCAGATAACTTCAACTGCTACATTGCAGAGAGCACAGAAGGCGACTACATAGAGTTCTATGCAACTTGGAATTTTATGATCATAGGCGAGTACATGGGTGATATTGAGAGTGGAAGAATACCTCTGTTCACATCCAATAACCCAAATGATAACTTCGAACAGTTCAATGAACAGTACGGGGCTACCAATAAATGGGTAGTAATGCATGACATTCAAGTGTACGAGCACATACCACCAACCACTACAGTCCTATCACAAAGATTCCAATTTACTCAAGAAGACGGGTTCATGAACCCTAATAGGTTTAGGCCTGTTCTTGCCAACTCAGATATAGACTCATCATACTCAATAGACTACATTTGTAGGCTGATGAACAGGATGGATGGTTCACAGATAATTAGGAAAGCCTCATTCTCTTCACCAAACCCTAAGAAGTATGGTAAGTTCTTCACTAGGATAAATGTTGACAACTACATACCATACAAAGTATTCAATAGGATACCTGGGGAAGTTCCTAATATAGTGCAAGGAACAGCTGTACCAAAAGTTAAGTACACTAAAGTGTTCTATGACACAACCAATGTAGTCCTTAACATGAACAATGAGGTGATACCCCAAGGTACTGGTCCATTATTCCTAAAAAATAGTGACTCTATGTACAAGTTAAAATTTGAAAAACTCAACACAAGTACTCAACCAGTTGAAAGGGTAAATGTTGATTTATCAGGGGTGTACACATACTCTTTGGTTTTTGTACTAGATGACAAAACAATCCTAAAAGTGTATGCAACAGGGGACCAAAATATGAACCCAACATTAGGAGAGTTGACATTCAAGTTGACTGCTGACCAGGTAAACACACTACTACAACAAACAAATAATGCATACTCTATAATGGTAGAGAACCCTGATGGAACAAAGTATACGTTCTACCAAGGAGTATACTTTAGTTATAGTGACTTCAGCCAGGTAGCTGAACAGTATAGGTCATTGTATGATGTAGATGCTTTGAATGCTAAGATAACTGAGCTGCAGGAAACCATATCAAGCCTAGAGGCTGAGAATGCTTCATTGAGAACATAAAATGCTTATATAAATGATACTAAACTCATTAAATAACCAATTTTTAGTACGTCTTCCAAGGAATTTCTTCTACACTGAAGTACATCAAAGGTGGGCGCCAGTTGTCAAGAGGTTGAAACTACCATATGAAAACTTAGAGGACTTCATGAACGCGTCTATACAGCAGCTTAGTTTTCCTGGAATTGAGCTATCACCAGTAGAACAAGGCCAACAGCAGTTCAAGATTGCATATAGACCAGGTAAAGAACTAGAGCCTTTATTTGATAAGAACATTACATTGACATTCAAACTATCAGAGGGGTTCATTTCATACTGGGTATTATTTGAACAGATTGAGTTGTTTACCCAAGTGTACGATGTGAAGAAACCATTCTGGGACCCAATGTACATATCATTCCTAGACCATCATGGGTTTGAACTAATGGCCTTTACCTTTGAGAAGATTGTACCGACTTCGCTATCACAATTTGACCTATCATATGCCAATACAGCTGCTGATTTCAACACATTCACATTAGGTCTAAGGTACAACAGGTTTAAGATTAAAAGGAGGTTGGACGACGACAATGATAACACCAACGCCTAATATATAAAATAAAACTAAATGGCTGTTGGCAAATCCATATTTAAGGCTAAACCATACGAAGACATAAAGAATGATCTACTAGGTCTTAGTGAAAATAAATTTCAGGACGTTTTAAAATCAAATGTTGACTTTATGTGGTCGTTCAAAGATGATGTTGAAATACAGCAGGCGGTAAATAATCTGCCCCCTACATCACGTCTTCTATATGCGGTTGATATGGATAATATTAACGTAGCAAAACAGTTATTTAAAGAGTTCGATTTAGACCTTTTTGAAAAGTTTAAAATTCTTATTAGGGCAGTTGATAGTAATAGCCCAAGTATTGCACAATACCTAGTTAATTTAATCGAAACTGAGAAAACTGATATAGGTAGCGATAACATAATAAAGGCTATGGATAAAGGGCATAATTTAGTAAATAGGGCCATATTTTATAAAAACTGGCCCCTCGTCGGTATTTTACTAAAAAGCAAATATATGAGAGGTATACTTACTGCAGCAGATGTTCTAAGACTACTTAGTATTGGGTACAAAAATGGTAACCGTAACATGGTCAAGTATTTACTAAAAGAAATAGAAAATCGTGACTTAGAAGGTTTTAAAAAATACCACGGACTTACAAATGAGGATTTAGAGATGTACAAGAAATTTATAAATAGGTCAAGCATTGTAAAGGAATCACTTAATGATTTTCTAAAACCAAAGTCTGAAGAGGACATAGTAAAGGGGATTTCTCACATGTTTGACTATGAAGGGGTTAAAAAACGTCTTTACAACTCACTTAGACCAGGGGACATTATATGTGTTTACCACTATGAGAACGATATGGACTCAGTTATATTCTACACAAGTCCTGATAAGGCACTAAGTGAATTTTCAAAAGATGTCATAGATGCATACAATGAAAATTGGGGTACAAAGAACATAGTGTTGTACATACTAGACCCTAAAGTTGGAGGGGCATTCATTTATGAAAGGGACCTTCTGACCAAGAATTTAGTTGTCATAGCAAGCTTCTGCGTTGTGACAGGTGATAAAACTGGAATTGTCCAAGATCATACAAAAATCTAAAATAATGAATTGATATGGCCATACTTACATACTATGACATAGAGTACTCATCAAAGGTCTCAAAGATATTTGAGGCTGAACAGGTTGTTGGGTTATCACCTGATGAGGTTAAAAAGGGTGAAGAACTCTACAATAGGCTAGTGGAAAAACTAGAGCAAGGAGAAGAGATCGATGAGGGTCTTCTTGGTGCTGTTATTGGTGGAGTAGCAGGAGCACTTGTAGGGCCTGCCATAGGAAAGGCTGTGTGTAGGGTGCTTGGCATCCAGGAGAATGGAACATTGGGCAAACTACTAACATCTAGACTAGTGACAACTGCCCTAGGTGTTGAACTTGGAAAATAATACAACCCTTGAACAACAGTATATTTAAACCTAAACCATTAGACCGATCATCTAAATCTAAATGGGATGCAATCCAAAAGGTTCGCCAAATGGACAAAGATGATGTCACACTTGAGGATGTATACCCATTCCTAAATGAGGGGTTAAAACTATGGGTGGACGAAATCATTGCTCACTCAGATGAGTTGTTAGGAATGGAAGGAGACATAAACAGTAACATAGGGTACATTGAAGACAGGTATGCAATACCGATTCCCAATGACGACTTCTTATGGGACACATTGGGCATCGACATAGTAAACCTTGTTGTTAATGAAATTATATCATTCGGTAAGCCATACATCAATGAGTCAATTTTAAAACCAAAGAGTAGCCAACAAATAGAAACTGACATCGATAAGTTAGAGGATGCTGACGCTATAAAAAAAGCACTACTAGATGCATGCGAACGAGGAGATACTAGAAGTGTACAGCTATTCTTAAAAAAGGGTGTAGACATACATATGCAAGCAGAGCTACCATTTAGGGTAGCATGTGCATACAGCCAAACGGACCTCATTCACTATTTTCTTAACATAGGTGTTGATGTAAATGCATCAAAGAGTTATGCTATTAGGTTTGCAGCGGCAGATAATAATATAAAAGTTGCCAAAATTCTTATAGATAATGGTGCTAATGTATCAGAGTTGAACAATGATGCACTTGAAAAAGCTATTGAGAGAAACTACAAGGGTATGGCGAACCTACTCATTCAACATGGGGCAAATGCAAATAGGGATAGCATGGTGCATTGTATATCAAATAATAAAGAAGAATTATTTGACATAATACTCCCGACAGTGAACAGTCAAGCAATACTTGATTTGTCATTGTGGCTAAGTACTAGGTACAGCCGAGTTGAAATGGTCAAAAAGCTCCTAAAAAGTGGCGCAGATGTAGGTGCTATCAAAAACATTGAAGCTATAGAGAACACAGAGATTCGCAGAATACTAAAGAATTTTATTAAATTCGGAAAGCTGAATGAATCAGTTCTCAGTCCTAAGAGTAAAGAGGAGATACAGTCTAGCCTACAATCGTTAAATTATGGCCAATTAGTAAATAGTACTTGCCATTATGTGATGAGTCAAAACCTAGAAATATTGAAGACTGTTCTTACCTATAAATTTGATGATAAAGTTTTCTTGAATACAATACTTGAGTTTGCTGTTAAAACAAAAAGTAATAAATCAGTCAAACTAATTTTTGAAATGGGTGTTAAACCGTATGGTAAACTTTTAGTTGGTGCAGTTGAACAATCAAGAAATTATCAAATGGTATCAACTCTATTAAACAATGGGGTGGATGTACATTTTGATGATGATCATGCGTTGTTAAAAAGCTGTTGGAATGGGCAACACGACTACATGGAACTATTGTTAATGCACGGAGCAAACCCAAATGCAAGGGACGGGGAAATTCTCTTAAGGGCTGTACGAATGGGGGATGAAGAGGCAGTAAATATACTCTTAGTGTATGGTGCAGACCCTAATATAAGGGATGGGTATGCGTTACATGTTTCTAAGTTATTAGGTTACAAGAAAATAGAAGAAATGTTAAAAAATAATATGTAAGTATATGAAGGCCAAGTTTATACATGAAAGTATACAAGAGTCCAAAATGGATGAAGCATATGAGCCAAAGGACCTAGCAAGGGTAAAGGATTTTGCTAAAAAATCAGGTGGTGATACACAAAAGGAGATTGCATTAGCACATCAAATGGCGCATGCCATTACAAAGGTTGAAAAGGCCATAGGACGTGCAGAGGCAGCAGCAGAGGTGTACGGTCCTGATCATGATGTGGTAAAAGTTTTCTATGATAGGGCCAAAGAACTTGGCTATGAAGGGGATGTTCCAGGTGAACGTCTAGAAAGAGGCCCTGTACTTGGAAGCCAGTTAACGCCATACAATAAAGATGCAGCTCAAGTTAAATTTAGACAAGGGCATATACTACCATTGGGTAATGTAGACCTAAGGTCAGGGGAATCCCAAATATTCAATGTGTATGATACATGGGGCGATTATGATACAACAGTAGAGGTATGGGTGAATACAGAGGATACAAACAGCAATGTTATCCAAATGATACTGAACAAAGGAGTTGAACAGAAGAGTACTTCTATATTACGACCAAAAAGTAATGATGAGCTGAAAACAGCGCTTAGAACATTAACATTTAGAGCTATATTCACTTCTGGTTCAAAACCTTTATTTAACATAGGAGACAAAGCATCATTTGTTCATGATCAAAATGGAAGGTACTTAGGAACGTGGGTCATGGTGGACTACGTACCATTAAAGTACATGACAGAACTAATACTTCCATACAAAGGAAAAATGAAAGGATATGTGTATAAATAAAATAAAGGTACAAAATTTTTATTATATTTGTACCATCAAACAATAGCTATGAAGGCGAAACAAGTATTTGAGAGTATCCTAAAACCAAGAGGAGCTGATGACGTTTTAGCTGCTATCCAGAACTTGAGTGTTAATGAAAAAATATCCAAGATCAAGGAAATGCAACTGAAGTGGGGTGGTATGTACCAATCCTTACTACAGAATGAGCAGATTGTCAATAACATAAGGGAAGGCATAAAGAATGAACTTGCCAACATGCAGATTGTTGAAAAGGTCAACTATATCGAAAAGTTGGAAAAGTCATTACCGGATATATTCAGTGGGCTTCGAGATGATGCAACAGTAGACGAGCTACGTAAGTACATCATGCAACGACCATTTGAAGAAAAGGTAACACTACTATGGAGGTTCTATAAGTCTTGGCCAGACCTATTCAAGGATGCTGAGCATGATTCTTCCGTAGACGATGAAACAAACCAGTTACTCTTATTGTTCAAGATAAAGGGTGCATTGGACAACGACAATATGGAAAGCTTACAAGCGTTCATTAGGAAAATGGGTGAGCAGTATGGTAGGAAGAATGTGCTCGAAATCGCAGAAAAAATCTACACAGAAAGGGGAACAAGGCTATTCAACCTAAGGGAAATTGAACAGCTAAAGCTAACTCTTTTCAAGGAAACACGCAGTGAAGAGGAATCAATACGTGACGAGGTGTATGATGTGTATGCATTCATAGGGTACGACGACTATAAAGAAAAGGTAATAGACGGAGAAACATACAGCAAGAAACGACTAGGGATAGAAAACCTCGTCAAGATAGACAAGTACAGTGCGTCAAGCTTACAAAAAATTCCTATGATGAAGCTAAGAGCATCCCAACAAGGAAGTGATATGCATGTGTGGGGTGTTTACATACCAAAATATATGTGGAATAAGGACTATGCATACAATGATGAAATTCCTGATGATGTAAGGAGCCACATAGACAAGAATAAGTTCAAGGTTTAATGTATGTTGAATTAAAAATACTATAATCCTTATCTTTAATTAGAATGTAGTTAAAGCCTTTGGCTTTAACTGCTTGTTCCTTTAGATGTATTCTCTCCATATCTTTATTGTAAAGATACGAATTTTTTATTTCAACTATTAGATTTTTTGACTCAATAAAAAAGTCTGAAAAGTAATATCGTTTTTTATCTTTATATATGTATGTAAATGTAGGGCCTCTTTTTATGTCAAATAATTCGTGATATTTTTCTAAAAAATCAAGTTCATACGAACATTGATAATAAACACCTGTTTTAAATCTTCCACGATTAAATGAAGTGTTAATATATTTGTCAAAAAACTCCTTATTTTGTAAAGCATACTCTACACCATATTTTTTTAAAAAGCTTTGTTTTATTTTTTCTTGAATTTTTTTAGATTGAGATGGATATTCAACCCCGTGTCTGTCTAAATTAGTTTTCTTTATCTTTTCCTGAATTTCTTTAGATTCAAATGGGTTTTTAACTCCATACTTACGTAAATTAGTTTTCTTTATCTTTTCCTGAATTTCTTTAGATTCAAATGGGTTTTTAACTCCATATTTTTTAATCATACCATCTTCTTTACATCTCTTTAATGATAACGTGCTTTCAACTCCATATTTTTCAAGATTAGCCTTTTTTATTTGTATAACATTCCACTCTCTCATGTGTTTTTTAGAACAGCCATATAAATATCCTCTACATAAACCATAATATTTGGTTGGTTTTCCACAAATTTTACATTTATCATCGCCTTCTTCTTTTGCCCATCTATCATAGTATTCTTTGTTGTTATGTCTAAATTGGATATGTGTAGATAATCCTCTAAGAGTACTTGTCTTAAAGCCACATTCTTCACAAACATAAAACCCATTTATTTGTTTAAGTTTTTTCATGATATATAAAGTAAAATCCTAGTTGAAAAATAACATTTTAAATTATATATTATGAAAAATTTACTAAGCTTTGATTTTTCTATGGCTAAACCAGCAGCTTGTCTGCGTATTGATGGAGAGTACAAATTTTATTCATGGCCAAAAGACTTAACTGACAAGAATAAAACAATACTAAAAAATGCTGGCATTAATATTATAGATAGGGCAGATGACATAGCATATAAAGATAAAATACAATCTGAAATAGCTAATGCCTCCACACTATCTAATTTAATCATAGATACACTAAAACCTTACTTAAGTTGTATTTCATATGTAGGGTTTGAAGGTTTATCATATGGAAGTACAGGAAACGTAATTTTGTCACTTGCTGGCTGGAGATTTATTTTTCAGTACAACCTATCACAGTATGTGCCACTTGACAATATGTACACATATGCACCTATAACAATTAAGAAAACAGCAGGTTGTTCTAAGAAAGGTTCCAAAAAGGCTGACATGATCAATGCATTCCTAAAAGAGAATACGGATTTTAGCCATCATATCTCAAACAACCAGCAGTCTTTCACCACTAAAGGAGGAAATTGGGTAGCCCATCTTGACGACCTTGTCGACTCTTACTGGGTTTTACGAACTCTCGAGGATCGGCTCTGAGAAACTTTCCGGACTATTTAAGAAATATACTTTTCTTGAGGGCCTAAGGTACTTATTGTATGCAGGCCCCGAGGAAAGTTTTAGTATAGGCTGTTAAAGTTCTGTTAAATTTCTAAACTCGCTCATCAACCCCTAGGATGTAAATAAATAAATAAAAATTAAAACTATGAGACAATTTTTAGATTCAATACAAGATAGAATTGATAATGGAGAATTTGACAGTTATGTATGCACATTTGTTCCTAGGAAACTTATATTCTCGTCTATCAAGAATAAACTTGAGAAGAAAGTATCTAACGGTGGGGCTGAAGCACTCACAGACCATGAGGTACTTGCCGCTATACAGGATGCAAGGGAGACTGGTGCAATAACAGCCCTTCTCTTTATTAAAACAGGAATCATAAAGGATAACACATTGAACCCTAAGGTAATGGGTATTATATGCAGAACATAATGGAAAAGGTAAAAGTATCATTTGACTTTGACTGTACTCTAGATAGGAAGTGTATGCAGGACTATGCAGCCTTAGCAATCTCGAAGGGAGTTGAAGCATGGATAGTGACCTCTAGGCTTGACGATAAAACATACTCATTGAAGTACTTTACATCATTGGACATAGGAATACTTGCTAATGCAGATCTTTATGAAGTAGCGAGTAATTTGGGGATACCTAGGGATAGGGTAGTATTCACTAATGGCGAATATAAGTGGCATTTCTTTAAGGCAAACCCAGGATTTGCCTGGCATATTGATGATGATTGGATGGAGAACAACTATATCATTAGGTATGCAAAGACACCGTCAATAAACTCTTGGGGCAACTCTTCATGGTCAACAAAGTGCACAAGGATTCTTAGAAAGCACGGGGTTGATATATAAAAAAATAAATGAATAATATGGCACAATGGAATTGGGATGATCTTAGACCATTAGCACTTAATGATAAGGATCTGGTACAAGTACCTTGGATGAAGTACTACAAGGAAAAGTACCCTAAGAAACAGATAGTACTCCATCATACAGTCTCAGGTCCTGGGATTGACGGAGACATGAATACATGGAAAACATTCAAGGACCATATATCAACCTGCGTTATCATAGAAAGGAATGGAAAAATTAACCAGTTGTTCAACTCTGCATTTTGGGGGTACCACCTTGGATGTGGAAGAAAGGACCTTGATAAAGGCTCTATAGCTGTTGAGCTTGATAGTTGGGGCCAAGTTCGTGAAAAAAACGGGGAGTTCTACACATACTATGGATCTAAATTAGCCAAGGATGTTCCATTAACCCATTACCCAGATGGATTTAGGGGAGAGAAGTACTTTGAAGCCTACTCATATGAACAGTTAAAATCATTAGGGGAACTTCTTCTACTTTGGGGTAAGAACTATGGGATACCATTAGCCTATAACGAGGATATGTGGGATGTTTCCCAACGTGCCCTTAATGCATCACCTGGAGTATGGTCACATGTATCATTTAGACCATACCCTGAAAAATCAGATGTTCACCCTGATCCAAACCTTGTATCACTGTTACAAACACTTAACAAAATTACGTACTAGGATGAGAGCTAAACTAATCAATGAGGGCATAATAAGCCCTGATAACTCAATATTTAGAGTGTTCATGCAGGCGATTATGGATGCTAATGCTCATAAATATGATGATCCATTTTATGAAATAAATGAACGTATAAAAGATCATGGTATAGAACTAGTTGACTTTGACAACTACCTTGATGCTATAGACCCACAAGAACGTGAAGTGTTCAAACGCGCCAATATGGTTCCACCGTTAGGTATTAGGCTTTTTAGCTTCAACTCTGACACCAATACAATAGCAGTCCTTGTGGATAAAACCTTTGATGATAAAATACTAAGGGCGCCAAGCCATTTTCTTGGTAATATACTCAGAACACTGGAACCTGCGATAGGCCATGAGACCATTCATCGTGAACAGGTTAGCCGTATGAAAAAGGTACAATCACCTGTTTTTAGGTCAGAGGATGACTACTTAAAGAACAGACAAGAAGTCATGGCCATGGCATTTAGTTTTGTCCAAGAGAACAATAAAAGAGGAATGAGTAAAAGCAAAATAATGCAAATGCTCACACGTCCTTCTTATGACCCGTTGTTCTCAAAGTATAAAAGTCTTGATAGAAAAACATTTAACTTATTTAAGAAATATGCATCACAATACGCGCAACAGCTTTAGTTTTTTGACCATTAATGAATGGATACTAGAAAACGAGAAGAAACCAGCCAAACAATCTAAACAGGTAGAAGAACCTACTTATGGTTGTGTCATGCTCGAACCAGCAAAGATAAAAGGATGGGTAGAGAACCATTTAGGCGGAATAGATGAAGAGGATATTTTTGAAAAACCAAATGATGACTCTTATGGGCTAGAGGAACAACCCCATATTACTGTTCTATATGGTATACATGAAGACGAAGTGGACCCTTCTGTCGTGGTTGACATGATGAAACAGAAACTTGTTCCTATAAAGGTGACCATATCTGAAATTGGTATCTTTGAGAATGACGAATTTGACGTTGTCAAGTATGAAGTTCCTGTGACTGAAGAACTACAAGCTGCAAGGGAAATGTTCATGGAAGCATTTGAGAACACACAAACATACCCAGATTACCATCCTCATATGACACTGGGTTATGTGAAAAAAGGTGCCGGCAAAAAGTACAAAAAGGTATTGGATGAACCATTTGAAGTTGAATTTGTCAAAGGTGTTTACTCTTACCATAATGATGAGGGTGAACGACTTAGAAAAATAGCAAAATTAGAGAACCCTAATGACGAGTAAAAAAAGTGAGCCTCTTCCAAAACTTTTACGCTGTACAAACAGTATAAACGAAAAAACAATTATGGGAGGAAAGGCAGTAAATAACGTTAGACCGCTAACTCAAGAAGAAGTTCTGTCAACCTACAGCTGGGTTGTAGAGAACTTACTTCCATTAATAGGTGTTAGTAGAGTAGATGCTACTCCTATAGGGTCATTTGGCAAAAAGTCTAATGACCAAAAATCAGGGGATATTGATGTCGCCATAAACTCTACTATATTTTCTCCGCTAAAGTTTGAAGAGGTTGCTCCAGCTATAAACTACATCCTTAAAGAGGACCATGGATTTCAGACAACACTACTTAAGGGGTTCGACCAGGTTTCAGTGAGGGTTCCTATATCAGGAAACCCTGCTAATGGGTATGCTCAAGTAGACCTAATGCCAACACCTAGTTTGGAATGGGCAAAGTTCATGTACCATTCGCCTAACCTGGCTGAGGGTGAATCTAACTACAAAGGAGCTGTAAGGAACGCCCTGTTAATGGCAATAATATCTGAGACCACTAAAACAGGAGTAAAACTATTTGAGGGAAAGGTTGAAGAGTATGAGTCGATGTCAATTAGGTTTCCTACCGGTATGTGGAGGATAAAGAGAAACTTCATGGGAATTAAGGGAGTTGTACAAAAAGGCAAAATACTAGAGGCTAAATTGGTGACCAATTCACCTAGGGACATTGTGGACCTTGCACTTGGCAAGGGGTATGGGTTAGCTGCCACTAATTCTTTTGAGACCATTTGGGAAGTCATACACAGGAGGACGTATGAGCATAAGTCCAAACTAAATGAGATCATGTCAAAGTTTAGGGTAAACCTAAAGAGTATGATGCAAGAAGTACCCTTAGAGGCTATACAGAAGTACCCTTCTATATTTGAGGATATAAGTTTATTGAGACCCAAGACCAATGACGAGATTCTTGATGCTATTAAGCGTATAAATTCTGACAAAGAGTTCTTATCAGCGTACAAAAAAGGGGCACTTAATAATATTAGTGCTGATGACCTTAGACCAATCCTAATGCGTATTATTCCTACTGTTGATAATGTTCGGTTTATGTCAGACATTCAACCATTACTTGTAGAGCTATCTATACCACGGGATCTTATTAGAGAGACCATTGTGAGATGTACAGAAAAGGGTTGGTATAGGGAAAGCCCACTTAAAGCTTTTCCAGAAATATTCAAAGCATACTTTGACCCTAAAGAAATCATGACACTGAGAGTGCTTTTTGACTTTACTAAGCTAAAGGAGTCAAATTGGTCATACTTTAAGACTCATGAAGTGGAAACTCCACTTACATCTAAAGAATTGAATAAAATTAAGGAAGACCTAAATAAGTGGAAGGATAGATCCCGTGTTGAAATGATCATGGGTATATTTATGGAGTACACAGGACAACGTACATTACAAGCTGTAGTAGAAAAATTGGCATCAAGTAATAACCTTGAGGTTGCTGTAGGGTCTTTAGCCATTCTAGATGCCCATCCAGATAGTTCTTACACAAAAACATTTATAGACTATACAATTAGGGTCGCCACTAGTAATGTTGGTACCGGACTTCCAAGAAGTTCATGGAAACTTACAGTTGGTAAACAATGGGGCATTGAATGGGTTGACAACTTGGTAAAAAATGGTGTTTTTGACCTAAAAAAGGTTGGTAGGACCATGTACATTGTAAATGCAGAAAGACCCCTAGATCAAGAGTACAATAGGATACACAAAGAAAGGTTTAGAGCAGAACTTGTCAATAGGATTTTAGCTGCAGACCTTGGTTATGAGTACGGTGTTATAACTAAAAAGTAAAATATTATGGATACAGATAACATAGTAGTAATGTACCCAGGCGGTTTTAAACCATTAACTGGTGCACACATAGATTTAGTACAAAGGTACCTTAATATCAGTGCTGTAAAAAAGGTTGTACTGTTCATAAGCCCCAGTAAAAGGGAAGAGGTTGATGCCAAAATTGCAATGGAAGTAGCGTCATCTATACTAAATGACCCAAGAGTAGAAATAGTACTTGATGAACAATCATACTCACCTATTCTCGCGTGTTACAGATGGGTAGAGGACCCAAAAAGGGAACCTGGTACATATGTACTAGCATCATCTAGTAAGGGTGATGACTACAAGCGAGTTAAAGAGTTTAAGGATAACTACGCCACTAAGTATAAGGATAACCTACCTACTGGAGTTGTAGTTTCTGAACTTACAGTAGATTGTTCTCCTCTTTGTTACCGTTCCGGACAACCTATATCGGCCACGAGGGCACGGGAGGACATTAGGGACCGAAACTTTGAACAGTTTAAGGATAATTACCCACAGCTAAATGAGGATAGGGTAATGAAAATATGGAAAAAATTAGTACACTAATATGGGAGGAGCAGCAGGACACATATTCCATGTATGGGAGGCATCTGACCTTTCATTTGGGG
>ERZ795059.3166-NODE-3166-length-16184-cov-5.697067_pt1 | contig 16184 bp, 19 predicted proteins | sample MGYA00375143_ERZ795059 | MGnify/ENA primary metagenome ERZ795059 (study PRJEB30188, sample SAMN05720168) | activated sludge metagenome | isolation source: Anaerobic digester | place: USA | collected 2015-01-07 ... | reverse complement strand
GGAAATCACTGGTAATCCTGCACCAACGTTGGTGCAGGATTACCAGTGATTTCCAGTATTCAGAACTTGATAAATAGTGGTGACAAGGTCCACAAAATTGAAGCTGTGGTTTCTGGTTCATTATCATATATTTTCAACAATTTTGATGGAAGTAAGAAGTTTAGTGATTTGGTGATGGAAGCCAAAGAATTGGGATATACTGAGCCAGACCCTAGAGAAGACCTCAGTGGTGCAGATGTCAAAAGAAAGTTGATCATCCTTACCCGTGAAATGGGATATGCCATTGAAGCTGATGAAGTGGTGGTTCACCCAATTTTACCAGACGCTGTCATGAATGCTGCAGACGTTCAAGACTTCTTTGTCCAACTCAAGGCACACGAAGATTACTTCACTAATATGATTGAAAAAGCAAACAGTGAAAACAAGGTGCTTCGCTTTGTAGGAGTGACAGAAAATGGAAAGGCCTCTGTGTCTTTACAGTTTTTGGGGCAAGACAGCCCTTTTTATAGCTTAGCCAGCAGTGACAACATGTTTGTAATTACTTCCAATCGGTACAATAAAAGGCCTTTGAAGGTGAGTGGTCCTGGGGCAGGCGCTGAAGTTACTGCTGCAGGGGTATTTGCAGACTTATTGATGATGTTTTAAGGATCATTTTTTATTTACATAATTGTTTGATATTCAAATATATATAAAATTTTATTAGTAAATTCCGAATTTATTACTATGATATTTTAGTGATAAGGGATTTACTTAGCAATAATTTATTATATTTGTTTTTTAGACATTCAGATCTATATTGAAAACTCCAATTTGACAAGAAATAAATTCCTATGAAGAATTTTATCTAAGCTTAATCGGAGCAAAAATTGTATTTTTTTTTATTAATCATATTAAACTAATTACTATGAAAAAAATGCTTCTATTAAGTGTATTATTCCTCACATTTCTCAGCTGTGGGAAAGACGATGAAGACGGTGGTGGCTCTTGCACCAACGCTGATTTAATTGGTACTTATTCTGGAAATGCCGAATGCGATGGGGATACGCCCACTGCAGCTGATGTTATGATTGTAGATAGGAGTGGAAAACTCTTTTACATTGATTCTGATGGGCAAGAATATGCTATGACGGTTGATGGGTGTAAGTTTACCATCCCTAAAGTAGACATCATTTTTGCTTCGGTTTCTGGGTCTGGCACCTTAAATGGGAAAGAACTTTCAACTTCTTTTGTTGTGGAGTTGATTGGCATAAAAAGTACTTGTAAATTTAAGGGTACAAAAAAATGAAAGTAACTATTTAGGTGGGTGCTTTCTTTTCAAAAAATCAGGAAATTTTTCGTCAATCGAGGCTCTTTTGAGCAGTAATAGCAGCGCTATTGCGACAAAAACAGCCGAAGAGTCACGGAAAATTGATATTTTTTGAATGAAATTGACTCCACCTAAATAGGTACAAAAAAAACCAATTTGATAAGGAGAGATTTAAGAAGTTTCTCCTTATCTTTTTTCTAAATACTCGTCGAGGTTCAAGCTAAATTCAATCTATGATAAACTAAATGTAAAGACTTTCTTTATCCAATTATTTATGCAATTTGATTTTGTTGCCATTCATTTCATGGTCCCAAACACTAGAATGGTTTGAACAAAGTTACTATGAAGAGTTTTCTACTGGATTAAATGGAGCCAAGCTGTTTTATTTATTTAATCATGTTAAACAAATTGCTATGAAAGAAATGCTCCTACTGTGTTTACTAACACTTGCTTTTTTGGGTTGTGCAAAGGAAGCAGAAGATGGAGGTCTGTGTACGGCGCCTGATTTTATTGGCACTTATTCTGGCACAGCCGCATGTGATGGAGACACTCCTTTTTCTGCGGACGTTACTATAGAGGAAAGAAGTGGAAAACTCTATTTAGTTGACTCAGACGGTCAAGAATATCCTTTGAATACCAATGGATGTAAAATAAGTACCCCTAAGATTAATATTTTAATAGCCTCTGCTTCAGGGACAGGTAGTTTAAATGGCAAAGAACTTTCTACCTCATTTGCGGTCAAAGGCTTTGGCTTGGATAAATCTTGCACATTCAAAGGGATCAAACCTTAAAAAAGAAAGATAGATGAGAGAAGATTTGTAAATTTTCTTCGCTTATTTTCCTATAAGCTCGTCGAGTTTCAAGCTGAGATAAGCCATTTCAGTTGCAATTTTGTTCCAGCACTTGCGATATGACTTTTCTTCTTCTGCAGTTCCGTCAGCACCTTTTGGGTCAGTATACTCCAACGATATACGTTTGTTGAAGCCAGGTACAAAAGGACATGATTCACTGGCATGGTCACAAACCATGATGGCGATTGACCTTTGAGGTAAGCTTGGATATTCATGTGTTTTGGAAAAAAGCGTAATCTTTCCATCAATTATGATGCTGCCATCATTTTGATTATCCAAGTTAAGACCCAAAGATTTAAATAAAGATTGAGTTTGAGTGGGAATATGCGTTTTTTCTGTGCCACAAGAAAACACTTTCACTTTGTCAATGCCGACTTCCTGTAAAAATAACTGTAGGCTTAGTTGTGCAATTTGGCTTCTTCTTGAATTATGCGTGCAAACAAAAACCAAGTTTGCGATTCCATCTTGTTGTATGGCTATAATTACCTCCTTAGCGATGCTGTCGAGAATTTTAAATCTGGATTCTTTGAGCTGATATACCTGAGGTAATACAGTATTTAACAGCAAGGCATAATTTTCTGACATTGGCTTTTAAAAAGCAAGAAGAGTGAAAAGAAAAGGAAGTTTTATAATGAAGGAGATTTAGGCAGAAAAACTAGTGCCGCAACCACAACTTTCCTTTGCGTTTGGATTATTGAAAACAAAGCCACGATTATTCAAACCATCGTGCCAATCTATTTCCATTCCCAATAAATAAATAGCATGGGCTTTTTCCATGAGTACTTTCACACCACTAACTTCGTATACCTGATCTTTATCTTTTTGCTCATCAAAGCCCAAAACATATGAAAACCCACTACAACCACCACCTTTCACACCTACTCTTAAACCGTAACTTTCGGGAACATTTTGTTCCTTGATGATTCTGGTAAGTTGAGTGATCGCACCTTCAGTAAGTATAATTGGATTTACTTTAGTTGTGTTTGAAACAAGTACATCTGTTATTTCGCTCATGATATTCCTTTCAGCTAAAATTATTATTTATAATAAATCTAAACACAAAGATAGGCATATTAGTTCTTACTTTGCAATACAAAAACATTCTTTCTATATGGATACCATTTTGGAAATAATCAAAGTCACTGTACCGGCTTTAATCGTATTTCTTACTGTCAAAACTTTGCTTACCAATTATTTGAATGCCAACATACTATTGGAGCAACAAAAAAATATTCAAAATGCACAAAAGGATAAAACAGCTTTGAAACTTCAAGCTTTGGAAAGACTCATAGTTTTTTTATAAAGATCAAATCCATACCAAATGCGCATGAGACTCGAGGTTCCGGAGATCAATGGCAAGCAATTGGCAACAAGTATGGTCATTGCCATCAATCAGGAATTTGACCACAATATTTCACAACAACTATTTGTTTCTTCGGTTCTTTGGCAAATCATCACAACGGCCAAAAATCAAACGATTGAAATTATTTTGAAGGCAGCTGCTGATATCAAAGCAGAAGATGATGCTTCTCAATTGATGTCAAAGATTGATCAATATTTTTCTAGTTTGTCCATTTTGCCCATGGACAGTGCCAAACTAGCTATCAGAAAAGAATATGAGTCGTCAGGTTTTTAAAGTACCTTTTTGAGTAAAAACCTCAAGAGCACAAAAACAGCTACCAAAAGCAATATAAATTGCCAGAAAGGCATGTAGGTAAAGACAAAAATGTTGGTCTTTTCCATGATCCAGAGCAACAATAAAACTATACTGATGACCAACATCAAAGAGCTAAGTTTATTAAAACCTGGTATCAAATCCAAATCCACCGTTCTTCTGATAATGGATATGGTAAGCAACATGGAAATTATTGGCAGCACCTGTGTAAATATATTTGCTTCCATAATACTTCCCCTTTCAAAGAAAAATAGATAAATACTCAAGCTTATAGCAAATAAACCCGGAATGGTCACGGCATAAATCAGAAAGGAGTATAAATATTTCCATGGCGACAAATGCCCTTCTCCTTTGCCGAAAATACTTGCAAGTAATGCTGTCAGAGGAGTTGCTATAAAATAAAATAAAACAACAGATGCATTCTGCGAACACACTTCAAAAAATTGGGCCAGTGTCATATAACTATATTTTCAATCTAAGATAAAGAAATTATAAAAAGCAACTATACATCCAATCGCTGTTCTTCTTCAGGATAATTTTTTATGTAAGCGACAATACAACAAAAAATGAGTGGAAGTAAAGTAAGTGCAGGAGTTTTTTGAGGGAAAATTGGTGTCAAAGCAAACACGGTCAGAATTCCCAGGATGGCCAACAAATAACGGGCGTATCTTCCTTGGATAAATGGAATTAATAAAAATACAGGACTGAGCCATATCAAATTATAATTGGCTTTTGTAGCTAGGTGGTCTGTGCCAAACCACATAAATGCTATGATGATACTTGCCAATCCAAGAATCGCAAATACGGCATTTGCAATGATAAATGCAATAGGTTTTTTAATAAGAAAGCTCATCAGTAAAATAACTAATCCAAAACTGGTAAACACAGTGAATGGATGCGAGAAAAATGACTTTTCAATTATTTCGCCGGGTTCTGCTTCAAAAAATAAAATTTCTTTGCTTGGCTCAAACAAGTATTTGGTTGAGGAATCAACGGTTGCTTGTGCAAAATACTTTTGTAAATAATCGGGCAAAAACATTTGCTCTTCTTGAGTTGCTATTTGATCGGCTCTAGAACCAATGATTAAATCAATTCCAAATTTGGACCATTGCATTTGTCCCAAGTATTGATGAAGCAATGTTCTGAAACTAAAATTATCGGCTTCTCCAAAATTAATGGTCGAACCACTGTTTTCTATAAACTTGTCTTTGATTCTGGTTGCACAATTATCATAGAAAAAATCATATTTATATCCCCTGTTTTCCATCAAAGCATTGGTCTTGAGGCTTTTGCGCAGGTCATTTTTTTCTTTGGAAGTCATATCTATCACTTGCTCAGATACACTTCTTTGCTCGTATTGGTATTCCTGTAAAAAATTACTGAAGGGTGCAACACTCAAAATATACAATAATTTTCCTCTCAGGAATTTTGGATAAAAGTTTGGAGTATTAAAATCAAATGTTCCGTAGTTATAGGAAAGGTCAGTTTGTTCGGTAGAATCTACAATCCTGATGGCACTATGACCAAAAATGGAATACAGTTCTTTTCCTGGATCAACAGTAATCAAAGAAACTCTCAATTGATGTAAGGTATCCTGAGATTTCATTTGGAAAAATAAAAAAAAGCATATTCCAAATAATAGAAATGTCTTTATGCGCATAATCTACTTTGTGTTTGTGATCAATTCACGATGACCAAAATTGGGTTAATAAATAACTAAATCCTCATTTGTATACTTACAATCACCCAAGAAGATGCAAATTTGTAAGAATTTTACTAAAGCAGTTCATTAGATGCAAAAAAATAACTTTAAAAAAATTATAATTTATCCGTTTATCGTTTGCAGTTTTCTATGCTTATCATTTTCAGCGGCTGCTCAGACTAAAGTCACAAAGATTACGTGGAAAACTTTATCCGATGTATATTTTAAAGAGGAATACAATAAAGAATTTGACTTCAATGTCATGGTTCCTGTATTTGGTGCAAGTGTAAAATCTCTAGAAGGCAAAATTGTAGAAATTGAGGGTTATACCATACCCATTGATGAAGTGGGTTATGAAAACATGATTGTACTTTCAGCTGTTCCCTACTCTCAATGTTTTTTCTGTGGTCTATCAGGTCCAGAATCTGTCATGGACATCAAGCCAAAGCAAAAAATCAAAGGTATAAAAGTAGATAAAAAGCTACGCTTCAAAGGAAAACTAAAGTTGAATTCCAAAGACATGAGCCAACTCAACTACATTCTCACTGAAGCAGAATTGGTCAATCCATAATTATTTAATTTCCCCATCAACTCTTATTCTCTCAGGTCTGCTGGCCAATTCCCACAATAAATGAAAGGCATGTCTGCCGATTACTTCCATTTTATCATACATGATTTTGTCTGGAGTATCTGTTGGTTGGTGGTAGTCTGCATGTACCCCACTGAAAAAGAAAATAGAAGGAATATCCTTTTTGGCAAAATTGTAATGGTCTGATCTAAAATAATACCTATTGGGATCATTTTCATCATTGTAAGTATAGTCCATCACCAACTTGCTAAAATCGTTATTTACTTTTTCGTTGATTTTATGTAGATCTGTAGAAAGCCTATCTGAGCCAATCACATAAATGTAAGACTTCTCTTTTTGAGCAGCATATTTATCATCTTGTCTCCCCACCATATCTATGTTGATATCGGCAACCGTCTGACTTATGGGTACAATTGGGTGCTCGGAATAATATTCCGAACCCAATAAACCTTTTTCTTCTCCTGTCATCCAGATGACCAAAATGCTTCTTTCAGGTGCGTTTCCTTCCTTTTTAGCTAATGCCAAAGCTTCTGTAATTTCCAAAAGTGTAGTTGTACCTGAGCCATTGTCATCAGCCCCATAATAAATAACATCTCCTCTTTGACCTATGTGATCGTAGTGAGCTGAAATAATTACGTATTCATCCTTTTTACTTTTTCCTTCAAAATAGGCTGCGATATTTCTACCTTCAATCAGTAATTGTTTTTTGGTGAAGTCTGCTTTTAGTGAGGTAGCATAGATAACTGGACCAAATTTTCCTTTTTTAGCCATTTGATCTCGGGCAGTCTGGATTTTTTCTTCGCCCCCTTCGCCAATTATTGCTTTCGCAATATTGGAAGAGACATAAATGACATTTGGGCTATTTACTTTTTTACCCACAACATTGTCCAAAGTAACATTGGGTGATAAAACATATCTTCTCTTTTCATTGAGAGTAGCCTTGAAATCAGAAGGCAAAACCAGAACTAGCTTCACACCTTTTTTCTGTGCCAGAGCTATTTTTTTCTCCAAGGTCCAGCCTGCTGGTTTGGTTGTGCCAGTCAATTTATAAATACTATCATTGAGCATTGGCTCTCCTTCATTAATGAGAATGACCTTGTTTTTGACTTTCTTTTTCTTGTAATCTTTCTGGTTTTTTTGATCAATGCCATAGCCCAAAAACTGCACTTCATCTGCTGTAAAACTTGGAAGATCGTTGTTGTCTTTGGGTATAGAAATGAAATCCCAAAGATTTCGGAAAGTTTGATCTCCTATACTAAGTACTGTTTTATCCCAACTGGTGTAGGTCAATGCGATTGGTTGAAAATAATCAGTCATTCCTTTTGGTGGTTTTACATCCCATTTTTTTAACTGTTCTTTGATGTATTCAGCGGCGAGCACATTTCCCTCAAATCCAGTCTCCCTGCCACCCATTTTATCAGAAGCGATGATGTGTAGGTGTTTATTCATCTCTGACTCAAGAATGGTATTCGCATATTTGACACTCAATACACTAGCATCGGTAATCTTGGGCGTAGACAAATCAGGTTTGGTCACATTGCTAATGTATTGAGCTTGTATAGAGCTGACAATAAAAAACAGCGCAAAGCACATAATCAACTTCAAAATTTGCATATCAACAGTTTATTATTTTTAACGATATATTTCTGGATTTATAATACCCATTTTGGCAAAAAAGTGCCTGAAAGAAACATTTAAAACACCAAGTCCATAAATAGTACTTCGTTTGAAATTGATTGAGCTAGCCTCTTTAAAATATTTGGTAGGACATGTGACCTCCGCAATGTCTATTCCTTTGTACACAATTTGAGACAGCATTTGGTTGTCAAATACAAAGTCGTCTGAATTGGCATTGTAGTTGATTTGTTCCAAAACATTTCTTCCAAAAGCCCGGTAACCAGTGTGATACTCCGACAGTTTATAATTGATCAGGAGATTTTGGGCAGCAGTCAGAAATCGATTTGCAATGTATTTATACATAGGCATTCCTCCCTTCAAAGCGCCTTTCCCAAGGATCCTCGAGCCAAGTACCACATCATATAAACCCTCACCTATGATATTGACCATCGTAGGAATCAATTTTGGAGTATACTGATAATCTGGATGAAGCATAATGATGATATCAGCTCCAACTTCCAGAGCTTTATTGTATAATGATTTCTGATTCCCACCATACCCTTTATTGATTGTATGTACAATAATGTGATTTATACCCAATTCTTTTGCAAGTTCAACGGTGTTGTCTTTACTTGCATCATCGCATAGAATTATTTCATCCACAATGGACATTGGCACTTCATCAAGAGTTTTCTTTAGTGTTGCAGCTGCATTATAAGCAGGTAAAACAACAACTACTTTTTTATTCTTATACATCTTACTAGCCTATAAATTTAATGGTTTTTTCATTGGAATAGAGATTGAATAATGTAGAGAAATGCAATTATAAGGTATGAAATATAAATATTTCTTAGTTTTAAGATTTTAAAGAACTATTTATGAATCTTTTGTTTTTAAATGGCCTTCTTAAAGGATTCTTCTTTAGGCTCCGAGGTCAATACTTAGTTCCAGCTAAGTTTTTTAATTTTTTGGCACATCTATCTGACTTGTCGCGATTTATAAATACTCACAAAACTATTGAGTATTGCGATTTCTACACCAGAAAACGTGATTATGACAAAAGACTACAAATGTTTGAATACCTCATCACCAAATACGATTTGGACGCGCCGCTCGATTACATGGAATTCGGAGTTTCAACAGGGATTTCATTCAAATGGTGGGTAAATAAATTAAAAAATCCTGAGACCCGGTTTTACGGCTTCGATACTTTTTCTGGTTTGCCGGAAGATTGGGGACCATTTAAAAAGGGTGAAATGAATAATGGAAATGTAGCTCCAACCATAGAGGGAGATAAGAGACATTCATTTTATCAAGGATTATTTCAACAAACCTTGATACCGTTCTTATCCAATCAAAAATTATCAAGAAGAAAAGTCATTCACTTGGATGCAGATTTATATTCTTCTACCTTATATGTATTGACCTTGATGACACCATATTTGCAGAAGGGAGACATTCTTTTGTTTGATGAATTCAATGTGCCAATGCACGAGTATAAGGCTTTTAAGGAGTGGACAGAGGCTTTTTACATCAAATACGAAGTTTTGGCCAGTGTCAACAATTTCTATCAAACCGCCTTTATGATTTTATAAAATAGAATTATTTGGCGAAATGGTATTGAACATTTAAATGCAAATACAATATTGGAAATCTCCCGTCTCGAATTCTAAAAATATTATTGTTTAAAATTGGCTCATTGGCCATATTTCGTGAGGAATATAAGCCAGTGCCTATGCCCATGCCAAATCGTATAAAGCATTGTGGCACCAATCTGATATAAAAGTATCCCTGGCCAACAAAACCATTTAGCGCGTATTTACTTGTGCTCGATACTTTTTCTGTGAATTGACCTTGTGCATGTAAAATTTCTTCCTCGGTAGTGACAAAAGCTTTTCTGGTATTATAGGCAAGTCCGAGTGAAACACCACCCGTACTGCTTCTTAAAGCATGAAAAAGAATGCCCGGACGCCACCGATATCCAAGTTTCTTGGTGTCTGGTATAAACCCAATTTCATTTGTAAAGGAAATTGTATTTGAAAAGCCATAATCAGCACTTATCTGAAAGGCTGGATAAATGTTTAGTGCAGCCGATGGAGTGAATCCCAAAGAAAAACCTTTGAGTGCAATTTTCTTGGGTTTTTCTACATGTTGACCAAATAGCACAAAGCTGAAGCAACATGTAAAAAGTAAAAAGAAGGTTTTTTTCATTTACAGTAAAATGGTTTTCAACTGTATAAGGGATTGATTTTCGCCATACTGAAATTGATATATTTCCTTTTTGCCAACAGCCAAAATCAAACCATTGTGTATGATAATGTCATAACATTGGCAAGTATTGACCGTGGTGATTAAGGCGGGTATATTTTTTTGTGAAAGATCAAATATTTTCATTCCGTGTTCCCCTTCGCAGACATACAAACGGTCTCTATCGATGCTAAGTCCTTTCGGGTTTTTCATTTCAATGGTGGATTCCAAAAATGGCTGCTCAGGATTGATCACATTGTAGGTCCTTAATTCATTTATTTCAAAAGTTCTGGAACATGGACCTCCAGTTTCATTTCTGGAACTCAAGGTTGCATAAGCATAGCCATCATTGGCAATGACGGGATCGCAAGGTTCAATTTCACTTCCAAAACTAAAATACTCAGTGGCGCTTTTTCTATTCGGAATTCCTTGATTGTCAATCGCATATATGTATAAAGTAGTCTGGGATCCAATAAATAAAAGCCCATTATTGTGATACAGATTTTCAATTTGAAAACCAACCATTTTTTGATCGATTAGTTTAGGCTTTGTTTTTTCGGAAATATCAAAAGTTGATAATTCTTCTTTAGAAACGGTATACAATTTATTCCCCACAGTCAGCATGGTGCTATAGGATCCCGCGATGCTAGAATCGTTACTTCCAATTTCACTATTTCCTGCAAAATTTGTATCGCAAGCATAAAAGGACAATGCCATTAAACAGATAAAAAGATTTTTTTGGATGTTCATTTTTACTTAATTATTGGTGAAACATTTGGGATTTTCTAAAGTCTTTTCTTCCCAACCAAGGACAATACCTTTCCCGCCTTTGGCACATTCAAAATCTCCACTGTAATTGGGTGGAAATAATTCTTCAATCAGGGAGCTTTTGAAATGATTGGAAATATGTGTGAGGTAGCTGGGTTGCTTAATATCACTGATGTCAATAACAATCAAATGCAGGGTGTTATCAGCAAATAAAATGTCTTTGTCAATGGTCAGAATACTATTTCCTGGAATATTAATAAAACCAACATTTACAGGCGATGTAGGGTCTGTATTGTCATAAACGTGGATTCCCTTCAGTCGTTCATTGATCAAAATGTAGTTTTTGTAAATCAAAATATTTCCTCTATTTACAGATGGCTGTGTTGGTAAAAAACTTATTTTACTGAAATCATCAGGATCTCCGTAAATAGGCGCCATACCCTGCACAACTACTTTTTCTTCAGGTATGCATGATGCAACAAATACAGACATACATAATATGAGGATATTTAATCTCACTTTTTTACTATTACTTTAAGAATGAACGTATTAGTGTGAAAAATGTATTGGTTTACACAAGGATTTTAATTTCTCCGTGATGGTATTTCACAATTCTTCCAAAATCATCTTTCAATTCAAGCTTGCCATCTACACCTACTTTAAGGAGTTCTGCACTTTTTTTTTGTCCATCTACCTCAAAGTATACTTCTTGGTTTTTGTTCCATAAAGCGTTATTATACAATTCATCAATCAATTCAAAATTCCTTTCTTTCAGTAACTGATAATGGAGATTCAATTCGTGAAAAAAACTTTCATATAAATTTTCTAGAAGCACCTTTTCTGAAAGCCCATTCAATAATAGCGAAGTGGGATTGGGAATTTGAGGGTCAAAAGTGGATTGCAAAACATTGATTCCTATGCCTGCAATCGCCACTTTATAAGTATTACCAGTCAGTATATTTTGAATGAGAATACCACTAGTTTTTTTGTTTTCAATGTATATGTCATTTGGCCATTTAACAGTAACGCCGGAAATACCTCTTTTTTCAACAAAGTTTTTTACGCCCAAAGCGATGGCTTTACTCAGGTAAAATTGCTCAGATGGTAATAAGAAGTTTGGATACAAAATTACACTTGCTGCAATGTTCTGATGTGCCATTCCTTGCCAAACTCTGCCATATTGTCCTTTTCCCATAGACTGAAAGTCAGCTGTAACCACAGTTCCTTCAATTGGATTGGTTTTTGACAACAATTCAAGAGCGAAATCATTGGTCGAATCTATAGTCTCAAAATGCAGCCTATTTTTGCCAATAATGTTATAAGATGGTAACATTTTGTATTTTTGATTCGTAAAAGTATTTATAAATAAAGAATAAGTCATTTGAAGAGAAAACAAAGTGCAGTAAAGGTAAAAGAAGATGAAGTCCTCAATTCTCTTATCGTAGATGCCATTCAAGATATAAAAGGCAAAAATATTGTAAAAATTGACCTCAGAAGATTGGGAGAAGCTCCGGCAGATTTTTTCATCATTTGTGAAGGAGAATCAACAACTCAAATCCGGGCCATTTCCAACAACATTTTTAAAAGAGTCTCAGAAGAACTTGGTGTAAAGCCACAACACCGTGAAGGAGTAGATTTATCAAAATGGGTTTTAGTTGATTATTTCAACACCATTGTACATGTTTTCTATCCGGAAACTAGAGAGTTTTATGATTTGGAAGATTTGTGGAGCGACGCAGAATTGATTCCAATCGAAAATATTGCTTAATACAGAACGAATTGCATTTCTATGCGTTTGTACTTAACATTCAAAAGATATAATGGAAAATAACGAAAATAAACCACCAAAGAAGTTTCAATACAATTCCTATTGGATTTATGGTATTGTCCTGTTTTTGTTGCTTGCGATCAATGTGATCTTTTTGGCAAATAGAAAGACCAAGGACATCTCAATCATGGATTTTGAACGTATCGTCAAAGCTGGTGAGGTTAAAAATGTAAAAATTGTCAACGAAAAAGTTGTCAATATTTTTATCAAAGACAGTGTGCTTGCTCAAAAATATCCCGATCTCAAAGACGAGCGATTCAATGATGTAAATCCTCAATTTACTTTTGAGGTAGGTGATGTAGGTGTTTTTGAAGAAAAACTCATCAGTCTGAATAATGAAGGTTATCCAATAAATTACACGTTCGAGACCAACACCAGCTGGTTTGGTCCTATTCTATCCACGCTCATTCCCATCCTACTGTTTATAGGTTTATGGGTATTGATCATGAGAAGAATGGGCGGCGGCGGCGGCGGTGCCGGTGGGCAAATCTTCAATATTGGAAAGTCCAAAGCTTTGCTTTTTGATAATAATGCTAAAGTAAATATCACTTTTACGGATGTTGCAGGTTTGGATGAAGCTAAGGAAGAGGTGATGGAAATTGTAGATTTCCTCAAAAATCCGAAAAAGTATACCGCACTTGGAGGAAAAATACCAAAAGGTGTATTGCTTGTAGGCCCTCCGGGAACTGGTAAAACACTTTTAGCGAAGGCTGTAGCTGGTGAAGCTGGAGTACCGTTTTTCTCAATTTCAGGTTCTGATTTTGTAGAAATGTTTGTTGGTGTGGGTGCTTCAAGAGTGAGAGACCTGTTCAAGCAAGCAAGAGATAAAGCACCTTGTATTGTTTTTATTGATGAGATAGATGCAATTGGTAGGGCAAGAGGAAGAAATGCGATCCAAGGTGGTAATGACGAAAGAGAAAATACACTCAATCAGTTATTGGTAGAAATGGATGGTTTCAGCACTGATAAAGGGGTCATCATGATGGCAGCTACCAACAGACCAGACATTTTGGATAGTGCTTTGATGAGGCCGGGTCGTTTTGACAGACAAATCTCCATTGACAGACCAGACTTAGTGGGTAGAGAAGCCATTTTCAAAGTGCACTTAAAATCGATCAAGACAGCTTCTGATATGGATCCAAAAATTTTGGCCGAAATGACGCCAGGTTTTGCAGGAGCAGAAATTGCCAATGTTTGTAATGAAGCAGCTTTGGTAGCCGCAAGAAGAGGTAAAGAGGCAGTAGACTTGGATGATTTCAACTTTGCTTTGGATAGAGTTATAGGCGGCTTAGAGAAGAAAAATAAATTGATTTCTCCAAAAGAGAAAGAGATAATAGCCTTCCATGAAGCAGGACACGCAATATGTGGTTGGTTTTTGCCACATGCTAGTCCATTGGTAAAGGTCACGATCGTACCAAGAGGTCCGGGAACTTTAGGATATGCTCAATACCTACCCAAAGAAGAATACATTACCAGAACAGAGCAGTTACTAGACAGGATGTGTATGACCTTGGGAGGGCGTGCAGCTGAGAAAATCATTTTTGATAAAATTTCTACAGGTGCACAAAATGACTTAGATCAAGTTACAAAAATGGCCTATAGCATGATTTCTATTTTTGGAATGAACGAAAAGGTAGGTAATGTTTCTTTCTATGGAATGTCACAAGACAATTTCAATAAACCTTACTCAGATGACACTGCAACTTTGATAGACAATGAGGTAAGGAAGTTGATTGATACACAATACGCAAGAGCGCAAGCTTTACTTTCAGATAAAAAAGACGAATTAGTAAGATTGGCGACTACATTGATTGATAAAGAAGTTTTATTAAAATCTGACCTTGTCCGGTTAATTGGATCAAGGCCATTTGAAGATGATTCGCAGATTACAGTTTCTGGTATTCCGGTTGTAGATACAGCCGAAAATCAAACCGTGAGCTAGTTTGTTTAAAATCTAACAGAAAAAAATTATTAAAATTTTACTCTGAATAAGGAAAATGATACCTTTGTATCACTATGAATAAATAGAGATAATTTTTCAATTGGTTTTTTGGGGTTATGCAGGGTGCTTGTCTTTCAGACGGCATCCTGTTTTTGTTTGTAGTATATCCAAATCAATTTGCCAGCGTCTTTTGGCAAAACCTACACAATGTCAACCATTTACGAAATTTTCAGATTAATTCTTTCCTTTCACAACAAGGAAGACACACGATCATAAATTAGTCAATTTGGGTCTTTATTTAGCAAGATATTAAGATTTTTTGTCGGGTATTTTTTGTATTTTTGCACACTATTTTTGATGGACATAATCATTGACACGCTTGTGTAAGTATTATTCGTTCATTAACGACACAAAAACAATTCAGAGATTTAGGAATGAGCGAAGAAAACAAAAATCCAAATTCGGAAAATTACGGCGCCAATAATATCCAAGCGCTTGAAGGACTAGAGGCTGTGAGAATGAGGCCAGGCATGTACATTGGAAGTACAGATGCAAAAGGTCTTCATCACTTGGTATGGGAAGTGGTTGATAACTCTATAGATGAACACCTTGCGGGATATTGTACTCAAATAGATGTTTTCATTCATCCAGATAATTCGATTACTGTAAAAGATAATGGTCGTGGTATTCCTACTGGTATACAAGACAAACTTAAAAAGTCAGCTTTAGAGATCGTTATGACGGTTCTCCATGCTGGTGGTAAGTTTGACAAAGACACATATAAAGTCTCCGGGGGTCTACATGGTGTTGGTGTTTCATGTGTAAACGCACTTTCATCTTACCTAAGGGCAGAAGTACACAGGGAAGGTAAAATTTTCGAGCAAGAATATTCAATCGGTAAGCCTTTGGCTCCAGTCCATGAAATCGGAATCTCTGATAAAAATGGAACGATAGTTACATTCAAACCTGATGCTACTATTTTTGAATCAACAGTTTATGAGTTTGACGTACTAGCAAAAAGGCTAAAGGAACTTGCCTTTTTGAATAAAGGTTTGTATTTGCAATTGACCGATGAAAGAGAGGTTGATGAAGAGACTAAGGAGTTTAGAAGTATAAAATACCACTCAGAAGGAGGTTTAGTCGAATTTGTACAATATCTAGACAATTCCAGAACAGCGCTTTTGGAAAAACCAATCCACATTTCTGGTAAAGAAGAAAATGTAGAAATAGAAGTTGCTTTGACTTACAATACCGGTTATCAAGAAAACATCTTTTCTTTTGTAAATAACATCAATACGAGAGAAGGTGGTACCCATGTAGCAGGTTTTAGAAGGGCACTTACGAGAGTGTTTAAGCAATATGGTGATGACAATGGTTTATTTACTAAAGCAAAAGTAAACATTGCAAGTGATGACTTTAGAGAAGGACTTACTGCAATTGTATCGGTGAAAGTACCAGAGCCACAATTTAAAGGACAAACCAAAGGAGAACTTGGTAACTCTGAAGTGACAGGGATTGTCTCCAGAGCAGTTGGTGATGTGTTGAAATTCTTTTTAGAAGAAAATCCAAACCAAGCTAAGAGAATAGTAGAAAAAGTAATCCTTGCTGCTACAGCCAGACAAGCTGCTGAAAAAGCAAGAGAAATGGTACAACGCAAAT
>ERZ795059.3154-NODE-3154-length-16219-cov-7.189681_pt1 | contig 16219 bp, 17 predicted proteins | sample MGYA00375143_ERZ795059 | MGnify/ENA primary metagenome ERZ795059 (study PRJEB30188, sample SAMN05720168) | activated sludge metagenome | isolation source: Anaerobic digester | place: USA | collected 2015-01-07 ... | reverse complement strand
GATTGGTTGCTATTGAGTAGCTAATTAGTGGTATTGCTATTAAGGGGGTTTTTTAATGAAGCGATATTTTTCTAGTGAGAGTGTTACTGAGGGGTACCCTGATAAGGTTTGTGATAATATTAGTGATGCGATTTTAGATGCTTGTTTAATTCAGGATAAGAATTCAAGAGTTGCTGTAGAAACTTTAGTTACTACTAATTTTTGTTGTATTGCAGGGGAAGTTACTACTACTGCGAAAGTTGATTTTGAGGCGGTTGCAAGAAAAAAAATTGAGGAAATTGGTTACAATAGAGAAGGTTTAGGATTTTCTGACAAATCAACTGTTTTAGTTAAGATTCACGAGCAAAGTCCTGATATTAGTCAGGGAGTAACTGCAGAAACTAGTGAGGATAAAGAGCAGGGTGCGGGGGATCAGGGGATGATGTTTGGTTATGCAACAAACGAGACTCCTGAATTAATGCCTCTTCCAATAATGCTTTCTCACAAATTGTCACAGAGATTGACTCAAGTTAGAAAGGAAAATATAATCCAAGGACTAAGGCCTGATGGAAAGAGTCAAGTTAGTGTAGAATATGAGGATGATGTCCCAAAGAGAGTTGATACTGTTGTTATTGCTGCTCAACATGATGAATGTGATATTTTGAATTTGAGAAAAGAAATTTTAAATAAAGTAATTAAGCCTGTTCTTGGAGATTATTTTGATGATAATACTCGCGTGTTCATAAATAAAACAGGAGTTTTTATTTTAGGTGGGCCCGCTGGAGATACAGGAGTTACTGGAAGAAAAATAATTGTTGATACTTATGGTGGAATGGGTAGACACGGGGGTGGAGCTTTTTCAGGAAAAGATCCGAGTAAAGTAGATAGGAGTGCTGCATATGCTGCAAGGTACGTTGCAAAAAATATTGTTGCTGCAAGGCTAGCAGATAAGTGCGAAGTGCAGGTATCTTATGTAATTGGTTATGCCGAACCCTTGAATATTTTCGTTGAGTGTTTTGGAACAAACAAAATTCCTCACGAAAAGATTGAAGAGCTTGTGAGAAAAAACTTTTCACTAAAACCAGCTGAAATAATAAATGAACTTGGTTTAAAGAATCCAATTTACCACAAGACTTGCTCTTATGGTCACTTTGGTAAAGAAGATTTGCCTTGGGAGAGAACAGATAAAGCTGTTACTCTAAAAGCACAGGCTGGAATCTAAAATAATAAGAGTTAATTTAATGGAATCAATTGGATTTGTTAAAAGTTTTAAAAAATCAGAAACTTAGCAAGTTCAATTGTTTTCCTTCAATATTCAAAAAACTTTTTGCTTTGTTTACTCTAACTCCTATTTTTGCAAGATCCTCAAATTCATTTATTTTTTTCTTCTCCCTATTTTGAATTATTGCTTCAACTGTTTTTGGGCCAAATCCTGGAACAAGCAAGAGTTCATTGTAAGTAGCTGTGTTTGGGTCAAGGGGAAACAAATCTTTTCGGGCAAGTGCAATTGATTGTTTTACATCAACTGAAAGTGAAAAATTATTTTCATCATTTAATCCTTGGGTGATTAACCTTTTGCTGAATCCATAAATTCGTAAAAGCCAATCAACTTCGTAAAGTCTGTGTTCTCTCAGTTTATTCTCAGGTTTTTTATTCATTAATTTTGTTCCTTCTACTGGCGAGAATGCAGAGAAATAAGTTCGGTAAAGCTTTGTTTCTTCATAAAGAGAATTTACTCTGTTTAATACATCTTTATCAGTTTCACTGTTTGCCCCGACAATTAATTGGGTAGTGAATGAACGAAACCGCATGTCTCTTCCGTTCTCAATTTCATTTGTATCACAAAACCATCCTGAATTGTAATTCTCTTCTCGCATTACTTTTCTCTTCAAATTATCAAGCGCACCAATTCTTCTCAAAACTCCTTCTTTGTAATCCTTAGTGCTTGTTAATTCGCTAAACCCAGAATTTGTCGCTGATTCAATATTAACTGACATCCTGTTTGCATAAAGTGCAGCTTCTTTTACCAAGTACTCAGGGGTATCAGGTAAAACTTTCAAATGAATGTATCCATTGTATCCTCTCTCTCTAAGTATTTTTGTTGTACAAATCATTTCTTCAGTGCTAGTAACAAAATCTTTTTTCACTGCAGAACTCAAAAATAATCCTGTGGTGTATCCGTTCTTCCATAAGTATTCAAATGAAGTAGCTAGTTCATTTGGAGTGATTGAAACTTTTTCTTTGCAGCTAGTGTTAACACAATATGAGCAGTCATGCATGCAGGAATTTGTTTGGAGAACTTTTGTAAGTAAGCACTTGTTTGGTTTATTTAATGAATCTTGTTTTGAAGTAGGGAGTACGCGTGACATTTTTTTCCAAGCTTCTTTTTTCACTTCCTCACTTATCTCTTCTCTTTCATAAAGTTTTTTGTTTGAATTAGTTCCTTTGCCGTTTTGAACCATTTTTTTAACAAAAACATTTTCGCTTGAGTTTGTGCAATTATAAATGAAATTCTGGTACTCATAAGGAATTCCATATTCGCGAAAGGACTTCTCTTTACTTCCTCCGCACGAATCATAGGATGCAGCCACCCCAAGTTTTTGTAATTTCTTTAAAATCATACTAATAGTGCTTTTTGTTTATTTATAAAGAACAAAGGAACTAATTTGCCGGAGTAAAAGTAAAAGTTATATATTCAGTTGGGTGTAAGTTATTTGTATGAAAAATTTAGTTAGAAAGAGAGTTTCTGTTCTTGACTTGGGTTTTGAGGATGCAAAAAAGCTCAAAGAACTTGCAAAAAAGAAGCAGCATGCAAAGAAAAAGTTTTTGGGTGTGGAGTGGGAAAAGAGGCACAAGTTTCAAACAAGGTTTCATAATCTAAAACTTACTTATGGTGATGCTTTAAGTAAATTAAGAAGATTGCCTAACGGTTCGGTTAATGTTATTACTGCGGATTTCTTTTTTTCTGAATTCAAGATGAATGGTAGGGAATTAAGTGAACATTCTTCTCTAAGAAAAGAGATGAGTGAGAAATATATTAAGCGAAAAGAAGCTACTCTAAAAGAAGTGTCAAGAGTTCTTCCTAAAAACGGAAGATTTTTTGTCTTAGAGTATGGTGTGGACTTAGAAAAAACAATTTCTTTTTTGAATAATAATGGTTTTGTTTGTACAAAGAAACTGGTTCCTAAAAGTCAAATGCATAGAACTGAGTTCTTGTCTTTAATTGCTGATAGAATGATTGTTGATGCAAGACATGCTCTTGAGTGGCAACCTTATATAATTACTGCGAGAAAAAAACCAATTGCCTGAAAATTTATGCATTGACATAAATTTGGTTTCCTGATTCGTACTTCTTTAATAATTTATAAAGCGGGTTTTATTAAAAAGAAGTATAATATATTAAGTATTTTCAAATTCTTTAAAGTTTTTTTTGTTTTTTCAAGTTAGTTTATATACTTGAATTAATTAAGTTGTTGATGCAAATAAAGTATTTATTATTGAGATTTAAGTATCCTGTTTTCGGGGTTCTTTTGAGTTTGATTATTGCTTCAATCATAGTATCTTCTTTTGAGGGGGTTATTGAAGTTTTTAGGTTTTTGGGTGGAAATAATTATTTAAATTTTTTTTTAATTGGTTTTCTTACTCCTTTAGGAGTATTTACTCCTTTTTCAGCTGCATTTTTTATTAATACTAAATTTGATAATATTATTTACTCAATTCTTTTAGCTGGGTTGGGGGCAGTAATTTGTGATTCAATTATTTTTTATTTATTAAAAAAGTTTTTTTTTGTTAAAAATAATAAAAGTAGAATTGAGTTAATTAAATTAAATGGTTTTTTTAAGGAGAATTATTTTGGAAGGAAATTAGTTGATTATGTTTCTTTTGCCCTTGCTGGTTGGATTATTGCTGCCCCTTTGCCTGGGGAAATTGGAAAGAATCTAATTTTGATTCTCTCAAAAATGAATTTTTTTGAATTATTTGTGCTGAGTTTTATTGTTAATACTATTATGATTAGTTCTTTTGTAATAATAGGTTTATTGTTTTAGTTAGTTTTTTTTTGTTTTAGTTTTTTTCTCCAACTTTTTTTTCAACCATTGTAATAACTACTTTTTCAAGAGTTGAGATTCTCTCGTTTAGTATCTCTACTTTTTTGTTCGTTGCTTGGAGTGATCCTTGCATAATCATATTATTTTCTTTAATATCATTTATATTATCAATAACTTCGGGGTGTATTGTCTCTTCTTCGTTTCTAAATGGTTCAACAAAACCCTTTTCGCTTTTCTTAGGGTATGCTGCATTAACCAAAATATTTGCTATTATTAGGGTTATTACTAATATGAACAAAAACACGAGTATCATTCAACCACCATATATATTCTTTTGCAGGATTAATAAAAACTTGTCTTTTTTCAAAATATTTCAAAAAAAGGGTTTTTTTTTAAATTAAAATAGTTTTGAATAGTTTTTTTCTTGTTGTTCTTCAACTTCTTTAAAACTAATTCCCTTTAATTCAGCTACCTTTTCTGCAATTAATTTAATTTTTTTTGGATGAGCTTTTTCGTTGTTAAATATTATTGGTGAATCTGTTTCAAATAATAGTTGTTTGAGAGGGAATTCTTTTAAGTTTTTTTGAATATTTTCGTCAGTTAGGGTTTTTATTCCGCATGAAATATAGTAACCCAAATCCGAGGCTTGTTTCATTAGTTTTTTTGATTCTGTAAAAGAGTGAAGTAATACTTTTTCAGCTTTTTTTTCTTTAAGTATTTCAACTACTTGTCTTTGTGCGTATCTTGAGTGGATTATTAATGGTTTATTGAATTCTTTTGATAATTCAATGAATTTTGAGAAGATTCTTGTTTGTTTTTCTTGTTCTTCTTTTTTAGTAGAGTATTTAAAATCAAGTCCAACTTCGCCTATAGCAATTGCTTTTTTTATATTTTTTCTAAAGAAATCAAATGCTCTTTTTAGTTCTTCTTCATTGAGTTCAATTATATTTAAAGGGTATAATCCGAGTGCTGTTTTTATTTGAGGATATTTTTTTGAAAGTGCAAGAATTTTTTCATTTGAATAAAATGAAGTTGCGCATGAAATTATTTCTTTAACACCTTCTTTTTTGGAGTTTTCTAGAATTTGTTCTACTTCGTTTTCGTTTATTAAGTCAATGTGGGAGTGGCAATCATAAAGCATAGGTACATTTTGTTTGGAAAAGAATAAAAGCACTTTATTCATTAATTCTTGTGGTGTTTTGAATGAGTCTTAAAGAAAATAAATCTGGCGGAGGAATAGTTTTTTTTATTCTAGTTATTCTATTTGCGGGTTTATTTATTTTTTCTGTGAGGCAAGATAATAATGCAGAGAATCCATTTGATGGTTTATTTACTGGTTTGAGTGTTAGTGATTCTAATAAAAATTCTTTCGAGTATTATTCTCAAAGTAGTTTTATTGAGAGTCCTTCTTTAGTTGAGACTTATTTTTGTCCTATTGATGCTTGTGGGGATAAGTTAATTAAAAAAATTGATTTTGCTGATTCAAATATTTTTATTGCAATTTATTCATTTACTCATGATGGGCTTAGTGATGCGGTAATTAGGGCAAAGAAGAGGGGTGTTGATGTTTGGGTTATTTATGATTCTGATCAAAGCAAGAATTCGGCTAGTGATGATGAATTGTTGATTAATGAAGGTGTTAGAGTTGCTTATAGGAATGGTTCGGGTTATATGCACAATAAGTATACTATAATTGACATGAATTTAGTTGCAACTGGTTCGTTTAATTATTCTAATAATGCGGATACAAGAAACGAAGAGAATTTAGTTTTTATTCAGAGTGAAGATGTTGCAAGTGCTTTTAAGAAAAATTTTGATGAGATTTGGTCAAAGTCAAATGCGAATTAACTAGTTTATTTATTTTAAATTTTATAATTATTTTAGTTGGTTAAATTTTATAATTATTTTAGTTGGTTAAATTTTATAATTATTTTAGTTGGTTAAATTTTATAATTATTTTAGTTTAGTTTATTGAGTTAAATTAATTTTTTTGGTTTTTTTATGGAAGTTTATTCTCCTAGTGAAGATTCTTTTCTTTTAGTTGAGTGTATAAAAAAAGAGAAGCTTTTTGGTAAGACTTGTCTTGATATGGGGTGCGGAAGTGGTGTTGAAAGTGAAGCAATGCTTTTGTCTGGAGCAAAAAGTGTTTTGGCGGTTGATATTAATCCTTGTGCAGTTAAAGCAACAAAAGAAAAAATTAAAACTTTATTTCCTGGACCAAGCAAACTTTCGGTTTGCGGGTCCTGCAAAGCTTCATCTTTGCAGGGACAAACCCTAAACTCCTTTAAAACAAAAAAAAGTAATCTGTTTTCAAATATAAAAGAAAAATTTGATTTTATTGTTTTTAATCCTCCTTATATTCCTAGTGATGAAATTAAGTGGATTGATCTTGATGGGGGTTTGAAGGGTAGAGAAGTAATTGATGTTTTTGTTTCTAAGGTTGGTGTTCATTTAAGAAAAAATGGGATTTTTTTGTTATTGATTTCTTCTTTGAATAATAAGAAGGAAGTTTGTTCTTTGTTAAAAAAAAATGATTTTTTAGTTAGAGTGGTTGGAAGAAAAAAGTTATTTTTTGAAGAATTGTTGGTTTTGAGATGTGTCAAGAAATAGTTTTAGTTTTTTTCAAAAATTATTTTTTTGAAGAATTGAAAGGTTATACAAAGCAAGTGTAATTATTTTTTCTTGTTTAAGGTATTTTAATCTTTCTCTTCTATTTTGTTTATGGTTTCAAATATTTCTGTTGAGTATGCGAATGCTATGAAAAAGTTGGATTCGGCTAGGACTCCAGAGGAGCGTTTAGCTGCTCTTCTTGAAATGAAGTCTTGGGCTCCTACTCATAAGGGTGCAGAGAATCTTAGATCGGATTTAAATAGAAAAATTGCTGAGTTGCGTTCTGAAATTGAGCGATTGAAATCTTCTGGAACTAAGAAAGGTTCTAGTAGTGCTTCTAGTGCAATGTATATAAAAAAAGAGGGTGTTGGTCAAGTTGTTTTAGTTGGTTTGCCTAATTCGGGTAAATCTTGGTTGTTGAATAAATTGATTGGTAAAGAAGTTACTCCTGTTACACCTTATCCTTTTGCGACTAAAGAACCTGCTCCTGCAATGCTTAATTATAACGGGGGTTTGATTCAACTCGTTGAACTTCCTGCTTTGATTGAGGGTTCTAGTGAGGGTAAGGCTCAGGGTAAAGAAATTTTGGGGGCTGTTAGAAATTCTGATGCAGTTTTGGTTTGTGCGAATTCAATTAATGATAAGGATTTGATTGTTAGTGAACTTGAAAAAAGTAGTATTTTTTTGAATAAACTTCGTCCACCTATTGTTGTAAAGAACTCTAGTTTTCCAGGGATTCAAATTTCTGGTAAAGATTTTTTGGGTTTTCCTGTTGAACAACTTGAGCAATTTTTAAAAAATTCGGGTTTCGCTAATTCTCAAGTAATTATTTCTGGAAAAATTTCTTCTATTAGTGAAGTTGTTGAGGCTCTTGATTCAAAAATTTGTTATAAGAAAGCTGTTTTTGTTAATCCTTTCTTAGTTAATGATCATATCTTAATTGATTTAAAGGATAGAATTTTTTTATTGTTGGACATGATTTTGGTTTTTACAAAAAAACCTGGTGAAGATGTGGATAATAAAGAACCTATTTCTCTTAGCGTAGGGTCTACTGTTGAGAATTTGGCTCATGAACTTCACAAGGATTTTGCAAAGAATTTAAAACATGCAAAAGTTTGGGGTTCAACAAAATTTCCTGGGCAAATGGTTGGTCCTGAGTATGTATTAAAAAATAATGATACTGTTGAGATAGCAATTTAGTGTATTTAATTCAAAAATTAGATGTTAAGTTTTTTTGTGTTATTTTTTTTTTAGTTAATTTTTTTTTATTTACAATTAGGTTTTTGTTTTTTGATTTAATTTATTTTTATGCACTGCCTTTTATGTCCACTTTAGAATCTTTTTTAAGAAACAAGTATACCGCAATTATTAGTACTATTAATCCAATTAGTCCTATTAAACCGTAGTTCGTTTTTGCATATTTTACATTAGAGATTTTTTCAAAGTAGTGTGGTGTGTTTGAATCAATGTAACCATAAGCGAGTATTACTTGGTATTCTCCATCCGTTTCGATTGGAACAAGTACATTAAAATTTTCTTCTATTATTCCTTCGTCTGCTAAAGTCTCCATGAAAACTGGTTCTGTTATTACTTCAAATGGTGTTGGCACTAGAATTTCTGCCCCCACTTTGTATAATGACTTTCCATAGTGGTTAATTAACTTGTAATTAACAATTATTTTATTTTGTCCATTATCTTCTTTTTTTTCAGTGCTAGTAATTAATTCTATTGGTAATGGTTTTGACTCAACATAAACTACTGATGCGTTTTCTTGTTCTTCTCCTACTCCATAATAAGTGTAAATGTTCATTCGTTGTTCTTTTGAAGTAGTGCATTTTATTTTTATTTTCAATTCAATGGCTTCTCTTCCTTTCATTTTCTCAATTTGTTTGTAAGTGAATTCTTTGTCTTCTCCTTCAGCAAATTTTATTCCTTCGTCTGCTTGTAATCTTAGTTGTACTCCTGTTAATTCTGTTTCTGAATCATTCAGTAGTTTTATTGTTAGTATTGCTATTTCGTTTTCTCCAAGGATTTTTTTGTCAGTAGTAGTATTTACTAATAGAGAAGAGTTCACAAAACTAATTAATGTCAAGAGTATCAAAATTAGTGTAAGTATTTTAGTAATTTGGTTCATTGTAATCCTCTTGTTTCTTTTTTTTCTTTTTTAAATAAATATTCTCGTAAGCAAATAAACCTATTAATGCTACTATTAGTACTCCTACTATTATCATAATATAATCATTCGTTTTGTCTTCATTAATTTTTATTCCTTCCATAATTATTTGTTCGACATTTTTTTGTGCTTTTAGTGCATAGTCCTTTGCTTTCTCATATTCTGCATTATTGAATCTACTTTTTGCACTATTCCAATTAGCAGTTAGTGCATCAACTGCATCTTCATCACTCCATTGGTTTATGTTTTCATTTGAGAGTATTGCGTTAGCTGCTATTTCTAGTGTCTCAAAACTTTTATCTATTTTGAGTAATGTTTCGTTTCTTGCGTACATTTCTACCCAGGCAGAGTTTCTTACTTCTCTTGATTTTAAGGTAGTTGCGTAGTTTTCAGAGTTTTTTGATGAATTAAAAACAGATTCAATTGTTGTTCTTAACTCGTCAGTTGTTCCAAAAAAGTTAGGTAATTTTCTTGTTGAAGTAGGTGTAACTAAAAATGATTGGAGACTTCTTTTTTCATCAATAGTAATGTCTTCATTTTCAAGTGTTGCAATTGACTGGATTAATTCATTTAAATTTGTTTCAAATTCATTATAAATAGTTTTATAATTTAATATTAAAGAGAAATAATTTTTGTAGTATTCTTCATAAGTTAGTATTTTATTTGAATCTGGTGAATTAAAAAAGTTTTGTTCATATTCTCGACCTTCTTCTATTTTGTTGAATAACTCATCACTTTTTTTTATGATTTCGTTTATTTTTGTTTCCAAATTATTTGTTTTTGTTATTACTTGTGCATCAGATTTTATCCTTTCAAGTTCAGTTTTTACTGTTAGTACATTACTTTTTGTTGTATTGAATTCTTTCGATAAATCATAAAACATGTTTTTGGTGGAATGTGTTAGTGGCCAATTTGCTGTTGAAATGCTTTGGTTTAGTTCGTTCATTTTGGTGTATATTATCGTTGTTTTTATTAGTTCTCTTATTTCTAAATCAAGTTTTGCTATTTCTTTAGTGGAATTATTTATTGGAATATAACAATTAACAGTATTTCCTTTTGTAGCTGCCACTACAATGTACTTTGTTCCTTTGTACTGGATTAGTTCTTTTGCAACACTAGCCGTTTCTCCGTTCAGAAGGTAATTATTTTGGGTGGTAGTTAGTGTAATTGCTTCATCAGTAGATATTGCTTGTACAAAGGTAGTTGTTAGTATTAGAAATAATAAAGTTAAGTAAATTAATTTGTTTTTCATACTTTAAGTGAAGGAGTTTTTAATATTAAAACTTACGCTTGAATAGAATTTGTTTGAGTTTTAATTAATTTTTTGTTAAGGTAAGGTTTATTTAGTTTTAATATGTTTATTGATTTAATGGTTCGTTTTTCAAAGAAAGTTGTTTTGAATAGTGTTTCGCGTAGTAGAATTAATGCATTGCGTGTTTTTAGTGTACCTGCTTTTAAGAGAAAATTATACTCTTCAAAGGTTCGTGTTGAAGCAATTAATTTTTTGAAGAAAAAATTAAATAATGATTTTTTTGAATCTTTACCAAGATTTATGAGTGATTTTCACGTCCCTTCTTATAATGTGAGGCGTTTTGTGTTTAAGGGAAGAGAATTTGTTGTTAAGGATACTAAAGGAGATTTTTTTGAGGGGTTTGTAAATAAAGGTGAAGAGCATGGGGTTAGGAAATTCATGAAGGCTCATCACTCTTTTTTTAGGAAGAATAAATTGAGGGTCGATTCAAAGTATATTCTAAGAACGCCTAAATTAATTGCTAGTATTGGGGATTTTTTGGTTCTTGAGAGAATAAATCCTTGGTACCCTAAATCAATTAGTGAGAAGAAATTAGTGGAATTAGCTTTTAAGAATCTTAGAGTTGTTTTTGAACAAGTTTATAATGAATCTAATTTATTGCGTCCTCAAATAACTGATTTCATTCCTGCAGGTATTCATAATGGGAAAGTTGTTTTGTATAGTGTTTATGATTATGCTTGATTTTAGTTAATTAGTTTTTTTTAATTGCAATTATTTTGCATTTATTATAATCTCTTTTTCTTTGAACTCAATTTCTTTAATATTATGCATTGCCCTTAATTCTATTTCAACCGGTTCGAGACTCTTTGGAGCAATTGCTTTTTTGATTTCATCTTTTAGACTCAAATTATTATCTTTTTTTGTTTTCCAAACAGCTGAGTTGAATAATTGTATTTCTTCGGAACTAATTGTGCTCTTAATATTTTTTGTATTAGGGAATTTTTCCTCTTTTATTTCTTTGTTAAACAAATTTTTGTAAATGAAGTGAGTCATTGCAGGGTTTATTGGGTAGAGTAATAATAGTAGTGAGTCTAGAGTTTCTCTTAGTGTTTTAACTGCTGCATTTCTTTGAGCTTCACTAAATTTTATTAAAGCATCATTATTGTACGCTCTTCTTTTAACAGTTTCAATATAATTTGAAGCGAATTCGTCTCTAATAAAATTAATTATTCTTACTGAGGGATTATGAAAATCATATTTTTCATAACCTTTTTTTGTTTCACTAATTATTTTATCAGTTTCTTGAATCATCCATTTATCAATTTCCATTAATTCAATCTCATTAGATTGTTCTTTTGTTAGTTCAAACATTGAAACGAATTTTGAAACATTCCAAAGTTTTTCCAAGAGTTTACCTGCATTTTCTATTCTAGTATAAGAGCACCTAAAATCTCCTTTATCTAAATTTCCTTCTACAGCACACCATGTTCTAAATGGACCTGAACCAAATTTTTCAAGAACATTGTGGGGGTCTATTCCATTTCCTTTTGATTTACTCATTTTTGTTCCATCTTCGGTTACTATGTGGTGGTGTATCCAAGCGTCTTTAAAAATTGTTTTTCCTGTGAGTAAATAATCTTTCAATAAGGTGTAATACAACCATGTTCTAACAATTTCTTTTCCTTGGGGTCTTAGAGAGCATTGTTCGTGTTCTTTGAAAAACTCTGGGTGTCTTTCATAACCTAAAATATATAGTGGAGATATGCTTGAATCAAACCAAGTGTCAAATACTCTTTCGTCGCCCCTAAATTCTTCTCCCCCACACTTCTCGCACTTTCCTTTATACTCTTCCCTCCATGGTTGAACATATTCTCCTTTCTTTGCTAATTGTATGCTCCCACATTTTTTACAATACCATGCAGGTACTTCTGTTGCATAGAATCTTCTTCTAGTAATTGGCCAATCAATTGAAACTGAATCAATCCAATCTAAAAGAATTTGTCTTGATTCGGGGGCATAAATGTTTACTTCGCTTGCAATTCTTCGCATCTCGTCTTTAAATTCTAGTTGCTTCAAATAATATTCCTTCATTTGAATAAATTCTATAGCTGCTCCGCTTCTCTCACTAATTGGTGTTCGGTGTGCTTGAGTAGGAGTCATTTTTTTTAAAAGATTTTGTGCTTTTAGTCCTTCAATTATTTTTTCTCTCGCTTCCTTAATTTTTAATCCGTTCAAATCTCCCGCATTTTCATTTAGTGTACCATTTTTATTAATTGCAACTCTCGCATCCAGTTTTTGTTCCATGAAGAATCTAATATCAGTTAAGTCTCCGTAAGAGCACATCATCATTATTCCTGTGCCTTTATCAATTTCTGCACTTGGGTGTGCTTTGCACAAAACTTCTTTATTAAAATAAGGCGTGATTAAAGTTTTTCCTTCTAAGTGTTGGTATCTTTTATCACTTGGATTGTAAATAACCATTCCGCAAGTGCATATTAGTTCTGGTCTAGTAGTTCCAATAATTACTTCTTCTCCACTATCCTTTACTTTGAATACAATGTCATGAAAGAATCCGGGTCTATCCTCGTAAATTATTTCTGAATCAGATACGGTTGTTTGTAATTTTGGATCCCAATTAACTACTTTATCCGCCTCGTAAATTAATCCCTTATTGTATAAATCAATGAAAGTACTTTGAGTTACTGCTCTATAATCAGGTGAATCTGTTTGATAAATATCTCCTATTTGAGTCCCTTCTTTCCAAGAACTAAAACCAATTCCGCATTTAAAAAAAGAGTCTACGCTTTCACTAGTTGTTTCGTTTAGTAATTGTCTACAATACTCAACTGCTTTCTCTCGCCCTATTCTAGTAAAATCAACTTTATATTTTTTTTCTGCACTAATTTCAATTGGTAAACCATTTTGATCAAGTCCGAGTGGAAACAAAACATTATAACCCATCATTCTCTTGTACCTTGCAATAAAATCCATTATCACGTAAGTGCTTGCGTGTCCAATGTGTACGGGTGAATTAATGTATGGTGGGGGAGTATCAATTGAGTAAACAGGTAACTTTGAGTCTTTATCAAATATAAAAGAATTATTCTCTTTCCAGTCCTCGTAAACTGCTAACTCCATTTCTTTTGTAAATCTTTTTTCGCTAATCAATTAAAATCACTTTTTTTATAAATAAATTAATACTAAAAGCAATTTAAAGTTGTGGTTTAGGTAAAAAAATTAGAGTTGTATTTCCAAAAGAATTGATTTAGTTGACTAAAAATAGAATTTGAAAATAAATGGGGTCACGGGGAATTTAACCCGCAATCCCTTTTCTTGTAAAGAAAAGTTATTGCATTCCCAAAAGAATTGATTTAGTTGATTAAAAATAGAATTTGAAAATAAATGGGGTCACGGGGAATTGGACCCCGATTTGTTCCTAACATCAACAATATTAATTTTCGCAATTATGTTCTGCCTTTTGCAAAGTGATTGACAAGCATTTTCGCGAACCTTAATAAGGTTCCTGGAGGGAACCGTGATACCACTACACTATAACCCCATAGTAGTTTCTTAAATTGACTTTGCCAATAATTTATTTTGAAGTGGAATGTTTATATTCTTAGTGAAAAAGAATTTTTTTATTGTTTTTTGCTTTTTCTTTCATTAATGAATCTAATTACCGAATCTACTCTTTTTTCTTCATACCCTGCTTCTACTAGTTCTTGTTTAGTAAATCCTTCCCATAAGAGTAATCCTATTTGGGCTTTTGCTTCATATATTCTTTTTAATGAAATTCCTTGACTTACTAGTGTTTTAAAGTTTAGTTTCTTGTAGTGGTGATCATTTGAGTTGTGTAATTTAGTCACTTCTGAAACTAGGTTTTGAATTCCTCCTTTCTTTGCTAAGTGTCCTATTATTATTTCAGGAATAGGCATTCCAAGGTCCAGCATCATTTGAATTGAGTAACCAGCTTCTTTGAGTGAATTAAAATTAACTCCTCTCTCTGCTTTAAGTCTTGCATATTTTCCTTTCAGAACCTTAAAAGCGGTTGTGTTTCTTGCTTGGGGCCTTAAGCCAATTTTGTTAATTAATCTATGTGCTTTTGGACACTTTTTTCCTAAAGGAATATTTTTTAGAGTCATGTTAAATCAATTACATAATAGTTGTTTTTATACTTTGCTCTTTAATTCACCCAATGTAAGAGTATTGGTCTTTTCTTTTTTCCAAGAGTTCTCCTTCTTCTTTTAAGAATTCGCAGATTATTTTAGTTAGTGTTTTTGAGTAATTAATTAATTTAGAAGTCTCTTCTAAGGTAAGTGATTTTTTTTCCCTAAACATATTAATTATTTTAACTAATCCTTCTTCGAGTAAATCGGTTTCTATTAAGTAATAATTTCCATCAAATGTTCTAATGCCTTTAAGCATTCCTTCTTTTATTTGTCCTTCGTATTCAAATGATAATGCCCTTGCTTTGTCAGTGTTCTTTGCTATTAAAAAACCGTCTTGTTCCAAATTATACTCTTCAATCTTTTTTTCTATTGCATTAAAGTTCTTGGATTCCTTTACACAACTATCCTTTGTTTCTTCTTTTAATCTATAAACTCCTTTCTTGTATGACTCGTTTAATTTGAATACAAAAACTTCTCCTTCTTTAATTAATTCACTCAACGCTTTTTTTTGTTCTTCACTTAACTTCTCTTCTAATTTTCCTTCAACGAGTTCAGATAATTTTTCTTTCTTAATTAATCCAATTACTTGTTGTTTTTCTTCTTCTAAAGGGTTAATTAAATCTTCTTGGTGGGGTACGCTAACACAAACACTCTTCCCCTCATTCTTCAAAACTTCTTTTTTTTCGATTAACAAAAAAATTCCTTTCTGATTAGGGATTAACTCGTACTCTTTTCCTTCCCCAAGGAGTTTGAGTTCCTCACTACTCAAAGCAACTTTTTTATCAATAACCTTAACCATAAAAAACTTTATCCAAAATTCAACTAAATTAAATAGAATGAATGAATATTTAAACTGAGTTAATTACTTTCGACGATTAACAAAACACATTTTTTTTTTAAAAAAACTTTAAAGGAAAGTATTTATACTACTTTCAAACTCTATTTTATTATAAATTAATTTATTTGAGTGATTAAATGGATAAGAAGTGGAGAAATCTAATTATTATAATTGCTCTTGTTATTGTAGTTGTTTTAGGGTATATTTATTTGACTCAAAATCAAGTTTCTTTGCCTGTAATTGAATCAAAATCAATTAATGATGGTTATGAAGAATTTCTTGTATTATTTGAAAAAAATGATGTTAATATAGATAATATCCAATTGCTTAACTTGGTTTACTCGGATGAGAATGGAATAATTAATTGGATTGAGAAAAAAGACGGTTTGTTGAATTTAAAAAACGATTTAGTGGTTTTTAAAGGAAATTTATTAGAGTATTCTATTGAGGATAGGAATGAATTAAGTGCTTTAACAGATGTTTACATAAAAGCTATTGATTATAGTTTTAGTTCAGAACAAGAAATTAAGTCATTAAATGTTTTATTCAAAAGTGGCTTTAATTGCAGTGAGTTAAACAAAGTTACTGATTTGAATAGATTAATAATCCAAAATTATATTAATTTGTATGATTTGGCTATGGATGTTGATGATTTTGCTTATAATTATGATCCTTATTCAGAGCTAATTCTAATTGAATTGAATGATTCTTATGATTACTTGTTGACTGTCCAAGAAGAATTGAATAATGTAGTTATTGACTGTGAGGGGGGGAAAGCTTGAGTTATAAAAAAATCATTTTGATTTCTTTCTTTTTACTTTTATTAATGAGCGGAGTATTGTCTTTGGTAGTTTCTCCTAGTGAGATTCAATTAATGGCTGATGCTTCTAATGGAATGTCAATGGGTACTTCTTATAGTTATAATGTTAAAATGGCTTTGCAAAGGTTTTGGAGTGGGCAAGGATATAATAATACAGCAATTAATTCAAGTAGTTTGAATGGTACTGGTTATAACACTTTTTTAAAAGATATGGCTAGTAGAAAAGGATGGTCTATTCCTAATGACACTAAAAGTTATAAACAAATTGAACAGCGATTATTTGATTCATTCAAAAAACCAGCTCCTGCGCCAGGGATGACTGATGTTCAACC
>ERZ795059.3146-NODE-3146-length-16236-cov-7.769545_pt1 | contig 16236 bp, 15 predicted proteins | sample MGYA00375143_ERZ795059 | MGnify/ENA primary metagenome ERZ795059 (study PRJEB30188, sample SAMN05720168) | activated sludge metagenome | isolation source: Anaerobic digester | place: USA | collected 2015-01-07 ... | reverse complement strand
TTGTTTCACACAGACAGTTTCTAGACTCGTAAAGGTCTTTAACTTCAATATCCTGATCCTTCCTTATAAGTGAATCATTTTCTGCATGAACCATAAGAAGGATCTTTTGCTTGCGTGAAAAACTCATGATTTCATCAATAACATAATCCTGGCACATTCTGTCACTTTGGCTGTATGTTGTAAATACTTTCACGGAGGGAATACCATAATTTTTTATTTTTTTTAGCACTTTGGATATATCGCCTCTGAAATTGCCAAGACATGAATGAAATGAGTAATCTATCACACTGTCGCTGGCCAGATTCATACGGTTCTCAAAGTACGGATCAAGCTCTCTGTCCTGTCTTATTGGGTCAAGAAAATCTATAAAGGTTGTTATTCCTCCGAAAGCAGCACTTATAGAACCTGAAAAAAATGTATCAGCACTCATTCCCTTTTCTGTATTAAGCGAAAAATGAACATGAGGATCTATAAAGCCCGGAAGAACAAGTTTATTATATGCGTCGTAAACCTCTGCAGCTCTCATTAGTTCTTCACCTATGAAGGCAATTCTTCCGTTTTTAATATAAACATTCGTGTTGACAAACTCCCCGCTAAAATAGACATCTCCGTTTAAAATGGCAAGATCATACATGAATGCATCCCCTTTCAGTATCTTCCGCCCATAAGAAGGGTCATGACTGCCTTGGCTGTATGAAGTCTGTTTTCAGCTTCATCGTAAACTATCGACCTTGGCCCGTCTATCACCGAATCTGTTACCTCGTTACCCCTATCCGCAGGGAGAGCATGCATATAAACACCTGATCTGTCCATGAGTTCCATTTTATCCTGCGTACATATCCAATTCTTATACTTCTCCTGTTCTTTTCTAATAGCTACGGGATCTTGTGAAATAAAAAATCCCCCCCAGTTCTTAGGAAAAACAATATGTGCACCTTCAAAAGCCTCATCCATGGATTCGGTAAATTTTATCTTACAGTTGTTTTCATAAGCATTTTTATTTGCCTGCTCTACAATATCAGGCATAAGATCAAAGCCTTTGGGAGCGGCTACTGTTATGTCCATTGCATATCTTGTAAAAAGAAGTATCTGTGACTGTGGAACAGAAAGAGGCTTAAGGTGTGATTCTGCATAAGCCCAGCTTATACCGACCTTAAGACCTCTAAGATTATTCCCGAATCTTTCCTGAATGGTCATAAGATCTGCAAGAGCCTGAAAAGGATGATATACATCATCCTGAAGATTCATAACCGGGGCTTTGGAATGATCGGCTATATTTCTTATATATCTGTTACCCTGCCCGAATGCACAGTGCCTTATTCCGATAGCATCACCAAAACGGGATAGGATAATTCCTGTATCTTTTGGCGATTCTCCGTGAGAGAGCTGCATCTTGTCGGGTGAAAGGTATATTCCGTTTCCTCCAAGCTGGGCTATACCTGCCTCCATACTGTTCCGCGTTCTTGTTGATTGGTCGAAAAAGATGAGAAACAGAGTTTTGTACAAAAGATAAGGAGTAAGTTCTGAAAAAGCAAACTTTCTTTTTAGATCTTTGGAAAGTTCAAGCATTATATCTATTTCTTCCCTTGTATAATCCTGCGTATCTATAAAGTGCCTGCCACGGAAAAAAGTCGACATTTCAACCTCCTCTGCTCCCTCTAGGTTATGAATTTCATGCACGCCATTGGAAAAGATGCGTAAAAAGCACATGCCTTAATCAGATGATCAATCTCTACCCTCTCGTCAGGAGCATGTGCATACTTCTCTTCTCCAGGTCCGAATCCGATGGTTGGAATATTGTATACACCGGCGGTAACTGTACCGTTAGTACTGAATGTCCATTTGTCTATAACCGGCTGCGTACCAAAAAGTTCTGTGTATGTATGAACTGCGGCCTTTACCGCCATGCTTTGCTCAGAAATAACCCAGCTCGGAAAGAATTTTTCCACCGGGTATACCTGCGAGGTGTACGATGGCTTTTCGTATGTAAGCTCAATTATTTTTGCACTATCAACTCCCGCTCTTGCAATGGCCTGTCTGATCTGTCCAAATATTTTTTCCTTGGAATCTGAAGGTATAATCCTTCTGTCAAGCTGTATTTCACAGCTGTCTGGCACAGCATTTGCTGAAGGTGAGGTAAAAAAAATCTGTGATACAACTATGGTTCCTTTGCCAAGGAACTCATCTTCTTCAAGGCATTCATTTAACTTCTCAATTTCGTTTATAATTTTTGCCATTTTGTATATGGCGTTTTGTCCTCTTTGTGGAGCGCTGGCATGTGCACTCACCCCGCTGGTTCTGATTCTGAACTCCAATCTTCCCCTGTGTCCTCTGTAAATATTAAGTGAAGTCGGTTCTGTTATCAAAACAATATCAGGTTTTATGCCGTCCTTTTCTATTATGTATCTCCAGCACATCCCGTCACAGTCTTCTTCCATAACAGTGGCCGTCACATATAAAGTAAAATCACCGCAGAGATCCAATTCTTTAATTATCTTTGCGGCGTAGACCGCACTGCATATACCACCTTTCTGATCACTTGCACCCCTTCCGTAGATGTACCCTCCGTCACGAACGCCTTCGAATACGGGCTTGGTCCATAAAGACACATCCCCTTCTTCGACTGTATCAATATGCGCATCTATTGCTATTTTGGTCTTTCCGTTGCCGATTCTTCCTATCACATTTCCCAGACCGTCTTTATAAACTTCATCAAACCCATTCTGATTCATCTGTGCGCAAATCAGATCTGTAACCTCTTTCTCTTCTGAAGAAAAACTCCTGGCTCTTATCAGTCTCTGCATAAAACTGGTTATAAGGGGTTCCAACTCTTTTGCTCTTTGCATCACAGGATTCATCTTACTCCTCCTTAATATTCCATTATATTTCTGAGAACCTTTTCATGTGATTTTCTGTACTCTTTTATCTGCTTATCTGTTTCAAAAGTTTTCTCCTGTTGCTCCCGCCAATAAGCTTGCTCTTTCTGGGCATTTAACTGGGCAACTGTTTTGTTCTGCTGTTCAACCCATGTAAAGTACTTAAGATTATGCCATCTCATGCGGTTCTCCCTTGTTCCTTCATATACTCCGCAGGTATCCTGCTTGAGCAGTATCCTTTCTATATCGCTTACCGCACTTTCACGTGTTACAGCAGGCATTTCCTGCATTACTGAACGGTACCTGCCTATACTGTCGGTTGCTATTATCATGATATTTTCATCTTCTCCTAAGTTGTAAAACCTTGCTGTCTTTATAGCTGCAATAAGGTTTGCAACGCCTGATATTCCAAAGTTATGCGATATCATGCGGGCATTTGACTCACCTGCTGTCTGCACAAGATATGGAAAAACAGACTCATCTGTAAAGTCCTTGAGTATTTTTTTGCTGTCTGTATCATCAACTAAAACCACAGCATCAGTATTCATTACATTATGTATCCAGGTTACGTGCTTGTCTCCTATTCCCTGGATATCGTGCTCGCCATATCCATTAAGCGATACGGTGGGACACTGTACGGGCTCCATCGCAACGCATTTACAATCTGCAAATTCCTGCTTTACCCTATCAGCACTTGCAAGAGTTCCCGCTGATCCTACTCCAAGAACTACAGCGGCAATTTTCTGATTTCCAATCTTATTTTCCCTTACCAGTTCAATCATGGAGTTTCCGGTTACATACCAGTGGAAACGGTAGTTGCCAAACTCCTCAAACTGGTTCAGAACTCTCACATGTTCCCTGTCTGAGTTGTAGAGCTCTTTGCTTTTATCATATATTTCCTTCACATTAGACTCGCAGCCTGGTGTGGCAACTGCTTTTGCACCATATGACCTTATAATTTCAAACCTTTCCCTGCTCATCTTTTCAGGGAGAAGCACTATGGAATCATAGTTCATGCGTGATCCAACCCATGCGCCACCGATCCCGTAATTCCCAGTCGAGGGCCACACAAGGGTGTGAATTGATGGATCAACTTCACCGGTAACTGTCTTTTCGGCAAGAATTGCATATGTTGCTCCTACTTTATGGCTTGCAGAGGGAAAATCTTTTGCATACATTACCACAATATTAGCTTTTATGCCTGTAAGCTCATGCGGAACCTCAAAAAAATAAAAGTGATTATCTATATCTCTCCATGTTATGTTGTAAAGGTTTATAGGATGCAAGGGGTCTTCCGTTCTTTTTCTCCATGCTGTTCTCCTTATTGTTTCTTCTATCTTCCACGGATGAAGCATTTCTTCAAAGGTCGGCCCTATCACAGGAATCTTTTCCATTTTCCACCCCCATATGTTTAATTTGAAAAGTATTATTCAGCATTAATATTATATTACTTTTTCTCATAAAAGCAAAGGACAAAAATGAATTTTTTTAACTTTTTTTCATATCTTAGTCATAAAAAAGATAAATTACGCGGTTTGTAGTTATAAAAAATGTTTAAAATTAATATTTGAGTTCTTTTTTTAATTACAGTATTTGTATTTATATAAAAAATATGTTATTATTATATTACTTATTTTTGCGGTTTGTAAACGGGGGTGCGGCATGTCTGCAAGTATATCTGATCCTGTTTTAAGAAATGATTTTGAGGAAAAAATTTCTGCTGCGGCCATGTATGTTGACGATTTGACTTTTAAGAACATGCTTTATGCCAAGACCGTCCGTTCTCAGAGGGCGCGGGCAAAAATTAAAAATATTACGGTTCCTTATCTTGACGACGGATACTTTACAGTTGACTATAAAGATATTCCGGCATCCAACATAGTAAAAGAAATACTTGATGATCAGCCTTTTTTTGCAAACGGCGAAGTAAACTTTATAGGAGAGCCCATAATGCTTATTGTGGGAACCGATCCCCATAAAGTAGCCGAACTGGCTGAAAAGGTCGTTATTGATTACGAAGATCTTACCCCCGTTCTTTCTTATGAAGATTCGCTCCGGAAGGATATTATACCCATATATGGTTTGGACAACTGTTTTGCTGAGTATGAGTTATGCAGAGGAAATGCTAAAAAAGCTTTCGCTACTGCAGAAAAAGTAGTTGAAAGAACTTATGAAACTGGATATCAGGAACACGTTTACATGGAACCTCAGGGAATGATAGCCATTTATGAAAACAGAACCATAACCGTGTATGGTTCAATGCAATGCCCGTACTATATTAAGCATGCTTTGGAAAAAGCTTTTGGCTGGGGCGGAGAAAGAATCCGCATAGTCCAGACAGCTACCGGCGGAGCTTTTGGAGGAAAAGAAGAATTTCCATCTATAATTGCTGGCCATGCTGCATTTGCGGCTTTTAAATCTGGCAAACCCGTAAAACTTGTCTATGAAAGGGAAGAAGACATTATTTCAACCACAAAGAGACATCCTTCCGTTATTACTGTAAAAACCGCACTGGACCTCAATCACAAAATAACTGCCGTTGATATTGACATAAAACTGAATGCAGGTGCTTACGCCGGACTATCGTCCGTAGTCCTTCAACGGGCTATGTTTTGCAGTACTGGGGTATATAACTTTGAAAACTTTATTATAAAAGGAAAAGCTTACGCTACCAACACTGTTCCTACCGGGGCTTTTAGAGGTTTTGGGGGTCCACAGGCTATATTTGCCATAGAAACTCATATGAGTACTCTTGCATTTATGCTCCACCAAGATGTTGTTGCTTTTAAAAGCATTTACATCGTCAAAACTGGAGATAAAACTACTACAGGCGGAACATTCCGCGGCCCTTTAAAACTTACTGAAATTATAAACAGAGTAAAAGAGATGGCTGATTATAAAAAACTTTGTTCTGAAAAAAACTCTGAGGATCACATAAAAATGGGTGTTGGTTTTTCGGTTTTTCTTCACGGATGCGGTTTTACAGGAAGCGGAGAACAGCAAGTAATAAAGGCACGTGCCTTATTGAAGAAAAATCATGACGGCACCGTCGGTATCTTTATATCAAACGTTGAGATGGGTCAGGGACTTGGAACCGTTATGCGTAAAATAGTTGCTTCAAGCCTTGGGATAGATATTTCTAAAGTAATATACGCTCCTGTTGATACTGATAAGGTTCCGGATTCAGGACCTACGGTAGCTTCACGCAGCACTATGATCGTAGGGGGGCTCCTTGTGAGGGCATGTGAAGAGCTTAAACAGCGGTGGAATGAAGATGGTGCAGTTGCAGCTCAGGCAGATTATCAACAACCATCCTGGCTTGAATGGGACAACGAACTTTTAAAAGGTGATGCTTATCCTTCTTACTCCTGGGGAGCTGATATCGCTTTAGTATCCGTCAATACTCTGACTTATGAGCTGAACATAGAGAAGATATGGACGGTAATGGATATAGGCATACCGATAGATACAAACACTCTTCACGGCCAGATAGAAGGCGGTATTCTTCAGGGAGTCGGTTACAGCTCTTGCGAGGTTATGAGTATGAAGGATGGGAAAATCCTTCAAAAAAATCTAACTGATTATATTATTCCTTCTTCTAAAGACAGTGTTGAAATATCTTTGGATTATATTATAAACCCCTATGAAAACGGGCCTTTCGGAGCAAAAGGCGCCGGAGAAATACCGTTTTTGGGAGTAGGACCGGCAGTCGCCGGGGCTGTTCTTGACGCTGTAAAAAAGCCAGTATGCAAACTCCCGTTAACAGCAGAATATCTCATGGAGGTCATTGAAAATGAAGATTAATTTTTTCCTTAACCATATATTTTGTACTGTTGATACAGATCCTTTAAGAAGTCTTGCGGATGTCCTGAGAAATGACTTTAACCAGACTGATGTCAAACAGGGCTGCAAAGAAGGTGAATGTGGAGCCTGCGCAGTTCTGATAGAAGGAGTTACAGTGCATTCTTGCATATATCCTGTTGTTATGGCACAGGATAAAAAAATTCTTACCCTCAGCGGAATACTTGATACTGCGGAGTATCAAGCCATAAAAAAGGGCTTTTCGGATGCGGGAAGCGTCCAGTGCGGCTTTTGTACACCAGGAATAGTAATAGTGTGTTATGACATGTTCAAAAGGAATATTAAGCCCTCCAGGGATATGCTCATGGAACATCTTTCCGGAAACCTGTGCAGATGTACTGGATATAACAGCATCTTTAAGGGAGTAGAGCTTGCTTTTGAATATTATAAAAAAAATATGGTCTCGGGGGGATAACTTTGAGAATATTTTCTCCTGTTACACTTGACCAAGCTCTTTTACTGAGATCAGAGTTGAAGTGTACGGTACTTTCAGGTGGAACCGACCTTATGCTTAAAAAACAATTTCTGTTAAGTGATGAGCATGATCTTCTTATGCTTCAAAAAATTGAAGAGCTTCATGAAATTTCTGTTAAAGATGGCATAACGCATATCGGCGCATGTGCAACACAGACTGATATCCTTGAAAGCTCTTTGCTTTGGGGAGTTTTCATGGACGTTGTATCCTGTATGTCATGCCCGTCCATAAGAAACTTGGCAACGATAGGCGGCAATATCTGCAATGCTTCACCTGCCGGAGATTTGATACTTCTTATGTCCCTTCTTGATGCCAATGTGGTAGTTCAGAGTTTGCATGGCAGAAAAACCATAAAGATTCATGATTTTATAACAGGACCGGGAAAAACAGTTTTGAAAGAAGATGAGCTGCTTACAGAATTTTGTTTTGAAGACAGTCTAAGAAGTTATTCCTACTTTTATAAAAAAGTAGGAACAAGGAAAGCTAATGCTCTTTCCAAGCTTTCCTTTGCAGGAGCGGCAAAGTACAGCGGAAACACAGTATCTGATATAAGAATAGCTATTGGAGCTGTTGCACCGGTTGTAGTGCGTTCTGCCGAAATAGAAAAACTTTTTTCCAATCGCAGCAGGCAAGAGCTTAATGACAGTAGCTATTCTATATCAAAGCTTTATGAAAAATATTTAAAACCTATAGATGATCAGCGTTCTAATGCAATGTACAGAAAAAAAGTTTCGCTTAATCTCCTAAAATACTATATAGAGAGGGTGATCTAGGATGAAGAAAAACTTATCTGCAGGTATTTTTTATGGTTCCGTCTGGGGGATGCTTGAAGCTACTTTAGGGTATCTGTTGCATTTTGTATCAGATTTTATACCGGGAATCTCTTCTTTTATAATGTTTCCGATTGGTTTTTCAATCATGTTCAGGGCATACAGAAAAAGTTCGGAGTTGCAAACCGTTCTGATTTGCGGCATTACAGCCGCAGCTATCAAGCTTGTCAACTTTTTTCTTCCTGTCAGCAATATTCTTAAGATTGTTAATCCTAGCATAAGCATTGTTATGGAAAGTATAGCAGTCTTACTTGTCATTTTCTTTGCTGTTCAGAAAGGCAGAAAGCTCAATCCCTTGGATATCGCTGCTATGACATTTGGATGGAGAACTGTATATCTTATATATCTTTCTATTCTACGAACATTCCCACTCAAACTGGAGCTGCTTTCTAAAGGCACCTCAGCTGTATACAAGTTCTGGATAACAGATTCAATAGCTAACATAATTATAATCAGCACTGCTTTAATGATTTTTTATGTATTAAAGAAAGAAAACAGCTCTAAAAAAGCAGAACCTAACTTTTTATATGCCTCGATCGCTTTTTTCATAGCTATCTCCACACAGTTGATATTTTCGGTAATATAGATTATGGCATCTTCCCTGGAAGGTCTTGTCCTGGCAGCAGGCCTTTCCACCAGAAGCGGATCGTATAAGATGGAGCTTATGTTCGGCAAGTCTACTCTTTTACAGCAGTGTATAAAAAGCATATATGCCGAGTGCTCAAAAGTACTAGTGGTATGCGGTTATAACGGCGGAAAGGTGCAGGAGCTTGTGAAAGATTTTAAAAAGGTTGAGCTTGTCAGAAATGACAGTTATGAAAAAGGGATGTTTTCATCTCTAAAAACCGGGCTTAAGCATGTCAGTTCTGATAAGCTCTTGATAACCCCAGGAGACTATCCCCTCTTCAGGCAGACAACTGTGCATGAACTTGCTGTAACCAAAGGAAGTATCGTCATACCGGTATACAAATCAAAAAAAGGACATCCTATAATAATAAGTAAAGCTCTTTATCCAGAGATTCTTATGAGTCCGGACAGTCGCAATCTGAGAGATATATTGAAAAATCACACCTTTGTACCGGTGCAAACCGATGACGTAGGTGTGGTTTCGGATGTTGACACAATTGATGATTATTATATTTGCCTTGATATCTTTAAAAAAAGAGCTGATGAAGAAAAGGCCAAGGAGGAACAGTATGACAGACATATACGAAAAGATAATCAGTTCCATTGAAAACGGAAAAAGCGGAGTACTTATAACTGTAACTGAAAAAGATGGCTTTGGCCCGGGAAAGATCGGATCGAAAATGTTTGTTGCTTCTTCTATGCAAAGAACAGGCTCCATAGGAGGTGGTCCACTTGAAATGCTTGTTCTGAAAGACTGTAAAGAAGTACTTGAAAACAAACAATGTGCTGCAAAAACATACACTCTGGACAGCGAAAAAGAGCGGTTGGACAGTCAGACTGTTGATATGTTGTGCGGCGGGACAGTAAAACTTTTTTTTGAATATATTGGTCCTAAGGCCGAGATTTTTCTTTTCGGAATTGGAAATGTCGGAAGGGAAATTCTTGTGTCTCTTTCACGTCTTGATTATTCTGTATGTGTTTTTGAAGAAAGATCAGATGTGCAAGTACCGGAGGTTAAGCTTTCTTGTAAAATAATAAAAGATTATATAGCAGCTATAAAAGAGTATAAATTCCCTAAAAAGGGGATTTATATTATATGCACCTACTCACATGAAAAAGATTACGAAGTCCTTCGTGAGCTTTTAATGAAAAAAACCGATGCTTTTTACATCGGAATGCTTGCCAGTGAAAAAAAAGCTGGTATGATAGTAAGTAAAATAAAAAAAGAAAACCCTGATGTTGATCTTTCCGTTCTGTACTCTCCCATAGGTCTGGATATAGGCGGGCAAACCCCGTCCGAGATAGCCGTATCGGTAACTGCTCAGATTCAGGCCGCAATGTATGGTAAACAGGCGCCGGGATTAAGCCGCAAATGGTCTTCATAGTAACGGGTGAAATAAACAGTGGAAAGTCTACGTTTATGGAAAATTTATACAATTCTAATAAAGAAGGCGGCGGAATCATAACCAGAAAAAAGTTCTGTTATGGAACATTTTTAGGTTACGATCTTTATCGGCTAGACAATCAAACTAAAGTTGAGTTTGCACTTTACCCCAAGTTTATAGATGACAAATGGGAAGAAGTATGCCGTTTCGGACCGTTTTCTTTCTCGAAAAAAGCACTGATTTTTTTTGACAGCTGTATCCATGATCTTATAAACAGGAAAGTTCAGCCAGTCTTCATAGATGAGGCCGGACCTGCCGAGCTTGAGGGAAAGCTTTTTTTTATGGGGATTAAAAAAGTTCTTCACAGCGGATTAACCTTATACATTACTGTTAGGAGCAGTTGCCTGGAAAAGATGATATCTGTACTTTCCATAAAGGATTTTCAGATACTTAAGATAGAAAAAGGAGGCTTTTATGAAGTTAAGGGATATGATCCCCGTAGCATTAGGCGAAAAGAACGCTGACTGTATTCTTAAAAATGCTAAAATTCTGAATGTTTTTACCGGAGAAACAGAAGTTTCCGATATAGCTCTTTTTGACAAAAGAATTGCCGGAGTAGGTTCATACGACAATTCGGATAATATAACTGATCTGGATGGCCTGTATGTCATACCGGGCTTTATAGATGCCCATGTACATATAGAATCAACTATGCTCTCTCCGCTGAACTTTGCAAAGCTTGTTATCCTTAACGGAACAACCACAGTAATAGCGGATCCGCATGAAATAGTCAATGTGATGGGATTAGACGGACTTGAATATATAAACAATTCGACCGAAGGAATAGCTCTGAACGTTTATATTGCTATTCCGTCATGTGTTCCGGCCACTTCTCTGGAAACTTCAGGCGCTAAACTGGGTCCGGATGATATGATCGGTTTTATTGATTCACATCTGAAAAGAACGGTGGGACTGGGAGAGGTAATGAACTACCCCGGTGTGCTGTCTTTAGAACCAGAACTCATAACAAAGATAGAAATTTTAAGACATAGATATAAAAAGATAGATGGCCATGCTCCGGGACTGAGCGGCAAGAAACTGAACGGTTATATAAATGCTTTCATTCGTTCTGATCACGAATGTACAACAAAAGAAGAAGCTATTGAGAAGTTAAGCAAGGGTATGCATATTTTTATACGTGAGGGCAGTGCGGCCAAGAACTTTGACGCTCTTATTCCGGCCGTAAACCTTTACAATCACCAGTACTTTTCCTTTTGCACTGATGACAGAGATCCACTGGAGATAACGGAACAAGGACATATCAATAATCTTGTAAAAAGAGCTGTGGCAAAGGGATTGGATCCTGTAGTAGCTATAAGGATGGCTAGTATAAATACGGCCAAGTTCTATAACCTCAGAAGCTGCGGAGCTGTTGCTCCCGGATATAAAGCCGACCTACTGGTTGTTGATAATCTGCACGATCTGAATATAAAAATGGTTTTCCATAATTCAAAACTTATGGTCAAAGACGGAGTTCTAACTGGAGACATGAACGGTATTTACTCAAAAACCGAATTGACAGGATACTCGTTTAATCCTCCTGAGATCTGTGAGCAAGACATAAAGATAAAAGATACCGGCAGAAAAATAAAAGTTATAGGAATTGAAAAAGCAAGCTTGTACACCACACCTTTGATAACAGAGCCAACTGTAAAAAACGGATATATCCTTGCTGACCCTGCAAGAGATATATCAAAGGTAGTTATTCTCGAACGCCATCATGCCAGCGGATACTCGGTGGGGTTCATTCATGGACTAGGAATAAAGGAGGGTGCAGTGGCCACAAGCGTGGGTCATGATTCTCACAATCTTTGTGTCTGTGGCATGAACGATGCTGATATTGTTTTGGCAGCTCAAACCGTCAAAAAAATGAACGGTGGGATAGCTATGGTGAAAAACGGAAGCGTCATATTTGAATTTCCTCTCCCTATAGCAGGCCTGATGAGCGACAGGACTATAAAAGAGGTTACTGCAAAACTCTTGGAAAGGAAGAACCGTCTTGAACTTTTGGGGTGCTCAAACGATATTTTCATGACACTTTCTTTCATACAGCTTGCTGTTATACCTCAGATAAAAATAACAGATAAGGGTATAATAGATGTAGCGGCACAAAAAATAGTGAGCTTATATGAATAGGAGGTTTTTATGAGCAATAATTTCAGAGCCAATGAATACAGGGCAGATCTTATATGGGAAAAAGGGTTGTCAGAAAAAAAACTGTCTCTTGAGTTTACTTTCATTGATAACGGAGCACACGAGAAGAAAATAGCTTTTACCTTTTCTGACAAGGAATCAAGCATCTCAATAGTAAAAGAAAGCATGGTTACGATAACCGGCATGGAAAATGTCGATATATTCATGTGGAAGGTCAATGCCAAGTATAAAATAACCAAAGATACCGTAGACTGTCTTTACAGAATATGTGATTATATAGGTTCAAAATTGAAAACTCCTTCTTTCGTCAGCAGAGACGAGATAAGAAGGAGTATTAAAAAAGCTGAAAAACATCCATCCAAACGCATTGAACTGCTTAAAACCTTGACTGTACTAAACCAAACTGTTCCTCAGAACAGATAAAACATTCCTGTAAGATACAGAGCAGATATTGCAAGTCCCATCATTGTGATAGGAATACCTTTTTTCATGAACTCAAAAAAACTTACCTTTTCTTTAAAGTTGGATTCCAAAAGTCCTACTACCACCATGTTACATGCAGAGGCAACAATTGTGGTGTTGCTTGCAAAGTTTGCTCCAAGGGCAAGAGCCCACCAGAGCAGATAGCCTTTGGGAACAGAGGGAATAATAATTTCAAGAACGGGTATAAATATGGTAACTACGGGAACGGCTCCGATAAAGCTTGAGAGTACTGCGCTTAACGCAAGAACCGTCATTATCATCATAAAAGGATGTGATGCAAAGGTTGAAAGTGCCGCTGCAACATCTGCAATTATATTAACCTCCTCTAAACCCTTGACGATTATAAACAGACCTATAAAAAAGAAGATGGTATCCCATTCTATATCTTTGGATATATGCTCAAACGTCGTTTTGGAAAAGATGAGCATAAGTGCCGCTCCCGCAAGAGCTATAACACTGGACTCATACTGGAGTTTATCTTTAAGAATGAATCCTAAAATTACAAGAGCAAAAATAATACTTCCCTTAATAAGGAGCTTGTAATCGGTTATGGCTTTTTTGGGATCCAGTTGGGAAAGTTTCGCCAGTTTTTCCGCAGATATACTCTTTATTTCTTTGTATTGGACTAAAAATATGAAAATGGAGATTACTAATGAAAGAAGGGTAGGAACAGCCATTATCTTAAAAAACTCCACAAATCCTGTATGCGATGCATTGCCTATAAGTATGTTTGGCGGATCACCGATAAGCGTTAATGTACCTCCGATGTTGGACGCAAATATCATGGGAAAGGCAAATACCTTCGGATCAACTTCGGCTTCCTGACATATGAGAAAGACTATCGGCGAAAACAGCAAAACAGTGGTCACATTGTCCAGAATACCAGACAAAAGAGCTGTGGCTACAAGAATCATAACAAAAATCTGTATGAAGTTCCCCTTGGAAATCTTCACTATATAAGCCGATACAGCCTCAAACACTCCCGTTGTCTTAAGGACACCAACTATAATCATCATTCCCATAAGAAGAGCTAGCGTATCAAAATCAACATACTCTCCTATACTTTCTATCCTCAGCTCAGAGGAAATCTTGAGCATAAGCACAAGCACTCCCATGCTGAAGGCAATTATCGATTTGCTTACTTTTCCAAAAATAATAAAGTAGTAGGTAATAAGGAATATCGCCAGCATTATAAGTTTCATACTCATATGAATCACTCCGTATCTTTATTTTAAAACATGGGATATTATACCGCCCAATTATAAACGTTGTATAGTAATTTTATTAAAAAGAGGAAACCTATATTATTTAATATTCAGCTTTTAGTCCATTCAGACGATATTATTATTGAATAGACAGGTCACATGGATGTGACCGGGAGGTGGGTTATGCTTACATATTTAAACTCTGATCCTAAAATAATCAGAAATAAATCAGAGGCCCAGATTCTTAAGGAAAAGATAAGGGCTGAGGTGGAAAAACTTAAAAAGGAAGAAAAAAAGAAAAGAGTCGAAAAAATTCTAAATTCTGAAGAGATAAACTATCTTAATAAAAAAGAGATGGTAGTTGCCTTGCTTTATAAAAAATTCAACAAAGACTTCACATCACATATAACCCAGTATGAAGAGATTGTGGATCACAAGCTTATGAACAAGCTTTTTGATCATATATTTGACAGAATTACAGATATCTCACAGGAACAGGTTGAACACATTTTTGACTGTGATCTCCTTATGAAAAAATAGGCTATACAAAAACCTGCTTAGGCAGGTTTTTTTCTTTCGTATGATTTCAAAATAAATACCTTTTACATATAAAATTAGTATTTGTATTGTATAATAGTTTTATGGTGCCAAATATAAAACCAAAAGCCTATCGGGAGGTGTCTCAATGGAGTTAAAGAAACTCATCGCTCAAAAGATTAAAGAGCTTCAGCCGGATATGATAGAAGCTTCAAAAAAATTTGTTTCAATAAATTCTGTAAATCCGCGCACCGGAGGCCCCGGTGAAAAAGAAGTATCAGAGTATCTTCAAGCTGTTCTTCAAAGCTGGAAATTTGACGAGATAAAAAGGTATGACGCACCGGACAGCGCCGTGCCATACGGATACAGACCCAACATAATAGCTATTTATAAAGGTAAAAATCCTTCAAAGACATTGTGGTTCATGACTCATATGGATAAGGTTCCCGCAGGAGATATAAGTCTTTGGAATACAGACCCATATACTGCTGTAGAAAAAGACGGGAAAATATACGGAAGAGGCTCAGAAGATAACGGCAGTTCGATGATTTCAAGCATCTTTGCCGTAAAGGCTCTTATGGATATGGGGATAAGACCGGAAAACAATATCGGAATAGCCCTGGTATCAGATGAGGAAACAGGTTCTGAATACGGAATACAGTATCTTATAGATCAGAAAGTATTTGGAAAAAATGACTGGTTTGTTATTCCCGACAGTGGAGAACCGGACGGTGCTTTTATTGAGCTGGCCGAAAAGTCTATGATGCGCTTTAAAATAACCACCCAGGGCAAGCAGGCTCATGCAAGTATGCCAAATCTGGCCAAGAATGCTGTCAGGGCAGGTATGAACTTTGCTGTGGCCGTGGATAAGTTTTTAAACGAAACCTATAATGTCACAGATCCTTTATTTGATCCTCCATACTCTACTTTCGAGCCTACTAAAAAAGACAACAACGTTGAAAATATAAATACCATACCAGGAACAGATGTGCAGCATTTTGACTGTAGGGTTCTTCCTATGTATGATGTAAATGACATAATGGCAAAAGTCAAGGACATGGCACGTGAGTACTCAAGAAAGTACGATGTTACTATAACCATAGATGACAGCGACAAGCGAAATGCACCTGCTCCCACGCCGGAAGACCACGATCTGGTCAAACTGCTTAAAGCTTCCATAAAAGAGATGACGGGAATAATACCCAGAACCGGAGGAATAGGCGGGGGAACCTGCGCAGCACACTTAAGGGCTTACGGTATCCCGTGTGTAGTATGGGCAACTCTGGATGAAATGGCACATCAGCCCAACGAGTACATAAAAATAGAGTACCTGCTGAAGGATGCTTCTGTATACGCTTATATGATGAGTAAGTTCTGATAGACAAATGCAGCCGTAAGGCTGCATTTTTTGGTTAATCGATGAAATTTTTCTTAGGATTAAAAGTTTAATGAATTATTTTATACCCAACGCAATATTTTTTCCAAAGGCTGTCTTTCACGAACAGAGAACTCCGCTTTGATATGTTTGGCTGAAAGATCAGAGTAATCGCCGGGATATGCAAGAGCTATGAGCACGATAAGAGTTTCACCGTCTGGTATCTCAAGTATTTTTCTGGCTTTCACAGGGTCAAACCCTGCAACCGGATGTGCTATTATGCCCATTTTGCTGGCCTGGGCAAGAAGCAGTCCGACAGAAAGCCCTGTATCAAAAAGATAGTAATCTCTAGAATCATTCAGTCTACA
>ERZ795059.3144-NODE-3144-length-16236-cov-8.521290_pt1 | contig 16236 bp, 8 predicted proteins | sample MGYA00375143_ERZ795059 | MGnify/ENA primary metagenome ERZ795059 (study PRJEB30188, sample SAMN05720168) | activated sludge metagenome | isolation source: Anaerobic digester | place: USA | collected 2015-01-07 ... | reverse complement strand
AGGCCGGGCTGGTGCGCCGGCGCCGCGCATGCCGCAAGCAGGGTCGCAGCAGCAACGACCGCCTGTAAGAGGCAGTAGGGCAGGCGTGCGGCCAAGGGGCGTTTCCTCGTTTCTTGTTAGCCGCAAGTCTTTCCTCCGCGCGAACGAAGTCAAGCGCAGTGCGCTGTTCAAACGAAAAGCCCGCGGCCCTTTGGGGGCCGCGGGCTTCGCAACACTTGCGTTATGTCAGGCGCTTACCAGATGCGGACGCGATTTTCCGGCGCGATGTACATCTTGTCGCCTTCCTTGACGCCGAACGCCTCATACCAGGCGTCGATGTTCGGCACGACGCCGTTGACGCGGTATTCCGGCGGCGAGTGCGGATCGACCTGCAGCAGCTGGCGCGCCATCGCCTCGCGCGACGTTGCACGCCACACCTGCGCCCACGCGAGGAAGAAGCGTTGGTCGCCGGTGTATTTCACGCCGTTGACCTCGATCACCGGAGCTTCCTTGCCGCCCAGCGACTGATGATAGGCGGTGTACGCCATGATCAGGCCGCCAAGGTCGCCGATGTTCTCGCCGGTCGTCAGCTTGCCGCTGATGCAGGCGTCGGGGAACGGGCAGTACTTGTCGTACTGCGCATTCAGGGCTGCCGTGCGAAGCATGAATTTCTGCTTTGTTTCCGGCGTCCACCAGTCGCGCTGCACGCCCTGATCGTCAAAGGCCGAGCCCTGGTCGTCGAAACCGTGGCCGATCTCGTGACCGATCACTGCGCCGATAGCGCCGTAGTTGACGGCCGGATCAGCATTCACGTCGAAGAACGGCGGCTGCAGGATGCCGGCCGGGAAGGTGATCTGGTTCATCAGCGGATTGTACGACGCGTTCACAGTCTGCGGGTTCATGCCCCACTCTTCGCGATCGACCGGCTGATCGAGACGAGCGATCTGGCGGTTCAACTCGAACAAGCGCGCGTTCATCACGTTCTCGAACAGCTTGGCCTTGTCGATCTGCAGCGCCGAGTAGTCGCGCCACTTGTTCGGATAGCCGACGCGAACTTCGAAGTTGCCGAGCTTCTTCAGCGCCTCTGCGCGGGTCGGATCATCCATCCAGTCAAGCGTTTCAAGGCGCGACTTGAGGGCGGTGTTCAGGTTGCCGACCAGCTCTTCCATCTTCGCCTTGTTTTCCGGCGGGAAGAATTTGGCGGCATAGGCTTCGCCCAGCGCTTCGCCCATGTTGCCGTCCAGCAGCGTCACGCCGCGCTTCCAGCGATCACGCTTGGCGGTCACGCCACCCAGCGTCTTGCTGTAGAATTCGAAGCGCGCGTCGTCGAACGCCTTGGTCAGGTTGGACGCGTTGTCCGATGCGATGTGGAAGGCGAGATATTTTTTCCACGCATCAACCGGCTGCGTGTCGATCATCTTGGCGCCTGCCGTGATGGACGTGTCGCCATAGGCAACCATGTGATCCAGCTTGGTGATGCCCGAACCAGCAGCCATCGCTTCGATGTCGATGTTGGGAACCAGCTTCTTGAACGTCGCAAGGTCCATCGACTTGAAGGCCTTGTCCGGCACGCGCAGCTCTTCCGGAGTCCAGTGGCCCTTGGCTGCGTCCGTCTCGAACTTGATTACGACGTCGGCAGACGCTGCGGCGTTCGCATCGCCCAGCAGTTCGAAGATCTTGGTCGCGTAGGCCTTGTAAGCCGCGCGGATCTGGTCGTTCTTTTCGCTCTTCTCCAGGTAGTAGTCGCGATCCGGCATGCCGAGGCCACCTTGCGCGGCCCAGACGGCATAACGCTTCGGATCAGCGGTATCTGCTTCGATGCCGAACCCGAACGGCGCCGTTGCATACGGCTTCGACAGGTACGAAAGCAGGCTGGCGCGATCCTTGATGCCGTTGATCTCGGTCAGGTAGGGCTGCAGCGGCTCGATCCCGCGCGTCTCCAGCGTCGCTTCATCCATCCAGCTTGCATAGAAGTCAGCGGCCTTGGCGACGTTGCTGCCTGCGGCTGGCGGCGTGGTGGCGAAGCCGTCGATGATCGACTTCACGTCCTGCTCGGACTTGTCGCTCAGCTCGTCGAACGCGCCGAAGCGCGGCTTGTCTTCCGGCATCTTGAACGTCGAGAGCCACGTGCCGTTGGCGTATTTGAAGAAGTCGTCGCCCGGCTTCACGGTGGTGTCGGCATTGGCGAGGTCGATGCCAAACTCGCCGAGCGCCGCCTTCGCAGGCGCGGTTGCGGCCGGCGCCGGCGCTTCCGGCGAGCAGGCGGCAAGCAATGCAACCGCCGATGCGGCGAGAAGAAGTTTCATTCGCATGAAGTACACCTCTGGGATCATTATTCGCCGCCATGGGCAGCGCTCGGCACGATTTGTCCTAGAGCCAGAACGGTGTCAATTAAACTTATCGAATAACAATATCGGCCAGACGGCCAGCTATCGCTCTGGCGCATAAAGAAAAGCCCGCGACTCGTGGGAGTCGCGGGCTTCGAACCGTTGGCGTTTGCAGCCTACCAGATTTTGACGCGCTCGGCGGGCGCGATGTAGGCCTTGTCGCCTTCCTTCACGCCGAATGCGTCATACCACGCGTCCATGTTGAGCTCCGGAATCGATCCGCGCGCGCCAGGTGGCGAGTGCGGATCGGTGAGCATGATCGCGCGCAGCGCATCATCACGCATCTTGCCGCGCCATGTCTGGGCAAACGACATGAAGAAGCGCTGGTCTCCCGTGAAGCCATCGATCACTGGCGCTTCCTTGCCATCAAGCGAAAGCTTGTAGGCAGTATAGGCCATCTCCAGCCCGCCGAGATCGCCGATGTTCTCGCCCATGGTCAATGCGCCGTTGATGCACTGGCCCTCGATCGGGCAGTACGTGCTGTAGAGCGCACCGAGCCTCTTCGTCGTCTCGACGAACTTGGCGTTCGTCTCCGGTGTCCACCAGTTGCGCACCTTGCCATCGCCATCGAACTCGCGGCCCTGATCGTCGAAGCCGTGGCCGATCTCGTGACCAATGACGGCGCCGATAGATCCATAGTTCACTGCCGGATCAGCGTTCGCGTCGAAGAAAGGCGGCTGCAGGATGCCAGCCGGAAAAGTGATCTGGTTCATCAGCGGGTTGTAGTAGGCATCCACCGTCTGCGGCGTCATCATCCATTCGGTGCGGTCAACCGGCCCCTTCAGCTTGGCGACGTTGCGATCCCATTCGTATTTCTGCGAGGCGCGCAGGCTCTCGAACAGCTTGCCCGGCTCGATGGCGAGTGCTGAGTAGTCGCGCCATTTGTCGGGATAGCCTACACGCGGCTCGAACTTGTCCAGTTTCGCCAGCGCTTCCGTGCGCGTGGCGTCGTCCATCCATGTGGACGTCTCCAGCTTGGATTTCAGCGCCGCGCGCAGGTTGGCGACAAGCGTGTCCATCTTCGCCTTGGAGTCGGCAGTGAAATGCCGCTCGACATAGATCTGGCCGAGTCCCTCGCCGATCACCCCATCAAGCAGGGCAATGCCCCGCTTCCAGCGATCGCGCTTCTTCTCGGTGCCGTTGAGCGTCTTCGAATAGAAATTGAAGTTGGCGTCGTCGAATGCCTTGGGCAGCGCATTGGTCACGCCGTTGACGAAGTGGAATGCAAGATACTTTTTCCAGTCCGCGATGGCGACCGTGTCGACCAGCTTGCCGCCGTCACGGATCGCTGTGGTTTCGTTGACGACGAAGTCGTTTGCGTCGCCAAGCCCGACCCCGGCGAGAACCGTATCCCAATCGATTGCCGGCGCGAGCTTCTTCAGGCCCGCGCGATCCATCGGGTTGTTCACGTCCTTGATGTTGCGCTGCCGCTCTGGCGACCACGCAACATTGGCGATCTTCATTTCCAGCGCGATCACCTTGTCGGCGGAGCCAGCAGGATCAGCGTCGCCGATCAGCGTGAACAGCGTCGTGACATAATCCTTGTATGCCGTGCGATACGCGTCAAACTTCTCACCCTTGTTCAGGTAGTAGTCGCGATTGGGCATGCCCAGGCCGCCCTGATAAACCCAGATGGTGTATTTGGTCGGGTCCACTGTCCCGGCTTCGACGCCGACGTTGAACGGCGCCGTGAAGTCGAGCGTGCCGAACAGCTTCATAAGCCCGGACTTGTCGTTCGCCGCGTCGATCGTGGCGAGGTATGGCTTCAGAGGTTCCGTTCCACGCGCTTCGATGGCGGCTTCGTCCATCCATGCCGCATACAGATCGCCGATCTTCTGCGCATTGGTCCCCGGCGCGCCCTTCGTCTTGGCGAGTTCATCCACGATTGCGCGAACGTCGCCTTCTGTCTTGTCGAACACCATCGTACCGGTGGTGTAGCGCGCGCGATCGGCGGGCATCCGGAATGTGTCGAGCCACTTGCCGTTCACATAGCGGTAGAAATCATCACCCGGCTTCACCGACGCATCCATCTGCGCGAGGTCGACCCCGAACGAGCCAATGGCGGCCTTCGGCGCCTCTGCAACTGGCGTGGGCTTTTCACCGCAGGCTGAAAGCAGAAGAACGGTTGCGATGCTGGCGAGTAGATGTCTGCGCACGTGAGGTGCCCCCTTGTGGAATGCAGGATCGGAAGCGAAGCGGCCGTCACCTTTTGAAGGCGACGGCCGCTGGCTGTCTTACCAGATTTTGACGCGCTCGGCGGGCGCGATGTAGGCCTTGTCGCCTTCCTTCACGCCGAACGCCTCATACCACGCATCGATGTTGCGCTCGGGCATCGAGCCGCGCGCGGCCGCCGGCGAATGCGGGTCGGTGCGCATCTGGTTCACGAGTGCGTCGTCACGGATCAACGCGCGCCAGACCTGTGCGTTTGCCATGAAGAAGCGCTGATCGCCCGTGAAGCCGTCGATCACCGGAGCTTCCTTGCCGCCCAGAGAGAGATGATAGGCGGTGTAGGCCATTTCGAGACCGCCGAGATCGCCGATGTTCTCGCCCATGGTGAGCGCGCCCTTCACGCACTGGCCCTCAAGCGGGCAGAACGCGTCGTACTGAGCTCCGAACTTCTTCGTGGCTTCGACGAACTTGGCTTTCGTTTCCGGCGTCCACCAGTCGCGAATCTTGCCGGCTTCGTCGAACTGCGCGCCCTGGTCGTCGAAGCCGTGGCCCATCTCGTGACCGATCACGGCGCCGATCGCGCCATAGTTCACGGCCGGGTCGGCGTTCGCGTCGAAGAACGGAGGCTGCAGGATCGCGGCCGGGAAGGTGATCTGGTTCTTGGTCGGATCGTAGTAGGCATTCACCGTCTGCGGGTTCATGCCCCATTCGGTGCGGTCAACCGGCCCCTTCATCTGACCGATCTGGCGGTTCCACTCGAACTTGCGGCCGTTGCGGACATTCTCGAACAGCTTGCCGGCAACGACATTGTAGGCCGAGTAGTCACGCCATTTCACGGGATAGCCAACGCGCGGATCAAAGGTGGAGAGCTTTTTCTGCGCTTCGGCGCGAGTCGCCTCGTCCATCCACGCCAGCGTTTTCAGCCGCTCTCCCATCGCTGCCCGAAGGTTGACGATCAGCTCGTCCATCTTGCCCTTGGATTCCGGCGGGAAGTATTTCGAGACGTAGATCTCGCCCACTGCTTCGCCGAGCAAGCGGTCCATAAGGCCGATGCCGCGTTTCCAGCGGTCACGCGGCGCTTCCTGGCCATTCAGCGCCTTGCCGAAGAAAGCGAAGTTGGCGTCGTAGAACGATTTCGGCAGGATGTTCGCGTAATCATTGGCGAGGTGGAAAGCGAGGTACTTTTTCCACGCGTCGATCGGCTGGGTATCGAGCAGCTTGGCTCCGTCGCGCAACGCGGTCGTCTCGTTGACGATCAGATGCTGCTGGTCGCCAAGGTTCATGCCGGTAAGATAGATGTCCCAGTCGATGGCCGGGATCATGGCCTTCAGTCCGGCGCGGTCGACCGGGTTGTTGTTCGCCTGCACGTCGCGCTGTTTCTCGGGCGCCCAGTGAACGGTCGCCAGCTTGTTTTCAAGCGCGATCACGGTATCGGCCGACTTGGCTGCGTCCTTGTCGCCGAGCAGTTCGAAGATCTTGGTGACGTAGGCCTTGTAGGCCGCGCGATAACCGACAAAGCGCTCGTTCGTATCAAGATAGAAGTCGCGGTTCGGCATGCCGAGGCCGCCTTGCGTCACGTTGGCGACGTACCTGGTCGGGTCAGCCGGGTCCGGCTGGATGTACATGTTTATAGGGCCGGAGGAATCGACATTCGCCATCAGCTTGATGATGTCCGCCTTGGTCTTGGCGGCGTTGATCGCATCGAGGTCCGCCTGGATCGGCGTGATGCCGGCAGCTTCGATGGCGGCTTCGTCCATCCACGAATTGTAGAAGTTGACCACCTTCTCCTGCACCGAGCCTGCGGTCGGCGCGGTCTTGCTGAGTTCTTCGATGATTGAGCGGACGTCGCTCTCGGACTGATCGCGCAGCACGTCAAACTGTCCGTAGCGCGTCTTGTCGGCGGGTATCGGGAAAGAAGCGAGCCACTTGCCGTTGACGTATTTGTAGAAGTCGTCGCCCGGCTTCACCGACGTGTCCATGGCGGCGAGATCAATGCCAAAGGACCCGATCGCGGCCTTGGGCGCTTCGGCGACCGGCGCGGGCTTGTCGGGTGAGCAGGCGGCAAGCAATGCGATGGCGGAAGCCGCCATCAGAAGAGACAGTCTTATCATGTGTACCCCGAAAAATGTCTTTGCCGGCGAGGGCCGGCGGCGGGCATGATTTGTCCTGCGGCCTCTAGGGCTGTCAAACATTTTTATCGGAAATCAATAAGGCCCTGCTTCGGTGCGGGGCCGCGACAGAGCCGCCGCTTCAGCTTATGGCTGGGCAATGACCGACAAAAACGTGCCAATTGCCCCCCTATCCAGCCGTCGCGCCCGGGATTTCCGCATCATCGGCGGCGTCGCCATAGTGGTGCTGCTTGCGCTGGCCGCCTTTGGCCTGACCCCGTGGCTTGCCGTGGTCATCGGTATCGTGATCGTTCTGGCCGTCTGCATTGGCTGGTTCTTCGGAACCGTGGATCCCGCGATCGATACGGAAGCCGAAGACAAGGAGAGCCTGCTCGCCGAAACGCGGCGCCGACTGGAAACCGAGCGCCGCTTCCGCGTGGCCCTGATCGAGGCATTGCCCGAAATCGCGATGTACATCGACTCGCAGGGCAAGATCGAAGGCGCCAACGACGCTGCCCGCAAGGAGCTTCGCTTCACGGCCGTTGGTCCAATGCTCACCGCCGTCGTTCGCCGCCCCGAACTTCTGAACGCTGTCGACACCGCGCGCACGACGAGCCAGGTGCAGCGCTTCGAAATCGTCCAGCGCGGCGAGACCGATCGCCATTTCGCCTGCGTGGCCTCGCCGCTGGGCGCCGGCGTCCTGCTCACCCTGCATGACTACACCGATATCAAACGCATGGAGATGGCGCGCGTCGACTTCCTCGCCAACGCCAGCCACGAACTGCGCACGCCGCTGACGTCGCTCTCCGGCTTCATCGAAACCATGCGCGGCCCCGCACGCGACGACCCGGAAGCCCGCGACCGCTTTCTCGAAATCATGCAGGGTCAGGCGGACCGCATGCGCCGCCTCATCAGCGACTTGCTGTCCCTGTCGCGCATCGAACTGGTCGAACACCGTCCACCGGAAGGCCTCGCCGATCTTGCCGCCGTCGTCGTCGAAGCCCGCGACGCCCTTGCGCCAATTGCGAAAGAGCGCGGCGTCGAACTACGCGTGTCCGGCTCCACCGGTCCGGTCAACGTCATCGGCGCGCGCGATGAACTGGCGCAGGTTGTCCAGAACCTGATCGACAACGCCATCAAGTATTCCGAGAAGGGCGACACCGTCGACGTGGAGATCCGGGCAGGCGTCGGCGCGAGCGAGGCTTCGGCAATCGCAGGCAGGCGCTGGGAAGAGGCGGGTCGCATGTCGATCGCATCCGCGCCGCCGGCCAGCAACAGCAGCAGCTTCGCGGTCCTGCGCGTAACCGACGCCGGCCCCGGCATCGAACGCCAGTACCTGCCGCGCCTGTCGGAGCGCTTCTATCGCGTCGATCAGGGCAGGGGGCTCAAGCCCGGAACCGGCCTCGGCCTCGCCATCGTGAAGCATGTCGTCCAGCGCCATCGCGGCGAATTCGTCGTCGAGAGCGAACCCGGCCGCGGCTCCGCCTTCGGCGTTGTCCTGCCGATGTCAGGCGGCCAATAGGAGCTTGGCCGCAACGCTTCGACGGCGCCCTAGGGCTGAACTTCGAGAGTGAGGGAGGTGGTGTAGCTGCGCACCGGCGTCGCCGCTCCGGCAGGTGCATCAGCCGACAGCCGCGTCCAGATCAGATAGACGCCCGGCTTGTCGAACGCCGCCTTGATCGTGCCGTCGGCTGCCGAAGTGAGCAGCTTGCGATAAGCGGGCTCTTCGTAGGCGCCGCCTTCGCGCCAGACTTCAACCTGCTGATTGGCCACAGGCTTGCCGTTCAGCAGCACGCGGAATTCAAATCCGGTGTCGAGATAGACGTCGTTCGGATGCGTAACAGGCTTCAGCGCAAGCGCCCCCACGCTTGCTTCCACTGGCGCCTTCGTTGGCGCGCCGCGCGTGACATACACGTCCGCGACTGTCGCGGTCTGGCTCTGCCGCGTCTGTGCGCCGGCGGGTATCTCACGCCCCGGTGCAAACGGCTGCCACACGCCATCGACCAGCACCTGCGCGCCGGAACGTCCAAGCCGCTCGCCGGTGGAAAGGCGGTACGTGCCTTGTGCCTTCGTCGCCGCTTCCAGAATCGTCACCTGCGTGAACGGCTGCACCGTATCGAACTTGGTGATCTGCCCATCCGGCCCGATCACAGTCCATGCGTCCGACTTCACCGCTACACTCGGATTGGGAAAATCCTCGGTGAACGACGACTGCACCGTCACGATGTCCGCATTGGCCGTCGTGAAGAAGTTCGGCTTGAGGTAGGATGTATCCGCGCCTGCCGGAACGCCGGCGGCGATCGCGAGGACCAGGGCGGCGGTGGCGCATCCCCATTTTGCGGCAGGACGGATCATGGCATCCCTCAAAAATCGGCTGGTTCGCGCTGACAGCGAGCCGGTGTGTTGAAGATTCAAATTGAGAATTATTCGCAAGTTTGTAAAGCCCCAGTTGCAATTCATTCGCAACAACGGTAGCCGACAAGAAGCAGATCCTGGAGACGTGACGATGCTGCCGACCTCGGAATTCATGCGCAAGCTTGGCGTCGCCGCCATCATCGGCGCGTCTCTCCTCGCCTCTGCCTGTGCAACGCCTCCCGCGACCGGGCAGGCCTCCATCGCCTCCATGCCGGCGGCGGAAAAGGCGAAGTTCGAGGCGGATCGCAAGGCGATCCTCGCCATGGCCGGCGACTACTACGTCACCTTCGATTTCCGCGAGACCGTCTCGCTCACCCCCGGCTACGAGCTGAAGAAGCCGAAAGTCTCAGGCGCTGACGAGATCGTCCGCCTCGTCGAAGACCGTGGCGACTTCATCAGCCTCCAGCACATCCTCGTCATGAAGATGGGCGGCGAGCCGATCGTCACGAAGCACTGGCGCCAGGACTGGCAGTACCAGCCCGCCAGCGTCCTCACGTTCGTCGGCGGCAACGCCTGGCAGATGCGTCCGGTGTCGGCGACCGAGCGCGCCGGCAAGTGGTCGCAGAACGTCTATCAGGTCGAAGACTCGCCGCGTTACGGCGCCGTCGGCGCCTGGACGCACACCAACGGCGTCTCGCAATGGACGCCCCCGGCTGAAATGCGCCCGCTGCCCCGCCGCGACATGACCACCCGCAAGGATTACGACGCCGTCCTCGCCGTGAACCGCCACACCATCACGCCGTTCGGCTGGGTGCAGGAAGAAGAGAACTCCAAGCTCGTCCTGCGCGGCGATCACCACGTCCTCGTCCGCGAGATCGGCGTGAACTCCTACAAGCGGGTCGACCCGCTGCCGAAAGATGGTGACAACTACTGGAACGCCACCAAGGATTTCTGGGCCTCGATCCGCAAGGACTGGGACGCGCTTGAAGCCAAAGGTCCGTTCGGCCTCACGGTGCAGGGAGAGCCCGAGCCGCTCTACATCCCGATCCTCACGCTCGCTGACGACATCCAGGCCGGCAAGATCACCACCACCGCCGCCGCCGTCGAAGCGAAGAAGGTCATCGCGGAATTCACCACGACCAACATCGGTACGCTGCCGGAACGGATCGCGAAGGCCACGAACCCCGGCCAGCCCTACAGCGCTCCAGCTTCGCGCTAGAGCGTCGCGGCGCCAAAACGTCGCACATCAGACGTCCGCATACGGATTTTCCGCAACTACCATGCGTGCTGCTCAAACAGCAGAGCGCACTGGCGCAACATCATTCCGCGTAAACGGGCAGGGCGTATCGCGCTTGCCGCATCGCGCCCCCGAAACATAGTGTGACGCATCGGCCACGCTCGCGAAGTCGTGGCAGTTCGTGGGCATGAATTCAACGACGCCGCAACGCGGCATCGCTTTACAAGCCGTCATAACGCCTTACGTTGCGACAGCGCTTGAAAACACGAGCGCCTCTGAGGCGCCGATGGGGGGCGTCCGCTTCGGAAAAAACCTTAGTGGAGGACCTCCCCAGTGACTCTCAACCGTCTTTACGGATCGATCTCGTTTTTCGCGATCGCTGCATCAGCAACGCTAGCGCCCGCCTATGCCCAGGAAACTCCCCCAGCCGCGCCCGAAGCGTCCAGCGAAGGCCGGGACGTCATCATCATCACCGCAACCAAGCGCGAAGAAGACCTGCAGGATGTGCCTGTGGTCGTCACCGCAATAGGCCAACAACTCCTGCAGGACGCCGGCGTCGAGAACATCAAGGATCTCCAGATCCTCACGCCCGGCCTCACCGTAACCTCCACCAGCAGCGAAGCCTCCACCACGGCGCGCATCCGCGGCGTCGGCACGGTGGGCGATAACATCGGCCTCGAATCTTCCGTCCTCGTGAACGTCGATGGCGTCTATCGCCCCCGCAACGGCGTCGGCTTCGGCGACCTCGGCGAACTCCAGCGCATCGAAGTCCTGAAAGGCCCGCAAGGCACGCTGTTCGGCAAGAACGCCTCCGCCGGCGTCATCAACATCGTCACCGCCGCGCCCGACTTCGACTTCGGCGTCAACACCGAACTGACCGGCGGCAATTACGGCGCCTTCGGTGGCTCGCTCGCGATCAACTCGCCGATCATCCCGGACGTTCTCGCCGGCAACCTCTACATGGCCAAGCGCAAGCGCGACGGCTTCTATGATGTCGGCACAGGCCCCGGCCCGCGCGCCGAAAAGGAAGACAACGATCTTGGCTACTTCACCGTCCGGGGCCAGCTCCTGGCAGAGCCGACGCCAGAACTCACCGCGCGCCTGATCCTCGATTACACCGAGCGTGATGAAAACTGCTGCGCCGCCACCCAGCTCTTCGTGGGGCAGGCGACCAACTCGCGCGCCAACCTCATCAACCAGGTCCGCCCCGGCTCGATCGACACCACCGCCACGCCGTTCGATCGTCAGGCGCTGTCAAACCGCTCGACCCGCCAGGACGTGACGGATCAGGGCGCCTCGTTGCAACTCGACTACGACCTCAACGACGACATCTCGCTCACCTCCATCACGGCGGTGCGTGGCTGGCGTTCGGTGAACGGCCAGGATTCGGATTTCACCGCCGCTGATCTCGTCTATCGCCCGGACGATGGCTCCAACTACTCCGCCTTCGAACAGGTCTCGCAGGAATTCCGTGCGGCCGGTGAAGCAGGCCAGCTCACCTGGCTCGTCGGCGCCTTCTACGCGAAAGAAGATGTCACCTCGCGTTCCGTCCTGCTGACGGGTGAAGACTTCTACGATTACTTCGCCACGCGCGTCCTGCAGGGCGCACCGACCCTGCTTGGCATGCCGGAAGGCACGGTCATGCAGCCCGGCACCGGCATCCGCGACCGTTACGATCAGTCCGGTGAAAGCTACGCCATCTTCACCGAGAACACCTGGAACTTCACCAGCGACCTGGCCGTCACCCTCGGCCTGCGCTGGACGCGTGACGAGAAAGAGCTGACCTCGCTCTACTCGACGACCGGATCGTCGTGCGATCAGGCTGAACCGTTCTATCCGCTGATCGTCGGCCTCTTCGACGCAGCGCGCGCCAACTCGGTTGTCGGCGGTCTCTGCCTCAACCAGCTCAACAACGACTTCGACGCGCTCGGCACAACCGTGCAGAACCGCAGCGAGGAAGCTGTCACCGGCACGGCGCGCGTGAAGTACAACATCTCGCCCGACAACATGGTCTATGCGGGCTATGCGCGCGGCTTCAAATCCGGCGGCTTCAACCTCGATCGCGAGGGCGCCGTCGTCACCACGGGTCCGTACCCGGATTTCACGGCCGATCCCGACACCTCGTTCCGTGGCGAATACGTCGACGCGTTCGAGATCGGATCGAAGAACTCGCTGCTCAACGGTGATGTCACTCTGAACGTCGCGCTCTTCCACCAGACCTTCGACGACTTCCAGCTCAACACGTTCGCAGGCACCGCCTTCGTCGTGGAAACGCTCCCGGAAGTCATCTCCAAGGGCGTGGACGTCGACTTCAACTGGTACACGCCGTGGGATGCGCTCACCATCCAGGGCGGCGTCACCTACGCCGACACCAAGGTCAGCGATTTCACCGCCGCTGATCTCATCAATCCCGCGCGCTTCAACAGCCTCCGCCGTCTTCCCGGCGAGACGCTGTCCTTCGCGCCGGAATGGTCGGCCTCGCTCGCGGCCACCTACGAGCAGCCGGTCTCCGACACCATGATGTTCCGCGCCAACCTCTCGGCCAAGTACATGTCCGACTACAACACCGGCTCGGACCTGCACCCGTCGAAAGCGCAGGAAGCGTTCACGGTCGTCAACGGCCGCGTCGGCATCGGCGATCCGAACAACGCCTGGAACCTCGAACTCTTCGGCCAGAACCTGTTCGACGAAGACTACCTGCAGGTCGGCTTCAACGGCCCGTTCCAGGTCGACGAGAACGACGACTCGGTCAGCGTCTATAACGCCTTCCTCGGCGCCCCGCGCACCTACGGCGTCACGCTGCGCACATCATACTGATCTATGTCTGGTCGGTGAAACGAGAGGCCGGGGCAGCAATGCTCCGGCCTTTTCGTTACGCGAACGCCTCAGCCCGGAGTTTGACTTGCGCCCCGGGTGAAACTCGCAATGATGCCTCGACGCCGGGGTGTATCCACCATGATGAAAACAATGCAGCGGACCTTGCGCTGCCTCGGCGCAGCCTTCGGCATCACAGCCGCCCTGCTGGCTTCTGCATGTGGCGGCGGTGGCAGCAGCAGCAATGGGGGCGGCGGGGGAGGCGGCGGCACGCCGCCCCTTGGCAGTCTCCAGCTCGTCACACTCAGCAACCGCGCCGATCTGGTCAGTGATGGCGACGTGCTGATGGCTGTCTCATCGACCGCAGGCCTCACCGGTCTCGCCGTCGATGTCGATGGCCGCGATGTCACCAGCGCGTTCCAGCTGGTCGACGGAAAGATGGTCGGCCTCGTCTCCGGCCTCGCCGTCGGCCCCAACATCGTCACCGCCCGCGCCACCAGCATGACCGGCGCAAGGCTCACTATCACGAACTCCCCGCGCAGCGGATCCGTCCTGTCCGGCGCGCAGACCACGCCCTACTATTGCGCGATGCCGACCCCGCGCGCCGTCAGCGGAACCACGCCCGCGCTTGTGGCAAGCGGCCTGTCCGGAATGCCGGATTCCAGCTGCACCGTCCCGAGCGAATTCAAATACTACTACAGGACAACCAGCGCGGGTTGCTCGCAGGGCCTGCCTGATCCTGTCTGGTCTGTCTCGACAAACGACACGACCGTTCCTTCCCAGCCGGTGGCCTCGCCCTCGGCTTGCTTCAAGCCCTACAACCCGGCCGCCACGCGCCCCGCCGACATGGCGCGCACAACTACGGATGCAGGCCGCACGGTTGATTACATCGTCAGGGTCGAGCGCGGCGTCATCAATCGCGGCATCTACGACATGGTCGCGCTCTTCGATCCTTCGACTGCGTGGACGCCCACCGCGCCCCAGCCGCAATGGAACGGCAAGGTGTATTTCTCCTTCGGCGCCAGCACGGGCCAGCCCCGCCGTCAGGTCCGCCCCGCCACGGCATGGCCAACGCTCGACATGCAGATCGGCCTCGGCTTTGTCGTCGCGATGAACAGCCTGACGGACTCTTCGCGCAATTCAAACCGCGTCCTGATGGCCGAAACCGTCATGATGATGAAGGAGCACATCCACGACACCTACGGCCCGATCAAGTACGCGATGGGCTATGGTTGCTCGGGAGGTTCGATCAACTCCATCACATCCGCATCGATCATGCCGGGCCTGCTGGATGGCGTCGCCACGGCCTGCACCTATCCGGATTCCGAAAGCACCGCGCTCGAGGTTCTCGATTGCACGATGCTGGTCGAAGCCTACGACAAGCCGGCGATGCGCAATACGTGGTCCGGCCTCACGCTCACGCAATCACAGATCAACGCGCGCAAGGCCGCCATCAACGGCCATGTCGATCAGACCGCCTGCCACGCATGGATGAACGCCTTCGGCAGCAACGGCAAACCGGGCCTGTTCTATCAGCGCGGCGTGCTGGACAATGTGACGGGCGCGGTCCTGCAATCCCCATCGCTCACCAACAATTGCGAGCTGCCCAACTCCGCCGTATACAATCCGGCCAATCCCGCCACCGTGAACTTTCCCCGCTGCAACTCCGCAAGCTGGGCTGAAAGCATCTGGGGCAAGGCGTCCGGGTCCGCCAACGTCCGTAACACGCTCGACAATGTCGGCGTGCAGTACGGCCTCAAGGCCCTCAATGACGGCCTGATCACCGCAGAGGAATTTGTCGTCCTCAACGAAACGATCGGCGGCTTCGACGAAAATCTCGAACCGACGTCCGCCCGCACGGTCGCGGATACCGAAGCGTTGCAGACGGCCTATCGCTCCGGCGTCGTCACGAGCGGCAAGCAGATCTCGCAGACCGCCATGATCGACCTGCGCGGCTGGGACGACTCGATGCTCTCCGCGAACACGCCGCCCGGATACGCGGGCTCAGGCGGCATTCACCACACCTGGTTCAGCTTCGCCATTCGCGACCGGCTGATCGCGGATTCCACCCCGCACGACGCAGGCAACCAGGCGCTGTGGCGCTACTCGCGTCCCGGCCTCGGGCCGCCCGGCGCCCTCTATCTCAGCAGCTTCTCCACGATGGATGCGTGGCTGACGACGTTGAAAGCCGACACCAGCAACGCCTCGCTCGAACAGAAAGTCCGCACGGCGCGCCCGGCAGGCTCCGGCGACTTCTGCTATCTCAGCAACGACGCAAGCCAGACCACCAAGATCATCGACATGTCGGTGTGCGATGCCGACCCCTACCTGAAGCCATCGCTCTCGCCCCGGCAGGTCGCAGGCGGCCCACGCGCCGAGAACATCCTGAAATGCCAGCTCAAGCCGCTGACGCCCGCCGACTATCCGCTGGTCACCTTCTCGAACGGCCAGTGGTCACGCCTGCAGGCCACCTTCGCGACCGGCGTATGCGACTGGAGCCGCCCCGGCGTCGGCCAACAGCCCGCCATCAGCCCGCTGACATTCAAGGCCGGCCCCGGCGGCGCAGCGCTCCCCACCGCGCCAGTCTTTTCCGCCGTCCCGTAACGGGCAGGGTACTCACTTCAGCAGGTGCTGCTCCGCCTCGTCGCGGTGCTTCTTCAGGTATTTCATGAACGGCGTGCCGCCCGTGCCGACATCCGTGTCGTTGCCCGCGGAGTCCTTGTGCTGCTTGGCGATATAGCTCGCGGCGTATTCCAGATGCCGCGTCCTGAACCGCGCCAGTGACGTCACGCAGATATTGTACAGCTCCTTCAGCACCGGCGATCCGCTCTTCACGATGAAGTCGCGCAGATGCGAACGGCTCCGCACTTCATCGACAAACGTCCGGTGCGCCGGCGGGCGATAGATGTGCAGCTCGTCCAGGAATGTCCGCAGCGGATCGGCCGCATGCCCCACGCCCAGCAGCGCATCCATCGACGGCACGATGGTCGACTGCGATCCCGTCTGCCCGCGGAAGCTCTGCGGTGCGCCGCCCGTCTCGGCGACGCCCTCATAGATCAGCCCCGCCGCCAGAGCCGGATTGTCCTTCCAGCCGTGAATGTAAGGCCGCACACGATGGAAATAGACGTACGGGTCACACCAGATCGGAAGAGCACACGTCTGAACTCCAGTCACACCATCCAATCTC
>ERZ795059.3142-NODE-3142-length-16247-cov-6.143219_pt1 | contig 16247 bp, 17 predicted proteins | sample MGYA00375143_ERZ795059 | MGnify/ENA primary metagenome ERZ795059 (study PRJEB30188, sample SAMN05720168) | activated sludge metagenome | isolation source: Anaerobic digester | place: USA | collected 2015-01-07 ... | reverse complement strand
TAATTCGACGCTACGCGAAGAACCTTACCAGGACTTGACATCTCGGGAATCCTCCTTAATCGGAGGAGTGCCGCAAGGAACCCGATGACAGGTGCTGCATGGTTGTCGTCAGCTCGTGTCGTGAGATGTAAGGTTAAGTCCTCCAACGAGCGCAACCCTTATTGTCTGTTTTACATGTCAGACAAAACTGCTCGGGTAACCGAGAGGAAGGTGGGGATGACGTCAAATCAGCATGGCCCTTACGTCCTGGGCCACACACGTGCTACAATGGGGATGACAACGGGTATTGCCAAACCGCAAGGTGGAGCTAATCCTAATAAACATCCTCTCAGTTCAGATTGAAGGCTGCAACTCGCCTTCATGAAGTTGGAATCGCTAGTAACTGCTGGTCAGCGATACAGCGGTGAATACGTTCTCGGGTCTTGTACACACCGCCCGTCACGCCACGAAAGTCAGCAACACCCGACATTCGCGTTTATCGCGAACTAAGGTGGGGCTGGTAATTGGGACGAAGTCGTAACAAGGTATCCGTACGGGAACGTGCGGATGGATCACCTCCTTTTAGGAATTTTTATATAGATAGTTGTAGGTGGAAATCACTTTGTTAAAGACTAGTAGCTGGTTTACTTTTTCGTTTTCTGGCCTCTAGCCTTTAATAATTGTGATTTTCACTAGCAAGCTAGACTATTGTTTTCCAGGTCGGAGGATAGATTTTCTATCTTATCTACTTTATTTTGCTTCTTGTCACCTAATTGTTGTTAAACGATTAAAAAACAGCCATTTATTATCGGTTGTTTTTTTGTTTTTTACAAAATATTTTTTTGACTAGTCGGCAAGAATTTTGTAATATGCTAAAATAGATACATAAAAAAATAACACCAAATTCTATGATAAAGGTTGAAAATTTAACCAAAAATTACAACTCTCTACACGCTCTGAAAGGAATAAATTTTGAGATCCAGCCGGGCCAAATTGTTGGTTTGCTTGGTCCAAATGGTGCCGGCAAAACCACCATCATGAAAATTATCACCGGTTTTTTGTTGCCAACGGCCGGACGTGCTTCGGTTAGTGAAATTGATGTTGTAAAAAATCCCACCAAAATTCAACAAATGATCGGTTATCTGCCCGAATCCACTCCGCTATATCCGGAATTATCAGTCTATGAATCATTGGAATTTGCCGCTCAAATCCATGGTTTATCCGGCGAAAAACTTGAACATGCCATCAGCAAAACCATTAAATTGTGTGGTCTAAAAGAAAAACTATATTACGATATTAGTGAACTATCCAAAGGATACAAACAAAGAGTTGGTTTGGCTAGCGCTTTGATTCATGATCCGGACATCCTCATTCTTGATGAGCCAACCACTGGCTTGGACCCCAACCAGATATTAGAAATTAGAAAGCTGATTATCGACCTTGGCAAAAATAAGACCATTATTTTATCGACGCATATCATGCAGGAAGTAGAAGCGGTATGCAATCGAGTAATTATGATCAAACAAGGGGAAATAGTGGCTGACGATAGTATCAAAGAATTGAAACATGAACAACTAACCGGATTTAGTACCAAAATTGTTGTTCGTGGTCCGCAAGAAAAAGTAAAAATAATTTTTGAACAAATTGATGGAGTACTTCATGTTCAATCCAAATCAACATCCGAAAAAGATACCACCGCTTTTGTCATTGATTCCGAAGACGATATCCGTTCTCAATTGAACAAAGAAATTATCACAGCCGGCTATGATATTTTAGAGATTTCATCTTCAGAAAAATCTATGGAAGACATCTTTCATAAACTAACCAAATAATATTTATCAATAATTATTGCCCCATGCAACAAAGTTCGTTTACACAACTGACAGCACTCCTCAAAAAAGAATTAAGAATATATTTCAATTCACCGATCGCTTATATATTTGTCGTCGTTATGTTGGGTTTTTCATTTTGGTGGTTCTTCCGCAGTTTCTTTTTGGTCGGTCAAACTGAAATACGTACTTTATTCGAAATATTACCCTGGATATATTTATTCATTATCCCGGCCCTAACAATGAGAATGTGGAGCGAAGAGTATCGCGGTGGCACTATTGAAACACTTTTGACATCATCAGTGCCCATGTATCAACTTGTAATTGGCAAATTTTTGTCTAGTTTTATCTTTTTAGTTATTACTCTGGTAATGACTTTGCCACTTCCAATAGTTTTAAGTACCCTTGGCAATCTTGATTGGGGTGTGGTAGTAGCCGGTTACATTGGTGCCTTATTGATTGGCAGCGCCTACATCTCGATCGGAATGTTGATCAGTTCATTTTCTGTCAATCAAATCGTTTCATATATCATTACTGCTCTCATCTGTTTTGCTTTGTATATTATTTCTCAGTCATTCGTGATTTACTCATTGCCTTCTATTGTTGTGCCGATTATAGACTTTATAAGTCTTGGTTCTCATTATGATTCAATTATCCGTGGCGTTATTGATACCAAAGACCTAATTTATTATTGTTCCTTATGCTTGTTGTTATTATATACCAATGCCTACGTTTTGTATTCAAAAAGGTAATTAATTTACACAAATTTTCTTATTTTCATTTTTTGTAACAAATTATGTATCAATCTAGTCGTTTGTTCTTATTCACCGCTATTTTTGTCATTATCAATATTTTTTCCAGCATGTTTTACACGCGGTTGGATTTGACTCAAGGGCAAATATATACATTGTCCGCTTCCACTAAAAAAATCATCGAAGAATTACCGTCAGGGATTGAAATTTTGGCTTTTGTTACTGAAGATTTGCCAGCACAATATGTCACCTCTCAGACTCAGCTAAATGATAAATTAGATGAATACAACCGCCTTTCCGGCGGTAAATTGACAATTAGCTACAAAGATCCAGCCAAAGATACTGAAACAGAAAAATTAGCTTCTTCTTTTGGTATCCCTTCTTTGGATTTGCAGTCAGTCGAAAAAGATCAGGTTCAAATCAAAAAAGCCTATTTCGGTTTAGCGGTTGTCAAAGATGCAACATCTACAAAAGAGAATTCCAGCTCGCCATTGGATAAATATGAGAAATATGAAGTACTACCAGTGGTTTCCAGTCTTGATACCCTGGAATATGATTTGGCTAGTATGTTACTCAAAGTTGGTTCTGATTCGTTACCAAAAATTGGTTTTTTGACCGGTCATGGCGAACACACTTTTGAACCGCAAAATCAGTATACTGGTATGACAACTTCTGATCCTCGCGCTGATTATCCGCTGCAATCAGAGTTATCACGTAACTATGAAATCAAAATGATAGATCTATCAGTTGAAAATAATGATTCTAGTGACTCTGACTCTCTCGGTGAAATAAAGACATTGATCATTGCCGGTCCCACTCAAAGCATACCCGATGATCAAGCAGAAAAAATTCACGACTATATAAAAAATGGGGGTAATGCCATCATGCTTATTGACGGCTTTAACATCAACACTCAATATGGTTTATTAGCTAGTTCTTTGCCAATCAGCTTTGATAACTTGTTATCTCCATACGGCGTTTCTATTGAACCACAAATCGTTGCTGACGCCAACAGCGGCATGGCGACTTTCAACCAAGGATATATGAGTTATTCCATTCCATATCCTTTCTTTATAAAAGTTACCAATCTAAATCGCGATAATTCAATTACTAGAGATTTGGAATCGTTTATTTTACCATGGACCAGTCCATTAAAATATGACAATTCTGATCAAATTACCACTTTGGCCACCAGCTCAGAGCATATTCAGCTTTTATCCGAAACTGATGTAACGACCAGTGGCGAATCGACTGATGCCGCACCCGCTACCCAGAAAGAGCCAATCAGTCTTGATCCGAATCAGGATTTCAATATATCCAGCAGCAAGCAAACTCCGGCCAAGTTAATTGCCGAGATAAATTCAAACGATGGTAGTGGCAAAGTAATTATTGCTGGTGACTCTGATTTTGTAGTACAAGGCGGAGAAAACTCCGTATTGTTCATGAACATGATTGATTCATTGTCGCTTGGTGATGACTTAATTCAAATCCGTTCCAAAGCGGTTACTGATCGTCCTCTTAAAGATTTATCCGAAACCGAGAAAAATTCTATACGTTGGGGTTTAATAATTTGTGTCCCGTTAGTTTTTGTAATTTACGGTTTTTATCGTCGTTGGCAACGAAACAAGCACAAATCAATCATCATATAAACCAACGAATTTAATCTTTTGTTTGCATTCACTACCAAAAAATGTTAACTTATTAATATGCGTGGGCGCGTAGCTCAGGTGGTTAGAGCGCGTCACTGATAATGACGAGGTCGGAGGTTCGAGTCCCCCCGCGCCCACTTATACAAAAAATGCACTAAATTTATTTAGTGCATTTTTATACATATTCTTTCCTAATCAAAATTATTTTTTAAACCATCCTTTGACAAACGAGACTCCTTTTTGCCACAAAGACTGTTTTGGCGGTTGCACGGCATCTATCCGATTAGCTTGCCAAATAATCTCGGCTTGATTGTACAACCACTTCTTATTATTTTCCCAATTTTCAATGGCTTTCTTTGCGTCGCATTCCCCACCAATATTTTTATTGAAAAAATTATGACACAATCTAATCAATTTGGTCCGCATGCCGCCGTCTACCCAGTTTTCATTTTCAAATTTGGCGGTAAAATTTTTACCTTCATTTTCTATCCATTTTAATTTTATAAACTGATTGAGCGCGAATTTAATTTGTTGTTCATTATTTTTCCAATCCATTTCCTTAGTTTTGTCGCGAAAATCACCAGCGTATGCTTTTTGTTCATCAATTTCAATCGAAAAAAGAACTGAGTGGCGAAAAGATGTCAAAACGTTCTCAATTCTTGCAGTCATTATTTCCATACTTTTTGTGTGTGTAACTTTTGAAAATTGAGAGTAAAGATCATCAGCTGAAATATTGTTCCAATCGATGTCATCAATTAGTTTATTTATTTGTTCACTTTCATTGTCGTTGTCGTTTTCATCGGGAAGCAAAATAAGATTTTTTCCCTTTATGTCTTTTTCAAGGTCAAATTTTTCAAAATAAATATCTTTCATACCAACCAGTTTGTGAACCATTTTATCTTTTTCTGTATATTCGATATCAAAACTAGTGCCAAAATTACCGATATCATAATTCGTAATTTTCCCTTTCAATACATGACCTTCGTCATAAAAAAAGACAGTTTTACCAGTGAAGATATTTCTCAAATCTTTCTTCTTGGGTATATTGTCACCGCTTTCTTTTTCATCGGGGACATTTGTTACTATTGCTGTCGAACCAGCTTCATGACCGGTCATTTCAGATTTTTTGGTTATGGAGTGTGCACCAGATCTTTTTTTAATTTTTAGCCTTTTTGTTTCCCTCATCCCGATTTTTTTGGGAATAGATTGTTCATTTAATTCCTCATAACATATTGCATCAGTATTTGGTTTAGATAGCTTGCCAGTGGGATATGATTTGTATTTTGCTCGCAATTGTTCTAAAAAATTATTCAAATATTCAGCCGGCTTTGACGACAGACCATATTTTTCAACTACATTCTTTTCTATTTTTTCAATCACCAACAAAGGATCATCAATTACCGAAAACAACCCTTGCGGATTGGATATCTTTAGACCTTTCTTTGTACCGGTTTCATTATAAAATTCTAAACTGTCTTCATCCATCAGCACTAATCGTATTTCTTTCGGATAGTTGTTGTATTCCAAAATTCCAAATCTAGTATTTTTTGTATCTCTAGAAAAATATTCCACTGGCAAATGCAGTGGAATATTTTCTGGTCGATTCTCCACATTTATTTGCCTGGTATCTTTGTCTATTGACGATTGTCGATGATATTTATCAAGCATAATATTTCAGTTCAAAATTTGATATGATAAAAAAGAATATTATTAAAAAAATTCTTTCTATAATTAATTTTTGACAAATGAATTATCACTCTTTATCGGTAGAAAAGTCAATAGAGAAGTTACAAACGGATGTTAGCAATGGATTGACGGCCGCCGAATGCCAGATACGGCAACAAAAATATGGTTACAACTTATCTTTTTCGCGCAAGACGGCGGGGTTTTTAAAAATCATTCTTAATCAATTATCAAATTACTCCAATATCCTTTTAATTGTAGTCGGATTGATTTCTGTCTATGCTCAACGTCGTTATGATTTTATTATTATTTTTTTCGTTCTGATTATAAAAACAGTGGCCGCTATCATCAAGGAATATCATTTTTCTCAAGTGATAAAACAGCTCAATGAATATTCTCAAACACTGTCGCGAGTAATCCGTGATCATCAAGAACAAAAAGTGCCAGTTCAAGACCTCGTCCCTGGTGATATTATATTTATATCTGCCGGTATCAAAATTCCCGCTGATGCCAGAGTTGTCATTGGAGAACAACTCTTTGTCAATCAGTCAATGCTGACAGGAGAGATTTCTGACATTCCGAAATTCAGTCGAGCCCTTATGGAAGAAATTCCTCTCATTGAAAGAAATAATATGCTTTATCAAGGCTCGTATGTCACTCAGGGAAGTGGTATAGCGGTCGTGACTAATACTGGAGGCAATACCGAATTTAATAAAATATTTATTTCTGGTATAAAAAACGCTCCCGCGCAAATCAAACTTCATGGTCGTCTTCAAAATTTTTCCTCTCTGTTGGTCATGCTTTCCGCAGTATTTTTGTTTGTGTTTGTTTTTGCCGGCTGGATAATGAATAAAAATATGTTTGATGTCATATTGCTAGCTATAGCTGTATGTATTTCGGCAATTTCTATTACTGATTCTCAAACTATTACCATGTCTCTAATCATGACTATCAAACGTCTGGCTGGCAAAAAAGTAATTATCAAAAATTTATCATCAATTGAAAATCTGGATCGCACCTCGGTTATTTGCATGGACAAAACAGGTACGCTAACCAACAACCAACCGGTTGTAAAAAAGATTATCACTGCCGATAATCTTGAATATCAAATTGATAATGCCGATTACTCTCCGATTGGTGATTTTTTTCTGGCAAACAAAAAAGTTAACCCGATAAAGAATTCGAATTTGGAATTAATACTAACCGCCGGCACATTATGTAACAATAGCTCCATCAAAAAAATTGATGACTCGAACTGGATTCCGATTGGCGAAACATCTGAAGCGGCTTTGATCGCCACTGCTGCTAAGGCAGCTTTGGATCCTGACTTGCTACACGATAAGTATCGTCGTGATTTTTTGTTGCCTCCTTCTTCCGATCATGATTTCATGACCACCGTCAATTCTTCGCAAGTCGATGAAAAACGCTTTATTTTTATCAAAGGATCACCCGAGCATGTTTTGGGAGCATGCTCATACAAAATAAATGGCGACAAGACTCTGAAATTGTCTCTCAAAGAAAAAAAAGATATTTTATTGGATATAGATGAGTTGGCGGCCAAATCATACCAAATTATTGCCATTGCTTATAAAGAAATCTCTTTTTCCGGATCCTTCACTTTTGATGATAGTAGTTTAAAATACGGCGTAGTGTTTTTAGGATTTTTTGTTCTTCAAGATCCTTTGCGTTCCGGCTCTTTGGAAACGATTCGTGACGCACTTCAACTTGGTTTGAAAATTTCCCTTATCACTGACGATCATCCAAAAACTGCTATAAATATTTTCAAATCTTTGGGCATGAAAATTACCGAAGACAATCTTATTACCAATGAAAATTTTCACTTAATAAATAATGCCGTAAACAACGTTATGAATGATATGCAAATATTCGCCGGTCTTACTCCCGAATACAAAAAAATAATTGTAGAGTATTATCAACAAGCCGGAAACTCAGTCATTTATATCGGCAGCAAAACCAGCGATGTTATCAGTATGCAAAAAGCCGATGTTAAAATTGCATTAAGTCATAGTATTGATGCTATCAAAGATTCTGCTGATATTGTTCTGTTAGAAAACAATTTTTCCGGCATTATCGAAGCTGTCAAAGAAAGTAAAATTGCTTTTTCAAATATTAAACAAAATATTTTGTTTAGTCTTGAATTGAATGTTGGCCTGATCGGCATGATCTGCTTATCTTTGATAATGGGTGCGTCATATCCGCTGTCAATTATTCAAATAATTTGGCTAAGTGTCATAGTGTTTTATTTTATAGGAGAGTCATTTTTATTCAATGATATTTATCTGGACATATCCAAAAAAAATATTCGTTCGACCGCCGATAAAATTTTTGATTCAATTAGTATTCGGAAAGCAATCATTAACTGTGCCGTTATTACACTTTCCTCTTTCCTTATTTATAAATATTTTTTGACTAACAATAGTATCTTTTTCGCTCATGGCATGGTTTTTCTAAGTTTATCGGTATTCGCCATTTTCGATGCCATTTCCCGTCAACTGCCATCGATTAATTTTTTCAAATATCGTCTGCCGTCGCGGAATGTTTTATTTTTGGCATCCGTTTTATTGCTGGCCATTCAACTACTGATTGTTTTTGTTCCTCAGCTCAGCAAAATTTTTCAAGTTTCGGCTATCAATATAATAAATTGTTTGGAATTGTTCGGCGCCGGCTTAATATTGTTTATTATTTTTGAGATCGAAAAATATTTTGATAATCATTTTTTATCGAAAGCGAAATAGTATTGCTAAAACATTTACTTTTATATTAAACTAAAATCTTACTCCAGATTTTAGTTTTTTATTTATTGGTCAAAAAAAGTCGTTGACAAATAAGATAATATATGATAATTTATACTCTTAATTTAAATTGAATACCAAAAAATATGGAAAATATTATTGGCCAAAATCGTTCACTCTCTCCTAATGAAGAAATAACCATTTCATTATCGGAATCAGCCGCAAAAGAATTAAATGTTCCGTCAGGTTGTTACATTGATATGCCAAAAAAAGTTGATCCAAAATTATCATCTTATGAAACAATTTTAATGCAAGACTCAAATCCCAGTCTGTTTGAAATTTTTAATGAAGAAGAACAAATATCATTTGGTCGGCTTCCGTCTGGTCTTCAAAAAGCCTTGAAAAATATGGCCACTATACATTGCCATTTAAACAATTCACATGAATAAAATTATTGATAAAATTAATTTTAGCTCCAATCTGCACAAGATACGTCTCGGTCTGCACTTGGGCGCTTATCTTGAAGATTACAATATTTGTTATTATCCTGCTGTTTATTTGGCTTCTGGTCTTGATTTGGAATTTCCCCTGGTTTTGCGAGCTCGGCGTATCATTATGATCGATCCAATTTTCCAAGACGAAAACAATATTAATAAAATTCTTGAAAAAATCATGAAATACGACCAGAGAATGCCGGAACTAAAAAAAATAAATTCCTTCCATCACAATATTACTTTTAATTTTGATTTTGGTTTTGGTCCGGAAAAAGTGGTGGTTGACTTGTTTGCCAAAACATATCAAGAATTTGAATATTTATCACCCATCGGTTATATTATCGAGTTCAACAATCAACTTGATCATGGTTTATACAAAAGCGAACTATTGGAAAAACTAATTTTGAATGGGGTCATCATCGATAATCAAGAATCGCCATTGCGACACAAATCATTATCAATTACTGATATATTGTTTCCCAACGATGATTTGGATGATATTGAACGGCGTAAGGCCGCCGGTTTGGGTTTGAAAACATTACGTTTTAGTCAAGTGCCATTTGCGATTTACCAAAAGATTCGCAACACTAGCAAACTTCTGCATTTCTCTTATCATGAATAACTTGATATTCGAGCTTTTGATATTATTTTTTTAAACCTTTTTGTCAAAAGGTTTTTTTGTTTACAAAAAAATATTAATATATAAACAATATTAATATTTTAACAACACCAACCATGATTTTGTGCGACCAAACAATTCGGCAAAAAATTGCTGAAGGAAAAATTTCCATTGAACCTTATGAAGACAGTATGCTGCAGCCAGCCAGTTACGACTTGCGAATTGATCGTAAGTTTTTAACATTTGATATTACTCAGCAAGAGTGTATCGATGTTAAAAAGCCGGCCGCCAATTTGATGCGCGAAATAATCATTAATGATGACGAAGCATTCATATTGCATCCTGGTGATTTTGCTCTCGCCAATACTTTTGAAATAGTTGGAGTTGATAACCAACATGTGGGTTGGTTAGAAGGAAAAAGTTCGTTAGGCAGACTGGGTTTAGTGATTCATGCAACCGCTGGCTTTCTTGATCCTGGTAACAAATTACGCATGACACTGGAATTATCCAATCTAGGTCGCTTGCCAATTAAGTTATATTATAAAATGAAAATTGCTCAAATGGCTTTTGGCGAACTGGATGCACCATGTGCCGTGCCTTATGGATCGCCGCAACTAAATAGCAAATATTTTGGCGATACCGAAGTCAAAGCAAGCCAAATGTATAAAAATTTTTAAAAATAATTATGCTGCAAACATATCTGCCGAAAAAATATCAAGTGTATTTTGGCCAAGGAGTGAATATTGGTTTGGCTACCTGTTGGTCCGATCCAAAATTATTGATGGAAAAGACCGCCAACCACCTGATGGATAAAATTGCCATTGTTGGCAGTTTATATAGCATGGAAGGTGTCTCTATCATTATTCGCAATTTAGCCTTGAATCCGCAAATAAACCAATTGATTGTGTGGACAAATAGTCCGTTATCTGATACAGCTATTGGAAAATCAGGTTTACAATTGTTAAAACAATTATTTATCAATGGTATAAATGACGATCATTCGATTGTTGGTACCACTTATCGACTTCATACTGAAATTGATATAAATGTTATCAAAAAAATTATTCATCATGTTCAAATAATTGATTTTGAGGGAAAATCAATTGACGATCTATCTTCTCATGTTTTTTTATTGCATTCAAAAAACAGTCAGCCATATATGTTGCCAATCAATTTTCCGGAAACACAGCGAGATACATCTATGCCCCAACCCAGCGAAAATGTCGGCTGGTTGGTACGCGATCAAAAACTAATTAATGTTTGGTTGAAGCTTGTTGATAAAATATTGCGTTATGGATCAATAAAATTATCCGACTATGGCAATCGTCAAAAAGAACTGCAGTATGCCACATGGGTTATCAACGATGACACATTTGGATCAATTTTCATTCCCGATTGGCCAGCTGAAGTTCTGTCCACATGCGGTTTTACTCGTCAAAAAATCGACGACTATAAAAATATGTTATTAACACCGGAGTTACCTGCAGAAACAACTTATACCTATGGTTATCGATTACGTAACTATTTGGGCCAAGTTGACCAAATTGCCGAAATTGTCCGGTTGCTTAAAGAAAGTGTTGTAACTCGTCGAGCATACGCCACCACCTTTATTCCACCGGAAGATTTGTTTCAAAACTCCCCTCCGTGTCTAACTAGCATTCAAGTTATTACCGATATTAATCAAAAATTAAATATGTTTGTATATTTTCGTTCCCATGACATTTTTAAAGCCGCTCTCACAAATGCTGCCGGTCTATTGAATTTACAACAATATATAGCTGAGCAATCCGGTTATTTGCCGGGACAATTAACAATTTCCAGCGCGTCGGCTCATATTTATGAAGAAGAATGGGATATGGCTGCCAAATTAATCGATTGTCAATATTTACATCAAATTTCTACCAGTTTTAACGCCGAAAAAGATTCTGATCCTCGAGGATTAGTTCGTATTATGCTCGAAAACAATCAAATTCATTTTGAATTAGTTGATCAACAAGGGAACATATTAAATCAATTCAATGCTGTATCGGCCAAAGAAATCGCTTATAAAATTAGTCACTTAGATTTATTATCTAGACCTGATCATTATTGCGATATTTCCATGGAATTATTAAAAGCTGAATATTGTCTTGTCAAAAAAATTCCCTATGCTCAAGATCGAAACTTATGGTAAAGCAAACCTATTGCCAACTATAAGTAAAGCATGCTATTTTATATAAAGACGAAACAAAAATTCATTTTTATTCCAACGTAAAATATTATTATGCAAGCGATTATTAGACAAGGTGGAAAACAATATATAGTTCAAGAAGGCACAACTCTTACAGTATCCAAGATCAATTCTGACACCAAAGAAATCAAACCTGAAGTATTAGCAATCTATGATGAGAAATCAATTAATTTGGGAACTCCAGTAGTTGATCAGGCCGAGGTAGTAGCGGAAATCATTGGCGAAAAGCAAGGTCCAAAATTGCATATTTATAAATACAAAAACAAGAATAAATATCGCCGCAAGACTGGACACCGCGACCAGCTTTCGGTTCTAAAAATTAAATCAATCAAATTATGAAAAATTCAATTCAATCTTTCTTTGTCGGTGTTCGTGAAGAGTTTCACAAGGTCAGCTGGCCGACCAGACAACAAACCATTCAAACTTCCGCTATTGTTATCATTGCAACAGTTGTCGTGGGAATCTATATTAGTATCATTGATTATGGGTTAAGTTATCTCATTCAAAATTTTGTTATATAAAAAAGTAAAATGAATCAACCAAATCCAACAAATATTCCAACAGATGATTCCGAAATTAATGAAATAAATCATTCCACTTTTGATGAGGAACAAGATGACAATGCTATCGAATCCAAAACAATTTCCGAAAAAGACAACAAGAAAAAAGATGAAGATGTGATTGATTTTGATGCGGTATCTGATGGTCAAAAACATTGGTATGTCATCAACACATATTCCGGCTATGAAGATAATGTTGCTCAAGCACTTCGTCAAAGAATTGATAGCATGGACATGAATGATCGAATTTTTGACGTGGTCGTGCCCAAAGAAAAAAAAGTTGAAATCAAGAATGGCAAAAAAAAGATCGTCGAAAAAAAGATTTTCCCCGGGTATGTGCTAGTTCAAATGATTGTTGATGAAGACTCTTGGTATGTAGTTCGCAACACCCCCAGTGTCACCGGCTTTATCGGATTTGGCAACAAACCGTCTCCGCTTAGTGATGAAGAGATAAAAAATATCCAGAAACGAATGGGTATCGATGAGCCCGAATTCAAAATTGATTATGAGATTGGAGAATTGGTAAAAATCATCGATGGACCGTTCAAAGATTTTGATGGTGTTATCTCCGAAATTGACAAGATTCGCGGCAAGATCAAAGTATTAGTATCAATGTTTGGCAGAGAAACTCCAGTCGAACTGGATGCCCTACAAATTCAAAGAGTATAATTTATCAAAATATTTTTTTCTAAGATACAACTATGGCTAAACAAATTAAAACGAAGATCAAATTGCAAGTGATGGGTGGTGCGGCCAATCCTTCTCCTCCAGTCGGTCCGGCTCTCGGTCAACACGGTGTTGATCTGATGAAATTTTGCAACGCTTTCAATGAACGAACCAAAGATCAAAGAGGTACCATTGTCCCGGTAGTAATTACTGTTTACGAAGATCGCACCTTTGACTTCATAACCAAAACTCCACCGGCTGCTGAATTGATTCGTCAAGCCATCAAATTGAAAAAAGGTTCAGGCGAACCAAACAAGAATAAAGTTGGTAAAATTTCCCGCAAACAATTAGAAGAAATTGCTAAAATTAAAGAACCAGACTTGTCTGCCAACGACATCGATGCCGCTGTCAAAATTATTGCTGGATCTGCCCGCAGCATGGGCGTTGAATACGAATTATAATTATTATTTTAATAAATGTGGGAGTTTGCTTGTTAGCCAACGCTGGTACCACATAAAGGAAATTTTATGCCTAAAGAACAAGAAACCAAAAAAACTAAATCGACATCCAAGAAAAAAACAGTAGTTAAGATTAAAAGTAAGAAGTATTCAGAATGTGTCAAAAAAGTCGATCGCACTCGTTTTTATTCATTAGAAGAGGCTGCTAATTTAGTTAAAGAATTATCCACTACCAAATTTGACGGCTCAGTGGAAATGCATCTGCGCCTTAATTTCGATACTTCCAAAGATTCTGTGCGTGGCAGTGTAATTTTGCCCAATGGTTCAGGTAAGACCAAAAAAATTGTTGTTTTTGCTGATGACAAAGATGCTAGCGCTGCCAAAAAAGCCGGCGCTGTCGATGCGGGCAATAATGACTTGATAGACAAGATACAAAAAGGCTGGCTTGATTTTGATGTGGCCATTGCTCATCCATCTCTCATGCCACAAGTTGGTAAACTAGGAAAAATACTTGGTACCAAAGGTTTGATGCCCAACCCCAAAGCTGGCACAGTATCCGTCGATGTTGTCAAAGCGGTGGAAGAATTTTCCAAAGGAAAAACCGAATTTAAAGCCGATAGCAACGCCATTATTCATTTAGCGGTTGGTAAAATATCTTTTGATGGAGTCAAAATTAAAGAAAATATTTTGAGCGTCATCGAAGCTGCTAATAAAGTCAAACCACAAAAAGTGAAGGGAAAATATATCACCAGCTTGTTTTTATCTCCAACTATGGGTCCAAGTGTCCCGGTTGATGTTAGTAAATTGTAATCATGTTTCAATCCAAAAAAACAACCTCATTTAGGAGGTTGTTTTTTTGGTTTTTCCCCAGCCATTTTTGCCTTAAAATTGCTAAAATTAATCATAGGCAAATAATTTTACAAACGTATCAAATTTTAAAAATGTCAAAAATACTAATTCAAAAATTAACTACCGACGCCATTGTCCCAAGTTATGCCCAAGCCGGCGATATTGGCATGGATATTAGCAGCAATGTTGACGTAATTATTCCTGCCAAATCGAGAATTATTGTTTCAACTGGTTTTGCTATGGCTTTGCCCGATGGTTATGCTGGTTTAATTTGGGACCGTAGTGGCATGTCTGCCAAACACGGAATTACCACTATGGGCGGAGTCATTGATCCAAACTATCGCGGAGAATGGTGTGTTATCTTGTACAATACTACCGATCAAGATTATCAAATTCACAAAGGCGACCGTATCGCGCAAGTAATAATCCAACGTGTTGATCAAATGCCTTGTGAAGTGGTCGCCAAATTACCTGCCACCAATCGGGGAGCCAATGGTTTTGGTAGTAGCGGCCGCTAATTTTTTAAAGGAGGTAATAATGTCGGGCAAATTTTTTGTTATCGACGGCACTGACGGCAGTGGCAAAAAGACTCAACTAGAGTTGTTGCACCAACGTTTTCGCCACAACCACATTCCGGTTATGATTGTGGATTTTCCTCAATATGACAAAGTGTCATCAACTTTGGTCAAAGCATACCTCAATGGAGAATTTGGTCATGCCGATCAAGTAAAACCGGAAATAGCTTCCATATTTTTTGCAATTGATCGATGGACGGTGGCTGATGAAATACGTTCAGCGCTCGCCAAGGGCAAAGTAGTATTGGCCAATCGTTACGTCTCCTCCAACAAAGGTCATCAAGCCGGCAAAATCAAAAACAAACAAAAATTAAATCAATTTTTGACTTGGGTCGATAATCTGGAATACGAGATTTTCGGTATTCCCCGGCCCGATCAAATTTTTTTGCTATACCTTCCCTATAAATTCGGTCAAAAATTTGTCGACCAAAAAGGATATCGCGATTACATCGGCGGTAAAAAAAGAGACATTCACGAAAAAGATAGCCAACACTTGCAAGATGCCGAAAAAGCGTATTTATATGTCGCCCATCGAGAAAAATGGGAAATCATTGATTGTTTGGATTCCAAAACTGGGCGGCCTAAATCAATCCAAGACATCAATGATATTCTGTATCAAGAAATGGAGAAATACTTTATGTAAATTTAATCTATTATAATTTACCATTAAATTAATATTTATTTTGTACAAAAAAAATGAGTAAAAAAACTATTATAACATTGCTAGTCGTTATTCTTCTTTTGATTTTTGTTGGTGGCGCCTTCGGAATATTCGGTATCATGATGCTTTTTCGTGCAGACAATAATACCAACAAGCCATCAAATATTGGTAATGATCATCCTACCACCATCAATCAATTTCCGCCTGATAAATTCCTTACCTTTCAATCAGATGAAGAATTTATTCAATATTATGCAGAATCACAAACTGTTTCTTCAAGAAATTATCTAATGCCGACTGCCACCATGGATATGTCTTCCGAGGAAAGTAAAGCAATTTCTCCGACTACGGATTCGATGTCAAATTCCTTTCCTGTGTCTGGTGGCGAAGCAGATCGATATTCCGCCACCAATGTGCAAGTTGCTGGTATCGACGAACCGGACATTGTCAAAACCGATGGCCAAACAATATTCTATTCTCATCAGTCTCC
>ERZ795059.3138-NODE-3138-length-16266-cov-5.438468_pt1 | contig 16266 bp, 13 predicted proteins | sample MGYA00375143_ERZ795059 | MGnify/ENA primary metagenome ERZ795059 (study PRJEB30188, sample SAMN05720168) | activated sludge metagenome | isolation source: Anaerobic digester | place: USA | collected 2015-01-07 ... | reverse complement strand
GCCGAGGACATCAAGGAAGAAGGCGACACGGTGGAAGTCACCTGCGCCATCGAGGACTTCCCCGGCCTGCAGGAAGCGTTCGACAAAGCGGGCATGAAGTACGAGGAAGCGCAGCTTACCTTCGTGCCGCAAACGACCGTGAAGCTCGACGGCAAACAGGCCGAAACCATGCTCAAGCTCATCGAACAGTTGGAAGAACTCGACGATGTGCAGGACGTCTACGGCAACTTCGACATTTCCGACGAGGAAATGGAAAGGTTGAGCTGATCCGAAACATCAAATCCTTCATTGGCCGGGTGATATCATGCGGGTGATCGGAATCGACCCCGGCAGTCGGATTTGCGGCTGGGGAGTGGTGGAGGACACCACCGGGCCGCATAAGATCCAGCACGTCGATTCCGGCGCCGTCTTTACCGATGCCAAACAAGAACTGCCTCAACGTTTACAGGCCATTTACGAGGGGCTGCGGGCGGCAATCCGCGCCCTCGGTCCGCGCGAGGCGGCAGTGGAAAGCGTCTTTCACCATAAAAACGCCAAAAGCGCGCTGGTGCTCGGCCAGGCGCGCGGCGTGGCGATCCTCGCTTGCGTCCACGAGGGCTTGCCGGTATACGAATATACACCGATGCAAATCAAGCAGGCGGTGACCGGCTACGGCAAGGCCGACAAACGGCAGGTGGGGCTGATGGTCAAGAGCCTGCTGCGCCTGCCCGAAGAAGCATGGGTGGACACTGCCGACGCGCTGGCCGGCGCCATCTGCCACCTCAACAGCCGCAAGCTGGCGCAGGCAACCAAACATCTGAACAAGCGGAGCGAAACGTGATCGCGCGACTGACCGGCAAGCTGGCCGACAAGGACCTCAACCAGATCGTGGTCGATGTCCACGGCGTAGGCTATCGCGTGTTCATCAGCGCGAACTGTTTTTATTCCCTGCCCGAGCCACCGCAGGAAGTGTCGTTGCTCGTGCACACGGTGGTGCGCGAGGATGCGTTTCATTTGTACGGCTTTCTGACCGAGCTGGAACGCAAGCTGTTCACCATGCTCATCAGCGTCAGCGGCGTCGGCCCCAAAGCGGCGCTGGCCATGCTGTCGGGCTTCGCCGCGCCGGATCTGTTGGCGCGCATCGCCGGCGGCGAGGTGACCGCGTTGATCAAGGCGCCGGGCGTCGGTAAGAAAACGGCCGAACGGATCGTCGTCGATTTGGCCGACAAGGCCGCCGCACTGGCGCAAGAAACGCGGGTGGAAGTCAGCGCGCAGCGCCCGAAAACCGGCGTGGACAACGACGCGATCAGCGCGCTGCTCAACCTCGGCTTCAAGGAAAATACCGCCGAACAGGTGGTGGCGCAGGCCCGCGCGGAACTGGGCGACCGAGCGTCGCTCGAAGACATCATCCGCCTGGCGCTGAAAAAGATGATGAAAGGATAAACGATGAACCGGGGGCCGATCGATCCGTTGCGCGAACCAGACGATCTCGCTTACGACTTGACGTTGCGCCCCAAGCGGCTGGAGGAGTTCGTCGGCCAGCAAGCGGTGAAAAACAACCTGCGCGTGTACGTCGACGCCACGCGCGAACGCGGCGAAGCGCTCGATCACGTGCTGCTTTACGGCCCGCCTGGACTGGGTAAAACCACCCTCGCCCACATCATCGCCGGCGAACTGGGCGTGGGCATCCACTGCACCAGCGGCCCGGTGCTGGAGAAGCCCGGCGACCTGGCCGCGATCCTGACCAACCTCGCGCCGCGCGATGTGTTGTTCATCGACGAAATCCACCGTCTCTCCAAGCTGGTCGAAGAGAAGCTCTACCCGGCGATGGAGGATTACCGCATCGACCTGATCCTCGGCCAGGGACCGTCGGCGCGCACGGTGCAGATGCCGCTGGAGCCGTTCACGCTCATCGGCGCAACCACGCGCATCGGCCTGATCGCCAACCCGTTGCGCGACCGCTTCGGCATTGTCGATCGGCTCGACTTCTACGCGCCCGCGGACCTGCTGACCATCATTCATCGCAACGGCCGGATTCTCGACATTCGTCTCGACGAGGACGGCGCCGCGGAAATCGCCCGCCGCAGCCGCGGCACCCCGCGCGTGGCCAACCGCCTGCTGCGCCGCGTGCGCGACTTCGCCCAGGTCGAAGGCGACGGCGTCATCACCAAAGCCATCGCCGCCCGCGCGCTTGCACGATTGAACATCGACGACGCCGGGCTGGATAAAATGGACCAACGCGTGCTGCTGACCATCATCGATCATTTCGGCGGCGGCCCGGTCGGCCTGGAAACGCTGTCGGCCAGCCTGTCGGAAGAGAAGGACACCATCGAGGATGTGATCGAGCCGTTTTTGATTCAACAAGGTTATTTACAGCGAACGCCGCGCGGCCGCGTGGCCACGCCGCACGCGTATCGGCACCTCAACCGTACCGTGCCGCCGGGATCGACCGGCACGCTGTTCGAAGGAAGCTGATCAATGCGCACTCCGCCACCCTTTCCCGCTCCGGGTGAAATCCACGATATCCTCGTCGTGTGCACCGGCAACATCTGCCGCAGTCCCATGGTTTCCGCTCAGTTGCGCGTCGCGCTGATCGCTGCGGGCGTGCGCGGCGTGCGCGTGCATTCGGCGGGCACGATCGCCGTCGACGGCCATCAAGCCAGCATCGAAGCGATCGAAGTGTCGGCCGAACACGGCCTGGACATTGCCTATCACCGTTCGACCGCGCTGACCGGCGACCTGGTGCGGCAGGCTGATTTGATTCTGGTGATGGAAGAGCGACACATCCATTTGATCGTCAACAAAATCCCCAACGCGACGAAGAAGACCTTCCTGCTCAGCGACTTCGCCGACAACCGCGACAAGGGGATGGACATCACCGATCCATTGGGCACGACCATCGCGTTTTACGATCAGGTGTTCCAAAAAACGGAGCAGATGGTCGCAAAAGTGGTCGAATATCTCAAAGCCGGGCAACATGAGTGAGCCGAAAACCTTTTCCGTAACCGTAGTGGAAACCAGTCGCGATGCGCGTGGTTGGGCCAGCAATCTGCTCGACTTTCTACCGTTGTCGCCCGCGCAAATCGCCAACGTGCACGTGGTGTCGATGAAACACGGCGCGATTCGCGGCAACCACCGCCATCGCAGGCAAACCGAATGGATCGTCGTGTGCGGCGGTCCGTGCCGCATCGCGATTGACGACGGCTGTCAACAATTTTACCAGCTGCACGACGGCGCCCAGCCGTTGCTGCTTTCGCTGTCCCCCGGCACGGCGCACGCGGTGCAATACCTCGGCGACGGGGAAGCCTACCTCGTGTGCATCACCGACGCTCCCTACGATTTCGAACGCCCCGATGTGGAGCGGGTCAACCTACTGCCAAAAGAGGATGAATCATGAATCTGGAATTTCACGGCGCGGTGCGGACGGTCACCGGTTCGGCGCACCTGCTGCGGATCGGCGACAGGAATTTTCTCATCGACTGCGGCATGTTCCAGGGACCGCGCTATTTGGAAGAACGCAACCAACTGCCGTTTTACTTCGATCCGAACCTGCTCGACGGCGTGTTGTTGACCCACGCGCATATCGATCACAGCGGGCTGATTCCCAAGCTGTACAAGGACGGCTATCGCGGCCCGGTGCACGCCACGCGCGCCACGGTCGATCTGGCGCAGATCATGCTGCTGGACAGCGCGCACATCGCCGAACGCGACGCCATCGACCACAACCGCCGCGCCCGACGCAAAGGCCATTCGTTGATCAAGCCGATCTTCACCATCGAAGAAGCCGGTCAGTCGCTGGAGCAACTGGTGTCGCATAAGTATGAGGACATGATCGAGCTCGCCCCGGGCATTACCGCCGTGTTTCGCGACGCGGGGCATATCCTGGGCAGCGCGTTCATCGAAATGACCGTGCGCTCGGAGGAAGGCGAAAAGCGCATCACGTTCTCCGGCGACGTGGGCAACAAGGACCAGGCGCTCATCCGCGATCCATTCAAGCCCAATCCGACCGACGTGTTGCTGATCGAATCGACTTACGGCGACCGCCTGCACAAGCCGCGCACCGATACGCTGGCCGAGCTGGCCGACGTGCTGCTCGTCGCCTGGCAGGATCGCGGCAACGTGATCATCCCCTCCTTCGCCGTCGGTCGCACGCAGGAAATTTTATACCGCCTGCGCGAGTTGTCGGAGGAAGGTCGCCTGCCCGGATTCAACGTGTACGTCGACAGCCCGCTGGCGATCAACGCGACGGAGATCGTGCGCAACAACCCGCAGTGCTACGACGACGAAACGATTTTCGGCATCACCGGCCTGGGCAACGATCCCCTGTTGGTGCCCAACCTGCGCTTCACGCGCGACGCACGCGAATCGATGGCGATCAACGAAGCCGACAAACCGAGCATCATTATCAGCGCCAGCGGCATGTGCACGGCCGGGCGCATTCTGCATCACCTCAAACACAACCTGTGGCGGCGCGAATGCCACATCGTGTTCGTCGGCTTCCAGGCGGAAGGCTCGTTGGGCCGCATGCTGGTCGACGGCGCGCCGCGCGTGAAGATTTTCGGGCAGGAGGTTGTAGCCGCCGCGCACATCCACACCATCGGCGGCTTGTCGGCGCATGCCGATCGCGACGGTCTACTGGAATGGATGGCGCCCGCGCTGCACAAGCACACCAAGGTATTCGTCGTGCACGGCGAAGAGGAAGCGGCCGCGTCGTTCGCCGCCGGCGTCAAAAAGGAATTCGGCAACCCGGCGGTGGTGCCGACCTGGCACGAAATCGCGCGGTTATGAAAAACCCGGTCATGCCGGCATGACCGGGTCGTCAGGCGTCGTTTCGCTTAATGAACCAGGGCGTGTTTGAGCGCTTCATCGATGTGATTGATGAAGTGCAGCGTCAGCCCTTTGCGTATCTCCTCGGGGATCTCGTCCAGATCCTTTTTGTTTTTCTCGGGCAACATGACGACCTTGATGCCCGCGCGCCGCGCGGCGAGCACCTTTTCCTTGATGCCGCCGACCGGCAGGATCTGCCCGCGCAACGTCACTTCGCCGGTCATCGCCATGTCGTGATTGACGCACTTGCCGGTGAACAGACTGGCCAGCGCCGACAACAGCGTGATGCCCGCCGACGGGCCGTCTTTGGGAATCGCGCCGGCCGGGATGTGAATGTGCACGTCGACCTGCTCGAACTGATCCGGATCGATGCCGAAATCCTCGGCCTTGGAACGCAGGTAGGACAGCGCCGCCTTGGCCGACTCCTTCATCACGTCACCCAAGTGCCCGGTGAGAATCAGGTTGCCCTTGCCTTTCATCATCGTGGCTTCGATGAAGAGGATATCGCCGCCGGTCGGCGTCCAGGCCATACCGGTGGCCACGCCGGGCACCGCGGTGCGTTCGGCGACCTCCGGGAAGAAAACCTGCGGACCGAGATAGGCGGCAACGAGGTTTTTGTTCACGCGTACCTTGTCGGCCTCGCCCGAGGCGATGCGCTTGGCCGCGGCCCGGCACAACGCGGCGATGTTGCGCTTGAGCCCGCGTACGCCGGCCTCGCGCGTGTACTGGTCGATGACCTCATTGAGCGCGCCGTCGGAGATTGAGAACATATTGTCCTGCAACCCGTGGTTTTCCATCTCCTCGGTGATCAGGTGCTTCTTGGCGATGAGCACCTTTTCTTCCTGCGTGTAGCCGGGGATCTCGATCACCTCCATGCGGTCGCGCAACGGCGGCGGAATGGTGTCGGCGACGTTGGCCGTGCCGATGAACAACACGCGGCTCAGATCGTAGGGAATGGCCAAGTAGTTGTCCATGAACGTGTCGTTCTGCTCCGGATCGAGCACTTCGAGCAGCGCCGATGACGGATCGCCGCGGAAGTCCTTGCCGACTTTGTCCAGTTCGTCAAGCATGAACACCGGATTGCCCGTGCCGGCCTTTTTTATGCCTTGGATGATGCGCCCCGGCAGCGCGCCGATGTAGGTGCGCCGGTGACCGCGAATTTCCGCTTCGTCGTGAATGCCGCCCAGGCTCATGCGCACGAACTCGCGGTTCATCGCCCGCGCGACCGATTTGCCCAGCGACGTTTTACCGACGCCCGGAGGTCCGATCAAGCAAAGGATCGGGCCTTTGACGTCGGGCTTGAGTTTGCGCACCGACAGATATTCGAGGATGCGCTTTTTCACGCGCTGCAGGCCGTAGTGATCCTCGTTGAGGATGCGCTCGGCGTCGTTGATGTCCAGGTGGTCTTCGGACATCTTGTTCCAGGGCAGTTCCATCAGCGTATCGATGTAGGTTTTGGAAACGGTGTATTCCGGCGACGAGGTCGGGATCTTGCCCAGACGTTTAAGTTCCTTCTCGACGGTTTTGCGCGCCTCGTCGGACAATTTCAGCTCTTCGAGCTTTTTACGCACATCGGCGATTTCATCCTCGACCGATTCGTCCTCGCCCAGTTCCTTGCGGATCGCTTCCATCTGTTTGCGCAGGTAGTAATCGCGCTGGCTCTTGTCCATCTCGCCTTTGACTTGACGGTCGATTTTCTTTTTGGTTTCCAACAGCGACAGTTCGGTCTGCAACATGCGCAGCACATCGCGCGAACGTTCTTTGACGTCGAGCTGTTGGAGCACTTTGATTTTCTCATCGATCGGCATCGACAGGTGCGAAACGACCAGATCGCACAGCATGCCCGGCTTGTCCATCTCCTGGATGAAATGCTTGGCCTCCTGCGGCAACGCCGGATTTTTCGTAATGATGTCGATGGCCAGTTCCTTGATCTGGGTCAGTAAGGCGTGCGCCTCGGCGTCGTCATCGTGGAAATCCTCGGGGTACTCCACATCGACGCGAACGATCGGCGCCATGTCGCTGAAGCGCATGATTTTTATGCGGTGCAGCCCTTGCAGCAGCACGGTCCGGCCGCCGCGACGGTCTTCCGCGGTTTTGAGGATCTTGGCGGCCACGCCGATGTGATGAATATCGGCGCCGGTCGGTTCTTCGACCTCGGGATCGAACTGCGTGAAGACGCCCAAAATGCCGTGTTCTTTTTGTGCAACTTCCAGTGCATTAAGAGAAAAGGCGCGTCCGACGGCCATCGGCGCAATCGTCCCGGGAAACAAAGTCGCGTTGCGCAGCGCCAGCACCGGCACATTTTTCGGACGTTGTGGATCGGCAGAAAATAGCATCGTTTAAACCTCGCTTTCTCCTAACGCTGAATATAACCACTCTCCCCCGCCAGACAAGGAAATTCGGCGCCCCGATTTTTCCTGTTCATCCCATCGGTTCCGTTTGGATGAAAATTGAGAAAATTCCCTGATATGAACGGCTTTTACGAAAATTTTTCCATTGCATTTTTCCGGTTCGGCGACACATCGCTTACTTATTTAATATTATCCATTTCCCCGCTCGGCGCAACCGCGAAGTGATTTTCCGGTCATTTTATCTTGTTTTCAAATGCGTTATAATTCCGCCGCTGCGAAACAAAACACTTTCCAAGAAGAAGGAGCATGATCATGGGGAAAAGCATATGGCCCGCCCTTCTAGGCGGAATGGCGATTTTGGTCATGGGAGTCTTGCTCTCCTGCGGCAGCACCGGCGAAGAGGACGACGATTACAACTACGTACCCACGGGGGACGACGACGACGCGTACGATCCGACTGACGGCAACGGAGGCGGCGACGACGACGATGACGACGACGACGACGAGAATTACTTCCGCCTGACCTCGACCGCCTTCGTAGGCAACAGCCTGATACCCGCCAAATACACCTGCGACAATGACGATCCCGACAACGGTATTTCACCGCCGCTGGCCTGGGAAAATCCGCCGGAGGGAACGGTGGCTTTCGCCTTGACCTGCCGTGACCAGGATTCACCCAGCGGCGATACACATCATTGGGGGTTGATCAACATCCCGGCCGACACGTCCTCGTTGAGCGACGGAGTCAGCCCGGACGGCACACTGCCGAGCGGCGCTTGGGAAACGCTTAATTATCTCGCCGAGATCGGTTACGCCGGACCGTGTCCGCCCGAGGACGACGACGCGCACCGATACAATTTCACGCTGATCGCGCTGAGCGAAGAGATCGCCGCGCCGGAAGACGACACCGAGTTGGCCGATGTGCTCGACGACCTCGAAGCCGTGACGCTTGGCGAGGCCGTATTGACCGGTCTGTACGCGCGTTAGATTAAAAAAAAGCGGGCGATTTTTATCGGATCGCCCGCTTGCTCTCTGATGCGGAAGGGGGGACTTGAACCCCCACGTCCGTACGGACACAGGACCCTGAACCCTGCGCGTCTACCAGTTCCACCACTTCCGCAAACATGCAATGATCAAAAAAGCGCATTACTATCTACAAGGACGACCCGTTTTTGTCAAGAGAGATTCACCGCCGAATCTAATTAATTATTCCGTTTGAATATCAAGGAATTAGACAAAGCCGTTATAATTGCGATTGTTCTCCGACCTGAGGAACGCGGATCAGTTTCGCCGGGTCATAACCCTGAGCGCGCAGACGCTCGAGAATATTCGCGTAGGTTTCCTCGTCCATCTGCGGCGTTCGACTGAGAATCCACAGGTACTTGCGTTCGGGGTGTCCCACCACGGCGTAGCGGTATTCCTCGTCCAGATCGATGATCCAATAATCGCCGGAGAACGGCCAGAAAAAGCTGACCTTCAATTTGGCGTTCGTCACCGGATCGACAATCCATGCTTTACCCTTGGCCGCTTTCGGTTTGCCGTCGAGCGTTTTGCGACGGCATTGGTTGAGCACGTCGATCTTGCCGTCGTCGCGCAACGAGTAAGCGGCCGTCGCCGCCACGCAATCGCGTTCGAAGCGGTTGGGGTAGCGGGCGATCTCGTACCACACGCCCAGATACCTTTGCAGATCAACCTGCTTTACCACCTGCGGCGGACGATCGTCCTCCGCGGCGATCGTGCTCGCCGATAAAAGGATCAGCATCACAAAGATTGCGCCGATTTTTATCATTTTCCGACCTGATAAATTGTTTTCATTTTTTCAATTTAAAGACGACGAGCCGAGAAGCAAGCGCAGCAATGATTTTTCCGCCAATTGTAACTTGCGTTGCAGACCGTTATAAATGGATCGCCAAGCAAGGAGGATCATGAACCGCGAGCATCTGCCGGTCGATCGCGAACAAGCCCGCGTTCGCGGCTGGAACGAGTTGGACGTCGTCATCGTCACCGGCGACGCCGACGTCGATCATCCGTCGTTTCCCGCCGCGTTGTTGGGTCGTGTGCTGGCGGCAGCGGATTTTCGCGTGGGGATCATCGCCCGGCCCGATCCGCACGACGTGGAATCGGTCAAACGACTCGGTCGGCCGCGCTTGTTTTTCGCCGTCACCGCCGGGGCGCTGGATTCGATGGTCGCCAACTACACCGCGCTCAAACGGCGGCGCTCCGACGATCCCTACGCTCCCGACGGCCGGGCCGGCGGACGCCCCGATCGGGCGCTGACGGTCTACGGCAACCTGTTGCGCCGCGCCTACGGCAAAGCGGCCTTCATCGTCGCCGGCGGGTTGGAAGCCTCGCTGCGCCGCTTCGCGCATTACGATTATTGGAGCGATTCGGTGCGCCGCTCGCTGCTGATGGATTGCGGCGCGGATATCCTCGTGCACGGCATGGGCGAAGGGCCGATCGTCGCCATCGCCCGGCGATTGGCCGACCTCATTCAAGAAATCGACGCGCCCGATCCCGCGCAGCGCCTGGCCGTCGTACGCGACGTGCCCGGGGTGGTCTACCGCGTACCGTTGCGCGAACCGGAACCGAGCGATGCCGTCGCCCTGCCCGCTGCGGAGAAAGTCGCCGCCGATATCGACGCCCATCTGCTGGCGTTTCGGTTGACGGAAAAACATCACGAGCGATGCCAATGGCAGAACAACGGCAGTCTGCGAGTCATCGCCAATCCGCCATGGCCGGCGTTGAGCGGCGCGGAACTCGACCGTATTTTCAGCCTGCCCTTCACGCGCGACGCCCACCCGCGGTATGCCGGCGCGCGCATCCCGGCGCTGGAACAAGTGCGCTTTTCCGTCACCGCGCATCGCGGCTGTTTCGGCGGTTGCGCCTTTTGCTCCATCGGCGCGCACCAAGGGAAGATCGTGCAAAGCCGCTCGGCGGACTCCGTGCTGGCCGAGGTGGAGCGCATCGCGGCGCATCCGGCGTTTCGCGGCACGATCAATGACCTGGGCGGCCCAACCGCGAACATGTACGGCCTGCGCTGCTTGCGCGAAAAACCGTGCGATCGTCCGTCGTGCCTTTGGCCGCAGCGGTGCCCCGATCTGCACACCGATCACGGCGCGTATGTGGCGCTGTTGGAGCAAGCGCGGCGCGTGAAAGGCGTGAAACATCTGTTCGTCACCACCGGCGTGCGCACCGATCTGGCCGTGCTCGACGAACCGTTCATCGCGACGTTGGCGAAGCATCACACCTCGGGACATTTGAAAATTGCGCCCGAGCACGTCTGCCCCGCGGTGCTCGATCTGATGCGCAAAACCGACATTGAGCACCTGGATCGTTTTCTCGAACTGTATGCGCGCCATTCGCAACACGCCGGCAAGGAGCAATACGTGCTGCCGTATCTGATGGCGGCGCATCCGGGCAGTCGCCTGACCGACATGATCGACGTGGCGCTTTATCTGCGGCAGCGTCGACTGCGCGTGGAACAGTGCCAGATTTTTACGCCGACGCCGGGCACGATGGCCACGGTGATGTATGCCACCGGCAAGCATCCGCTCACGGGCGAAGCGGTGTTCGTCGAGCGCGACACGCAACACAAACAGATGCAAAAGGCGCTCATCCTGGCGCATTTGCCGGAAAATGCATCGTTGGTGCATAAAGCCTTGCGGCTGGCCAAACGCGAGGATCTCGCGGAAATTCTGCTTGGCGCAAGCCCGCGCAGCAGCAAATCATCTCACCGATTACGGCGCGAATAACTATTTTATGCAATTCGTATACAGATGCATTTTTCTCAACGATATAAAACCCTTTGCTCGCATTTTCCCCGGTTGACAGCACGGCCTATTCTGTTACAAAGGCACGGAGAAGCAGTATTCTGGGGGTAGGTATGTCCGACGTCAGACCATTCCGCGGATTTCGTCCGAAAACGGAATATGTTAATGAAATAGCCAGCCCGCCGTACGACGTATTGAATTCGGCGGAAGCGCGCGAGATGGCCAAGGGCAACGCCCTTTCCTTCCTGCACGTGGTCAAGCCCGAAATCGATCTGCCGGAAGGCACCGATCAGTACTCCGATATCGTCTATGCCACCGGCGCAAAAAACCTCGCGCGGTTGATCGACGAGGGCTACCTCGTGCGCGACGATCGCCCATGCTATTACGTTTATCAGCAGCGGATGGGACAGCACACACAGGTGGGCATCGTCGCGGCGATGAGCGTGGACGAGTACGAACGCGACCTGATCAAAAAGCACGAACACACGCGCAAGGACAAGGAAGACGATCGCACGCGTCACGTGCAGGAACTCAACGCCAATGCCGGGCCGGTGTTTCTGACTTACAAGGCGCGTGCGGACATCGACGCGATGGTCGAGACGATCCGCGCCGGCGCGCCCACGTATGATTTCATCGCCGACGACGGTATCGGTCATACACTGTGGGTGGTCGACGACCGGGCAATCATCGACCGGTTGCAAGCGGCGTTCGCAGAGGTGCCGGCGATGTACGTAGCCGACGGGCATCACCGCAGCGCTTCGGCCGCGCGCGTGGGCAAGCTGCGGCGCGAAGCCAACCCGCAGCACACCGGCCGGGAAGCCTACAACCACTTCCTGGCCGTTGCGTTCCCCGACAACCAGCTAAAAATTCTCGATTACAACCGCGTGGTCAAAGACCTCAACGGATTGTCGCCCGACGCTTTCCTGGCGCGCGTAAAGGAAAAATACGAGATCATCCCCTGCGCCACACCGCCGCCCAAATGCATGCGGCACGTCGGTATGTACGTGGGCAAAAAGCGCTGGTGGCGCTTGATCGCCAAGGAAGGCAGCTTCCCGGCCGACGATCCGGTAGCCAGCCTCGACGTGCAGATTTTGTGGGAAAACCTGCTGCATCCCGTGTTGGGCATCGGCGATCCGCGCACCGACAAGCGCATCGATTTCGTCGGCGGCATCCGCGGCATCAAGGAATTGGAGCGCCTGGTCGACAGCGGCGCCTATGCGGTGGCTTTCGCGATGTTTCCCACCACGATCGATCAGCTCATGGCCATCGCCGACGCGAACATGGTCATGCCGCCCAAATCGACTTGGTTCGAACCGAAATTGCGTTCCGGCATCGTCGTGCGGTTGTTGATCGACGACTGACCGGGTTAACTGTTTTTGGCCTTCGTCATATTGACGGCACACACACGCTCTCGTAAGGAGGCTAGAAAATGTTGATTCTGATTTCCGACGCATTCGACAACGTATTGCCCGGCAAACTCGCTCGCTTCGGTGAAGTGACCGACGATCAGGCTCGCCTGCCCGAGGCGGACATCGTCCTGATTCGTTCCAAAACCAAGTGCACCAAGGAGTGGATCGACCAGGCGACCAACCTCAAGCTGATCATCCGCGGCGGCGTGGGCATGGACAACATCGACCGCGAATACGCCGCGAGCAAGGGCATCAAGTCCGTCAATACGGCGGCGGCTTCGGCGATTGCGGTGGCGGAACTGTCCTTCGCGCTGATGCTGGCCGTACCGAACCGGCTCATCGAGGGACACAACGGCATGAAGGAAGGCAAGTGGCTCAAGAAGGAACTCAAGCGCACCGAGCTGTTCGGCAAGACGCTGGGCCTGCTGGGCATCGGCAACATCGGCACGGAAGTGGCCAAACGCGCCGCGGCCTTCGGCATGAAGGTCATCGCCTACCGGCAGTCGGATAAACCGTCCGCTTATGCCGAGATCGTAGCGAACGTCGACGACCTGTACGCGCGCGCCGATTACATTTCCATTCACCTGCCGCTCAACGACGCCTCGAAGGGGATGATCGACGCAGCGGCGATCGCCAAGATGAAAGACGGCGTGATCATCGTCAACACCGGTCGCGGCAAGGTCGTCATCGAGGCGGATCTGGCCGCTGCGCTGACCGCCGGCAAGGTTGCTGCATATGCCGCCGATGTATGGTATTCTGACCCACCGGCCGACGATTGTCCGCTGTTGCATGCGCCGAACGTACTCATGACGCCGCACATCGGCGCCAGCACCAAAGAGAACATGGGGCGCATCGGCGAGATCGCGGTGCAGATTATTTCCGACTTTATTAAAGATTAAAGGCAAGGAGTGAAAGCATGAAACGAGTGCACAATTTCTATGCCGGTCCCGCCGCGCTTCCGTTGGAGGCGTTGCAGGCCGCGTACGACGAATTTTTCGATTTCCAGGGCTCGGGCATGTCGGTGATGGAAACCAGCCACCGCTCGAAGGAATACGACGCCGTGCACAACGAAGCCGTCGCCCTGGTGAGAAAGCTGCTCGCCCTGCCCGACAATTATCATGTACTGTTTCTGCAGGGCGGCGCCAGCCTGCAGTTCGCCATGGTGCCGATGAATCTGCTCAACGCCGACCTCAGCGCCGACTACGTGCTCACCGGCGACTGGTCTAAAAAGGCGTTGAAAGAAGCCAAGGGCATCGGCAAGACCCGTGTTGCCGCCACTTCCGAAGAAACCAACTTTACCTACATTCCAACCGAGTTGGATCTGGATCCCCAGGCCCAGTACGTGCACATCACCAGCAACAACACGATCAAGGGCTCACAGTACATGCGGTTCCCCGACACCGGCGACGTGCCGCTGGTGGCCGACATGTCCTCGGACATGATGTGGCGTCCCTTCGACGTCAAGCCCTTCGGGTTGATCTACGCCGGCGCGCAGAAAAACCTCGGGCCGTCGGGCGTGACCTTGGTCATCATTCGCGACGACCTGCTGGCCAAGTGCAATCCCAAGCTGCCGACCATGTTGAAGTACCAGACCTTCGTCGAGTCGAACTCGCTGTACAACACCGCGCCGACCTTCGGCATCTACATGCTGCGCAACGTGCTGCGGTGGCTCGAAGCGAACGGCGGCTTGACGGCGATGGAAGCACGCAACCGGAAAAAGGGCGACATGCTCTACGGCATGATCGACAGCTCGAACGGCTTCTACAATTGTCCGGTGAAAAAGGATGCCCGCTCGTTGATGAACGTCGTTTTCCGTTTGCCCAGCGAAGAGTTGGAAGCCAAGTTCATCGCCGAAGGCAAGGCGCATGCCTTTATCGGCCTCAAAGGCCATCGCAGCGTCGGCGGCTGCCGCGTGTCGATGTACAACGCCACCTCGCCCGAGTCGATCGCCGCGTTGGTGGATTTCATGAAGGACTTCATGAGCAAGAACGGATAAGCAATCCGTTGCCGCCATACACAAGGGGGCGACTTCCTGACGGGAGTCGCCCCTGCTTTATATATGATGCCTAATTGCTGTCGAGTTTGTTCAACGTTTCCAGGGTTAAATGCAATAATTCTTCCAATTTGTTCATGCGTATCGCCGCGCGCGACAAATTCCCGGAGCGGGCCAGCTTTTCCAACTCGAAGGCTTGGCCGCGCAACGGCATGACGCGCATGATGCCGGCCAGTTCCTTGATTTCCTCGCTGAACATGGCCACGCGATCGATGTCCGCTTCGGCCCAGGCGCGTTTGAGCAATTCGAATTTTTCGGTCACCTGCGTCGTGAAGGTTTCGCCGGTGCGGCGCACCAGATCGGCGTTGTGATCGAACGCCTCCAGCAGCGAATTGAGCGTGATCGGCTTGTCGGATAGTCGGCGCTCGGCGTCGAACAGTTCGTCGCGATCGAGCCACTTTTCCATCATCTGTTGCACCTCGCCGATTTGCAGCGGTTTGGGCAGCGCGTCGTCGACCCCGGCGTCGACAAACAGCAGACGCTGGGATGGTTCGGTTCCGGCGTACAAACCGATAATCGGCACCGGCACTTCGCGCGCGGCAAGTTTCTGTCGCAAATGATCGACAACCTTGCGCCCTAGTGCGCTAAACGATCGCGTATCAAGCAGCACGAGATCGATCGGCGTATCCTCGATTTCCAGCAACGCATCTTCCAGGTCGGACACCGCCTTGGCGCGATAGCCCAATTTTTCCAACAGATGCGTCACGGCGAGTTGGCCGACGCTATCGGCGTCCAAGCATAAAATCGTCCGCTGACCGCGCATACCTTCCTGCAACGAATGACGGGTGATGATCTTGCGTTCCTCCGGCGGCAATTCGCTGTCCTTGAGCGCGGCGATGTTGATCAGGGTCTGGTAAAACCGCGCCGGTTTGAGCGGATGGGTGAGATAGGCAGTGAAGCCGATTTCCCGCAGGCGCGCCGCGTCGCCGCGGCGGCCTGTCGTGGTCAGCATGATCAGCGATGTCTTGTTCAGCTTATCATTGGCCCGCACGGCGCGGCCGAGATCTTCCGCCTCCTGCCCCATCAATTTGGTGGCAATGATCAACGCGTCGAAGGGGGTTTCATTGGCCACCGCGCCCTGCATCATGGACAAGGCAAGCTTGGGCGACTGCGTTTCGCGCACGATACAGCCCCACCCGGCGAGTTGTTCCAGCAGTTGCGCCGAGTTTTCCTCGTCGTCGCCGACGATCAACAGACGCATGCCGCGTACCGAGGCGACCGGTCGCTGTTCGTCAACCGCCGGCGCTTTCGCATAAGGCAGGGTGAAGCGATACGTAACCCCCTGCGTGGGATCGAAATCGACGGTGAACTTCCCGCCCATCGCCGCGGCCAGACGCTGCACCAGGGCGATTTGCAGACCGAAGCCGAAACACTCGTTGGACATTTCCTCCAACGGCAGCGGATCGGTATTGATCAGCTGACACATGCCGATGGGGACGCCGCCGCCGGTCGTGTGCACGGAAAACTCGATGCGCACTTCCTCCGCGGTTTCGGCAGCCGGCATCGCGTCGATAATCGTTTCGACGCCGGTCGCCGTATGCAACGCCACGCGGGCGAGATTGCCCAGCATCTGCCGCAACCGGCCGGCGTCGCCGAGCAACTGGGCGGGCACCTCGGGGTGCACCAGGCTGCTGAGCGTTATGCCGCGTTCGGAAAATTCCGGGCTGAGTTGATCGGCCAGACCCAGCAGCACGTTGCGCGGATCGATCGGCTCGACGGCAAGGCGAAAGTTGCCCTCTTCCAGGCGCGTCAGATCGAGCACGTCGTTGATGAGCATCACCAGGTCCTGCGCATCGTGCAGGATGGTCAGCACGGCCTTGCGGCGCATCGGCGACAATTCCATGCCCAACATATGCGCGATGACCTCGATGACCTTG
>ERZ795059.3135-NODE-3135-length-16276-cov-5.879416_pt1 | contig 16276 bp, 13 predicted proteins | sample MGYA00375143_ERZ795059 | MGnify/ENA primary metagenome ERZ795059 (study PRJEB30188, sample SAMN05720168) | activated sludge metagenome | isolation source: Anaerobic digester | place: USA | collected 2015-01-07 ... | reverse complement strand
TAATGATAGGGTACAACATATTTAGAAAAAAAGATGTGTCCTAACCTCAGGCTCGGAGCTCGAGGCATAAGATCCGATTTCAGTCAAATCAAAGCATCATTCAACAATCGTGACATCACCGTGTAGCCATTCCTCTTTTCCAGAAGCAAACTGCAAACGAATAGCGAATGCGTAAACTCCCTGAACTACATTTGCGCCATCCCATGGTTCTCCGTGAGATTTATAGATAATATTTCCAAATCTATCAAAAATGAGAAATTCCAAAATTTGGGTATTTGGATCTGATAGCTTGATTTCCATCGGATCTCCTCCTTTTTTAAGGATGTTGGGGGTGTAGACTTCCACCCCTCTTTTGATTTCAATGTCATCCTCAGTTGTACAAGTTCCATTCGATGCTGTAATGGCATAAATACCTGGTTCACTGATGATTCTCTCTATAAATGAATACCCATCTTTCCAAGCCAATGTAGCTTGTGTTGGCATCACCGTAGGCAGAACAATTAAGCTGTCGATCAATAAGGAAGGATTGTCTCGCCCAAAATCTATGATTGGTAACTCTACCACTTCGATATTAAATGTTTGTTGGGTCATACAATCATCCTTTTGGGCTTTGAGTGTAAGTTGGTGGACTCCAGCATCATCAAATTGGATTTCAAAACTTTTGGTATTATACTTTTCTATTTGGTTGTTATGTGAAAAATTCCAATCATACTTTACGTTGGAGTTGAATTGGTTTGGTAGAAAATCTATGACGTCCTTTTCATTCAGGCAATAAATAGAATCTGCATCGACTACACCAGCCAAATCAAAAAATTGCACACTTAAGCTGTCTTGAGCACTGCAGAACTCGTTGAACAAAGTGTATCGATAAGTCCCGGGTTGTGAGATTTTTTTGATGGCTTCCGTGTCATTATCAGACCAAAGCCATGAGGTAGCCTGAGTAGCAAAAATGTTAAATTCCAAAACACCATTGCAGATCGTGGTATCAAGCGTTGACAATCCTGTTGGCCTAGGACGAACATTCAAGTTTTTGATTACTTCTTTTTCGCAGCCAGACAAACTTACTTTTAATTTCAAATCATAATTGCCTGGCTCCTCCCAAAAAAGTCTGTTATCGTCCAAAAATTGCACTGCTCCGATTGGATTGGTAGACCAAGTATAAATAGACATTGATGGATTCTTAGCCTTGAGATCTGTAAGTAATTGCAAAGTATCCAATTGACAAATGTTTCCAGCCAAAGCAAAGTCTGCTTGCAGTTGGGTTATCCTTGCTACGACGGTGTCTGAAATACCACAAAGACCCAAATTATTAGCTTGAAAAATATAACTTCCTTCCATTGGGAAAATTCGATTGACTGCAGAGACGCCATCATTCCACCCATAATTGGTTGCATTGAGGATGGAGACATTGGAAATTCCTTGATTTCCCTCACAGAGAAAAACACTATCAGGTAAATTGACCCTGGGATTTTCTAAAACCACTATTTTTTGCTCAAAAGTATCGACCAGGCAACCAGCTTTCATGAAATGTTTGATGGTATAATTTCCTGATCTAGGATATGAAAGTACGGGTGGACCTTTGCCAAAATATTTGTCGGGATTTCCTCCTACAGTTTGCCAAGTGGAGGAGTCTGCATTTTGGTTTTTTAATTCCATGAAATTGACAAGTTCACCTACGCAAATAGTATCCTCTGTGGAAAAGGAAGCTTGTGGTCGTTCGCCCAAGACACAATGTGTTTCTGATTGAAATGTCAAATTTTTCCATTCAAATGAAGGAAGTAAACTACCTGCATCAAGAAGATAATTAGCCAGATCGCTGGCTTGATTGCCGATTCTTACATTTGCAACTGTTGGCACAAAACAAAATGCCTGTTTCTCACAAGGAGTTACGCTGAGGTCGTCATGCAGGTGTACCATTCCTTGAAGGATAGAAGTACCCTCGGCATTTTGTGTCTGAGCTGGAGCATAAATTTCTGTGTTGCTAAAACCCGGAAATAGGGGACCGTCAGAAAGTCTGAAAGAATGATATCTCCTGGATAGTAAGACGTCACCGTCTAAATCAATCTTCAGTATCTCAGAACCCAAATATCCAAATCGTTGAATCATAATTCCCAATGCACCCGCATTCATAGAAATGGCGTGATACATTCGAGCCCTACTTTCTTCATTATCTCTGTAAGTATAAGCCCAAAGTAAGCCGCCAGCACCGTCAGTGGTAATGACCGTATTACCAGATGTAAGAAAAACCAGTCGGTTGAGTGTTGTCAAATGCATGGAAACCGGTACTTGAGAAACTAAACCTTCAATGGTGTAAATCTTTTTAAGTTCTCCATTTGAAGGATTGAGGTGATAGGTGATAATCGTTGATTGTGCGGAAATATTATTGAATGTATAACCAGACCAAATAATTTCATCACTTGGCAATCGGTAGACCATTTGCATATCTTGCGTCTGTTGATTCCTGAGTGTTTTGGACCATTTTATTACTCCATTAGCGTCCAAGCTCATGATTACCTTTTCACTCACCTGGTTATTTACTTGGTAATTTGAATATTGACAAATGAGGTCACCGTTTGGCAAAACGAGGAGTTGAACCTTGGCTTCTGTAGCAAATTGATAAATGCCTGTCCTTTTTGGCGTAATGTTAACTACCCATTGCTGGACCATATTTTCATCAAATTTCGCCAGCAGTATGGTCGAATTCACCGCATTTAAATCTGGATCATCGTCAAGATGTATGAAAAAGTATTTAGCTCTGTCTGCACCTTCAGCAAATGCAAGTATATAAGGATTTTTAGTGCTTCCTTTGATGGTGAGATAGGAAGATGATACAGGATCTATATAAACGCTTACTTTTGATAACGTGGAAAGAACATCATTGGGTTTTAATTCACTGTTGCTATTGAGTAACCAAAGGTGGCCATCCAAAGCTTGATAAACACCAGTGACAGTGGCAGCTTTGACAGCGGTTGTATCGAAGTTTAGTTTTTTGAAAAACCCTTCCTGACCCTGTAAGAGGAAACCATTCAACAATAGAAAAAAAGACATTATTTTCTGAGTCATGACCAAAAAGACTGCTTTTCTAAATCTGTCTGAGATAATTCACTACTTTTCCTCTTTCAATTAAAAAAGGAAATCAAATATAAGTTATATACTCATCGAAAATAGATTTGACCACTAAATTGCTGCCAAAAAAACAAATCTCTGCGTTAGAAAGCCTCGCCGGAGTGCCCACTCCGCCTGCGTTTTCTGCCTTGATCTTTGCTTTTTTGTCAACACAATTAAAATGGTCAATCCATTTTCCGATGAGTATAATTTAAGCAAAAGTAACAATAAATGAAAGTGACTTTAATCCGTAAATCCACTGGTATTTCTGCAAAAACTTGCTTTAATTCAATGGTTTTTAAAATTACAAGTGAAAAGTTGAAAAGCAAAAAGTGAAATGATGGCTCAGCATTATTTAAAGAACAAATTCAGACCATTTATAAAACGCATACTTCAACCAGTTTTGTCGAGGTTTCAAAATTGGTATTTGTCTAAACCACGATGGTACAATTACCAAGGTGTTCAGGTCAGAATATTACCGTCTGTTTTTCATCCAGGATATCTATTGAGTACTAAAATACTTTTAAAGTATCTTTTAGACTTTGATTTAGGTCATAAAAAAGTGTTGGAACTAGGTGCTGGCAGTGGCATGATTTCACTGTTTGCCGCCCGGAACGGATCAGTGGTAACAGCAAGCGACATCAATCCTTTAGCCATAAAATCCATGCAAACTAGTTTTGAAAAAAATAAGTTAAACGGTAATCTATTATTGTCTGATCTCTTTCAAAATATACCTATTCAAATATTTGATTTTGTGTTGATCAATCCACCATATTATCCTAAAGCGCCTCAAAATTTCCAAGAAATGGCCTTTTTCTGTGGTGCAAACTTTGAGTATTTTGAAAACCTTTTTCAACAAATGGGTGACTACATGAATGAACATTCTAAAGTTTTAATGATCCTAAGTGAAGATTGTGATATTGATAAAATTACTGCAATTGCATCAATTAATCATTTTGAATTGAATGTTGTGCACAAAACCAAGGCATTGGGAGAATTAAATTTTATATTTGAAATTAGAAGGTCATAACCTATGATCTAATTTTGTAATAGAATCCTAATTATTGATGAGAGTTTTGTGGATCACCCCAGGTTTTGCACCCAATGAATCAATGGTAAATAGCGTACCACCTATGCAGCTATTGGCCAAAGCTCTTGTTGCCCGAGGAATTGAACTTGAAATTATTGCCATCAATTATCCTTACACTGGTAAACCTTATCTTTGGAATGGCATTCAAGTACATTCGGCTTGTAAATTCAAACCTCGAAAACTGAGGTGGATCAATTGGATATACAGTTTTTTTTATGCCATCAAAGCACATAAAAGGGAACCCTTTCAAGTTATTCATAGTTTTTGGGTTGGGCCTGCATGGCTGGTTGGAAACAAATTGAGTCAACTGTTTGGTGTTCCTCACGTCAATACTTTGATGGGCCAAGACGTTTTACCGTCTAATAAGTATCTCAAATATCTCAAGTACTATGATTATGATGATTTGATTGCCATCTCAGATTACCAAAAACAAGTATTACAACAAACTACAGGAAAAAGTACCAATCATATTATTTATTGGGGTATTGGTAAAGAAGATATCGTGTATAATCTTACACAAAAAAGACCCATTGACATTTTGGGATGTGGTTCGCTTATTCCTTTAAAAAATTATGAATTATGGCTAGAGGTTGTTTTTAAAATAGCTAAAAAATACCCCCAAGTACAAGCATTATTGATTGGTTCAGGGACAGAATACGAAAAATTGAAATCAAAAATAGCGCAAGCTCAATTGTCCAATCAAATCAGCATCAAAGAATTTATTCCCCGACCAGAATTACTTGATTTAATGGCCCAATCTAAGATATTTTTGCATACTGCTAATTATGAAGGATTTGGAATGGTGATGGCAGAAGCTTATGCAAATGGTTGTAAAATCGTAAGTACGCCTGTCGGTATAGCCACCAAAATTGCTGATATAGGTAATAATGCAGATGAATTATTCTTGCAAATTGAAGATAAATTAATTGGCAAACCGCATCACATCATTTATCAAACCAGATTTATAGAAGAAGTTGCATATGAATATGAGTTGGTTTATTCAAACAAAATTTATGTAAAGTAATTCAACTAAATGCTCAAAACTAAAATTGGCTTTGATGACTTTGCTTTCTTTTAAAGCCTTATAATTGTTCATGAGATAATCTGTAACCTCAGCTGATTACACCCAATCTTCTATATCCCATTTCAAGTTTCTCGTAAAGTATTTTCCCAATAAGGTGTGCTCAAAAAGTTTAATCAATTGGTATTTTATTTGATTATGCCATCTCTTTCTAAACTCAGAAATGTCATGAAACCTCAACCTATATGCCATTTTCAAATAACCTAATTCCATTTTCATTTTGATTGAAAGAGGCACTTTTTCATATTCAATTTCATATGGTAATGATTGAATTTCTGGCAACAGGTATTGGTAAATCCAATAAATTTGCTGCTTTGTAAATACTTGCTTATACCTATCAATTCTTGCATTTGTAATAGGCAGGTCTAGCCCCTTGTGAATGATGCGATTGTAAGCTGCACCTTCTACAAATTTTTTCCTAAATTGAAAATCCATCATTTCTTGCTCATATTTTATTCCAAGAAATTGGCACAAACGGTTGAGTGTTGGTTCTGGATTTGCAATTAACTCTTCATAATTTATCCATATTTGACTTTGATCTTTGAGATTATTCTGATTATATAATTCATTCAAACCTTTTTTTACGATGGGTGCTAATTGGAAGACCAATCGATCATTCACAGATTCTTTGAGCACTAAACCAAGGCATTCACACATGGACAACAAAACATCCAAAGGATTTCTGAGCAAAACAATGTATTTACTCTGAGGCAGTATCCGTTTGATAGTAGGAATATAAAATAAGTTTTCTGGAGTTTTTTCACCAAAAATTTCAGCTTTTTTTGTGGTCAAATAAAGCTCCATCAGTTCGTTATAGAAATCACTTGCCTTCAATGGATAATATGAATTGGTTGTAGCCAATTGACTCAAACATTCTTTAATTGGATCGTCAAATGATTTGGCCCATTGATGAAACGAGTTGAGCAAAAGACGGCCTTTTTGGTAGTCAATTGTTTCATTTTCCTTGAGCATTCTTGAAAAAGCCATACCAGAGGATATCTCTGGACAAACAGCAACTTTTGAGTGAGCATCGAGCATTTGCTCAAGCATGGTGGTGCCTGAACGTGGCAAACCAATGATGAAGAAGTTATTTTGAACTGGGGTATCCTTCAAATGAAAAAATTTAAATAGCGATCGTAAGTTGCATTTTTTCTGCATTTATGGTGCCCGTGGCTCCAATTGGGATCGGCGCAATATTTTTTCGATGCCCAAAAGGTGCGCCATAATAAGCTGGAATTTTTAATGGTGCGATGAGCTTTGTCAAGGTTTCCCGGAGCGTAAATGTAAAAGCTTCATCTTCACCGTTGCAGTCTATAAAATGGCCAAACACAATTCCAGCAGCTTGTTGTAAATCTGTCCCTTGCATCATTTGAACCAACATGCGGTCAATTCGGTAAGGCTTTTCACCTACGTCTTCAATAAAAACTATTTTATTCTTGTATTTGGGGTTGAATTTGGTACCAACCATAGATGCTAAAAGTGTGAGATTGCCACCAATCAATGGGCCATCTACCATTCCTGGAGTGATTGTGTAAGGTTCATAAAGAACGCCTTTCTCTTCTTCTGAGTCTGCCTCAAAAATAAAATGTTTCTGGTTTCCCATCAGCATGTCACGGGTGTGGTTGAAAGTAAAGTCGGTATAATCGGATGCCGCAATATTCGCATGAAAACCCTGTTGACCAGTTTTTTGATTGATCGCCAATAATAAAGCGGTGATATCACTATAGCCGATGAGGGGTTTTGGATTTGCTTTGATGAGTTTATAGTCCAAATCATATAGTAATCTCGCTGTGCCATAACCTCCTCTGAGACACCAGATAGCTTTTACGGATTTGTCACGATACATTGTATGGATATCAGATAGTCTTTCTTCATCAGTTCCTGCCAAGTAGCCATATTTTTTGTAGATATGATCTGTGTGTTTGACCAAAAAGCCAAAACTTTCCATGGTTTTGAAAGCTTTTTGGAATCGATCGTCTTTGAGTGGTCCAGAAGGAGCAATGAGTCCTACGGTGTCTCCTGGTTTTAAAAATGTGCTCACTTTGGAGTCTAGTTTTTGCTTTGATGACATAGGGTAAAGATAAGCAGCAGGAATGGTGTGCAACAGATATTTATTAAAATCTCTTCTATCCATAAAAATATTGAATTATTTAAACCAAATGATTTGGAGCTTTTTGGCATGATAAAATTACGAGTTGACCTCTATTTGATAGTCAATGCGCCTGAGGGACATTTGCCAACTGTATTGATAATCTCTTCGGATGAGGCCTGGTCCATTTTGATCCAAGGTTGTTCTTTGGGTTTGAAAACTGCAGAGAGGTTTCTCACGCAATTCGCAGAGTGGATACACTTGCCAGCTTGCCAAATGACCGTAATTTCACCATTGGTATACTCTTTTGTGATGTTGTTTTTATCCATGATTTTGAATTTTAGTTTGGATCAATATATTATTTTCTAATATTTTTGAAACCGGGCATTTTTTGGCTATTGATAATAATCTTTCCTGTTGTTCCAAGCTTATATTTTCATTAAATCGAATGTCTCTATCAAAAGTTGTCTGCACTTTGCCATCGACCATTTCCTGGCTTAGATTGAGGGTAATTTTCAACACTGTAATGCCCCATTCTTTGCGGTCAATATACATTCTCAAAGTGGATAAGGTACAAGCAGCCAGTGAAGCTAAAAGCAAGGTATATGGATCAGGTCCCGAATCAAGGCCACCCAATGATGTTGGTTCATCGGCAATGAGTTCACCATTTCTCCATTGAATGGTGACCTTATACTTTTGCATTCCTATTTGGGCAGAAATTGGTTGATCTAATAAATTGGCCATTTGTGCTAAAATTATGATTTAAGGATGAAATTTAAAAATACAAAATATTTTGGAATGGATTTCAATCCCTTTCAGAAGCAGGGACAGCTGGGAGCACAAAATTTTTGTGCCTTCTATAGTACACTAAGGATTTTGAATGCAGGATAAACTTATGGTAGGAGGATTTCTAGTTTCTGATTTTCGGTCCCGTTTTACATGAATTTAATTTGAACTAGGAAGCTGGGACAAATCGAGCTTTTACTCAAGCTTGGAACTGATATTTTCCCCAGTCGATGTCGAAGTTCTATAATCGGGTCTCACATGTTGATCACTATTGAGAAATCTCTCATCTTTCGGCTCTCATCTTTAGTCTTCATGTACAATTTGTTTTATTAAATTAGCTCTTTAAATAAAAATCAATAGGGGCAGTCCCGCTGTTGAGAGTCAAATATTGCATTGTCAATATTTTGTAGGACTGCCCTTTATTTTGAGTATTAATATTGGATCCCCAGTATTTTATACTTATACACATCTCCCCAGAAAGACATTTTATAATCTAGCTGGATATTGCCATCGTAGTAAAAGCCTTCACCCCAAATTTCAACACCATCACCAAGAGATTGTCGTGGAATATTTATTTCTTTTCTGAAATCTTCGCCGTCATTAAATCTTGCGTCGATGATTTCCCAAATTTCTCCATCAAAAGGTGCTTCTATGATGACATTTTTACCACCGTTGGCAGCAACATTCATCTCGAAACCACCAGAATATCCTACAACACGAGCGTCGTAAAAACCTACAACGGGCAAAATAACCTCATCATAATCGGTACAACTTGTAATCCCTACCAAGAGCAATAATAGTATAGCAATCTTTTTCATGTCAAATAGTTTTTATGTCTACAATCTTGACGAAATAAAATTGCTAAAAGTTAGCCAGATGGAGTCTTTGATGTGGTCATTTATAATAGGATTAACACTAATGCGACCATTTCTTAAAATTTTAAAAACAATGTTATTCTGTCCTTCTAATTCAATTTCAAATAGACTTTTAACATATTGATAAATATTTTAATTTTGCGGGGCAATCATCCAAAATTACGGAACTAAAATGGATGGTCAAGCTATTGTACGGAGAGTAAAAACAAAGAATGGAAGACATTATCAGCATAAAAGTAAAAGATAGAGAAGGTGTACAACACGAATTGGATGCGCCAACAGATATGGCTATGAACTTAATGGAAGTTTGTAAATCTTATGAATTACCTGTCGAGGGTACTTGTGGCGGTATGGCTCTATGCGCTTCTTGCCATGTATATGTGTTGAGTGACCATGACCTTCCTGAAGCTTCTCAAGATGAGGAGGACATGTTGGATCAAGCCTTTTTTGTAAAATCAAACAGTCGTTTGGGTTGTCAAATTAAAATGGTCGATGCTATCGATGGCTTGGAGGTTGAATTGGCTCCAGTTAATCAGTAGCTTAAAGTATTAATTCAAATTCAAGATTATTGTAGAATTCAGAAAGTAAGTGATTATCATCTGACTTCAGAGTTAATTTTCGTTGTTACGGTGATAAAGAACAATTGCAGATATTTTGAAAGAAAAAAAATTCAACGTTTAATAAAAAAGATAACACTTGGTGAAAATTCTATTTTGATCATTCCTTTAATTTCTTTTGTACTAAATTTGTCAAAATTTTTAAATTTCAATGGGAATAGCTTTGAATATATTTAATGATGTAAAAAAATTTGGATTAGGATTTTTTTTGGATTTCAGTATTGTACTTTGCACCTACTTTGCACAGCAACTACTTGTTGCAATTTATAAAATATTATCAGAAAATGAATTTGATACACCTTTCACATTCTCTTTTCTATGGGTTGGAATTTTATTATTTATACCTTTTATAAAACTTGAAATTTCGAAAAAGTCTGGTAATAGATATGTTGAATTTTTGTTTATTGCTTTTTTTGCTGGTGGTATAAGTCTAATGATTACATCAGTAGCATGGGGTAAAATTTTTGAATACACGGAAATATCCTTCGAATGGGATATTATAGAAAGAAAATATATCGGAATTGAAGGAAAGGATTATAACGAAGATCAAACAAGCTCTAAATCATATCCAGGTTTTGTTTTTGATATAAATAATAGTCAAATTGAAAGTGAGTGGGAAAGAAATAATAGTCAAATTGAAAATGAATGGGAAAGAAATAGTTATGCTCACCAATATACTTCAAGTAGACATTTTATTTTTTGGCAAACTGCATTAGCTGATGGCTTTAACCCTAAATATGTTTCATCTTATAATTGTTGCAATTCACTTTTTGATCGAATAGTTTTATACTGTACAGTTGGTCCGCTACGAATTCTAGAAGCTCTAATCGAAGCTTTCGAAATTACGTTACGTTTTTTGATTATTCCATTTATAATGCGTCTCTTTGGAAAACCACTTTTCTTTGACGATTTTAAAAGTTTCTTAAAGTACGTATCAAAATAACAAAACCAAAAAATTTACTTTACATTCTAGTAAAATTCAAGCTAGAATTTGTCCTTTTTTAATTTTATTTTTTTAGGACGTGCCAATCTCGAAATTCACAAAGTTCAGGAGTTTCACAATTTACCAGTTCAGCAATGTCACAATTTGGAAATTGAAAGCCCCAGTAATCCTTTGCGGTAAGCAGGGACACGAGACATTTCGCAGTTTCCGCAGTATTAAAATTCAGCAGTTTCGCAGTTCAGCAATTTCGCAATTCAGCAATTTCGCAATTCAGCAGTTTTACAATTTAGAAAGAATGGTTTGAAAGACCTCATCGATTGGTAATCTGCCATCAATAATTTCTACATTTTCAGAGGCTCTGATTCTTTTAATGGCGTTCCAATAGTTCTGGTGAACTTGGGTAATTCTTTCTTCAGTTTCAAAAAGATCTTGAGATTCTCGGCTTTTTGCCAAACGATTCATACTTGTCTCTACATCAATGTCGATGTAAAAAATGATGTCTGGTTTTAATGCATCTGCACAAATCGAATTGGCATTGATGACCCATTCCAAACTGACATGAGGAACATGATATGCGTAGGATGACATGTAGTAACGGTCAGAAATCACATGGGTGCCTTGCTCAATCTTATGCTTCATTCCATAATCATCATGGTGGATGTGATCCAATCTGTCGGCCAAATATAAAGCAGCGATGGCCTGCTCCCCCATTACCATGTCATGCTTTAAAACAGATCTGATGATTTTGCCGATACTGTTGTGGGTAGGCTCACAAGTCCAGTGGGTAGGGCCTATATTTTTTTCAAAGTAATCTTGCAACATTTTTGATAAAGTAGTTTTACCACTTCCGTCAATACCCTCGAAAACAATGAATTTTGCTTTAGACACAGTTGATTTTATTAATAGGCTCAAACTTATCGATTTTTATTGAATATTTCACTAAACGACCATCTTTCGACTCAACATATTAAAAAAAACTGAATGAATAATTCTAGTTTCACCACTTAAAATGCGATTTTTGACCCTCTGAGAAAAAATGAGCGCTGCCTGGATGAAACAAGATGTAGGATTTTCATATTTGAACGAATTGAATGGGGTACAAAGAGATGCCGTTACTGCCCTTGAAGGACCTGTAATGGTAATTGCTGGACCAGGATCGGGAAAAACACGAGTTCTAACGTATCGCATTGCTCACCTCATCAATTGCGGTGCAAACCCTGGTCAAATTCTTGCGTTGACTTTTACCAATAAAGCTGCCAAAGAGATGAAGGCGAGGATTGAACGTGTTGTTGGAAGTCAGGCGAACAAAGTATGGGCAGGCACCTTTCACTCTCTATTTGCAAGAATTTTAAGGGTTGAAGCTCATCGCATTGGTTATCCCAATGACTTTACTATTTATGATAGTGATGACTCCAAAGGCGTGATTGATGACATCATCAAATCTATGAACTTGGATAAAAAAGTTTATCCCGCTGGGCAAGTGAGGTCTAGAATTTCAGCGGCAAAGTCAAACCTCATCACCCCAAAAGCTTATGCTGCCAACGATGATCTTATGGCTCTAGACCGTATGAATAGGAGGCCTTTGATCTATCAAATTTACGAGAAATACGCCGCAAAATGCATCCGTGCAGGCGCCATGGATTTTGATGACCTGCTTTTACAAATGTATAAGTTGCTTTATCAAAACCCTGATAATGTCAGAGAAAAATACCAGCGTCAGTTTAGGTTTGTCATGGTAGATGAGTTTCAAGATACCAACTATCTACAATATGAAATCGTCAAAATTCTGGCGAAGTATCAAAATAGTGAAGAAAACATCTGCATTGTAGGTGATGATGCTCAGAGTATCTATTCATTCAGAGGGGCTACAATTGAAAATATTTTACAATTTGAGCACGATTTCCCTCAAGTACGAACTTATAAACTGGAACAAAATTACAGATCTACCAATTTCATTGTCAATGCAGCCAATGAGGTGATTACTTACAATAAAAAGCAAATTCAAAAGAAAATCTTTACGGAAAAGGAAGATGGCAAACGGATCAAATTGATTAAGGCCATGACCGATTCTGAAGAAGGAAAACGCGTATCAGATACCATTATAGAACAAAAAAATAGGTACAATCTCGCTAATAAAGACTTTGCCATTCTCTATCGCACCAATAGCCAGTCCAGAATTTTTGAAGAGCAACTGCGTCGATACAACATCGCTTACCGCATTTATGGAGGTCTTTCTTTTTATAGTCGCAAAGAAATCAAAGATCTGGTTTCTTACCTCAGGATGGTGGTCAATGACAAAGATGATGAAGCGTTGAAGAGGGTGATCAATTATCCCAAAAGAGGCATTGGTAACAGCACCATTGAGCAAATCAGTCAAATAGCAGACGATAATGAAATATCAATGTGGCAAGTGTTGGGTCAGATGGAATTCACTTCCCGTGCTGCAAAAAACATCGCTGAATTTACAGGCATCATCAAAGCTTGTAAGGCAAAAGCAGTTACAGCCAATGCTTACGACGCTGCTGTATTCATCGCCAAAGCATCTGGTATTTTGGGCGAGCTCAAAAGCGATACCAGTTTGGAGGGACAAGGCCGACTAGAAAATGTCAACTCATTGCTTGATGGTATCAAAGAGTTTGTAGAAGACGATGAATTGGCACCAGGCGAAGAAGTGGCAACCAGCAAAAGTTTGGCTGCTTTTTTGCAAACCATTTCGCTGATGACGGATCAAGATAAAGATGGCGCAGATCAGGATACCGTGACCTTGATGAGCGTACACTCGGCCAAAGGTTTGGAATTTAAATCTGTTTTTGTAGTTGGTTTGGAGGAAAATCTTTTTCCATCTTATCAAGCCATGATTACTGCCGATCAAATTGATGAAGAAAGACGGCTATTTTATGTGGCCATTACCCGCGCAGAAGAACATTTAACACTCACTTATGCCAATAGTAGGTATCATTTTGGAAATATGCGTTTCAATGATCCCAGTCGTTTTATAGAAGAAATTGATCAAAAGAACTACGATCCTTTGACGATTTTAAACAAAAAACCTGACTTCGGAGAGTCGTCTTCTTCCTTTGGTGAGCCAAAACTATTGGGTAATTTCAAAACCAAAACACTTAATCAACCTCAGGTAAATATTGATCCTAAGGACTTTGTACCCAATAGGTCGGAGGATATAAAAGTTGGCCAAAAAGTGATTCACCTCAAATTTGGACAGGGTACTGTAAAATCTATTGATGAAAGAATGGTGGCTAGTATTGTTTTTCCCGCATTGAGTGACAATCCCGAAAAACGCATCATGTTGCAATATGCTAAACTTCAAATTGTTGAGGAATAATAGCTTTGAACTTTGAAAATTATTTTGATCTTAATCGCTCTTTGCTTTTCTTAAAAAATGATTTAAAAACAAATTGGTCATATTTTTCATTTTTATGATAATTTTATTGGGATTTCCGCAATAATGCTTTTACAAACTGCTGGAATCAAACAAGATCTTAAATTCAAAAAATGGAAACAGCCATAAATGCCATTGATATTCAATCAATTTGTTTGACAAAACGCGCCTATTTTGAAACGGGTGCTACCAGGAGTTATGATTTTCGTATCCAAAAACTCAAGGACCTTAAGGCTGCCATTCTAAGCCATGAAGAAGCTTTATTTGATGCGTTATACAAAGATTTGCGCAAGTCAAGATTTGAAGCATACACCAGTGAAATAGCGATCATTTATGAAGAAATAAAATTTGCCATTAAAAATTTGGAAGGCTGGATGGAATCAGAAACAGTGGGTACTCCATTGGTTCTACAACCAGCAATGTCCAGACTTTATTATGAACCTAAGGGTGTAGTTCTGCTTATCTCGCCTTTCAACTACCCATTTATGTTGTTATTTGGCCCCTTGGTTGGTGCAATAGCTGCTGGAAACACTATTGTATTAAAACCAAGTGAAATTTCGAGTCATACGGAAGCTGTAATTTTGAAAATAACTCAGTCGGCTTTTAAGAATGAATATCTAGAAACCATACTTGGCCCTGGAGATGTAGTAGTCCCACAATTGATCAAAGGGTTTGATTTTGACCACATATTTTTTACCGGATCGACAAGGGTCGGAAAGGAAATCATGAGACTTGCCTCTGAACATTTATCTCCAGTTTCGCTTGAATTGGGAGGTAAAAGTCCAGCCATCGTGCATCATTCGGCAAAAATAAAACAGGCTGCGAAAAAAATCATTTGGGGAAAAACGTATAATGCAGGTCAGACCTGTGTAGCTCCTGATTATGTTTTGGTCCATGAAAGTAAAAAAGACAAACTCATCGCTGAGATGATCAAACAGATTGAAAAAATGTTTGGTAAGGATGCTAAGCTGAGCTCTGATTTTGGCAGGCTTATCCATAAAAACAGATTTAAGGCAGTGGCTTCCTACCTCAACCAAGGCAAAATTGCATATGGTGGACAAGTTGATGAAAGTGATTTATACATTGAGCCTACCCTACTGACTGAGGTCACTTTTGAGGATTCGGTGATGAGAGAAGAAATATTTGGCCCGGTTTTACCCATCATTAGCTATTCCAATGAATCCGAAATATTACCCATTTTACGCAAAAATCCCAATCCTTTGTCATGTTATATATTTACATCAGAAGTTGAATTTGAATCATACATCATAAATAATTTTGCATTTGGAGGAGGTTGTGTAAATAATACTTTGTCGCATCTCGGGAACCCCAATCTCCCCTTTGGAGGTAGAGGGGCCAGCGGTATTGGTTCCTATCATGGTAAATTTGGGTTTGATGTTTTCTCACACGTGAAAGGGGTGCTTAAATCTCCAAGCACCTTGGATCCCGGACTTTTATATCCTCCTTATAAAAATCGATTATTCAAACTGATCAAATGGTATATAAAATAAATAATTGTTTGGAAGTAACTCCTGACGAGAGATGGAAGACGAAAGACGAGAGATGAGAGATGAAAGATTATGAAGAATTAGAAAGCTTTAGGAGCATTCACTTTTGGCTATACGAACATTCCTTTTTTCTTCGACCTAAGGATAAATAAAACTGTTTTAAAATAAAAAATGCGATCAAAAAACTTGATCGCATTTTTTATTTATACTTGATTATTTTGCTTGTAAACTACCTGGAACATCCGGAGGTATTGACTTGCAAATTTCTACATTATTAGCATCGAAAACACGCAACACGACCCTTCTGTTGAATTTTCTTCCAGAATCATCATCTGTATTAGTTGCTATTGGGTCTGCCTCGCTAGATGCTGAAGTTTTGATCCTTGCCGCGTCTATGCCCATAGAGATCAACACATTTTTAGCGGCATTTGCTCTGTTGAGTGACAATTGGTCATTGTATTCATTACTTCCTCTTGCGTCTGTGTGAGCACTTAAAGATGCTGTGTATGTTGCATTTTCTTTCAAAATTTTTGCCATTACAGCAAGTTCTTGATTGGCATTTGAAGTGATGCTGTATTGATCGAAATCAAAAAGAATCCAATTTAAACCACAATCAGGAGCTACAGCTGCTGGAGTAGAGGCGGCATTACTGACAATTGTATCTTGACCACCGTTTGCAGCCATATTTGCTGAGGTATCTACTGAACTACCCGTTGCAGCAGCCATGTCACCTGTAGTTGATGTGGAAACTTCATTTTGCATTGTTGTTGAAGGGTCTGTGCTTT
>ERZ795059.3131-NODE-3131-length-16299-cov-8.672187_pt1 | contig 16299 bp, 17 predicted proteins | sample MGYA00375143_ERZ795059 | MGnify/ENA primary metagenome ERZ795059 (study PRJEB30188, sample SAMN05720168) | activated sludge metagenome | isolation source: Anaerobic digester | place: USA | collected 2015-01-07 ... | reverse complement strand
CATCATGGATAGAAAGTGTATGGGGATCCTTAAAATAGGAGGAAAAAATGGAAAACCTGGTAAAGAGATTTCTTGAATATGTTAAGATTTATACTACTTCTGACGAAGAGTCTACAACTTTTCCCAGTACCCAAAGGCAGAAGGATCTGGCCGTTTTTCTCAAAAAAGAGCTTGAACAGTTAGGGCTCGCTGAAATTTCTCTTGACCACAATGGATATCTTATGGCTACACTTCCCGCCAATACTGAAGAAAAGATACCTGTGATTGGATTAATTGCCCATATGGATACTTCACCTGAGGTAAGCGGAGAGAATGTCAAGCCGATGATAATAAAGTACGGCGGCGGAGATATTGTTTTGAATGTAGAGCAAAATATTGTCCTTAAGACACTCAATTTTCCTGAGATAGAAAAGTATAAAGGACAGACATTAATAACCACGGACGGAACCACTTTGCTTGGAGCAGATGACAAAGCCGGGATTGCCGAAATAATAACGGCTGTTGAGTATCTAATAAATAATCCTCATATAAAGCACGGTAAGGTCAGAATAGGTTTTACTCCCGATGAAGAAGTCGGAAGAGGAACAGAGAAGTTTGATATAAAAGCATTTGGAGCGGATTTTGCATATACTGTAGACGGCGGTCCGTTGGGCGAGCTGGAGTATGAAAATTTCAACGGTGCGAGTGCGGAGTATATCCTTAAAGGCAAAAGCGTTCATCCTGGAACGTCAAAAGACAAGATGGTAAACGCTAATCTCATGGTGGCCGATCTTCTTGCTTTGTTTCCTCTTGCAGAAACTCCTCAGAATACGGAAAAATATGAGGGCTTTTATCATGTTACCAAGATAACCGGAACAGTTGAGCAGGCCAGAGTACATTTTATAATAAGAGACCATGACAGGCAGGAGTTTGAGTATAAAAAACAGATATGTATGAGAAATGCTATGATAATGAAAAATAAATATGGGCAGGACAGAGTTGAGGTCGATATACGTGATTCTTACTATAACATGAAACAGATAATCCAGGAAAACATGTTTATTGTGGATTATGCGGTAAAAGCTTTCAAGCAGTGCGGAATTGAGCCTCATATAGTTCCTATAAGAGGCGGAACAGACGGAGCCAGGCTTTCTTATATGGGGCTGCCATGTCCGAATATATTTACCGGAGGTCATAACTTCCACGGAAGATACGAGTATATTCCGGTTTCTTCAATGGAAAAGGCTGTTCAGGCTATTGTTGAAATAATAAAGGTGATTGCTGAAAAATAAAACCCGCATGAGCGGGTTTTATTTTGATATTACTCTTTCTATAGCTCCTACATACATTCTGTGATAGTCTTTTTTTGAATAAATGGTCTTATCGATATCAAAGTCAATAAAACCATTTGGAGAAATATCCTGAAAGTACAGCTTTTTGCACATGAAAACTAATCTGGCCTGTTGAAAGTACATATATCCTGGATCATCAAAAGCAGGTGAAAGAGAGGTTTCTTTAAGCTTATCGTACTCTCTTCCTGATTTGGTGCCGCAGAACTCCAAAACTCCCCTGTAGGTTTGGTCAAAGAAGTTCAGAGTAAAAAAGTTGTTTTTTTCCACAAACTCATAAGTATATCTCTGCGGTCTTATGAAAATAAAACAGACTTCCTTGTTCCAAAGTACGCCCATACCGCCCCAGCTCGCGGTCATAAAGTTGTTCTTCTCCCTGTTTCCTGAGGCAATGATGGTCCATTCATCGTCGAAAAGCCTGAAAACGCTTTCGGAAATATCCTTTACGCTAACTTCTTTAAAGTCCATACTATCACCTTCTTTTCAGAAAGTATATAATGAAAGTATCTCCGTTTCAGTCTCCAAAGCATTTTTTTGAAGCTGTACAACTTCCTGTTTTATATTTTGAACAAACTCCTGATCTTTTATGGAGGAAAGATTTATAAGCACATTATAGCAGGCTGACAGAACCGCTGTTCTGGCAAGCATGACAGATACCGCGGCATCGGAAGCTGCATTTTTATTTCCGTTCAGCAGGACATATCTTGCAAGCTCAAATATTTCAGCTGCACTTTTGGCTGCTTTAAGCGGTATAAGTGATGCATTTTTGGTTTCCTGCTGAATTGTGCTGGTTCTTAATTCTTTCTGTTCTTGGGTGTCTTTTGGAAGCTTAAAGGCTTTCATGACCTTTTCAAAGGCCTTGCTGTCCTCGTCTATAAGTAAGGTTAGCTCTTGACGTATTTTTTCGGACTTAACCAGAATTCCTTTCACATGTTCTTCTTTATCTTCATAGCCTTTTTTTCCTATAGTGAGGTTGGAAACCATTGAAACGAGAGCAGCGCTGATGGCTCCGCTAAGTGCAGCGACACTTCCTCCTCCTGGAACGGAAGAGTCTGAAGCAACTTCATCAATAAACTCAGAAACTTTTTTATCAATAAGCATTTTATCCTCCTTTTGAAAAAACTACTTTTCCGTTTTTTATAACTGTCTGAACAGAGCTTACGCCTATATGGTAAGCAAGGAACTTATATGAAGGAGAATCAAGAATAAGAATATCTCCTTCTTTGCCTATATCAATAGAGCCGATGTTTTTCTCGCGTCCCACAGCAGCAGCGCCGTTTATGGTAAGGGCAATGATAATCTCTTCTATGGACATCTTCATATGTATGGCAGCCAAAGAGATAAGCAACGGTATAGACTCGCTGAAACAGGAGCCGGGATTCATATCTGTTGCAAGAGCAACCGCACAGTCTCTTTCAATCATAAGTCTTGCATCCGCATACTCTTCATTAAGACTGAAGGCAGTAAGGGGAAGCAGTGTTGCCACTACATTGTTTTGAGACATAAGAGTTATATCCTGCAAACTTGCTTTAAGAAGATGATCTGCAGAGGTTGCTCCGACTCTTGCAGCCATTGCTGCTCCGCCAAAGGGGACTATTTCGTCTGCATGTGCTTTGATTCCCATTCCAAGTTTTTTTGCGCTGTTGAGAAGTTTTTCTGACTGTTCTATGCTGAAGACATTTTTTTCACAGAAAACATCACAGAACTCTGCCAGTTTATCTTCTTTTACTTTGGGCAGAACGTCGGATATGATAAAGTCTATATATCTGTCCGGATCCTTTTCATACTCAGGTGCAACTGCATGTGCACCCATATAAGTACTAACTATGTCGACAGGCTGGGCAGTGTTTAGTTCTTTCATTACACGCAGCTGTTTCAACTCTGTTTCCAGATCAAGACCATATCCGCTTTTTCCCTCAACGGTAGTTACTCCGAAGGAAAGCATTGAGGCCAGTCTCTTTTTTCCGGTGGAGGCCAGCTCTTCATGTGTTGCTTTACGCGTGGCTTTTACAGAGTTTATGATACCTCCGCCTCTTTGCATAATCTCCATGTACGGTACTCCCTGCAGACGGTCCATAAACTCATCCTGTCTGTATCCGCCGAATATAAAGTGTGTGTGTGAGTCAACAAAGCCCGGAAGCACAGAGCAGCCGTGAGCATCAATAACTTTTATCTGCGTATCAAGCTGATCTGTTTCAACTTTCCCTATAAAAGATATTTTGCCGTTTTTTATAAGAATATCTGCTCCTTCGATCCTGCCTATATCTCTCATCTGTACGCCTTTTTTGGCTGAAAAGCCTGAACAGGTAAGTATCTCAGAAGCGTTTTTTATGAGGAGGCTTTCACGGAAATTGATAGTACCACCTACTCCCAGATTCGTGTTTCGAGGATCTGATTATTTGAAAAATCCTCAAGTCCCAGATAGTACTCCGCTGTATCGATGAGAGCCTGCATAGGCACGAGTCCTACGATCTCACTTCCTACAGGAACCACACCGTAACGTTGAGCTTCTATTTTTACAAGTTCATATGCCCTGTAAAGGGATGTTTTGGTATAGTCTGTCATATTTATGGAGATCTGCACAATATTTCTTTCCTTAAGATCTATTCCGAGAGCTTTCACATAACGCAGACCGCCGTTTATGTACCTTATATTTTTGGCTATCTTTGTTGCTATATCAAGATTGTTGGTATTAAGATTAATATTAAAAGCCACAAGCGGCATTCTTGCACCAACTACGGTTGCTCCTGCCTTGGGGTGGTTTACTGCCGGACCAAAGTCCGGTTTCCATTCCGGTCGCTTGATTTTTTCAAACATGCCTTCGTACTCGCCTTTTCTTATATCAGCAAGATTAGCTCTCTGTGGTGAAGAAGCCGATTTTTCGTAAAGAAAGGTCGGTATGCCGTATTTTTCAGATATGGCACCTGCAACTTTCACTGAAAGATCTACACACTCTTTCATATCTGTATTTCTTATAGGTATAAAAGGAATGACGTCTGTTGCTCCCATCCTAGGATGTTCTCCCTTATGTTTTGAAAGGTCTATAAGTTCTGCCGCCACACCTACCGATTTAATAACTGCCTGCATTAAAGGTTCCGGCTCTCCTATAAGGGTCACGACGGTTCTGTTGTGATCTTTATTGCTGCTGTAGTCAAGAAGCTTAACTCCTTCTTTTCCTCTGAAACAGTCAAGGATCATCTCTACTTTTTCAAGGTCTTTTCCTTCGCTGTAGTTGGGAACACACTGAATGATCTTGCCAAAAGACATCTCAAATACCTCCTGTTTGCATGCTGAAATAAATTTCATACCATACTTATTATATCAGGAAGAAAGCTAAAAAAAAAGAATAGCTTGTAACCGAAAAATTCAGAATAGGCCGGCAAATTACCTGCGCAGCCTTTTTGACAGCAATGTTCCTGCAAACTGAACCAGTTGTGTGATAATAACAAGTATTGAGACCGTATACAGAAGTATATCCGCTCTGAAGCGCTGATAACCGTAGTTTATGGCCATTGCACCAAGTCCTCCGGCTCCGACAGCACCGGCTATGGCTGTGTAGGTTATAAGGTTGATTATAAGGATAGTGGTATTTGAAATAATCTCAGGCAAACTCTCTGGAATGAGCACTTTGGTTATTAGCTGCCATGTGGTCATACCCATTGAACTTGCCGTATCAAGCATTTCGTGAGAAAGACTGTTGAATGAGTTCTCACAGAGCCTTGCCATAAAAGGAATAGCTGCAATGGAAAGAGAAACTATGGCAGAGTTGGCGCCAATAATAGTTCCTGCAATAAGCTTGGTCAGTGGAATAAGGAGTATTATAAGGATTATAAAAGGTATGGAACGGAAAATATTGATAATAAAATCAAAGAAAGTATAAATAATCTTACTGGCATGATCTTTCTTTTTTGAAAGCAGATACAGCAAAATTCCCAGCGGAAGTCCGGCCATAAAAGCAATAAGGGTGGAGAAAAAGGTCATATAAAGTGTTTCTATGGTTGCTTTTAAGAGTTCTTCAATCATTTTCCGCCTCCGGTAAGCTCTTCGCAGAAGTATACATTTTTTTTCAGCTCATTTAAAAAATCAGAGTAGTTAGGATTTTCAGAGATTTCAAGTATAAGGGTGCCATAGGGGTTGTTTTTGAGATGTTCTATCTTTCCATAAAGGATATTAGAAGTGACAGAGTACTTTAAAGATAACGTGCTTATTACCGGACAGTGGGTAGAACTTCCCCAGAACACAATACGTAGCAGATGACTCTCTTTTTTTTCAAGCTTTTGATTTATAAGCTCTTTATCAATATTTATCTCTTCATAAAAATCTTCAAGAATCTGACTGTCTTTTTCTATAAAAAGTCTGTGAGTCTGTCCAAGAAACTTTATGGTTCCGTCTTTCAGGTAAAGAACCCTATCACAGATCCTTTTAATAACTTCCATCTCATGAGTAACCACAATGGTTGTTATTCCCAACTCCTTATTTACATAAAGAACAAGATCAAGTATTTTTTCGGTAGTTTTAGGATCAAGAGCAGATGTGGGTTCATCCAAAAGAAGGATTTTCGGATTAGTTACCACAGCTCTTGCAATAGCGGTACGCTGTTTTTCTCCGCCTGAGAGCTGCGATATGTAAGCATCTTTTCTGTGCGAAAGTCCTACTTTTTCCAAAACATTCAGTACCGTAGGCTCAATAAACTTTTGATGCTCAAGTTCAAGAGCCAGGGCTACATTTTCAAATACTGTTCTGGAATTAAGAAGGTTGTAGTTCTGAAAAACAACGCTGATCTGTTTTCGTACCTGCCTGAGCTCTTTTTTTTTGAGATCTGTAATCAGAATGTTGTCAAGAAAAATTTTTCCGCTGGAGGGTCTCTGTAAAAGATTAAATGTTTTGAGCAGAGAGGACTTTCCAGCTCCGGAAAGTCCTATTATTCCTAGTATCTCTTCTTTTTGTGTTTCAAAGCTGATATTTTTCAGCACATGATTGTTTTTCTGATAGAATAAGTTTACATCTTCAAGTCTTAACATGAACTCTCCTAAAAGACCGGAACTACGGCTCCGTTGTATTTTGAATTAATAAAGCTTTTAATTTTTTCAGACTGTAAAAGAGAGATGAGTGATTTTAAAAGCTTTGAATCAATATTTTTCTTTTTAACGGCAATTATGTTGGCGTATGCAGAATCGCTTCCCTCAATGAAGGTGCTGTCCGAAATCGGATTTAGTCCGGCTTCAATGGCATAATTTGTGTTTATGACTGCTCCGGCAATCTTGCTATCTTCTTTAAAGGTTCTGGGAAGCAAAGGAGCCTCTAGTTCCAGGAAGTTTATTCCGTATTTATTCTCTGAGATGTCTTTTACAGTTGCAATAAGTTTGTTTTCGGATCTAAGGGTTATAATTCCGTTATTTTCAAGGAGCATCAAGGCTCTTCCCTCGTTTGTAGAATCATTTGGGAGAAGGACGGTATCTGATGGTGAAAGCTCGTTAAGTGGTTTTTTAAGATAAAGTCCCATAGGTTCAACATGAATTTTGGCAGCACTTATGAGATCCGTGTAACCGTTTTTGAGATTGAACGATTCAAGATAAGGTATGTGCTGGAAAAAATTAGCATCGATATCTTCTTGTTCCAAAGCTATATTTGGTTGTACATAATCGGTAAAGATTATGATTTTGAGTTCATATCCGGTCTCTTTTCTGAAGTCATCCTTTACCTGTTCCAGAATTTCATTATGAGGAACAGGAGATGCTCCTATCTTGAATACTTTTTCTTTTGATGGGTTAAGCGTTATAACAAGAACTACTGCAAGAACAATAAGCGCAACAAGCAGTGCAACAAACAGACTTCTTTTTTTTAACATGGTACACCTCCTAAGTATTATGTAGTAATGATTTTTTAAATAAAAAAATCGGCTACACCCTGTGAGTGCAACCGATTTTGATTATTGCCAATTTATGAGTGCAAAAAAAACTCATGGCAAAATAAAGTCGGTTGCCATGGCATGCACATATGAAGTTTTCCTTTTAAAGTACAGTTCATTATCTAACACCTCGGTATCGTATTTCTTTTTTCCAATCATAACATATAAAGTAGTTAAAGTCAATCTTAAATTAAAAAGAAAAAGTATAGTTCTATTTTCAGAATTTGTATGTTATAATCATATATGAATATTTATAAAGTCATGGAGGAATGATCGGATGTTTGAATTTTTTAACGATTGGCTTGAAACCAATGGTGTAAAAGGACTGTTTTCGGATGTTCTGACCACCTTATTTATAATTGGTATAATTGCTATGGTATCTTATCTTTCCTATAAGATATCTAAAGTTATTCTTCAGCGTACGATGAAACATTTTGTTGAAAAAAGCAAGACCAGATGGGATGATGTACTGCTCAAAAGGGGTTTTTTTGTTCGTCTTTCCATGTTTTTTCCGGCTTTTGTGATATACGGTTTTTCTTCGGCATTTTCTGATTATCAGGATATCATTCAAAGGTGTGTCTTTTCTTATATGATATTTGTCTCTCTGCTGACGCTCAATGCATTTTTGAATGCGTTTACCGATATGTACTCTTATCATGAAGTATCACGGCAAAGACCTATTAAAGGATATGTTCAGGTTTTTAAAATATTTTTTGCCATAATTGCAGTCATAAGTATCGTGGGAACCCTTATAAATAAGCCTTTTGGGTATCTTATAGGCGGAATAGGTGCAATGACAGCAGTATTTTCTCTTGTATTTAAAGATACAATTCTTGGTTTTGTAGCAAGTATACAGCTTTCAGCTAACGATATGGTTCGTATAGGCGATTGGATTGAGATGCCTAAGTATGATGCTGACGGTGAGATTATAGATATTTTATTGAATACTGTCAAGGTGCAGAACTGGGATAAAACGATAACGACCATTCCTCCGTATGCCTTGATATCAGATTCTTTTAAAAACTGGCGTGGTATGCAAGCTTCCGGCGGCAGAAGAATAAAACGGTCCATCTTTATTGATATGACGAGTATTAAGTTCTGTGATGAGCAGATGATAAAAAAGTTCTCTGAAATAAGATACATATCTGAATACATAGCCTCAAAGGTCAGGGAGATTGAAGAATATAATAAGCTTATGGGAGCAGATAACAGTAATCCCGTAAATTCAAGACGTTTAACCAATGTAGGTACGTTCAGGATATATATACTTGAGTATCTGAAAAGAAATCCGCGTCTTAGGAAAGATATGACACTCATGGTAAGGCAGCTTGCCAATAATGAAAGAGGTCTTCCGCTTGAAATATATGCCTTTACAGATACAATAATATGGGTTGAGTATGAAGCCATACAGTCTGATATTTTTGATCATATACTTGCCGTATTGCCGATGTTCGAACTTAAGCTGTTTCAAAATCCGACAGGTAACGAATTTAAAATTCTTCATTAAAAACAAAAAAACGGACCTTCGGGTCCGTTTATTTTAAATCAGGGCGGAGCATACAGGCTCTATGGAGATATACAAAATTGCTGTCCTGTGACTCGCACAACATGCTTACACGTATAATGCCATTCATTGAGCCTTCAAAGTGAGCTTCTCTAAGACACATCAGTGAAATATGGTCAAGTCCGAAGGCTCTGCGTACAATAGAAGCCGGGTTTATAAGATTGATATCTTCCGTGACTGAGAAGGTTATGCTTATTATCCGTTCTACTTTATTCCGCAGAAAAAGTTCTTCCATCAGTTCTTTTGTACGTTCGACCGTCTCCTGTTCCGAAAAGGTTTCAACCGAAGTAGCTCCGCGTATATCAACAATCACCTTTTTCACCTGAGAGTAAAATTTTTTCTTTTATAAAGTTTAGACATGCTTTCATACTTCCTTCCGAAACAGATTTCCATTTTGCATTAGAATAAGGTCTTTCCAGAGAGCAATGATCAAGAGAACCGTCATATATGCTTATCCTTGTATTTATTTCCTGGGAAAATGTCAGATAAACTCTTCCCGCTCTTATGGAAATATCTGTTATTTCATCTTCAAGCTTTAGTTCCGTACACAATTGCTTAAGCTTGGTAAGCACATCTTTTTTTGCATATGCGTCAAGCTTGAAAGTCGGAGTTGTTCTTACTGATTTTTCCATTTTCTTACCCCCAATAAAAAATGATCATACAGATTATACATCAAATTTATTAAATCCGCACTTCTTAAACTTCTAGGACAAAGTATTTTTTTTATAACAAAGAAGGAATAATTAAAATTATGTTATAATATAATTATTATTATCAACAGGGGGGAGAAGTATATCAAAAGCATTCTTAAAACAGAATGATTTATTAATAATGAAAATTTTGATTTTTCTGATAACATTATGGCTCTTATCTGCATCTTTATATGCAGATAAGAGTGATTCATATGGTAAAGATCTTTATAGTATAAAGCTTCAGCTCAAATGGTACCATCAATTTCAGTTTGCTGGGTATTATGCAGCTTTAGAAAAGGGTTTTTATGAACAGGCAGGACTTGATGTAAGTATTATTGAAGGAGGACCTGATGTCTTTCCGGTGGCGGCGGTATATAACAAAGAGGCACAATACGGTGTATGCGGATCTGAACTTCTTTTGCACAGGCTAAGAGGATATCCTCTTGTACTGCTTGCAAACATTTTCCAACATTCTCCATTGGTTCTTATGGTCATGGGCAACTCTGATATTTATTCTCCTATAGATCTGATTGATAAAAGAATTCTGCTTCACGAGGACGGAAGTGATGCTGAAATAGGAGCAATGCTCATGTCGGAAGGAGTAAATCCTCAAAGCTACGGATACTATGACGGCAGTGCTGATACAGATATGCTGCTTGAAGGAAAGATTGATGCGCTGGCCGTATATATTACAAACGAGCCGTATATTTTAAAGAGCATGGGTACTGATATAAGAGTTATAAATCCGCTAAAGTATGGTATTGATTTTTACGGTGACTGTATTTTTACAACCGAAGAGGAGATAAATAACTATCCTCTCCGTGTACGGGCATTCCGTCAGGCGAGCATAAAAGGCTGGGAGTATGCTCTTAATAATATAGATGAAATAGCCTTGCTTATAAAAGAGAAGTACCGCAGCGATGCGGACATTGATATGCTCAGATATGAAGGCAGTGCTATCCGGGACAGTCTTATAATGAATAAAGAAGTAGAGCTTGGCCATACCAATCCGGGACGGTGGGAGGAGATAGGGAAAACTTACCGCCGGCTTGGCATGACTGACTCGTCTTCTGGGACGGAAGGATTTTTTGCATGGGAGTATGAGAATGAAGAGCCTCCTGAAAAGTTGCCATCCAAACTGCTGCCTTATATGAGCTTTGGCATTCTGAGCTTATTGGCAGGAGGTACGTTGTTTTTCCATATAAAACTTAAAGTATATACAAAAAATAAGATTCATAGCCTACAAAAATTTTTCAGTCTACCTTTGTATATGCTGCTTGTAATTGATTACAACGGAAAAATAAAAGAATGTAATCAGGCCTGGGTACTTTGGATGAAAAGGTATTTCGGAAGTGAACATCCCGAAAATATTAGACAGGTGCTTACTGGTGAAGATGTCGGAAAAATTGAAAAGTTTTGTCATATGAACGATCCTTTACAGAGCTTAATATCTCTGGAGGTCTTTTTTAAAAATGCAGAAAGCAGCGGCTGGATAGCTCTGGACTTCTACTTGGCTTTTGATGAAAAATTACTTTATGCAATCGCACGAGATATCACAGAGGAAAAAGCACGGAATGGAAGAATGAACGAAAGCGTAGAAAAAGCCCTGGAGAACGCAAGGAAAAAGACAGATTTCATAGCCAGCATGAGTCATGAGATAAGAACGCCAATGAATGCAATGGTTTCTATAACCCAGATGCTCATTGAATCAGGTTTAAACATTGAACAGAAGGACATAGCGGAAATTCTTATAGTTTCTCAGCATAATCTTTTGCAGATAATCAATGAGATAATAGATTTTTCAAAACTTGAGGCAGGCAGAGATGAAGTAATTCTAGACAGTTTCAGCATAAAAGAGCAGGCTAAAAGCATATATCAGCTTTTTGAGGTTATGGCACGGCAGAAAAAAATAGATTTTAAAATCAATCTTATCAGACCGTTACCCAACTTTATTATAAGTGATTCGCAAAAAATCAGACAGATATGTATAAATCTCATCAGCAATGCTTTCAAGTATACTGAAAAGGGTGAAATAATCTTCAGTGTCGGTATGACTGAACCAGGCATTCTTAAAATATCTGTCCAGGATACAGGCATAGGTATAAGCAATGAGGATATCAGCAGGATCTTTAACTTTTATTCCCGTATAGAGCGTAAAGGAACCGTTAGGCAAAGCGGAACCGGACTTGGACTTGTTATAAGTCAAAAATATGCAAGAGCCATGGGTGGATCTGTAACAGTCGAAAGCCAGTATTCAAAAGGTTCCATTTTCACTCTCACCGTTCCAGTGCATGTAATAAATTAACCCACAGGCTGATTTTTCACCTATGGGTTAAGTATTATCCTATAAGCAGAGATTCAAACTGTGCATTATAAAGATTGTAGTAAACTCCTTTTCTTTTTATAAGCTGTTCGTGAGTCCCTTCTTCTTCTATACCGTTTTCTGTAAGGACGATTATCCTTTTGGAGTTGCGTATGGTTGCCAGTCTATGGGCGATAATAAGTGTGGTTCTGTCTTTTGAAAGCTCTTCAATTGAGTTTTGAATAATGCTTTCACTTTTGTTGTCCAGTGAGGATGTGGCCTCATCAAGAATAAGTATGGGAGGATTTTTAAGGAACATCCGTGCAATTGAAAGGCGTTGCTTCTGTCCTCCTGAAAGTTTTATTCCCCTTTCCCCTATTATGGTTTCATAGCCATAAGGCATTGCAGTTATAAACTCATCTGCATTAGCTTTTCTGCATGCCAGTTTTATCTCCTCATCTGTTGCATCAAGCTTTCCGTAAGCAACATTTTCCCGGATACTTCCGGAAAAAAGAAAGACATCCTGTTGAACAATTCCGATATTTTTCCGAAGAGATTCAAGACAAACAGTGTTTATATCGACTGAATCAATAAGTATACTTCCGCTGTCAATATCATAAAATCTTGGTATAAGGCTGCACAATGTTGTTTTGCCTGATCCGGAGGGTCCAACTATTGCAACACTCTCACCTTTTTTTATGGTCAGGTTGATATCCTTGAGCACGGTGTTTTTATCGTCATAGCTGAAAGACACATCTTTAAAGCTGATTTCTCCGCGAACATTTTCAAGAAGCTTTCCGTTGGCGAGTTCTTTTTCCGGATTGAGATTAAGTATTTCGACAAACCTTCTGAAACCGGCCATTCCTTCCTGATACTGTTCGACAAATCTGAGCAGAATGTTGAGCGGCTGGAGGAACTGGGTCATATAAATAATATAAGCAACAAAATCACCTATATTTATACTTCCTGTGTATACGAAGTAGCCGCCTGCAACCATAGCTATTACTGTGCTGGTATTCGAAAGAAAATGGATGGTGGAGTCGAAGATACCTATCTGTTTTACCGTCTCTTCATGGATATCTTTCATTTTTTCATTTCCCTCATCAAAACGAGTATTTTCGAATCTTTCGTTTGTGAAGGATTTTACGACTCTTATTCCCGAGATGGACTCCTCTACTCTTGCATTTATATTAGCATAGCTTTCTTTTGCTTTTCTGAAGGTATTTTCAAGTTTAGTGTTGTATACCACCATAAAGTAGAACATAAACGGTATTATAAGAAAGACTATCAGTGTAAGCTGCCAGTTTATAGTACATAAAAGTATGAAAGCGCCGATAATCTTTACTATTGACAGGAAAAGATCTTCCGGTGCGTGGTGGGCTATTTCAGAGATTTCAAAAAGATCGTTGGTTACCCTGGACATCAGATGACCTGTTTTAGTATTGTCAAAGTAGGATATAGGAAGCTTTTGTATATGAGAAAAGATTTCTTTGCGCATGTCGTACTGTATTCGTACTCCCAGAATATGTCCGTAGTATCCGACTATGTACTCCAAAAGCATCCTTGCAAAGTAAAGCAAAAGCAGGAACAATCCGAAAGCAAAGATCTTTGAAAGGTTTTTGTCTGGTATCACGCTGTTGATTATGTATCTGGTTACCATAGGATAAGCAAGATCACTTGAAGATATTAGAAAGGCACAGATAATATCAAGGTAAAAAAGCCCCCTATGAGGTTTATAGTAGCTTATAAACTTTTTGATCATGAATCCCTCCGTTCAAACATTACCGTTTTTGGAAAAAACAATCTGCTGGTTATTTTTTATATTTCTGAACTCTTCAAACTTATAGATAAAGGATGTGAGCGCATCATTTCCTAAAGATTTGTAGGAAGTGCATACAGACTGCAGCGCTTTGAAATTTTCCTCAGACAAAGTCGTTGGCAAAGATTTTTTAGGTGTTATGGATATTTTGAGAATATCTTCCGATGAAGCTGTCCCGGAAAGCTCTATAAGTCCTTCAAACTCGAAGTAAGAAAGAAATTCAGTCCTTTTTTCAATATCGATGCCAGACTGGTGTTTTATATATGAAATACCGGTAAATGGCCTTGTGTGGCTGTTGTAAAAAAACTTATCGCAAAGCCACATGAAACGTATAAGCCGTATATAGCTTTTTTCCGGAACAATACTTGTAACAGCCATAAAAGATAATTTCACTCTTTCAATGTCAATAGAGGGATGGGCTTTAAGTACAATAGCTTCATAAGGATTTTTTTCTTTTACAAGGCCGTCAAAAGTTTTTAACTTTTCCAGAATTTTTTTATAAGATTCCTGAGTCAGAAGTTTTTTATTTTTTTCTAAAAGTTCAAAAAACTTTTTAGGATCCAAAAAAGTTTTTATTTTTTCTGAGTCTTCTTTTGTCATAAGATCGCCCGCAGTATATTTCTTCAGTGTTGAGTGTGGTATCTCCATAAGGATCGAAAGTTCTTCAAGAGTACACATAAAAAGTTTCTCGTACTCTTTTAACTGCTGTGAACCTGCCAGGAAATGCTTTTTCTCATATATGCGGTAGGCAGCAAAAAGATTTCGCAGATATATAACGTTATTGTCTATTTCATTTCCACAGTTTTTACATACAGCAACTATACCGCTGAACTCTACCGGCTCTGATCTGACAGTTATAGTCATTTTCTTTTCTCTGAAATAAAAATCGTTCTTTACGCCGCAAAGGTTACAGTATAAGTTGTTCTCCATTTTATATGGCAGGAACCTTGACAGTCTCGGTGATTTTTCTGTTAAGCTCCTTCATTTCAAAGTACATAAAGACTGCCGTAAGCATGGTTGATATTCCATCGGACATCGGTACAGCGTACCATATTCCGTTGAGTCCAAAGAAAAGAGGAAGTATAATAACCATAGGTATCAGTACTATAAGCTGTCTGAGGAGGGTAAGAAACATCGATTTCTTAGGTTTCCCTATTGCCTGGAAGTAATTTGAACTTACAATCTGAAATCCTATAACAGGCATAAGAAGAGAAAAAATTCTCATTGCCGGAACCCCTATGGAGACTAACTCACCGTCTGTTCTATTAAAAAACTGTATTATCTGTGTTGGGAAAAACATAGCTGACAAAAATCCAAGAACCACAAAAAAAGTGGCTCCGATATAAGCGTACATAAGGGCTTTTTTTACTCTGTCATACTTTTCTGCACCGTAGTTGTAACCTACGATAGGCTGGGTTCCCTGGTTTATGCCGAATACAGGCATCATAACAATCATGGCCGCACTGCTTATTATGCCCATGGCCGCGATGGCCTTATCTCCACCGTATCTGGCAAGAGAGTTGTTGAGTATAAGATTGTATATACTTCCCACAAGCTGTATTGAAAACGGCGCAAGTCCCATAGATACTATTTGACGTACATACTTCCAGCTAAGCTTCATATTGGCTGCGTGTATCTTTACAGTGCTTTTTTTTGCCATAAAGTAATAAAGCACCCATGCCGCAGATACTGCCTGAGATATTATAGTTGCGATAGCCGCTCCCTGAACTCCCATTTTGAATACAAATATAAATAATGGATCCAGAACGGTGTTCAGAACTGCACCTATTACCACGGTACTCGTAGCTCTTTTTGGGTTGCCTTCTGCTCTTATAAAATGGTTCATTCCAAAACCAATAAACTGAAATATCGAACCATAAAGGATTATGCTCAGATAATCCCTTGCATATGCCAAAGTGTTCTGACTGGCTCCGAAAAGAAGAAGAATTTTATCAAGAAACAAAAGAAAGACTACTGAGTAAATCAGTGAGACTCCTATTAGCAGAGTGAATGCATTTGCGGCAATTTTTTCTGCTTCTTCTTTCTTTTTTTCTCCGAGCTTTATGGAAATCAGAGAGGTTGCACCAAGTCCTATCAACATTGAAAGAGCCATAGATATGAGCATTATAGGAAAAGTTACTGTTAATCCGGAAAGTGCCAGAGAACCGACTCCATTACCTATAAAAATTCTGTCTACAACATTATACAGAGCATAGACCAGCATCCCTATTATTGCTGGTATAGAAAATTTTACAATAAGTTTCTCTATGCTTTCTTCACCTAAAACTTTTGAATGATCCATGCTTACCTCCGAAAAATAGTCTTATCATAATGGTACTCTCAAAGTGTATTTTTTATAAGCTGTTTAGTTTAAAATTGCGTTAAAAATAAGGGAGAAAGTATCTCCCTTAAAGTTTAAACCGCTATTTTTTGAAGGTGGAATCCTTTGGAAACAGCATTATTGTCTTCATGGGATCTATACGGCTTATGGAGCTCTTATATATAAGAGTCTGTTGTCCGTCTTTTTCTATCAGCACTGTAAACTCATCAAATGACTTTATGTAGCCTGAAATACTGAACGTTCCTTCAAAAAAGATCTTAAGTTCTATGTTGTTTACTCTGGCTATGTTCAGCAGCTTGTCCTGGATTTTGGTTTTTTCTGCCATAAAAGGAACCTCCTAATTTT
>ERZ795059.3130-NODE-3130-length-16301-cov-5.689585_pt1 | contig 16301 bp, 7 predicted proteins | sample MGYA00375143_ERZ795059 | MGnify/ENA primary metagenome ERZ795059 (study PRJEB30188, sample SAMN05720168) | activated sludge metagenome | isolation source: Anaerobic digester | place: USA | collected 2015-01-07 ... | reverse complement strand
TTTACAATGGAATATACTTAAAGGAAGCCAATATGCTTACTCTTTAAGTATATTCCATTGTAAAGGTCATCTAAAAAAGCATAGCGAAAGGTCTCACCAGACCCAAAGGCATTCCATACACTTTCCATTTTAGTCAAGAGTCCAGGAATATCTTTGTTTTCTACCTTTATTATCAAGCCATGATATGGGTTGTATTTGAGCATCAATGGCTCAATAGATTCCCGAAGAGAGCGGTCATGAAAATCTTTCACTACACCTACGACAGTTTTGGGTTCATCATTGATTTTTAAAATTGCTCCAATCGGATTCCCTGTTAAGCCTATGGCTCTTACAGCTGTCTCATTGAGCATTATGTTGTCAGATTTTTCATCTACTTTGTAAGAAAGATTTCTGCCCATAACCACTTTCATACCCAAAGTAGGCACATATGCTTCATCTATACTGTAACTTTTAATTCTCAAATGTTGTGTTGGGTCATTGGCTTTAAGTACAGTATTCATATCATCATCAGTAGGACCTGCAGGCATATAAGAAGAAGTTGATATACTTTTTACACGACTATCATTCTTTAATTCATTTTTGAAAACCTCCATCTTATTACCCAAATATCCTGCATCACGAATCACTATCAAAGAGCTTCGGTCATAACCGATATCCTTTTTCTGTATATACACCATTTGCTGATTTACTACCAAAGTACCTATAATAAGTAGCACAGAAATGCCAAATTAAAATACCACCAGCGTACTCCTCACTCCTATGGTTTTACTTGAAGTAAACTTATTTTTCAAGGCTCCGATCGGATTAAAAGATGACATAAAAAACGCAGGATAAGCCCCCGCTAACAAACTGATTATAAGCACCAGAGCTGGAATAAAAAGAATATTATTGAATGTCAGTAATCGATCAATGTGGAAAACTTTTCCACTCAATTGATTGAATAGAGGAAGAAAAACATAAAATATACATAGACCAATACCCAATGCAAACACTGTGGTTATAAAAGACTCAAATAAAAACTGGTGTATGAGTTGTTGTTTGGCGGAACCCAAGACTTTACGCATCCCTATTTCTTTAAGACGTTTTGAAGCTGATGCTGTACTCAGATTTATAAAATTAAAACAGGCGATCAGAAGCATCATCAGAGCAATGGTGCTGAATATAAGAACCGTTTTATAGTTTCCACCCTCCTCATATTCACCGCGAAGATTTGAGTGCAGATGTATATCTTCAATATCTTGCAGGCCCAATTTCACTTTGTTGCCTTTTTTCTCAAACTCCTGTAAATTCATACCAAGGGCAGTTTTCAGCCCATCACTAAAATGCTGGTCAGAAGCTTTTTTTATTTTAGACTCTAGCGATTTATAATCTGAGCCATCATACAAACTAAGATAGGTATAATATTGCCCAGAAAGCCAGTTTTGAGCATTGGCTAGGGAGTTACTACTCATAGAAGCTAGTAAATCAAAGTGGAAATGTGAATTTGAGGGCATTTTTTGGACAATACCAGTGACTGTATAATTACCTTCAAAACTATTGAAGCCTTTTTCGTTCCAAATACCTATATCTTTGATTTCTATGGCTTTATTCATGGGGTCTTCATTGCCAAAATAAAGATAAGCTTGCTCTTGGGTCAGTACCACTGAATTGGGTTTTAGAAGCGCTGTTTTAGGATTTCCAGCAATCATTTTTACTGAAAAAACATCGAAAAATGTTTCATCTGCCAAGAAAAGTCTACCGTTACGCAAAGTTTCATTAGGTAATTTTACTTTAGCAGCATCAGCCAGCTTATGGATTCTTACCGTTTGCTTTATTTCTGGTATCGCATTTTTGAGCGTAGTAGCGACAGGTGCCATTATGGATGCTTCATTGATATTTTCTTCACCCATTTTGGCATCCAAAACCACCCTCACTATCTGTTCTGAATGAAAATCATCATAACTCAGTTCGTCCACCACAAAAAGAGTGATGGTAAGAAAAGTAGCCAAGCCTGTGGCTAAACCCAGGACATTTATGCCAAACAAAGCTTTGTTTTTGAGGATATTCCTCCAGGCTATTTTGAAATAATTTTTTATCATATTCTAATATTTAACATCATTGAATTGGTAATTCCATTCATTTCTTTTTATCAAAAATCGGAGCTGTGGAGGCAGGATAAACCCTGTCTCAACCAGTCAGTTTTAATCTCACATTTCTCAACATTAATCATTAAACATTAACCATTAAAAAATTGGCCTATTCAGTTTTCAAACTTTTAACTGGGTTCATTAAAGCTGCTTTAATCGACTGATAACTAACTGTTAGTAAGGCAATGCCAATTGCTGAAAGTCCAGCAAAAGCAAAGAACCACCATTGGAAATCTATTTTATATGCAAAATCTTGAAGCCAATTTTGCATTAAATAATAGGCAATTGGACAAGAAATAATAATTGATATTAAAATTAACTTCAAGAAGTCTTTTGATAATAATACTGTAACCTCGGTAATAGTCGAACCTAAAACTTTCCTGATACCAATTTCCTTTTGTCGATTTTGCACTGTGAAAGTAATTAGCCCAAATAAGCCTAGGCAAGAAATAAGTATCGCCAAGCCAGCAAAGAAATTGGATAAAACGCCAATGATTTGCTCAGAAGCGTATAATTTTTGATAATCTGCATCTAAGAACGAATATTCAAATGAGTATTTTTGATGAAATTTTTCGTAAACACTTTTAATGTTTTTTATAACATTATTTTCATTGCCAGCCTTTATTTTCACGAGTACATTATCTCCAAATGCCTCAGGTCTAAATCTAAAAATTAAAGGTTCAATTTTTTGGTGAAGCGAGCCATATTGAAAATCTTTTACTACACCTATTATTTCGTAAGAGTTCTCACCTTGTTTTATTATTGAGCCAACGGGGTTTTTGAGTTGCATCTTTTTCACGGCTGACTCATTTAAGATAATCCGATTTTCATCGTCATTAAATGCTGCAGCATACGATCGCCCATGAAGTACCTGTATCCCTAAAGATTCGATTGCATCGTAACTAATTCTTGGAGATTTGAAACTGTAATTTTCATCAGATTTTTGGCCTCTCCACGAATACCCACTTTGATTATCATTACCATCTAATATACTTTTTGGCATTGTTGATACCCTTTCAACATTTGGTAAGTTTCTTAATTCAGCTAAAAATACATCTGAATTTTTAAAAAAACTACCTTCCCTTTTTACACTTATAATATTGCTGCGACTGTAACCAAGGTTTTGAGTTTGAATAAAATCAATTTGCTTTTTAATCACTATAAAGCCCACAATGAAGATAATGGACATTCCAAACTGAAATATCACCAAGCCTTTTCTTACAAACAATTCACCAAAAGTAGTGCTGAGTTTTCCTTTTAGTACAGAAGTAGGGTTGAATTTTGAAAGATATAAGGCAGGATATATGCCTGAAAATAAAGTTGTTATTAGAATGATTGTTGAAATTGCCAGGATTGTATTTGCGTTGAAACCTAGGGCTATTTGTTTGCCAGTTAGGCTATTAAAAGCAGGTAATAGTAAAATTACAAATGCTATTGAAATAGTTGTTGATAGTGAAGTCAAAAGGAATGATTCGCCTAAATATTGATAAATCAGTGAGGTTTGACTTGCTCCCAATGTTTTTTTGACACCTATTTCCTTCGCCTTTTTTGATGCCTGAGCAGTAGTCAAATTCACAAAATTGATACAAGCAATAATCAAAATAAAAAAAGCAATAAATGAGAATAACTTAACGTATTCGATTCTACCGCCTGCTTGCATTCCATTTTCAAAATTTCCATACAAGTATTTATCAGAAAAAGGAACGGCCAATAATGTACAATTAGCATTTGAAGGGTGTTTTGCTTTCGGAAAATCATGAATTTTATTATTTAACTGCCCAACATCAGTGCCTTTTTTTAGTACCAAATAAGTATGAGCATAAGTACCTCTCCAATCTTTTATATTTGGTCTATTTTCCAAAAGTAAGTCAAAATTGAAAACAATATCAAACTGATTGGTGGCATTTACTGGTAGATTTTTAAAAACACCAGAGACTGTTAAAGGACTGTTTAACTCTAATTTATGTGTCCACTTCAAAGGTTTTCCAATCAAATTTTCGGTAGTATTATATAAACTTTTTGCAAGTTTTTCGGAAATAACAACTCCAGTTTTATTGGCTAAAACCGATTCTTTGTCTCCTTCAATTAGTGGATATGAAAATACATTAAATAATTCTTTGCTGGAAAAAGCACCCTGCACTTTGATGTTATTTTCGCCATAAGTAGCCACCCCAGCACCCAAAAATCCGTTTTCAAAATAGTTAACAGAAACTGCATTTTCTACTTCAGGTATTTCAGTTTTTAGGTCATCTGCCAAAAGATAGGGCGTTTGGTCATTTGTTATAATATCATTCTCTAAACTGATATTATAAAGCACACGGTAGAGCTGTTTATCATTTTCATTGAATTTATCAATAGTTAACTCATCGTTTACCCATAAATAAATCATGAAAGTACATGCCAAAGCAGTAGATAAGCCTATCAAATTAAGCGTTGTAAACTGGCGGTCTTTCATCAGTTTTCTTAGTGTGATTTTGAAAAAGCTTCTTAACATCTCTTTTAATTTTAATGATTTTTTACTCAGTTTTTAAAGCCTTCACAGGATTCATCACTGCTGCTTTTATTGCTTGGAAACTCACTGTCAACGAAGCAATAGTTACAGCGACAACTCCAGCCAAAGCAAAAAACCACCATTCCAAATCGATGTGATATGCAAATTCTTGTAACCATTTATTCGTAGCCCACCAAGCCAGGGGAAAAGCAATTCCATTGGCTATTAAAACCAATTTCAAGAAATCCTTAGAAAGTAAAGCTGCTAAGTTTGGTATGCTAGCACCCAGTACTTTTCTTACACCTATTTCCTTCACTCTCTGTTCAGCAGTATAAGTTGCTAATCCAAATAAGCCCAAACAAGCGATCAAAATAGTCGCCAAAGCAGCCCAAATCAGCATAGATTGCCGTCGAGCATCATCAGCATAAAATAGAGCCAATTGCTGGTCGAGAAAATGATACTCAAATAAGTTTTCTGGATCAAACGATAATAAAATTGATTCCATTTTCTTTAAAGCAGAAGTTAAATCTTTAGCCTCAATTCTTGAAGTATAATAATCAATATTATGAATTGGATTCTGTTGATAGCCCATTACCATAGGTGCAATCTTTTCTCTTAAAGTTTGGAAATGGAAGTCTTTTACAATACCAATTATTTTAGCTCTAAAGATTTGATTGTTTGGCAGCGTCCTAAAACTTCCGCCCATCGATCGCTCTGGAATTTCAATTAGCTGGTCAGAAGGTTCAGTGATATTAAGCATCCTAGCAGCCGTTTCATTGATAACTACAGTATTAGTATCTGACATTCCGACAAAACTTCTTCCTTTTAATAATTCAATTTCAAATGTTTTTGAAAAATGTTCATCCACTCCCAAAAAATAAGATATTTTATGTTCGTCATCATTTCCAATTGACTTGACTTTAATAGTTGGAATATTCTTCCATTCTCCTGGAACTCGTGAAGTAGTAGATACATTTTTAACATTGGGTATTTGACCAAATTCTGAAATTATGGTTGATGCCGATTGCCGTATTTTACCGCTATTGATATCAACAACCAGTAATAGATCTTTATTAAATCCCAAATCTTTATCATTCAAATATTTCACTTGGAAAAAAAGTACGATGGTAGTTACAATCATCACTACCGAAATAGTGAATTGGAAAACAACCAACCCTTTACGTAATGAAAAATCAGATTTATTTGGAATCTTTAATGATTTCAAGAGCGATATAGGACTAAATCTGGAAAGCATATATGCCGGATAGGTCCCAGATAAGAAACCCGTCATAAAAACAACAATTAGTATAGCAAACCAGATTTTATAGTTGGTCGAAAATCCAAGTGTTAATTCCTTATTGACAAAATCATTAAAAAATGGTAATGCTAAATTCACCAATAAAATAGACAAGATGAAAGAAATGCATACAACCAAAACTGATTCTGTTAAAAATTGAGTGATCAACTGGCCACGAACTGCACCAACAACCTTCTTAACACCAATTTCTTTGCTCCTATTTGAGGCCTTTGCAGTTGTAAGATTCATATAATTAATGCATGCAATGAGTAACACAAATAGTGCAATCAATCCAAATATTCTGATATATAATAAGGAACCTTCATTCGATGATGTAGCATTTGAATTGGAAATGATATTGGTAATATTTTCAGAATTTAAATGAATATCTTTTAACGGCTGGAGCTCATAATCCCTTAAAATCCCTGATTCAGAGGTAGCTTGAGATTTCAATAATTCCTTCAATTTTGGTGAAACTGTTTTTGGCTTTGAACTTTTATTTAATAAGGCATAAACCAGAAAATCGTTGGATGACCAATCTCGATTTACATCATTTAGATAACTTGTGTCAGATAAATAGGTTGATTCAGAATTAACAGCACTAAAATCAAAACTTGAATTACGCGGATGATTTTTAATGACTGCTGTAACAGTGAAAGGTTGATCGAAGCCATCCCAAATAAGGGTTCTGCCTACTGCTTTTGTATCACCAAAAAGCTTCATCGCCAAATCTTCTACAATTACCATTGATCCAGGGTCCTTCAAAGCAGTTTTGGGATTTCCATCAACTGCTTCAAAATCAAACATTTCCATCAAACCATTGTTTGCAACATTTATATCCAAAAGAAATTTATTCCGTCCATCTATATTTCCAAGGTTATCTCTTCCAAATTGAGTTACTCGAGCTATATTTTCAATTTCACTAATACTTTTGGTTGCTTCCTCTGATAATTTATAACTTATTGCTGCAGTATTTTTTTCTTCTGAATCTGTTTTTCGGTGTTCAACCAATCGATAAATGCGATCTTTATTTTCATGTTGCTGATCAAAGGTGAGTTCATCATATAAATATAGTCCAATAAGTAAAAAACAGCTTAAGCCAAATGTTAGACCCAACACATTTAGAGTTGTATAAAGTTTGTTTAGCAATAAATTGCGAAAGGCTATTTTGATATAATTCTTTATCATATTCTTTTACTTATCATCAAGGAATTGGTAATTCCATTTATTTCTTTTTATTAAATATCGGGCTGGGTAGCCAGGATAAATCCTGTCTCTCAACCAAGGAGCAATTACGCATTTCACACCATTTACCATTTTTTCGTGCCACATAGAAAGGGGCAAGCCCTTTCTTTACCTTCCAATTTATAGTTTTCCTGAGAAGCTATGGCATGCCATGGCTCAACAAATCCTTTTACACATTTTACATTTCACATCTCACTTCTCACATTTCACAAAATTCACCATTTACCATTCTCTATTTACCATTTACTATTCAGTTCTCAAGGACTTTACCGGATTGGCTACTGCTGCTTTTATGGCCTGGAAACTTACAGTTATCAAGGTAAGCAATATGGCTCCTAGAGAAGCAACCACAAAGACCCAGAAAGAAATATCTGTTCTATAATCAAATTGATTGAGCCAATTATTCATTAAATAATATGCAATTGGGATAGATACAATACAAGAGATGATAACCAACACAATGAATTGGGATGACAACAACTTCCAGACACTAGCTACGGAAGCACCCAATACTTTTCGAACACCAATTTCCTTTGTTCGCTGTTCGGCGACATAAGATGCCAAACCGAATAATCCAAGACACGATAAAAAGATGGCAAGGAAACCAAAAAATCCAGCCAAATATCCAATCCTAGTTTCGGATCTGAATTTCTCAGCAAAGCTCTGATCTACAAAATCCGTTTTGAATGGTGTTGCAGGGTCAAATCTTCTAAACACCTCCTCCACTTTAGCAAGCGCTTCACTGGTACTTTTTTGCGGGTTCAGACGGAGAATTAATACATTTTCCTCCTCACCAGAAATATGAAATATAGAAGCACGCACTGGTAAATAAGGGGATTCCACCAAGAGGTTATCAACTACTCCTATTACCGTATAAGGTTCTCCATTCCATTTAACAGTCTTGCCAATTGGATCATCAAAGCCCATGAACTCTGCCGCTGCTTGGTTCAAAATTAGCGCACTAGAATCCGAAATAAATGCTCTGGAAAAGTCCCTGCCTTCTTTCACAGTCCAGCCGATAGTTTTCCCATATTCAAATGTGACCCCATTGTTTGGAAAATCTACTCCCAAGGACGGATCTTTTCCTTCCCAATCAAACCCACCATTGGTATTATAAACATCAGTGGCAGGACTGATACATTCTGTCATGTCAACGATAGCATTAGCATCGATCAGACTTTGTCGGATGACATCAAAATTTTTGTGGCGCATTTCATTTGACCAGAGATTTATCAAACCACTTTTATCATAGCCAATTGGTCGATTTTGGGCATAATTTACTTGTTGATAGACAATGGTGGTACCAATAATGAGCGTTATCGCAATGGAAAATTGTGAAATGACTAATATTTTCCGAGGTAGCGATCCTGCCTTTCCTGCACGATATGTAGATTTAAGAACATCCACAGGCTGGAAAGAGGACAAAAATAATGCAGGATATAAGCCAGCAACAAATCCTGTAAATAAACTGAATCCCAAAGTGAGTGTCCAAAATACAGGCGAGGTCCAAGGTATGCTTGTTGATTTTTCTGCAATTCCATTAAAGCTGGGAAGCATCAAAGTGACAAGGATTATAGAAAAAAGCATCGCTATCAACGAGATCAATATTGATTCGCTGAAAAATTGGGCCATCAACTGGAATTTATTTGATCCAATTGATTTGCGAATGCCCACTTCCTTCGCTCGTTTTTCGGAGCGAGCCGTGCTAAGGTTCATGAAATTAATACAAGCCAACAAGAGCACAAATACAGCTATAATGCCAAACATCCAGACTGTCTCAATTTGTCCGCCTGTATTAATTCCATTTTCGAATGTATTATATAGGTGCCATTTGTTCATAGGATGAACGAAAATTTGCGGGTTGTACTTTTTTTCTTCGTCAGAGATTTGATTAATTTTTAAATCTTTGATCCTCGTCGAAACCTCTTCAGCTGTTCTGTCAGGTGAAAGTTGGGCATATACTTGAGTGAAATTAGCGCCCCATGGATCCGACATGGAAGTTGCCCAAGTGTTTTGAGCTAAATATTGTTCCCAAGGCATAATAATCTCCAAATCGTGAAAGGACGAGTTTTCCGGAATGTCGCGGTAGACACCCTTTACCTGTAACTCTACTTTATTGTTAATTTTAAGTGTTTTTCCTATAGGATTTTCATCCCCAAAAAAAGCTTTTGCCACCGATTCATTCAACAACATTGAATTCATATCTTTCAAGCCATCCTTAGCACCATGAATCATCTCAAGACTTAGCATCTCCGATATTTCAGGCTCGATATAACTGCCTTGCCTGATCAAAGCTTTATCACCAAAGGTGAGGATGTGCTCATTGTTCCAAGAAGATTGAACCACGTAAAGAAAATCTTCCCCATGATTTTTTCTAATTTCGGAAGCCATAATATACGGGTTTGAATTAAAACTTTGCACAGTACCATTGAAGGTCTGATGTTGCATCACCCTAACAATGGAATCGTAATTCTTATGGTGTTTATTAAAGTTGATTTCATCCCAAATCCATAGACCGATTAATATCGCTACGGCCATGCCTACAGCAAGTCCTCCGATGTTTATCGCAGAATATCCCTTGCTCTTCTGTAAATTTCTCCATGCAATTAAAAAATAATTCTTTATCATAATTTACGATTTAATATCATATTTACTTTCAATTAATTGGCAAGCTATTTCTTTTCTTCTGTTCAAAAATTTCTCCTGTGAAAACAGAGCATGCTCTGTCTCAACAATTGATTCCAACTGGAATTTCGTATTTCACTATCTCACATTTCACTCAATTCACCATTTACTTTTTATTTATAATTTATTTTCGGGCTGGGAAGACAGGATAAATCCTGTCTCAACCAGGGAGGTTCAAATACGCATTTCACATCCCACATTTTACATTTTACATCTCACATCATTCACCATTCACGCCCAATTATAAACATTCCGTTTGGGAAGGCACGTTGGCCATCCCAAACCTGTGGTTCCAATTGGAATTTCACATTTCACATTTCACACAATTCACCATTCACGACCAATTATAAACATTCCGTTTGGAAAGGCACGCTGGCCATCCCCTACCTGTGGTTCCAATTGGAATTTCACATTTCACATTTCACACAATTCACCATTCACGACCAATTATAAACATTCCGTTTGGGAAGGCACGTTGGCCATCCCCTACCTGTGGTTCCAATTGAAATTTCACATTTCACACAATTCACCGTTCACCATTCACCATTCACTATTCACTATTTACTATTTACTATTCACTTTATTCACTTCTCAAAGATTTTATCGGATTCAACAAACAAACCCTGATGGATTGATAACTGATGGTAGCCACCGCAATCAGCAGCACCAAAGTTCCTGCAAGGGCAAAATGCCACCATTCCAACTCAATTTTATAAGCAAAATCCTGCAACCAATAATTGCCTGCATACCACGCCATTGGAATTGCTACCACAACCGCTACCACAATTAAAAAAATAAACTGACGCACAAATAATTGAGAAATTGAAAACAGAGTTGCTCCCAAAACTCGTCGAATTCCGATTTCCTTAGTTCTGCTGAAAGTCATAAAGGCAGCCAAACCAAAAAGTCCAAGAGTGGCTAACAAAATTGCTAGAAAAGCGGCGGCTTTAAACAATGAGGTGGTTCTTTGTTCAGATAGGTAAAGTTTATTGTAATCGTCATCCAAGAAATGATAGTTAAAAGGTTGGCCAGGCATCCTTGCTGCAAACAAATTTTCTAAACCTTTTAGTGTTTCCTTCATTTGACCTCCATCCATTTTTACCAACAGCTTTCTGGATGAATTTTTATCTAAAAATTGAAGTAATGGACCTATTGATTGATGTAAACTTTGAAAATGAAAATCTTTTAAAACGCCCACAATGGGGCCTAAAGCACGGTGCTCGATGGTTTTACCTATGGCTTCTTCAGGAGTCCATCCAATCATTTTGGCCAAAGTTTCATTGATGATGTATGGCAATTTGTAATTAACTGAATTATTGGTTGTGTCCATCAGATCAAAATCATATTTTTGGAAGTCTCTCCCAGCAGCAAATTGCATACCCAATGTTTGGGCAAAGTCAAGATCTACAGGCATTGCGTTGAGTGATATTTCCACTGGTCCATTAGCTCCAGTTGCTGAAATTCCATCTCCCCAAGCAACATATTCTGGCGTGTCATAAGAAGCGGTAACAGCACTTACACCAATCACATTTTGAATAGCTGGCTTCAAAAGCTCATAATTCTCTGATATTTTTTGGTTCATTGGAATCACTAAAACATGGTTTCTGTCATAGCCCAAATTGGTTTTTTTCAAAAAATTGACCTGCGAAATGATGATTGCGGTGACAGAAATCAAAAAAATTGAAATTGAAAACTGAGCAACAATCAAGCTTTTGCGCAATACATTTCCATTCCCTTTAGCCAATTCAAAGGAAGATTTCATTGCAGTCAATGCTTTTGTGCCTGATAATACTACCGCTGGGTAAATTCCAGCTAAAAAGCTGATAATCAACGCAAATATTGGCCCCAAAATCAATACTTTAAAACTCAGAACATCACCAAAAACAAAACTTTTACCGGAAACGTTATTAAAAAATGGAATTGCAAAAAGTGTTATCATCAAGGCAAACACTGTAGCGACACTGGTCAGTACTACTGCCTCACCAATAAATTGGGAAAAGACTTGATTTCTGGTGGCTCCCAAAACTTTTCTTGTTCCAATTTCTCCACCTCTCCCCATCGCTTGTGCTGTTGCCAAATTGGTATAATTTGCTCCAGCAATTAATAGAATTAAAATACCAATTATTCCAAATATGTAAATGTATTGGATATTGCCATTTGGTTCGAGTCCTTCTAGCTTTGAATGTAAGTGTACTTTATTAAATGGTTCCAATCGATAATGCAAGAAATTTGGATCCATTGATCCTGTTTGCTCGCGCACCAAATCAGAATCCATATAAGCATTGATTTGATTTTCGAATTGGTCAATATTTGTTTGATTATCTATAAGCAAATAAGTTACCCAATTTGCATTCCACCAAGTTTCCGTTTTATAGGCATTCCCCAAATTGCTGAAGCTAATTACAAAATCAAATTTAATTTGAGAATTTTGTGGCGGGTTTTCACAAATACCACTTACCTTATAATCGCTACCTCCATATCTCAAAATTTCACCTATAGCATTTTGTTGTGGAAATAATTTAGCTGCGCTACTTTGAGTCAAAACTATTTTATCAGGTGCATCAATTGCAGTTTTCGAATCACCTGCCAATAATTTAAATGAAAAAACACTAAAAAAAACAGAATCTGCAAACAGCATTTTATTTTCATCAAAAACCAACTCCCCTTTTTTAATGGAAGAGGTTGTCACATATGTCCTCACATATTCCATTACATTAGGGAAAGTCCTTTTGAATTCAGGGCCAACTTTAGAACCCGACACTGCTGCTTCATTGACAGGGCCAGCTGTACTGTACACCATGGAAGCACGATAAATATTATTTGAATTCAGATGAAATTGATCATAACTCAATTCATTGTGAATATACAAACCAATCAAAATACAAGCTGAGATTCCAATGCTTAAACCAATGATATTGATGGCAGAATACAACTTTGATTTTAGCAAATTCCGCCAAGCTATTTTAATGTAATTCTTTATCATAATTCAAAGATTTAATTAATTACCTTTCAAAACAATAGAAGGTTTCATTCTGTCCACCTGCCATAATTTTATCATCACTACAGTAAGAATCAGGGCACAAACGCCAATAAATGTTTTTAGTAAACTATCTGGATTAAAGCCTACATTGACTTTGAAAATTAAATCCATCAATACTTGTGTAAGAGCAGCTCCAGCGTACATGCCTAGCCCAGCAGCAACAATAAAAACCCAGAAATAACTCTTATTAATTACCAATAAAATATCTTTAAGTGAGGCACCTACTACCCTTCTTATGGCGATTTCTTTATTCTTTTTAAGAATGGTGAGTGAAATCAAAGCAAACATTCCTGTGAGGGTAAATAAAACAGAAATTATCCCAAACCAAAAAAAGATGGTTGTTACACTTTGGTTTACTCTTTGGGCTTGACTCGTTTCTTCGTTTTGAAAAAATCCATTGAATGGCTTTAATGGAAAAGTGTTGGCCCAACTCGCCTTTATTTGGTCATATACTGTCTTTAAGGAATTTCCATTGCTTTGAACAATCAGCAATCGACTGCTTGTATTGGCTACTTTTACCATTGCCAAGGGGTCTATATTATTGAAAAAACCGCCAACGTAAAGATCTTTTGTAACACCAATTACCGAATACAAAATCGTATCAACTGTCAATTGTTTTCCAAGTGCATTGTCTTTTGTCCACCCATATTCTGCACACAATTTTTCAGAAATAATCATGCTTTTATTTACATCTGAGTCATTGTCATGATTGAAATCCCTACCAGTAAGTAGTTTCACTCCCATTACATCTAAATAATGATCACCAGTTTGAATGAAATTAGTTTCCTTGATAATGCCACCTGCTTCCACCCCTAAATTTCGCCAGGAATAACCCAAATGTCCAACTGACCCTGCAGTTTTATCTACATCCGGTATTGCGGACACAGCATCTCTTATGGTTGAAAAATCACTTTCTGAGGTCCATAATCCTATGATATTATTTTGATTAAAACCTAAATTAAAATCTCTTTGAAATTCTGCATTTTTTGCAAAACCGAAACTTGCAGAAACGGTAATAAATGCAATTAAAATTTGCATACCCAGAAGCACTCGTGAAAAAAGATTTGATCCTCCGTAATTCACACCACCTCTGAAAATTTGACTCGCATTGAATCTTGCAATGTAAAGAGAAGGATAAAGTCCAGCCAATAGCGTTACAAATAATAGAAGAAAAACCATAAATTGGAATAATTGGAAATCTTCAAAATAATTTGCAGTAAGAAAAATACCATCAAACATCCTGTTGTACGTTGGTAGCCACCAAGCTGTGAAAATGGTGGATAAACAAATTGCAATGAATACTATGAGGCTACTTTCCAAAAGCTGCTGTATTATCAATTGGGATTTACTACCGCCCAATACTTTACGAACTCCCATTTCTTTCAACCTTTGATTTGAGCGTGCAACAGTTGTATTGGCAAAATTGAGACAAGCAGACAACAATATAAGAATAGCAAGTACCAGAGGGCCATATATTGCTGCATCACTGGGACGCGTATATAATGCATTGGTAGCCATATCATTCTGTTTGGAAATGCCTGATAGTGGATCTAATTGAAACTCAATAGGTTTTATATCTTTTCTAGCTTCAAAAGTAAGTGGTAAATACTTTTTAAAGCCTTCGGCTAGTTTGGAGGCCATTAGTGGGTTATCAACTTTTAAGAAAATTGCATCTGCGTAATAGGACCAATCATCCATTTCCAATAGTTGACCATTTGATTTTCTGAAATTTAAAAAATTTGAAATAATGTCAAATTGGATAGACGAATTTGATGGCAAATCTTTTAAAACACCTTTTACCACCAAAGGTAGTTGGTGAGATTCATTGACGTAAAACTGAATGGTTTTCCCAACGGCTGGCTCAATTCCAAATAGTTTTTTTGCCTCTGACTCTGTAATCCATACACCAGCATTATCTTGGAGATCATTGGTACCTGACACCAAAGGGAAATTAAAAAAATTGAAAAACTCAGGGTCTGTAAAATGTACGCTTGAATTAAAGGTTTCCCCTGCTTCTGGTCTAATGGTTAAAAATGCTCGCTCAAGTCTGACTGATCTTTCAACTTCAGGGAAATCCTGTTTCGCAAATGTAGCTATAGGCAATGGACAGTATCCATTCCATAAAGGTGAGCCTTCATTTTTGGTTATAATTCTAAATATTTGATCTCTATCGTTGTGAAAATTATCAAAACTATTGGCAAAACGATAATTTTGAAATGCCCAAACTATTGAAGTTATACCAATGGCAATACCCAATATATTGATTAGTGTATAAAATTTACCTTTCGTAAGATTTCGAAAAATTGCCTTGATATTTATTTGATTCATTTTATTTCAATTTATATTTCAAACTTTATTTTGACATTCCGTTCGGGAAAGGCACATGGGCCTTCCCCTACATGTTGTTCCAAATGAAATTTCACATTTTACATTTCACATCTCACACAATTCACAATTCACCTTATAACATTAACCAATTAAATCCCACTGTTTTGACATTCCGTTCAGGAAGGCACGAAGGCCTTCCCCTCCATGTCGTTCCAAATTGATTTCACATTTTACATTTCACACCTCACCATTCACCATTTACCATTAACCATTTACCATTAATAATTAACCATTTATTCCGCTCTCAAACTCTTTGTCACCTTAGCATTCGCAGTTTTAATTGCTTGAATTGCAACGGTAAATAATGAAACCATCACAACTGAAATGCCCACCAAAATGAAAAGCAATACCCAATTAATTTCCACTTTGAATTCGAAATTTTTCAGCCAATTAACCATCAAATAGAAAGCAACAGGTGCTGCAATGACCAAAGAAATAACTACAAGGATGACAAAATCTTTGCTCAACAAGGAAACAATGCCGCTCACACTAGCACCAAGCACTTTTCTAATACCAATTTCTTTGGTTCTTGTCTCCACAACAAAAGTCGCCAAGCCAAATAATCCCAAACAAGCAATAAAAATGGCCAATAAAGATGCAATGGTAAATATTTGACCATATTGCTCTTCCTCACTGTAAGCTCTTGCAAAAGCTTCATCGGTAAAGAAATATTCAAATGGATTTCCTGGAAAAACTGATTTGTATTCCCGCTCTAATGAAGACAACTTACATGACAAATTTTCTGGCGTCAATCTTACAGAGTAATATTGTCCATTTAATTGTGGATAGTAAATAATTGGATCAATTGCATTTTTTAAATTGGTGTGGTGATAATCTGCTGTCACTCCAATGATGTCTAGGTGCCTTTCATCCCATTGAATGCCCTTTTGCATGGCATCTTCAGCATCTGCAAACCCCATTGAACTCAAAGCCTGTTCATTGATCAGCACTTTAGAATTGTCGTTCCATTCTACGTCACATTCTTGATAGGTAAAATTTCTACCAGCTTTTATCTCAATTCCGTAGGCA
>ERZ795059.3127-NODE-3127-length-16319-cov-8.716490_pt1 | contig 16319 bp, 10 predicted proteins | sample MGYA00375143_ERZ795059 | MGnify/ENA primary metagenome ERZ795059 (study PRJEB30188, sample SAMN05720168) | activated sludge metagenome | isolation source: Anaerobic digester | place: USA | collected 2015-01-07 ... | reverse complement strand
AAATTTGCGGCGTCCGGAAAAGAACAGCGTAAAAAAGATTTAGGATTAATGCTTGCTTCATACGGATATGTTTATGTGGCTTCTGTTTCTATCGGAGCAAATAAAAATCATTATCTCAAGGTTTTAAAAGAAGCTGAAGCGTATAACGGACCTTCGGTAATAATTTGCTATGCGCCGTGCATAAATCACGGAATAAATATGACTCATTCTATAAACGAGGAAAAACTCGCGGTAGAATGCGGTTACTGGCCTTTGTATATTTACAATCCGCAATTGAAAAAAGAAGGAAAAAATCCGTTTGTTTTTGACAGCAAAGAGCCGAACGGAAAATTCCAGGAATTTTTAATGAGCGAAGTAAGATACAGTTCGCTGGCGAAATTATTTCCAGACAAAGCAAAAGAATTGTTTCCTAAAGCTGAAAAGGATATGCTTGAACGCTATAAGTATTACAAGAAATTATCAGCTTTATCATTTGAGGATTTCAAAGAATAATTGTTGCTGTTGATTTGATTTTTTTTAATGTTTAAATTCATACCGCAGACGGCTTGCGAATAGCTCAAGGCGTCTGCGGTATTATGAAATTCGCCCGCATTCTCCATTAGCATTTATAGAAAATGCCAGAAAACCGCCGAGTTCTACTCGGCGGATGAATGGCATCCGCTTAAAGCGGGGATTTTTAAGGGGCAGCAAGCCCCTTAATTAAAAAATTGCCGGTATAATAAATTTTATGAGAGATTTTTTAAAGCCGGTTTGGGATGAAATAGATTTCAGCCAAACCGACCAGTCTAAAAATATTCAAGTTCCGGCTCAGGAAAAAGAGTATGACAAAAACGGAACTTTTATCGATTTGATTCCTAAAGAAAAATGGAGAATAAAAGATAAATCAATAGTTTCCGCCATTTTAGACAGAGTCAGCGTCAGAAAATATTTGGATAAAAGTTTAACGTTGGAAGAAATTTCTTTTTTATTGTATGCTACGCAAGGAATAAAAAAACATTTCCCGAAATATTCTTTTAGAACCGTTCCTTCGGCGGGCGCCAGACATACTTTTGAAACGTATCTTTACGCAGATAGAATTCAAAACATTCCCAAAGGATTATACAGGTATCTTCCGATAGAAAATAAATTATATTTTCTCGAATCATTTAAAGAAAACGACGTTGAAAAATTAACAGAGTCATTAAATAGGCAGTATTGGAACGCGGCGGTATATTTTATATGGACGACAATTCCTTACAGAATGGAGTGGAGATATTCAAGCGCATCGTCGAAATTAATTGCTATAGACGCCGGTCATGTCTGTCAAAATTTATATTTGGCTTGCGAGGCGATAGATTGCGGAACCTGCGGTATCGCGGCGTATAACCAGAAATTAATTGATGAATTTTTAAATGTTGACGGAAAAGACGAATTCTCGGTTTATATCGCTCCGGTTGGTAAAAAAGTCTGATATTATGAGAATAGGATACGCTTGTATTGCAGTCGGAGTAGAAGGAGCAAATCAAAGAGCCTGTATAAAAAAAAATGCTTCGTCTGATAAACTCGCCGAGTTAATAGAACACAATCTTAACGCGCTTGAAACTATTATAGATTATAACGCGGCAAATAAAATATTTTTATTCAGAATAAGTTCGGGATTAATCCCATTCGGTTCAAGTCACGTCAACCGAATTCCCTGGCAAAAAATATTCAAGTCGAAATTTCAAACCATAGGGAAAAAAATATTAGATTATAAAATGCGCGTTTCTATGCATCCGGGTCAATATACGGTTTTAAATTCTCCAAATTCGGATACCGTAAAAAACGCGGTTGAGGATTTGCGATATCATTCAAAAGTATTGGATTGTCTTGGAGTTCCGGGTTCTCATAAAATAATTATGCATATCGGCGGAATATACGGCGATAAAAAAAACGCTATCAAAAGATTTATAAAAAATTATTATTTGCTTGATGAAAATATCAGAAAAAGAATGGTCGTTGAAAACGACGACAAATGTTATAACATCAATGAGGTTTTGACGATTGGCAAAATCATAAAAGCTCCGGTGGTTTTTGATAACCTGCATAATGAAATCAATTATTTTGACAAATCCAAATCAGAATTATATTGGATAAATAAATGCGGCAAAACATGGAACCGTCAAAAAGACGGAATTCAGAAAATACATTATTCCCAGCAAGACCCGAATAATAAAAAAGGAGCTCATTCTCAAACTATAGACGTTGAAAAATTTTCCGAGTTTTATAAATTGTTGAACCGTAAAAATATTGATATAATGCTCGAAGTAAAAGATAAAAACAACTCCGCTATAAAGTGCATTGAAAGAATAAATCAATCTTAATAATCTTCAACTTAATATTTACTTTTCATATAAACAACTGGGATGATATACGAAAAGTATATAAAAATTATTGGAACAATTTCTGACTGCGCTCCTGAATCGCGGATTCGCGAAAATGTTCTTGTAAAATTTGATTAAATCAATATAATATGGTCAGAATGAATCGTAATATTTTTAACCTGAAAACTATATTAGAATTTTGAAAATTTGCTAAAAATATGTTCTGTCAGGTATATTTTTGAAAACCGTTAAAACGGTTAAAAAACAAAAGATAACGGCTGAAAAGTAACGATTGTATCTAAAAACATTGATTGGAGTTAAGAATAGTTATGCTTTACGTTGTCGCGGTTCACATAGGAAACGCTGAAGATATAACGCTGAGAGCGTTAAACGCCTTGAGAACATCGGATATAATTATCGGCGAAGACTATAAATTCGCGGATAAATTGCTGAAACAATACGAAATTTCAGGGAAGCCCATAGAAGAATTGAACGAACATAATTATCTGGAAAAGACAGACGATCTGATTCAAAAATTAAAAACCGGAAAAACTGCGGCTCTTACCACGGATCACGGAACGCCGGCAATATCCGACCCGGGGTCGGAATTAATAAATGAATGTTATAAAAATAAAATTAAAGTAGTCTGCGTTCCCGGAGTTTCAAGCATAACGGCGGCTTTATCAGTCGCCGGAATTAAAATCGACGATTTTATTTTTTTTAGTAAAATTCCGAGAAACAAAGAAGAACGCAAAATATTTTTTTGCCGTTTAAGAAAAATCAAAGAAGTTAAAGTTTTTATCGACGCGCCTTACAGACTTGCGAATTTGCTCGAAAATATTTATTACAATCTGTCGAACTCCGCAAACGTTGTTTTGTGTTATGAACTTACGACCGCGAATGAAAAGGTTTTGCGCGGAAAGATAAAAGATATTATGTCGAAAGCTAAATCTGAAAATTTGAAAGGAGAATTTATTTTAATCGTTGATTGAAATAATTTTAAAATAAAAAAGGGAGAGATAATAAATGAATTGGAAACTTTTCGCGGTAACGTTCGCGTCGATATTTTTAGCCGAGCTTGGAGATAAAACGCAGCTTGCAACGATTTCATTTACCGCTGATAACGTGAAATTCAAATGGATTGTTTTTTTTGCCGCCGCCTCGGCGCTTGTTTTTACCACTTTTATCGGGGTTTTTTTCGGACATATTATAACGAAGATTATTTCGCCGAAATTGATTAAAATAATCGCCGCTGTTCTGTTTATAATAATTGGCGCTATAATGCTTTACGGCGCAGCGTCGGATTCGCCGGAAAATTCTAAAATTCAGAAACTTTCGGCAAAAATCAGGGAGATTCAAAATATAGAAAAATGCAGATATTGTACGAAATTCAACGAGTTTATTTCCGATAATTGTTCGGAAGCAACCGGAATCAATCCGGAAAAAGGAGGACTCCATCCGCCTTATAATTGCGATGATTGCAATACTGAAGCGTTAAAAAAAATATTATGAAGAAAATAAAAATTAGCATAACAAAAGATAATCTTAATTTTTCCGAAATCCGCGAAATTTACCGTGAAACCGGCTGGGTCAAACCGGACGAAATTTTCAATGAGAAATCAGTAGAAATGATAGTGAAAAAATCATTTTGTTTTGCCTGCGCCTTTTCCGGAAAAAAAATAATTGGAATCGGCAGAGCAATATCAGACGGAACAAGCGACGCTTATATTCAGGACGTGGCTGTTTTGGAACCATACCGGAATCAAGGAATCGGAAAAAAAATATTAATTGAAATTCTTGAATTTTTAAAGCTCAAAAAAATCGGATGGATTGGGCTTATTGCAGAACCGGGTTCATCCGGATTTTATGAAAACATCGGATTTAAAAAAATGAAAAAACATATTCCGATGACTTATGATTTATATTGAAATAATTTTGAAGGCCGTTAAAACGGTTCTGTGATTCATAATATAAATTTGAATATGAAGCATTTAATTTTAACGTTTGTAGTTTATTTTTCTATGTTAGCTTCGGCATTTTCGCAATTGCCGGCGAAAATCGCTCGTCCGGAACTTTTTATCGGTTCGCCGGATAACGAATATTTTTTTGCCGCTCCGGACGATATTGACAGTTCTTCAGTATGCGCATTCGTTTCAAACGCGCACGGGTCCAACAATATTTATCTCAGACTGCAAAAAGAGGGTTCGGGATTCAGAAACGTCAGATTAACTGAAAAATCAAATTCGAACAACGGCGATCCGTATTTTTCAAAAGACGGTTCGACGCTTCTTTTCATTACTAACAGAAACGACGCGGCGGGAAATATAAGGTATTTTAAATTTGACGCAGGATACAATGTATTAACCGGCAAAGAATTTATTTTTAATGAAACGATTGAATTTTTACCGGTTACTGATTCCGGCTGCGCGAACATATATTTCTGCCAAAAAAATAAAAACGTTCCGAATATCGTCGAAACAAAAATTGTAAAAATGGATTTTTCCGGAACGATAAAAAAAGAGCTTTTGACCGGCAATAATATTATTTCCATAGCCGTATCTCCGGATAATCTGCGATTATACTATATAACAAAAGATTCGGCGTATTCAATAGGCAGTTTTGATTTAGAGACTTTGAAATCAAAAAAGATTTATTCGTCCGCAAACAAAATAAATTCTTTATTTGTTTCTGACGATTCGGAAAAATTATATTTTACTGAATTCGACAATCTTTCAAAAAATAACGTTTTATATAGAATTGAAAACGTCAAAAACGGAAACTATAAAAAAATTCAAAACACGCTTAACAGTCTTGATATTTTACAACCTCAAATTATTAAGAATAATTTATATTTTATAAGTTATAAAGAAGGTTCGAAAAATAATAACGGGGATATATATATACTTAAGGGAGCCGAATCGGCGAATTCCGAAGAATTGTTGTCTTTGCCGGCAGAGTCAATTCTAAACATTGCAGATTTGCAGGAAAGCGAATTGAAATATGAAGAAAAAAAATATTTCATAACAAAATATCTTGATTTGAATAGCGGAAAAATGTCAGACAAAGATATAAAAACGGTTATATCCGGATTATTCGACTACTTTCTTTTTTTGAAAAAATACGAGGATTTAAAACTATTAAACGAATATCATTCCGACACAGAATTCAATAATCTGATTAAAACCGTTTCCAAGTATTATTTGTATTTGAATGATAAATCTCAATTTGAATTAAACCGGATGAAATCCGATTTCATAAAATCGCTCGACTCCATAATAACCAAATCCAAATCAGAAACAGTAAAAATTAAGGCTGAGGAAACCCTTGCGGATTTATATTCTGACGCCGGCAAATTTTCCGAAGCGTTAATCTTATACGATACGGTTTTTTTGGGAATAAATGCGAATTCCGACTCGGGAAGCGCCGCGAGATTAACTTATAAAAAAGCTTTGATTTACGAAAAACTCGGACAGGAGAACGTCTATATTTCCATAATGACCGACTTGTTAAAAAAATACGGCGCGTCGAACTATATCGCGGATATTGCTTTAAACGATATAGTGAAATTTTATTCGGACGAGAAAAAAAACGCGGGTAAGATTTCAGTCATTAATTATTTGACCGATTTGTCGCAAAACCGTTACGGATTGGATTCCTTGTCTGTTAAATTTTTATTTAAAGCCGCGGAACTTGCCTACAGGGCGAACGAAAATTTTCTTTCAAAAAAGATTTTAAACGACATAATAGAAAAATATCCCGGCGAGTATCAGTCTGTTATTGAAGCGAATATAAAATTAGGAGATATTTTATTTGCTGAAGAAGAATTTGAAAAAAGTCTGGAATATTATAAAAACGCGAATTCTCAAGATATAAAAAAAATCATTTTACAATCTTCTGCAAACTTGGACGAATCTCAAAAATCTTATTTGAATGAAAAACTAATCGAAGCCGAAGAAAAGTTCAAGCGTAAGACTTTTGAAAAAGGATTATACGAGGAAAAAACAGGCGATTATCAGAAGGCTTTTAAAACTTTTTATAAGCTTATAGAATTTGACGCGGGCTATGATAGAGGACACAGAGAATTAATTAAAATCGGAAATTTTCTTAATAAACTTGAAGAACTTGAAAAAACTTACGACGGATATTTAAAAAAAAATTTTAAAGATAATTATAAGAAAGCTTCTCTAAACTACGCGTATTCATTGTTGAAGACATATAAAAAAGACTGGAAAGAAAATCTTGACGCCTCCCAAAAACTTGTTTTAAAATCAATACGTTTAAAACCGGGGTCGGCATATTATTATCAATTGCTCGGATGGATAAACGAACAGTCAGAACTTGTTCTTGGAAAAGAGGGACGTTTTGAATACGCGGTGAATAATTATAAAACTGCGTTTGCTTTGACAGAAGAAGAAGATTATAAATCTAAAGCAGAGCTTCTATCTAATATCGGAAATATCTATTATCACATAAATAATTATGAGATGGCATACCGGTATTATAATCAGGTATTGGAACTATACGATTACTATTTTGACGATAATAAAGAACGGCAAATTGTGTTTTATATGAATTTGGCTTATTCGGCTTTTTCGGTTGAAGATTATTCAAAAGCAGAATTATATTATAAAAAAGCGTTTGACTATTCGACGGAATCCTCGATTAAACGTATGTGTCTTGAAAAATTATCCTTAATCTATTATTCAAACGGAAAATATTCAAAAGCTGTAGAATCGTTGAATGAAGCCGTAACGTTCGGAGGCGACGGCGATTCGCCGCAAAAAAAATATTTTAATAAACGCGCGGTTCTTTTGTTTATGATGAATTATCTGACAGATAACGATAATACTGCAAATGAAGTTGAAAAAATTAAGATTAAAAATCAGATTTCTAAACTTATTAAAGAAGCTGAAAAATATTTCAAAGAAAGTTTTACCGAATCGGGTTCAAAAAGCGGAGCTTTAATAGATTTGAAATTTAATCTTACCGGAGAATCAAGCGGGAATTCAGAAGGACTCGACGCGTTGACCGAACAAAAATTTTTATATATGTTGTCGAATGAATTTTATAAACTTTACGGCAACAACGATAAGTCTCTTGAAATTCTGTTTAAACGCATCGGGTGCATACCTGAGAAAAATATTACGCCGAAAAATTCGCCTGCTTTGTTTCTGGAAAAAGCGGTATTATTAAATAATATTTCAAAAACATATTTTCTTAACGGAAATATTGACAGCGCCGTAATTTACGCCGGTTATTCTATAAAAGAATGTTTGAAAATAAACGAAGATAACGGAATTTATGTCAATATGATTCTATTGACGTCGTATTTGAATTTTTTAGATAGCGAAAAAAAAGGGGCGTTGTTAGCAGATTTGGAAAAATATTACAAATTGATAGGCAAAAATAACGTTTATTTTGATTTCAGTTTGCTCTCGGTTTTTGGATATGAATATTATAAAGAATTTATTTTAAACTCAAAAAAATTGCAAGATGTTACCGGTAAAATTTTTACCGAAAATCAGTTTGATTCCGAAAATATAAGTTTATTTGACGAGTATATCAAAATCTATACGCATAAAGCAAAATCGGTTAAATATCTTGAAATTTTAAAAAATAGAATTTCAGAGTCGAACGAAAACGGAGATTTAATTCAAATTTTAAAAAGCCTATCAGAGTATAATCTTAATCTCATTAGTTCTGAAAGTTCTGACAATCAGAAAGACTTATCCGATAGCGCCGCTGCGTCATTGGCAGATTCGTTCGCATCAATGAACGCGGGCTCGTCAAAGAATGAAAAAATTGCATTTGACGCGGGTTCGTCAAAAAAAACTAAAGTCACAGATGACACAGGTTCGTTAAGTAAAACGAAAGTCGCATTTGACGCGGGAGCGTCAAATAAAGCGGGCATGGAAGTTGACCCAAGCTGGCTGAATTTTTATTCAATGGATAATATTGACGATTTGATAAATGCCGAAAAAAAATTCCGCGTATTCGCAAATACAATTATTGACAAGAAAATCGAAGGATTTAATTTTATAACGGAAAAACTTTTATATGATTTATACGGGAAAATTATAATAAAATGCCTTGAGAATAAGGAAATAATACCGGCGCTTGTTTATATAGATAGGTATATAATTTTTTCCGGCTCCGTTAAAATGAAAGATTTGCGCAATGGGTTCGCTAAAATTCTGGAAGAAGAAGATATTTATTATGTTCAAAGTCTTATCGGGAAGAAAAATTTTGATGTGATTTTCAAAACAGAGTTAAAAACTTTTCATATAACAATATCTGCGGAATCTTTTGAATGCAATGATATAATGGGTTCAGACGGTTTTGATTCGTCACCCGCGGGATATGCGGTTCTTGTTAATTGCGGAAGCGAAGATTTAATCAAATACGGGGAAGACCGCGTGTTGGTTCCTTCTCTATCAGGTTTTATAAAATCAAGGGAAAACCATACCGTATTTACGGAAAAAATAAAAGTTTTAACTCTTGAAAACATAAATAATTTTGTCGAGAATAAAGATTTCGATATCATAAATATTGACGGAGAACTGGAGATTAATCCGGTTGATTTGACCGGCTCCAGAATCATAAATTACAAAACCGGATTCTCAATCGGGATAAATTATTTTAGAGACGCGGGGACTATGAACATAAATTTTTTGGCGTTAAGAAATTTTAAAAATAAAAATATCGATTCGGAGAAGTTCAACTGCATAGTAAATTATTTAATAGAATCCGGAATATCGAACGCGGTTTTTACAGAGAATGTTTCGGGTTTTAGTTATCAGGAATTAATCAATGCCGGCGGCAAAAAAAAAATTTTAGCCGGAGGCGGAACTTATGATGATTCGGAACGTAAAGAACTTGCGGCGTCAAAAACCGACGGACTTGTTCAAGATGCCGTTGAAGAATACGGCAAAAGAAACTATAATCAGGCGTTATCCAATATTCAGAGAGTTATAGGACTTGACAGAGTTTTGAATTATGACAAAAAGACAATGTCTAAATATCTTAAGTTTGCGATTAATTGCGCTTATAATTCGCAGGATTTTCCAAAAGCTGTCGAGTATCAACGCAAGTATATGGAACGTTCGGCGTTAACCGGCGGAGCATATGCGAAGGAAGCGTATAATCTCGGTATTTTTTATTCGATGAACGAAGAATACGATTCCGCCGCGTTTTATTTTAACGAGGCGTTAAAAAACGAAACCGCGGATTCCAAATTTCAAACATCGGCAAAAACGGAACTTTCAAAAACAAATGAGTTCAGAGGAGATTATACAAAAGCTATTTCATATATAGAAAATATAATTGCCGCGACGGATAAACCGGAAATATTGGGGAAACAGTATTCGCGGCTCGGAAAGATTTATTATTTGCGGCTAAATGATTATTTGAAAGCCGAAGAATATTTTAGAAAAGCTCTTAAATTGTTTGAAGATGAAAACGATTCTAAAAGCGTCGCGCGAACTTTGATAGATATTGGAGCGGTTTTAGAACAGCTTGGGAGATTCGCGGAAAGCAGAGATATGTTTTCAAAATCTTTGGAATTGTCAAAGTCGAACGGATTCAATATTTTGATTTCTGAAATTTATCAGAATTTTGCGAATTCTTACTGGTATGAAGGCGATTATAAACCGGCGTTTGATTATTCTTTTAAATCTGCGGATATATCAAAACAAAATAACGATGATAAGCAATTATATATTTCCTACAACACTATAGGTCTTATTTACTGGACATTGAATAATCCCGCAAAATCGCTTTATTATTTGAATATGTCGCTCGATATTTCAAAAAAATTAAAAGACTATAACGACATATCCTCAACATTGAATAATATAGCCATAGTAAAACGGACGGAAAAAAAATATATCGAATCTATTGATTATTTGAATCAAGCGGTTGAAATCGACAAGAGAATAAAATCAAGATGGGCGCTTGGATATGATTACAGAAATCTTGGGATGGCGTATCTTTCTTTAAACGATTTGAAAAACGCCAAACATTACCTTGAATCCGCTTATTCGTTAAGCGTTGAAATTAATAATTACATAAATATCGTTAAATGCGGGTTGGAACTTGGAAATCTGAATCTTAAATTAAACGATTTTAACGCCGCGGATAACTGGTATTCCAAGTCCTTTGACTTGGCTGAAAAATCAGGAATTAAAGAAGTCGTCTGGCGTTGTTTATTCGGAAAAGCTATGTGTTTTGAAAAATCGGATAAAAATAAAGCTCTATTATTTCTTGAACAGGCAGTTGAGAAAATTGAAAAAACGAGGGCGTCTCTTAAAATCGAGGAATTGAAAAACGGATTTGTCGCGGATAAAAAAGACGTTTATGATAAAATTATTAAACTTTATATTGAATCGGGAAATTTTGATAAATCGTTTGAATACCTTGAAAGATTCAAGTCCCGCAGCCTTATAGACTTGCTCGGCAATCATAAAATAAAGTTTAACGACAAACAGACGGATATGTTATACGCTAAGATTATATCCAATAAAATTTTGATAGATAATTTTCAAAAACAAATCAATTATGAACCGGTCGAATGGAAAAAAAACGCGATTTCCGCTCAAATTTCAAAATTAGAATTAGAAAATTCAGAATCACTGTTAAAAATGAAATTGATTAATCCTGAAATCGAATCCGTGGTGGAAGTTAATGTTTTAAGCCGCGCCGAACTTAAAACGTATCTCGATTCCGAAACTGTTATTTTGGAGTATTATGCCGATACGGATTATGTTTATGTCTGGATAATTTCAAAAGATAAATTTGATTTTATAAAAAATCCGGTTCCGCCAAATTTTGATTTGACGAAATCCGTCAATAATTATATGCGCAGAATTCAGGATAAAGCGTTTATCGACGATATTTCTATGGAATTATATGACGTATTGTTTGAACGCGTTGAAAAATATGCGGCTGGGAAAAAATATATATGCGTTATTCCTAACGGCATAATGCATTACATTCCCTTTTCCGCTTTAAGAAATAAAGATTATTATCTTATAGATAAATATAATATTTTTTATTTAACGTCGGCGTCGCTTGCAAAATATGTTTTTAAAAATTCGCGGGTTTCTCAAGATGAAAAACCGGATTTGAAAATTCTTGCGGTCGGCAATCCAGACCTCGGGGATTTTAATCTTGATTTGCCTTTGTCCGGTCTTGAGGCGAAATCTATTCAGTTTGAATTTAATAAAGCCGATATTCTTTTAAACAAGAGCGCGTCTAAAAGCTGGATTGTGAAAAATATTGGAAACTACGACGTGATTCATCTTGCCGCGCACGGCGAATTCGATTCTGTCAATCCGTTGTTTTCGGCTTTAAAACTTCATTCGGAAAAAAACGGCGATGGAGATTTGCGCGCTCTCGAAGTGTTTGATTTGAAGCTTAAAGCGGATATGGTTGCTCTGAGCGCCTGTCAATCCGGACTTGGAAAAATTCAGACGGGCGATGAAATTATAGGTTTGAACCGCGCATTTTTCTACGCCGGAACAAAGTCGATAGTTTCGTCAATGTGGAGAATAGACGATTTGTCCACGTCTCTGTTAATGAAACATTTTTATAGAAATTATCTTCACCTTAATAAAATAGAAAGCATTAGAGCGGCTCAATTGAAAGTTAAATCTCAATTCCCGCATCCGATGTATTGGGCTGGTTTATTTTTAAGCGGAAATTATAACTAGATTCTTTTAATTGAGATAGATGTAACGGTTTTTAAAAGCGTAATTGTAAAGTAAAGAAATTCACCGTTTTCAATTGGTTTTTCAGAATAAATTTTAATTGTAACAAAAATCAAAACTTTTTTAAAAGTTTTGTTACTAATAATATAGTTTTGAATTTTGGTTCGATTGTGATTGCTAAATTGAGTTATGATTTTTTTTGGAGGCAAATATAATGGATAATCGAAAAACAAAAAAAAATTTATCGGTGGTTATAGCGGTTATTATTCTGATTTTTTCTTGCGGTATAATTCAAGCAAAACAATTGGCTCCTGCATTTGAATTTGAAAAAAAGTGGGGAACCGGAACTTACGGAACAAATCCGGGAGAGTTGTATTATCCCACGGATGTTGAAATTGACAGCGCCGGTAATTTATATGTGGTTGACTGGGGTAATCACAGAATACAAAAATTTGACGCCGCCGGAAATTTTATTAAAATGTGGGGAAGTAAAGGTTCGATTGACGGTCAATTTTTTTATCCTTGCGGTATAACATTTGATTCTGACGGCAATTTATTAGTTGTAGATTCATATAATTACAGAATACAGAAATTTGATATTGAGGGTAATTTTTTATACAAATGGGGAACCAAAGGTTCTGCGGAAGGACAATTTGATATACCTTACAGAATTAAAATTGATAAATCTGACAATATTTATATTACCGACGGCAGAAATAACAGAGTTCAAATTTTTGATAAAAATTATAATTTTGTGAAATCTTTTGGAAAGGCAGGAAGCGAGCCCGGACAATTTAATCATCCCAGCGGTATAACAATAGACGATACTGGCGATATTATAGTTACGGAAATCGGCAATAACCGTATTCAAATGTTCGACCCAAAAAACGATTATGCATGCAAATGGGTAAGTTACGGAGAAAATCTTAACAGACCGGAATCGGTTCTTGTCGATAAAAACGGATATATATTGGTTGCCGACAGAATAAATAATAGAATTCAAGTGTTAGATGGAAGTGGCAATAAGATTTCAATTTGGGGGCCGGTTGGACTCGCGGACGGTCAAGTTACTCAGCCTTGCGGTATAAAATTTGATAGAAACGGAAAATTTTATATTGCAGATATAAACCATCGCGTTCAGAAATTTAAATATTATATTCCGTTCACTCCGCTGACAATTGATAATTTTAAAAGTTTAATTGAAACGCATTTATATTACGGTCAAACCGAAAAACATCCGACAGATAATAATCATTGCGTTGAAGGCAATATTTATTTAAATATTACAGACAATAATATTTATATTTACAAGAATGGCAGATGGGAGAATATTTTGGAATAAATTTAACCTGAAAACCTCATTAGAATTTTGAAAATTAAAACCATTTTTCAAAAATTATTATCACTTGGCAGTTTTCAGGTTTAAGGAGAATTTAATCATGAAAAACATCATAAAACTTCAAATGATTTTTTTAATCTTGATTATATTAATTTCAAATTTAAACGCATTGCCAAGAATTGATTCCGCTAAATTAACTAACCCCGACTTCAATGCATATTCGAATACGATTATTATAAAAGGTTCGGAATTTGAAGAATATAAGGACAGCGGTTCATTTGTTTTAATTACGCCTAATTTTAAAGGAATAATAACTAATTGGTCGCCAAATGAAATATGCGTCTGCTATCCATTTGAGAGCATTGGTTCATGCTCTATTTCTGTTAATGTCGGCGGAAAAACCTCGAATTTTATGAATGTTGATAGTATATACCCTGTTTTTTCTTTGCAAATTCCCAATACTAATCCGCCGGTTTATATTGAAATGATTTACATTAATAACGGGAATTTAAAATACTCTATTGGAAAATACGAGGTAACCCAATTACAATGGAAATCAGTTATGGGTAATAATCCTTCGTATATATTAGGCGATAGTATGCCGGTTACAAATGTCAATTTGCAGGATTGCAAAAATTTTATTAATAAATTAAATAATCTTACAGGTTTAATTTTCAATATTCCAACCGGTATTGAATTTGATTATGCGGCAAGCGGCGGCGAAACCTACAAGTATTCCGGCAGCGATAATGTCGACGAGGTCGCTTGGAATATGAACAATTCTAATAATACGCTTCATAATGTCGGCGAAAAAAAATCTAACCGTTTCTGTATTTATGATATGTCTGGCAATGTGTGCGAATGGTCTGAAGAAATACTATATGGTAATAATTGCATATTGGGCGGACAATTCAACGCGCATCCCGATTATTGTTTGGTAGGCAGCCGTTCTATGATAATGAATGCAGAGGCGAAAATGAAATCTCTCGGTTTCCGTTTAGCGTTAAAAAGATAAATAAAATAGTCAAGAGCCGAATTTCATTAGGATTCTCAAAAAATATCTTTGTTATAAATGCAAGATTTTTTTTGATAATGCAATAGTTAATTTTTTTCTTATCGTATTTTGGAGGGGAAAAATGTCGGATATTTTTTATTTTATAATTCGAGGAAAAATTTATTTTATTTATTTTTTCATAGTATTAATAATTTTAAATGCTTCTTCGTTATATGCGTTTGAAATAAGAAGTTGCATAAAAGCCGGAGATACATATTCAATAAGCTGGGAACCGGTTTTGAATGCGACTAAGTATATGCTTGAAGAAGATACTGCTCAAAATTTCTTAAACGCAAGCAATATATATAGCGGAACGGATACTATTAAATATTTTCCCGGCAAAGCATACGGAAAATATTATTACAGAGTAAAATCGTTTATCGGCGCAAATTTAAATGAGATTTCAAATAATATTATAATTTATATAGAACCGGTATTTATTGATTTTGTATCTATTCCAGCCGGAACATTCACAATGGGCGGTAATACTCCGGCAAGTGCGTCGCCTTCGCGCAGCGTAACATTGACAACGCCATTTCAAATGAGTAAATACGAGATAACTAACGAGCAATATGCCGCATTTCTTAACGCCTATAAACAATCGACTGTAAAGAGCGGACAATATGCCGGTCAAATAATGATATACAGTCATTCTGATTGGGGAGTGGTTCAAAACGGCAGTCAATGGGTTCCGGCTGCAGGCAAGGAAAAATTTCCGGCTATCAATGTAACATGGTATGGAGCAAATGAATTTGCCGATTATTACGGTTTAAAATTGCCGACAGAGGCGCAATGGGAATATGCCTGCAGGGCGAATACGACTACTATGTTTTACTGGGGAGAATCTTGGGAGCCAATTAATGATTATGAATGGTATCAATCCAATTCCAATTCTGTTCCGCATCAAGTCGGTCAGAAAAAGCCAAACGCTTTTGGTCTTTATGATATGACTGGAAATATAAAAGAATGGTGCGCCGACTGGTATGGAACATATTCTAATTTATCTGAAACCAACCCGATAGGACCTGCAAACGGCTCTGACAGAGTTCTTCGAAGCGGCGCTTTTAATGATTCGTATTACAGTTTTCAAACAACCTGCCGTAGTTGGCGACCTCCGAGTTATAAAGCAAATTCTTTTGGATTTCGGGTAGTAAAATGAAAAAATGGGGACGGTTCCAAAAAATGGGGACGGTTCCTATTTTTAAGATTGAAAGATTGAAAGATTGAAAGATTGGAAAATTGGAAAATTGGAAAATTGAAAGATTGTAAGGTTAAAATCTTTTAGAGATATTTGGAAAAAATCGTTTTCAGATTTAATACTTTTATGAGGTGGTTTTTATGAAAAAAGAAACATTAACGAAAAATAAAAATGGTAAAGCTAATACTTTTAACAAAAAGAATAAAAACGAAATGTCCAACGAAATTTCTGATTCTAACCTTGATAATATATCCGGAGGAAGACCACTCGATACTATTTCAGAATTGGATACGGGGAATGATTCTATAACCCCTGTTTTAAAATAGAAAATAAAATAAAATGGGGACGGTTCTCATTAAAAAAGGCGGGTGTTTTATGCTAAAATTCAAAGAAAAAATATTTATTACGGCAATTGCAATTTTATTACTGTCAGCAAGTATTGTTCGGGCGGAAATAGCATTGTCATTTTCATCAAACTGCGCAAGTCCGGTTGGGTTTAACGGTCCGTTTGCAATAGCATGCGATAGTTCAGGGTATTATTATGTTGTAGATACTTTGAATAACCGTATCCAGAAATTCGATTCAAACTGGACATTTATTAAACAGTGGGGGCAATATGGATATTGGAATGGCGAATTTATGTATCCGCGCGGGATAGCTATTGACGATACGGGCAATG
>ERZ795059.3124-NODE-3124-length-16325-cov-14.604425_pt1 | contig 16325 bp, 12 predicted proteins | sample MGYA00375143_ERZ795059 | MGnify/ENA primary metagenome ERZ795059 (study PRJEB30188, sample SAMN05720168) | activated sludge metagenome | isolation source: Anaerobic digester | place: USA | collected 2015-01-07 ... | reverse complement strand
CATAAACGACCGCCTCGGTGGAGGGGTCGATGACCACGCTATAACCTTTGAGGTCGGTGAGATAGCGGTAAAACTCATCCCCACTGAGCAGCAGGTCCACCCTCTGGCCATCCGGCTGGAGGTGAGTGTAAGGCTTTTGAGAAACTCTGACCGCGCCAAGAGACAGCAGGCCAAAACAGATAAAAATCAAGAGCACACGTTTCATTTTTACTCCCCGGGAAGCCTCAACCATCACATGGTGCCGGTTGGCAAGCTTCCGGCTCTGGCATTTTTGGGATCAATAGATGGCGGCTTTGCTTTTGTCAAGCAATATCAGCGGCTGAATAGCTGATGATCGCCAGCGGAGATTATAAACCCTCACTGAAAACTTCAAATCCAATCACCAAAACTTCAAATGTCCAAGTCCGAAAGATGATGAGCCATACGAGTTGGATGTCCTAACAATGCTAACTTCTTTCTGATCATCATATTGTGTTTATAGCATTGGATTCGGCAATACTATAGGGAATGTCCAAGTGCTTCTATAAATGGTGGTAGATTTGAAGTTTTGGTGATAAAACTGGGTTTCTTGACATAGGAAAGTCCAAGACCAACTAAACATGTGTGCATGTCATATCTTACTTTCCTGTAATGTGATATCATCTGTTGTCCAAGTGAGAACGATTTGAAGTTTTCGGTGAGGGTTTATAAAAGAGTCACCGAAAATTGCAAATCGGGTCACTAAGAATTGCAAATGCCAAAACATATACACTTCCAATACCCTAAAAACTACCTTACGAAATCCATACTGGTATATTTCATATATCATTAAGAGTATTCTTATCAAGATTTGAAGTTAAATATAGGTACAAGCAATGGTACAAAACAGTGTCCGATTTGCAGGATTTGGCGCTCGATAATAACGAGATATCCGAACTTTTTTGACTTGACATCGCTTACAAAGATGAAAACAATGCAACGGGTCTCTTGCCTTACATAGATTATGAGTACCGTGGGATATCAGATGCTCCAAAACAACCAGTAAATAATGAGTTGGGATTTACACCAAGCTTTGGGACTCAAAACAGGCACAGGGATAGAGAAATAAATAAGGAAGAGCTATGACCAATGGTTCAATGGACTTGAATTTAGATGTATACGAACTGAAACAAATCCGCCGGGGCGATATCGACCTTTTGGAGGCTGTTTATTACTGGCAAAACAATGAAAGTGACAAAGCAAGGTACTGTGTTGACCCCGTGCCAAAAGGCAAGACGCCATGCAGCGACGATGGTTTAGCAAGATTTCTTAAGCATCTTGACAAGCACTTCGATGAAATGGATCCACCGATTACCTATTATATTCTAATCCTCAAAGAGACCGGCGAAAAATTGGGCATGATAACTATCTCCGATTTTAACCCCCGTAACTATAATGCCGTCATTGGCTTTTACTTCCCGGAAGCGAATCGCCACAAAGGATATGGTAGTATTCTGATGACGCTTTTCCTCAGAACAGTCTTCCACCCGGATTACCGACCATACTTTCACAAGCTTTGGGCAGAAACAGGAGCCTTCAATACGGCTTCCATCCGCCTATTGGAGCGCTTCGGCTTCCACCGTGACGGCATCATCCGCGAGCACTACTGGCTGGATGACGAAATCTACGACCAGTACATATACACTCTTTTGCGAAAGGAGTATCTGGAAAACAATTAGAACTTGTCACATTGAGCTTTGGTCAGAGGTTTTGCCAGCTATCTGGTCCCAAGGCGTGGGCTAAGCTCAGCCTTTCAAAACACCAAAAGCTCAGCTAATGCCGTCACTGACTACAGAAGGGAAAACGGGCTTTTTAACGGATATTCTCTCCCAGTCTCTTTTCACTATTTTTGCAAGCATAATTACACCATCCCAGATTTGGGTGTAGGAAATTTTGATTATCAAGCCTTAGTTAAAGGGGTTGGGAAAGCAACCGTACAGTTTGTTCGTAAACTGTTTGTGTGTAATGTGTGGCTCAGCGGAATTGAGCGGTAGGCTTGGGACGCAGAGTATCTGAGCTCCCTCAGTATCTTCAACCAGCGTATCCCAATTCAAGTTCAGGATGTTTCTGCCCTTGTTAATGCGGAAATAGTGGCTTCTTGAGGTTTTATCCGGTGCCACGATCACGATTTCCATGCTATCAGATGTGGCTGAAAAACTTAGGTCTGATAAATATTCACCATTTGAACCAAGAATACAGATGCTCTCGAGGCAATAGAGGATAGGGAAGGGGGTAATATCTGTGCTGTAAACCTCACCATTTAAATCTGTGATGTATGGCGCTAAACTGGCATCAAATTCTCCCAATCGATAGGCTAGAAACATGTCGCTGAAGATACCGTTGGGGTCGTTGCGGTTGTCCCAGATCTCATAGAATCCACAGTCCTTCTCTTCTTTTATGAGACACTCATAATAGCCTGATTTCCCGGTCTCGATTAGGGGGATTCCGGTCTGCCAATCCGCTCCCGGTCTGAGTAGGCGAACATCAAGTCCCGATTGAGGCTTCCTGCCATCTTCTTCTGCTGTGTAATAGCTAATACCGTATCTATACATCATTTACTCCTTTCTCATTTACTCTTTTCCGGAATTCTTCTTTTCTGGCTTTGTTAAGTATGGCTGTCATCGCTAACCATCTCGTCATCGTCTTGAACGATGATGATGCTGAAGTCCACATAGCCGGGTGATCCCATATATCTTGATTCGAGACTAAACTTGATCTTTTCGGGATACTCATGCAGATCATCAGGACACTTGGGTAGTTGGCTGATTGTCACGGGGAACTGACTTTTAAGACTGCCATGGGCAGTGAATTCAATATAGAATCTCCCGGTATTAGTTAGAAAACTCAAAAGATCGTAATACTCATGCGGATATAAGTGGCCTTGTGCATTGCGCATCTTGATCAGGAAGCTGTTACCGCAGGCCAGATAGACCAATGCTGGTCTGGGTAGGGGCTTGTACTTGGGTATCCTTGAGTCCGAGCCCGGAGGGCGACACATTTCATAACGAGCGGTGCCGCAACGCCAAGGCACCCTCGCTACAATGGTTTGCCCCCTGCTGGCCTGATCTCCTCTCGAAACCCACATGAACCCCACCCGAACTGGGTTCAGGAGGAGTTCAAGTGGTGTTCATGTGGCGTCCACGAGATCAGAGGGAGCGAAGTAGATGTACATTGGTCAGATGTTGCAGCCATACACCAAACAGCTTTGGAGTTTCACTCATCCGTCAATCCGCAGGTGCAATCTCCCCTGGATAGTTGCCGATAAGTACTTATGATCGGAGAGCGCAAAGACTTCCTGATATGCAGACTTCATTGAGCCATTATGGGGAGCCATGGGTAGTATGGATTGACTGGATATTGTGATAAATCAGGTGGTGTGAATAATGGTTTGGCAATCTGGTTCTCTCTTCCGCCAGACATAGCCCCTCCCAGAAAACATCCCTGCCACCTGGTTTGAGGTGGCAGGGGGGCTCAACAATTGATCACTGTTTAGTATTCACCGACAGGCTACTCCACTCTCTTCACTCGGTAGAAAGCGCGGTCAGTAGCTTCTGTGCTCCAATAGGTGCGGGACTCCACTCTTGAGAAGTCATCGGTACCTGAAACCAGAATCCAGGGGCCTGCGGGAGAGCTGGCTTCAAAGACCTGGAAATGTTCTTCGGCAGAAACGCTGTCCCAGCTTATCTCTACTGTTGATTCGTTTTGGCAGATTGCCACATTCTGAGGGATGGCCAAAGCACTGCCACTGGTGATCTCAAAATCATCGATAGCCACATGGCTGGAGAATGAGGTGCAATTATAGACGAATGCCAGGCGGGCATTGGCACCATAGTAATCACCCAGGGGGATGTTGATCTCGGAAGCGTATTGATTTGTCTCTGCCGGGCTGTCAAAGCTGCGCAGAAGCTGCCATCCTGAGGCTGTCTTGATCAAAACGTGCAGCTCAGTGGGGTTATCCACTGTGCAAAGATAGTTCATCCAGAAGTGAAGCTCTGAGGAAGCATTGAGATGGAAGAATGGGGTCACCAACCAATAATACTGCGGCATTTGAAAAGGAGTGCACAGGATTGCGCCGTTCCCAGTGTGAACATACTGGCTATCCCAGGCGTTGCCCCAACCACCGCCCATACTGGGAGAGGGAACTGAGCTCAGGCTGGAGCTGAAGTAGTTGAACCAGCCTTCAGGAGGCATATATCCACCTTCAAAATCTTGATTGTAAGGAAAACTGCTGATAATGCTTTCCGTGGTGAAGGTCCAGACGTCGCCAACCGTAGCTTGAGAGCCGTTGTAAGCCACCACTCTCCAGTAATAGGTCTGATTGGCAATCATCTCAAAGTCGTAGCTATCGTGCAGAGTTCCGTCGTCCTGAACCTTGCAGGTGAAGCTCATATCGGTCACATCCTGCAGATTTGTGCCCAGATATAGCACGCTTCTGTCCTGGTCGTGGTCTTCATCGGACGAATAGTTCCAGCTCAGGCTGGGGCTGCGGTCGATGGGATATCCAGTGGCATTGTCCATTGGCAAAAAGGGATAGGGAGCATAGGGAGGATTGATGTATTCTGAAACGTTTATCTGCCACTGATAATTCCGGCTGCTGCGGCTGTTGTCGTCCACACTCAGGAATATTCCAAAGCTCTCGCCGGCCTGGCTGAGTTCGCTTTGGAAGGTGTAGCTGCTCCTGGTGGAAACGATCTCGCCATCCAGACGCCAGGTATAGTTCAAGCTATGTCCATCGGGATCGGAGGCAGTGATGGAGAAGTCTTGGGATTCGGTGGCCATCAGGTCGATAGCATTGTTCATGGGTGTGGGTTCAAAGGGCAGAATCTGCGTGACCTCGATGGGATTGTCGATGTATCCATCGTAATAGACAATATTGACGTCGGACATGCTGGTGCCGCCATCACTATTTCTCCAGCCCACAGTCACAAAGCCCTCATCACCTGCAGCAGCGATGTGACAGTACCAGCCATAATAATCGAAAGTGCTGTCCGAATACAGATACTCGCCCGTAGTAGAATAGAGCAGAACAGTGGGTCTGGAATTATAGGGCACAGCATAGGCTCCTACAACCGCCAGATTTCCGGCAGTTGTTTCGCAAACGGCGGCATATTCTGCACTGCTGGAAGTGTATTGCCAGAGTATTGAGCCACCGTAACTGGCGTAGAATGAAAAGCCTTCACCGTCGTCCTTACCTGCCGCAAAGATGGCTCCGTCTGAGGTCTGGATGGCGTGATTCAACACCTGAGTGCCGGTTCCATCACCAATGTAGGTCTGTTCCCAGGTGATCTCCATCGAGCTGTTGAAGCGCACCAGTAAACCGTCTGAGCCACGAGAACCAGCCAGAATGTATCCGCCATCGGCACAGTGTTCCAGAGATCGAATGGAACTATCAACGCCCACTGCGGAGACTTCCAGAGGGTCGCTTATCTGGATGCAATTGGAGTCATACTGCATTATCTCGATATAGCCACCGGAGCCAGAGCCACGATTGCGAAAAGTGTAAAATGATCCAGTGGAGGGATTTGCACAGTAGTTCTCCGGTGAATAGGTAAATCTGTAATGAGAGATTACCTGGAAGTTAGCAGGATTTATGGTGAAAGCATAAGCTCCAAAACCATCTCCCTGCCGGGTGCAGCCAATGAATACATTACCATTGTCTAAAAGCCTGGCATAGATGGCGCGGGTATTGCCGGTAAGAATATCACTTATAGGATACAGAGCACCGTTTACAATGTTCCCGGCTGCATCATGCCGTATCACCAGGGGATACTCTACGTAAGTGGAATTGTAGGTACTGCTTCGATAGCCAACACTGAGGATATCTCCGTTTGGCAATACAATAATGCTGTTTAGCGAGCTTTCTGTGGTGTTTGGGCTATCTGTATAGCTCCAAGCTTCAGTAACGACCAACTCAGCAGTCAAGGGCAGGGAAAAAATAAGTATAAGACATAAGAACACATATCTTAACATAATCACTCCAGTTTTAGTAATTGCGCCACTCTTATCAGGCTATGATTGGTGTCAACAGAAATAGTTAGGACTGAGAAGTGAAACTGCGCTGGTAGTGTCTCAAAGGTTGGTACAAAGTCTCACCCAAACCTTTAAATCAGTATCACATGTCACAGTGGTTTTATGGGTTTATGAGGCAGAGAGATAGATAGGACTGGCTTTAGACTGTGTCACAGTGGTCGTTGGACATTTCTAGACGTATTTGTATCACGATTATTGCAAATTTGGGCTGGTTTTGGACTGGTTTCTGATGATCAGATTTTAGGAGAGCTCATCAGATTTGTTAACGCTTTTATTGTCACAGTGGTGGGTGGTGTGGGAGAACTGGTTCAAGCCTGAAATCGGTCTAAAGCGCTTTTGGGAAAGTCTTTATGCTATTTGTCTATGGGCTTTGAACAGGGGTTTGCTTCAATGGTTCATTTGATTCTGTCTGGTTCTTAGGAAATAAAACAGGCTGGGTATATAGATCAATGAGGGTCGGATCTCTAACCAGGATTAGGTCGGCTTATTTCTGGAATTTTCGGCGTATGTATAGCAGAAAGGACTTCCCAACTGGGTGTTTTGGAAGACCATGCTGATACTGTAGTCGTAATCGATGAGATCGACTATGCCTTCAAACATGAATCACTACTGGGAGCGATCCGTGACATCGTGGATGAGACCTTGTGCATTGTTGTCCTGGTGGGGATGCAAACTGCTAAAGACCGTCTGGCACAGATCAATCCGCACTACTTTGATAGATGCAACTACTTCTGTGAGTTCAAGCCTGCAAGCAGAAAGGATATTGAACTGCTTGCCAAAGAGATGATGGAAGTGGAGGTGACAGCCCAGATCATTGAAAGCATCCATTTCAACTGCAACGGCAACCTCAGAAAAGCTATGAAACTGATGTATATCATGGAAAGCAGGTTCAGACAAAACCCACATTTCACGCTGGATAAAGTGTTGGTGGAGGTGGAACTATGACTAATAAAAACATAATCCGAAACTTCGTTAATCAGTACCGAAAGCCGTTCAACATAGAAACCATAGCAGAGCTTACCGGAATCGAGACCAAGACCGTAGGGCAGTCCATCAGAACACTGCTCAACAACAATGATGTTAAGTGCATATCAACTCAAGACAAGCTCTACGTATGCAGTAATCGTTATCAGTCTCATGTAGGTTTCAATCAAAAAGGCAAGTGGAACTACAGCACTCAGGTAGCAGAAGAAATCCTTAACATGCTGGACTCCAGGCAGTTCTGCTCCATCCGAGAGATTGCCTCAGACTATGGCAAGAGCAGGCAACTGGTCTTTGTTTATCTGGAAGCACTGGCATCTATCGGTATGGTGGGCATCAACCGCAGCGGGTACAACGTCATGACAAGAGAGGGGATCCTGAAGCTGGGCACCTTCATCCAACCCGGCATACTGGGGAAAATGCGTAAGGAATCAGGTTTGAAACCGAAACCGAGGATGAGGAAAACAGATGCATAAGCCTACTGGCGTGATGCTAATGGTTTATTTGCAACTTTCTGGTTGCGGGTTAGATAAAATGGATTACCTTCTGCTAAAGAAGTGATAAGATGATTTGCAAAAATCGTGATATCGAGCACCCATAAAACTGCCGATTTGAAAAAATGGTGATACGATTTGAAAAAATAAGTGAGACCGCATAACCGTAGCATTCCGATGCTATTACAAAAAGGTAGAAAAGAGCAAAAATTAAGATTGACATTATTCTGATGATTGATCATGTGGTTATTTGTGTATAATAATGTTATGTGCTTCCGCATTTCAATATCTGCACAAACGAGAGATATAATATGAAAAACGTGATGAGGTACCTTCTATTAGCTTGCGTTTTGTTAGCAAGCATTATTCCGCTGGTTGCCCAGAACGATATTAGTCTGGTTCAAACCATTGATTCTGGAGAAAGGAAATTTGGACCCACCTTCCAACTGGATGAAACTCACTACCTGTCATTTCGGGGTAATTCGTTGAGAATCTATCAGATAGTTAATGACCAGATCAACGTGGTAACTGAAACAGTGGTGAAAGATCATTTGATTCCAGCTTCAGTTATAAACAACAACCGGGTCTATGCTCTGGCTGAAGGGGATGGGGTCTATGTGTATCAGATTACACAGGACTATCAGATTGTGCTGGAGTACATTATTCCTTTGATCCCTGTGAATGATGCGCATCATTATTCATTGTACATTTTTGGCACGAAGATGCTGGTGCAAAGCGTCCACAATTCAGACTATTTAAACTCAGGCATCAGTTACTCCCTTGATACTTACGACATAGTAAATGAGCTTCAGCCCGTACATCTGAGCAGGTATTGGTTACCCAATGGCGATTTACTATATGGAGCTGTTCATGTTCCGAGTGGCTACTACCTGGGCACTTTCTATGGATTTGTTTATTACAGTTCAGACTTGATAAGTATGGAACCGCCCTTCCAGCTTCCCGGTACAATTCCGGGAAACGAGGGCATCGAAACATCCTTCGTTCATGAGGGTAAGCTATACTTTAAGACTATAGATCAGAATCAGTCTAATCTACGGCGCTACACTGTGAATGCTGATCACAGCCTCAGTCTTGATTGGGTGCAGACTATGCCGGGATATTTTTTTGGCGGTATCCGATTTGAGCCAGACAGAGTAGTGATGCTGACTACAAACATTTATGACACCAGTTATGCGATGATCTACGAGGTAAATGGAGAGACATGGCAGCAAACCGCTTGCCAGACTATTCCTATCATCTCCTTTTTTTTCCCGATTAGTAGTGGATACTTGGGGTTTCATACCACGTCAGTAACCCGTTGCAATAGTACTTTCACAGATGCTCAGATTCTATACAGTTCCTCGTATATGCAGATTTCAGGGATTATCATGAATCGCTATGTGGTGCTTGATGCCTATGAAGAAGGGATGGCAAGATTCTATGATCTGCAGACTGGAAATTGGTTGGACATGATATCATCATTCCGACTAAGCCAATTCACTGACCGCTGGAACAAAACAGAGATTATTTTGGGGAACGGTCATAGCTGTCATCTGATCAGCTTTGACGATAATGGAATTGCATCCAGCACTATCTTTAGTCTAAACTTGGAATCCACACACTATTCCAGTAGTGAGAGTAAGTGGGGAAACCGGATCTTGAGTTTGATTGCCTGGAACCCTATCTGCGTGTTCAGACTCTTTGATTATGATAATGGACTTGTTACGCCGCTCAACACCTGGTCAATTGACTATTATGGTCCCGGTGCAGAGTTCTATAGCCCAGATCATTTCTATGTGGTTCAGCTTGAGTTAGATAACGAGCACTTACGTTTTTACAGGATAAATCCGGATTACAGCATCAGAGAGGTAGCTTCTCTCCCAATTAGTAATCCATACAGAGTATATCAGGGTGGGAGCTTTATCGCTACCAGTGGGACTGAAAACCATCTGATCGACATTAGTAATCCTGACATGCCCATTCTTGTATCCACTGTTACTCTTGGCGGTCATCCAGGGAAGAATATCAGTTACAATGGAAATGGCCTTTTCTTATATACCGGCATTGCAGCCATGGCAAAAGCACAGGTCATAAATACGCAGGGCGATCTTGTAACGTCGTTTTATGCGCACTTGCCATGGTATGTGGGTGAGAATCGTTTCGTTATGTATAACAATATCCATTTTTGCATCATGGAACATCCGGAAATTGTGGGTAATGAGGATGAACATCAAGTTCCGGCTGTTAGTTGCTTGGGCTTGCCCTATCCCAATCCTTTCCGGGAGCTGTGCAGGATTCCAGTGAAGATGAAAGAATCTGGCGAGATGAAGTTAAGCGTCTTCAACCTGAGAGGCCAGAAAGTGACTGACATCCAAAATAATCACCTGACCAAGGGAGAATATATTATTGCATGGGATGGTAAGGATAGGAACGGCAGAGCATTGGCGAATGGGATCTATGTATTGCGCTTGCATACCCGAGAAGGAATCTTTACCCAGAGGACAGTTCTGCTAAAATAGAGAGTTTTTGCGGTTTTCAAGGGAGTGCTGAAACCCTAGGGGGGTGGACGTGCATGGAAACGATTTGGAGTTCCAGTCGCAAACGCCTTTTAAACAGATCCTAAAAAACCCATAGCGAATTGGACTTAACATGAAAACGGTTTGGAGTTCAATTCGCTAGCGCAGTTTAAACAGAGCCTCAAAATACAAGGCGACTTGGACTTCAGCATCGCTTTTCATGCTCGGCAGCGAAAGATATCTTTCTGTCAAGTTCAGCATCGATTTTCATGCTCGGTTGCGAAAATACATTTCAGTCAAGTTCAGCATCGATTTTCATACTCGGTAGCGAAAATACCTTTTCAGTCAAGTTCAGCATCGATTTTCATGCATGGTTGTAAAGTACTGATTCAGCCATGTAGGCTAAACAGGTCTTACATGCTCAATCTATGCTCATATTCTCAAATCTGCGTTTCATATATGGTGTCGCCCTATGGGGCTGATACTGAGCTTTGCATTGTACGAGGGTCTGCGAGCCTTCCGAGACCCAGTAAGTGTCTCCCCCGATAGAGCTTAGGTTTCCGGTGCTGTAGATATCGGTGACGGCATCATCCAGATCCATAGCGCTCAGTAAGGCGCAGATAAATACAAGTGACAGAATGATCAGGAGTTTTTTCATAACAGTCTCCATAAGTTTTTTGACAATATTAGCGGTAGCTGACGAACCGTCAACAAAAAAGTGCATAATATCCGCGCGGGACCCCTCTGGAATAGGGCCCTGATAAAACGATACCGGTGCTTAGCCTCCTGCACCCAGCCAACACGACTGTGCTGGCTGAGTGCCTGAAACTTGGCTCAGTGTCTTACTTGGTTGAATTGAACAGGTAGCCTACGTTCAACATAATGACGGCGTTTGTGGTATCATTGCCGTTTTTGTAGATTTCGGTCAAGCCCAGGACGTATCTGACTCCAACCGTGTATCTCTGGCTGATAACAGTTTCCGCGCCCACAATTATCCCCGCGCCGATGTCGTTGATGCTATTGCCGATATTGTGGTTGGTGGTGGTGCTTGTGTTGCCTGCGCTTACTTTTTGCTTGTCCTTGGCGTTGATGAGGTAAGCGACGCTGGCACCGGCATAGGGTTGAATACGCACGTTTCCAGCCTGATAGTTGAGTTTGAGGACCATGGGAAGTTCCAGGTAGTCCAGGCTGACGGTATGCGTTGTGTAAACGTCACTAATGTTGTATTTGTAGCTATGGCCCTTCTGAGTATACAGGAGTTCTGGTTGTAAGATCAATGAGGGCAGGAGGTAGTGTTGAATCATCGCCCCGGCGTGCAATCCCACACTGGGATCACTGGAAGCCATGGCGTCATCTCCTGAGATGTGGGAGATATTCAGTCCGGCTTTGACTCCCAGGGTAGTCTGGGCATAAGCGAGGCCCAGCGAAAGTATAATTGCGAGTATGATTAGTAAATGTTTCATTGTGTTTCCTTATGTTTGTATTCTATTGGCAGCTTGTTTTCTGGCTTGGTGGGAGCAGGGCCCCGGTTTCCCGGAGCCTTACTCTCGGTTTGGCATAACGGGTGTGTGAATCCCGCTACCGCCATGGTTTCACTTATTTCACAATCACCATGCGCTTGGTTTGGCTCATTGTGGGAGATTGTACCCTGTAGAAATAGATGCCGCTTCCGCAGGCATTGTTGTTGAAGTCACGGCCATCCCAGCTCAAAGTGTGGCTGCCTTCAGACCTGATATAGGTCCTGATAACCTGGCCCAGGATGTTATATATTTTTACGGATGCTGTTTCACCGGCCTTGACTGAGAGGGTGAAACTGGTTTGAGTTTTGAAAGGATTGGGGTAGGCATCACCAATGACGGTGACTTCCGGAAGTTCCGGGACCTGGTTTCCCAACACGTGCACAGTAACGGGACCAAAGAGGGTGTTGCTGTTATAGTCCACACTTTCCAGCCAGTAGCTGTAAGTGTTTTCGGTTTCCACTTGGTTGTCCGTGTAGTTATATATGTGCTGAGTGGATGTATTTGTAGCTCCGATCAGAGATGGAGTCAGCAGCAGTGCTTCCGTAAACTCAGCATTAAGGCCCCGGTAAACCCGATAGCCCAGTAGATTGGTCTCGGATTGAGAAACCCAGGTGAGTTTGACGAAGTTCTGAGCTGTGAGGACAGCGCTGAAGCTGCTGAGTTCGACTGGCAGGGTATCCACATGGGCCAGGAAATCCTGAGTGTCGTTATGATCAGCAACGATGGTCACGGAAGGAGGTAACCAACCGGTCCAGCCTGCTTTGACCACGGAATAGACACCTGACAGGAATGGCAAATTGCCGGGAGCGCCAAACACATAACTGGTATAGACCGGAATCGCGAAAGGCGAGCCATTGAAGTAGATCTCGGCATTGAGGTCCGGCCCCAAGAGATCATTTTCGTCGTGGGAGGTGATGCTGAAGGTATATTCCTCCGGCGCGATCGTACCGAGGGTGTAGATGTCATGGATTCCAGCGGCGGGTTCATTTCTCTTGTCCAGCCAGGCATAGATCACGCCGTTGGCGGCAGTAGCGCTGTAGGCGAGCATGGGCTTGGTCTGATCGGTATCCCAGGTGCAGACTATATAGCCGCCTGCTACTCCGGCACCGTCAAAGTTGCCAGCCTGGTTGATGTGGTTGGCGTAGATGTCATAGCCGTTGGCGGCGAGGTTTTCTCCCGTTTCATAGGCGATGATGACTCCACCTGATCCATCCGACACAGCCTGGGGATTTCTTTGATAGGAATCATGCAGGGTGCTGACAGCGATGGGTGCGACCCAGGGAAGGCTTGGAGTGGTTCCGGCAGCTCCACCAAAGATCTTGTGGACATAGATGTTGCTGTCGGTAGCACTGAGATAGTGTTCCCAGGCAATAAAGGCCGTGTATTGGGCCCCTGCCACGATCACAGGATGGATCTGGTCCAGAGCTATGGCCATGATTGCCACACCGTTGGCGGTCCACTGGATGGCACCGGTGGGAGGAACTGAGCCGACTCTCTGGGCATAGATATCCCAAGTGAAATTGACATTATCTTCCCAAACGATGATGGCGCTCCCCACCGAGTCGTTAACCAGGGAGGGATTCTTCTGATCGTTGGCAGCGATGCAGGCAGGCACGCCACCGTCTATCCACATGTTTTGGTTGAGGGCATCGATTCTCTGGGCATAGATATCCCAGTTCGCGCCGTTGTACTGCTCGTAGGCTATGATGGCGCCATGATCTCCGTCGCTGGTGATGGCGGGATTGATCTGGTTCATGTCTTCAGGTGCAAGCTGGAGGGATTTTTCCGCGCCCAGAGTGCCGTTGAACAGGATATGACGAACGTGGATATCATAATCCCCGCCCCGGTTGTCTGACCAGACCACAAAGGCCCCGCCGTTACCGTCTTTCACCATCTTGGGGGGCGATTGTACTGAGGGGTCGACGCTGATGGCAAGTCCGCTGACAGGCCAGCCCATGGCGATTTCGCCACTGGAATCTATCCACTGAGCGTAAATATCGGTGTTGCCATTCCGGCTGTCCTGCCAGGCTATGATGGCCCCACCATCGTTGACGGCAACCATCGAAAGGTTTTCTTTCTGGCTGCTGCCACCGCAGATCAATTTGCCGGTTACCGTGTCGTTCCACAAGAGAACGCCGCTGTCGCTGGCCCTTTGAGCGTAGATGTTGTAGTTTGTACCATTGCGGTAGTCCTGCCAGGCTATGAAAGCACTGCCATCGTTTCCACCTACGACTACTTGATTGATCTGATTGTTGACATCCATGACCACTGGGATGCAGTCAAGGACATTCTGGGCCCCAAAACACTGCTGATTATCGCCAGCAGAGCGACGAGTAGAGTATGCTTACGCATATAGGTCTCCTTGTTGGTTGGAGGTTGGGGGTATTTGCTTGAGCTTTGTCATCGCTATGTGCCGTCTGAGGGCTGCCAGGCCAAATACAGCATAAGAAATCACAAGTGTGATTATCACGTTTTTCATCTTCAGATCGGCTAATCCGCCCAAGTGGGCATCGGTCGGGGACTCGTTTTCTTTTCGGCAGACAGACCTCAACACCAGTGCGATTTGCAAGACCGGCAGCAAGATGTAGATGCTGGCGTGGATAGCTGCTTAGAGTTTGGTCTTTACTAAACGTTTCATGTTCGCTCCTAAGTTTATCAGTTGCATTATTCATTTGATCTAATCATTTGATACTGTCATCTGATAGTATAAGCGGGATTGCCGCTCAGGCAAATTAAATCTTTCTGCCCAAACATTTTCCACCAATATGGCCTCCACGTCAGACGGGGTCGCAGTTGAGGGTCGGGAGGAGAATCAGGACCACCAACCAGGAGATCGTTATTATATTGCCAGCCAGAGATGCTCCCCCTGTTCCGGCAGACGCAAATGATGCTTTCAGAGCTTGTTTTATGGATTTATCGGGTTATTATCTCTATTGACTAAGTCCAATGATATTGTCACACTAGAACCAACTTATTTTTGGAGCAGTCGAGGGAGAACAGAAGTTGATGACAACCATATACAGAAACCCGATCCTCAAGTTCAAGACAGGCTTCGCTTTGACGGAGCAGCCAGACCTTGCCAGTCCGCAATACCGGATAGAAGACCTTCCGGAAGCTCCGGACCCCAAGACCCCCATGGGCAAGTTATTCATCGCCGCCAGCACCTTGTTTTCAGAACGGGGATTCAAAGGCACTACCACCAGGGCCATCGCCGAACTTGCCGGTGTAAAACAGGTGATGCTAAACTACTATTACGGCACCAAGGAAATCCTCTATGAGGCGGTCTTGAAGTATGAAGGCATGCATATGCTGGCCGTGATTTTTGGAGAAAATCCCCAGGACAAATCGCCCGAAGAGATGCTGATCGATACTCCTATCCGACTGATGACGGTTATGCACGATAATCCACAGTGGGCCTCGCTGTTAAGGCGGGAGATCGCGGACGGGGCTATTCATCTGCGCAATGCCCTCAAAGACGTCTCGGAACATGGCCCCCTGGGGGCAAACATGCATTTCCATCATGCCTATCTGGAATCCGTCAAAACCGGTAAAGCTGTGGAGCTGCCAATCGAAGCTGTGCGGGAATGCCTCCTGGCCATAGGATACAGCGCGATCTACCTCGCTCCCCTGATCTCTATGATCAACGAGCGGGACTTTCATGACGAAACCGTCTGGGAAGAATGGAAGCTGACTTTGAGTACCATCCTGAAACGAGGCCTGTTGGTGAGGACGGACTGAACAGCTGTCCCAGCCTGGAATCTATCCCCTTTTCTTCATACCGGCCAGTAGTTCACGGCTGACATAACGTCTGTATTACAACCGCGCGGCCCGCTTTTTCCGCTTGCCTGCCACTGCTCTTCAGCTTATTATGGCTGCAGAGAGGTGAAAATGAAGCACATATTCGTGATTGTGGTTTTTAGCCTGGTTTGTCTGGGTCTCAGCGCTCAAACGGGATGGTTCAACATCAGTTTTGACCAGGACAGGGGCGAAACCCTCGCCATCCTCGCTGAGCAGGGATTCAAGATCGAGGAGGACAAACAGGAGCGGGTGAGCTTTACCGGCAGCACCTACAAAGGTTTTCTCAGCTTGGAACTGTGGTTCAACGCTGAAGACAGGGTGAGCTCCTGGAGCATCATATATGACGCCAAAGCCTCGGAAGACTTTGTGGATGACCTGCTGGACGAAATGGACGAGATGAGCGGCTTCCAGGCCATCTGGGACGAAAACAACGACACCTGGGTCTGGGAGCTGGAAAACCACAAAGGCGCTTATCTCTATGAACTGCCAGGCGATAAGATCAGAATCGAATACGGAGAATTTGACGACAGCGTGTATGATGAGTGGTATTAGAGTTATGGGGTTTGAGAGTTTTGGGGTATTAGAGTTGTGGGGTTTTTTACTATGGAGATACAGAGGTTTTTTTTTCACTACAGAGCTACGGAGGCAACAGAGAGAGGTACAGAGCGGGGTTTTGGGGGTTCTATGGTTGCCCTCACCTGGCGAAGCCATCTCACCAGCACGCAATGCTCTCACCTACCGCAGGCTCTAACCAGCCGCAGGCTCTAACCAGCACGCAGTCCTCTAACCAGCACATAGTGCTCTAACCAGCCAAAGGCTCTAACCAGCACGTAGTGCTCTAACCAGCAGGAACTGCTCTCACCTACGAAGTATCTCACCTACCGCAGGTATCTCACCTACGCAGTATCTCACATGACGCAGTCATCTCACTTTTTCCCTTGACGTCCAGCCCCCCTTTTGCAAAGTAC
>ERZ795059.3122-NODE-3122-length-16337-cov-11.733202_pt1 | contig 16337 bp, 9 predicted proteins | sample MGYA00375143_ERZ795059 | MGnify/ENA primary metagenome ERZ795059 (study PRJEB30188, sample SAMN05720168) | activated sludge metagenome | isolation source: Anaerobic digester | place: USA | collected 2015-01-07 ... | reverse complement strand
TATATAAAAAATTAAACGACGAATATCAACGTGCAGAGATGCACGGAAGTGCAAGCATTGGTGGTGTTTTAGCCAAAAATATTGATAATCTAGCCAACTTAATCGGCTTAAATGCGGTTGAACGCGCAATCTTAGGGTTTGCCATTCTCATTAACAATGACCGCATTTTGAGTGATTGTGCAGAAACCATTAATGTCCCTAATATCATGAGCATCACCCGTGCACTTGCAGAAATTCTAAACGTTGATGAAGCGGAAATTCAAGCTGCATTGCATCCAAATGCCACATTAGCAAGAGTCGGTGTTTTAAGAATAGCGGTTGATATTCCTTATTTGAGAGGCAAGTTTAGTTTTAGCATTGAAGAGTTACCTATGTACATGCTGCAAAAAGACATGCCAATTTTGCAAATGTTAAAAGGCCTATTAACGCTGGCAGATACAAGCAAACTGAACTCAGATGACTTTAGTGATGTGCAAAAAGATCTCGCCATTGTCATACCTTATTTACAGCAAGTGCTGAATCAAAAATCTAAAGGCGTGAATATTTTACTTTATGGCCCACCAGGCACAGGTAAAACGCAACTAGCCAGCGTAATTGCCAACCAACTAGCAGTGCAACTTTATGAAGTAGCCGTAGAGATTGATACACCTATTGCGCATGGTCAAGCCCGGCTACAAGCCTATCAAATTGGTCAGACTATCTTAGCGAAGCAATCTGCACTTATTTTATTTGATGAGGTACAAGACATATTTGACGATGGTGATGCTAAAAAAGCAGGTCATGCCAGTACAGGGCAAACCCGTAAGGCATTAATCAATCAATTGTTAGAACACAACGATGTGCCCGCTATATGGATAAGCAATAGTGTTGCGTGCTTTGATGATGCGTTTATTCGGCGCTTTGATCACATCATTGAAGTAGGCTTTCCAACCGTGCAAAAACGTCATTCCTTGTTAAATGCGCAGTGTAAAGCCTTGCAACTTTCACCTCATGTTATTAAACAAATGGCGCAAACACAAGCGCTGAGCCCCGCTATTATTGAGCGTGCCGTAAAAGTGACTTCGACGATATGCCAACAACAGAACAACACCAATACAGAAGCTGTATTTACCCACATAGTCCACAGCACCCTGCATGCACAAGGTTACTCACCTAAAAAGGTCAACCACCATACTTTAACCTTTGAGCCAAGCTGGATAAATGCAGATACCTCTATTAATTCACTTGCTGAATATGTGCTGGCTGATGGCAATATTCGCATGTGTTTGTCTGGACCACCTGGCACGGGTAAAACAGAGTTTGGCAAATGGTTAGCCACACAAGCCAATCGCCCACTCCATGTCCGAAGAGCATCTGATATTCTTTCAAAATATGTCGGCGGGACTGAAGGAAATCTAGCTCTAGTGTTTAGGCAGGCTGAACGTGAAAATGCGGTGCTATTGCTTGATGAGGCTGACACCTATTTAAATGACCGCAATGATCTTAAACATAGCTGGGAAGTCAGTAGCGTGAACGAAATGTTAGTGCAGATGGAGGCTTTTAATGGCGTACTGATTGCCACTACCAATCGTTTAGATGCAATCGACAGTGCTGCAATGCGCCGGTTTGACTTTAAAGTACGTTTTGATTATTTAAAGCCCGATCAAATTATTGCCATGTTGAAAAGCTTAGTTGACGCGCTTGATTTAACACCTGAACCTACTGCATGGCTGAACATAACCCATCAATTAAAAGCATTAAATCATTTAACCCCTGCTGACTTCTCGATATTACAAAGGCAAATAATGATGTTACGCAAAACACCTACACTTGAAGATTTGTATGCTGACTTATTGGCGGTTTCTCAGGGTAAACAAAGTCAGGTAAACAAACCCTTTGGGTTTGTACACGAATAGATTAGTATTAAATCAAATGACTTAACTCAATAACAACATCAAAAAAATCAAATATAAAGTGAAATAAAATGAAACAACACAAATGGAGTAAGTTAGCGGAAGCTTTTGATTTTGCTTCAAAGGAGCATCAGCACCAACTGCGAAAGAGTACCAATATCCCTTATGTCAGTCATCTAATGAGTGTTTCCGCACTAGTTTTAGAGCACGGAGGCAATGAAGATCAAGCTATTGCTGGCTTGCTACATGATGTAATTGAAGATGCAGACTCAGCTGATCAAATACCAATGATACGTAAGGAAATTTTAAACCGCTTTGGTCCAAAAGTTCTTGAATTAGTAGAAGGTTGCACAGATGGTGAGCCAGATGCAACCGGAAATAAGTCGGACTGGAAAAGCCGCAAAGTGGCGTACATAGCTCATTTAGAACACAAGTCAACTGACCTACTGCTAGTATCTTGTTGCGATAAACTACACAACGCGAGATCTATACTCACAGACTTAATTACCCATGGCAATGTTATGTTCGATCGTTTCTCGGCCAAACAAACAGAAACACTCTGGTATTATCGGAGCTTATCCGACCTATATTCAAAACGCCTGACTGGATTGGGAGGACAAATTGCCGCAAGAGAGCTTGCTTATACTGTTGGAGAGATTGAACGAATAGCGAATAGTTAATTTAAAAAGTATTTGTAGTTTTATTGATATGACAATTAGTCATTTGAAAATGTAAAAATTTAAGCGGTTTTTGGCCATTTATACTTAAGATGTAGGTTCTTTGATTTCACGCAAAATGTACCCTAAACTAACAGCAATTCAAGCAAACATTACTACACTCAAAGTCGATGCAGTGGTTAATGCTGCGAATTCATCATTGCTCGGTGGCGGTGGTGTTGATGGAGCAATACATCGAGCAGCTGGACCAGAGCTCGCTCAAGAATGTCTTATCCTTGCCGGGTGTAAAACAGGTGATGCCAAAATAACAAATGGCTACCGACTGCCTGCAAAGTTTATCATTCATACAGTTGGGCCAGTCTGGCGTGGTGGAGCTAGCGGCGAGGCTGAACTTTTGGCCTCATGCTATCGTCGCTCACTTGAGGTTGCCGCTGAAAAGAATGTCAATTCTATTGCTTTTCCCAGTATCAGCACTGGCATTTATGGTTACCCAGTAAACCTCGCTGCTAAAGTGGCAATCCGCACGATGAAAGCCACATTACCAGTATTTCCAACTATTCTAGAAGTTATTTTTTGCTGCTTCTCGGCCAATGACCTAGCCGAGTATGAAAATGTACTAAGTGAAGGAATAATTTAATCCAACAGAAATTCTAAGATGCTATTTAAAAAACAAGAACGGTTAGTGGTATTAGTCAAAAAGGGTTAAATCCTTAAACTTTTACCGAATAATGCTGTGCAGGTTCGTTGGACTAGTGGCAATGAACAAAAAAGTTTCAAGGAAAAAATAATGAAAATCCGTTTAGGGCTTCAACTCGATGGTCAACGGGGTTGGCATGCGAAGAACTCACTTAATGAAATCACTGTCGGCACTAGTGGAATGCTCAGCATTCTAGAACCGCAGTTGGGGCTTATTGCGGAATCAGTTCCCCAATCCCAGCGTGTAGTGCAGTACCTTGATTGCCTGAAACATTGCGATCATGAAAAACGCTTTTATCACCGTAGTCTTCAGACCGATGAGCTTGGTACAGCGTCAACATTGCTCAATTGGCGTGATCAATGGTACTTGCATGGATGGAGTGGCAAAATTGAGACTCCTGCCATAGGTCGTTTAGCCGATATGGCAGTTGTAGAACAACGATCTTTGGGTAAAGTTTCTCCATCTGAAGGAGAGCGCCTTGCTATGATTCTTAATGTCATGGCGCAACGCAAACCCGCCATATCAAAAATCCTACTTACTTCAGATCTACAATCATTCCCAAAACGCTGGCAACAAGTGTTATCTCAATTGCCAACTGAGTTTTCACCACTGGCTCCAGTGCCAAATGGTGGATTGTTTTTGCACGCATTACAGGAACGCCTATTCTGTGTGCAGTCTGGGCAAGTATTCAACGAGGAAGACCGGCTTCCATTTCTGAATGATGGTTCGTTCAGGATTGTGCGTGCTGAAACCCGCTTGCTAGGTGCACGATGGCTGGCTGAAAGCATGTCCAATGGAATTGTAGATGGCGCTTTGGTGGCCTCAGACAGCGCAGCCTTGCTGGATGATATTCTGTCATCTACTGGCCAGCCCCGACATGGGCTGAGTGACTCAAGTGCCTATCGGCCTTCCTTGCAGTTACTCCCGATGGCGTTAGCTTTGTTATGGGCGCCACTTGATTTCAATGTGTTGATTGCATTTTTAAGTCATCCAGTTTCTCCAATACGTAGCTATGCTCGTCGCCAACTTGCCGGAAAACTTGCCTCTCAGCCTGGTATTGGTGGTAAACATTGGACACAGGTACTCAGTAAAATTGATGCGCATTATGGAGAGGATGCGGCAGTTGTCCGCGAACAAATATCAACTTGGGTAGACCATCCTCGCTTTGATAAGAATGTTGGCGTGCCAATCAACGAGGTGATGGTTCGCACCTTAAAATTAGCTGATTATTTTAGAGTGCGTCTAGCTGATGATGATGCTGCAAAAAGGGCTTCATGGAATGCTGGCTTCTCACAAACAACGGCATTCATGCGCGCACTTGAGCAATTGCAACTAAATGGCTCCACTGTAATTCGTCAGCGCCAGTTGCAGAAATTACTTGCACAAGTGACGTCACGTGGTAGCGCAAATCCTAAGCTAGTTGCTGAGGTTGGATCGCTTGCAGTAGTTGATGATCCAGCCGCACTGATTGAGTCTTTCAATCAAGTGATTTGGTGGCAACCTGTTATGCCTAGTATTCCCAAATCTTACCCATGGTCGGAATCAGAATGTCAGATTCTTGCGACCATGGGGGTTGACATGCCTAATGTTAATAATGTGTTGGATATTATGGCTTCAGACTGGTTGAAACCTATTCTAGCCGCAAAAAAGGAAATCGTAATTGTATTACCTCCAAAAGATGCAGAAGTGCATCCAGCATGGCAGTTGATTTCTGCTCAGGTGCGTGACATGGTTGAATTGCAGATAGAACAGGTATTTAAGGGCGATACGTTGGAATCTCAGCAAGGGATTGTAGTGACGCACAGTCCTTTACCACAGGCCAAGCGATGGTGGTATTTACCGGCTGATACGCCAATACCGAAGCGTGATCATGACTCGTTTTCAAGTCTTGAATCATTTTTGTTTAATCCTTATCAGTGGCTACTTCGCTATCCTGCAGCGCTTAAGGCTTCCAATATTCTTTCGGTCAGTGATGGCTTTTTACTGGACGGCCTACTGGCACATGCTGTCGTTGACCATTTTTTTGCTATGCCAGAGCCATTAGCCATGAATGAAGCGCAGGTAATGATGTGGTTTGATCAGGTATTCCCCACAGTGGTCGAAACAGAGGGTGCGGTGTTACTGATGCACGGCAGAAGGTCTGACTATGAAGGACTGCGCTATCGTCTAAAACGTGCAATTAAGCAGTTGCTGACACAATTAAAAGCTGCTGGTATCAAAAAGGTTCAGTCAGAATTGGAGTTAAAAGGTGATTATCCTGGGGGCAAAATTCTGGGTTACGCGGACTTGGTGTTAACCAATGTACAAGGTAAATACGCTGTAGTTGACATGAAGTGGGGTGGAAAGAAAAAATATACTGAGAAATTATCAGAAAACTCACATCTGCAACTAGGAATCTACGCTGAGTTACTGCGGCAAAAAACTGGGATTTGGCCTGAAGTTGGCTATTACATCCTCGCTGAGTCAAAATTGATTACGCAGCATGATCATTACTTCCCAGATGCTGGGATTGCGAACAAGAAAATTGATGAATCCACACCGCACTTATGGGAGCGATTCAAAGCCACGCATGCTTGGCGCAGTCAGCTATTACACCAGGGTAAGGTTGAAGTTGTGCTGGAGGGGTTAGAAGCGACGGAAGATTCAGTAACGCCAGAAGATGGACTCAAGTCAGAAGTGTTAAATTCTAACTATAACGATTACTTAAATCTAGCCGGGTGGAGATAAGGATGAGCAATACATTACACTTTATCAGTGCTGGTGCTGGTAGTGGCAAGACCTACCGACTCACGCAAATCCTGCATGCTAAACTTTCAGCGGGTGAGATTAGACCATCAGGCGTAATTGCTACAACTTTTACACGTAAGGCTGCCACTGAACTGCGTGAACGCGTGCGCGCTCACTTATTAGAAAAGGGCGCTTACAAAATTGCGAATGCAATGGGCCAGGCACGGATTAATACAGTGAACGGCGTATGTGGAGATTTGTTATTACGCTTCGCATTTGAAGCTGGGATGTCTACTGAACAGCAAGTACTTGAAGAGGAGCAAGAGAAAGCGCTACTGAATGAAGCCATCGATAGCGTTATGGATGGCGAAGAAATATCTAAATTATTGGCGATTGTCCGCCGAATGGAGATGACTGACTGGAAGGCGGACCTTGCAAATCTGATTAAACAAGCACGTGCAAATGATATTGACATATCATTATTATCAGGTTTTTCTCAGCAGAATGCTGATGGGTTGCTGGCATATTTTCCTAAGTGCAGTAACGATGACCTGACTGGCAATCTCATTCAAGTGATCAGAAACGAATTGCCTGAGTTGGAAAAAGGTGCTGAAGAAGGTGGCTTACAGAACACCAATAAATATTTAGTACTAGTTAAAGATGTGCGTGATAAGTTATTGGAAGGTGAAGCAACATGGAGTGATTGGGCTAGGTTAGCTGCTGGCGCTCCGGAGAAAAGACTAATACATATAGCTGAAAGCATCGGTGTTGCTGCTAACCGTTATGCGGAACATCCGCAATTACATAATGACGTGCGTGACTATTTGCAAACTCTATTCATGTTATGTGAAAAGGCACTACAAGCGTATGCCGACAGAAAACTTGAAATGGGGGTACTTGATTTCACTGATCAAGAGCTACTTCTGCTGAGAACGTTGGATAACGAAACTGTTGCAGATACCTTGCGTGAAGAGCTTGATTTGCTGATGGTGGACGAGTTTCAAGATACCAGTCCGATACAGCTCGCATTGTTTTTAAAACTGGCGGAACTTGCGAAAGAGATTTATTGGGTGGGTGATATTAAACAGGCTATTTATGGCTTCCGTGGCAGTGATACCACACTGATGAAAGCTATCCTTGATGTTCTAACCAACATGGGTGGCGATAAGGAGGTGCTAGATAAATCCTGGCGATCACGTTCACCTTTAGTAAGCTTGGTAAATGAAATATATGTGCCTGCTTTCGCTAATTCTCTACAAGCAGATGAGGTCAGACTAACCGCTGAACGTAATGAGCCTTTAACAGGCGCTGCATTTGCCAACTGGAAACTGAGCGGTAGCAATGCAGATAAACGAAATTCAGCATTGGTGTCTGGTGTGAGGCAGTTGGTTGATTCGGGGTATATTGTGCATGACAAGCCAGCCAAACTTTTGCGCCCAATTTGTTATGGTGATATTGCCATTCTATCGCGCTCAAATGCGGGTGTAATTGGGATAGCAAGTGTATTACGTGCACAGGGAATTCCTGTAGCTATTGCGCAACCAGGGCTGATGAGAACTCCAGAAGCAGTTCTTGCGACAGCTTGTCTTCGTCGCTTGAATGACCCGTCAGACACAATCGCGAGTGCAGAAATAGTTTCATTGGCAGGTTGTGAAGAGCCCGAGGTATGGGTTGCTGACCGCCTTAAATTGATGGCTACTGCACCTGAGGATAGACCAAGTGGCTATGGCAATAATTGGCGAGAAGTGGGTGATAACATTTTTCCATTATTAGCCGAGCTTGCAATATTACGTGCAGACATGCCTATTCTCTCACCGCTGGAAGCAATGCAAGCAGTAGTGGCGCATGGGCAGTTATCTTCAATTGTTTTACGGTGGTGTAAAAATGAGGCAGACGCACGTTCACGTCTTGCAAACCTTGAAGCGCTACTTGGTATGGCGCGGCAATACGAAGAAACCAGTCGCAATACCAGCCAAAGTGCCAGCGTTTCAGGATTAATTCTATGGTTAAACGAACAGGCCGAAGCAGAGCTAGACATGCTGGCATTACCAGCCGTTGATGCAGTGCAAGTCATGACTCATCATCGAGCTAAAGGACTGGAATGGCCTGTGGTTATTTTGACTGATTTGGAGAAGAAAATCAGAGACCGTTTATGGTCTATAACGACTATTTCTCAATCTGCTGTAGATGTACAGCGGCCACTGCAAAATCGTTTTGTCCGCTTCTGGCCATGGCCTTTTGGGAAAATGGAGAAAGTAACGATTGCTGACAAGATTGATCAATCTGAAATTGCCAAGCGTTTTTACGCTGCTGCAGTTGATGAAGAAAAGCGACTGCTTTATGTCAGTATGACCCGAGCTCGTGATCTTCTGGTTTTAGCGCATGGCGGCAAAGAGACTGAAGTAAGCTGGATCAAAACCATAGACGCCGATTGGCTGCAAGGAGAGGTTGAAGCCACTACGTTAGAACTTCCAAGCGGGGAAACTATTCCTTACCAAGGCATGATACTCGAACCTAACGAGGCTGATGCAGATCACCAGACTGAAGTTGAACCGATTCATTGGTTTAAAGAATTTACCTCATCAGGCAAGGTTAATACTCCACTTAAATTTACACCTTCCTCTGTCGAACAGCAGAATTGTACTATTGAGGAAAATATTGCCATTGGTAATCGAATGACATTGAAACCAGGGGTAGATATGGCGCAACTCGGTACGGCGCTTCATGGCTGTATTGGTGCTTCATTCACCGACCCCGCTACACTGCTAACTTCTGAAGAAATTGAAGCATTGTTGCAACGCATGGGGGTGGGAGGTGTTATTCAACCTCAGGAGTTACTAAGCCAGCTTACTGCATTTAGTAAATGGATAAAGGCTCGCTGGCCTGAAGCCGTTCCATATGCGGAAGTTCCAACGGAAATGAAGATGCCAAACGGCCAAATACTTCACGGTCGAATAGACCTTCTATTAAAAGTTAACAATGGTTGGATATTGATTGATCACAAATCTAACCCTGGTGGCTCTGATCGCTGGGATTCTGTTGCTCAGGAGAATATCGGGCAATTGGCTGCTTACAAGGATGCTGTTGAATGCGCCTGTGGTGAGAAGGTGTTAGAGAGTTGGTTGTTTTTGCCAATAAGTGCGATTGTGCTCAAGCTGTCTTCAATAAAGTAAAATTATTATATCAAATTAAGCAGTACAATTTTTCGTTAAGGGATCACATGTATGAAGTTGCAATTATCTGAAGTCGAAAAACTAGCGTTGGTAGCGATATGAGCTATATTTTTTTGGTCGAGAAATTGTGAGTACCTATAGCCAACTGGGTTGGGTTGATTTTTCTTCAGATGACCGGGAGCGGGTAAAACAAGTGCTCAGTCAATTACAGGAGAAAGGAACTCTTGACGAGCTGGGGATTGGGAGGCTGCGAGATGCGTTTGCTGATTTGTTATTCCCTGGATTTTCGACAATTCAGACAAGGGGGAAATATCTAATAATTGTTCCGCGACTAATTCGTAGTTATCTTGCGCTCAAACCAACTGAACGTAAACGGCAATCTCTTGCTGACTATCTGAAGAAACAGGAGGATGAGGTGGCGAAACTATTGGTCAAACGGCATTTGGAGGATGGTGAAACCGGTATTATTGGTTCAACCATGGTGGAAAACGGCGGGGTTGCCAGACGACCGTCCTCTGTTTACTGGGGAGCCCTAAGGCAGTGGGGCATTATTGATACATCTGTAGCTTTAGTACAATTTAGCCGTGAAATCACACAGTCGGAAACTAGTCTTGGTATGCTAAAGGGTGAGGACGAATCAGACGATAAAGATGCGCTGGTAGGGAAACACAAGGTACATCTCGATGCTTGGGTACCGGATTGGCTAGAAAATGTTGAGTTGAACCTCACACGCTCAGAGGCTTCATTTCTGAAAGAAAAAATGCTTAGAGGGGCGATCGATAGTGTACCCACACAATTGTTCCAGCACAATTTAATGGGTAATGCGCTAGAAAAACAATATGATAACTTTCCCGAATTTTCTGCGTGGCTTTGCCAGCAAAGCCACGTTTCAGAAAAGACCAAGGAAACCGCACGCTATGCGCAAGCTTTCAGCGAACTGATTTATGGCGCACACATCCGATTTAATTGTCTTCTAGCTGAGCGCAACCAGCAGCACTCCCGTCTTATGGCTCATCGTAATGATTGGAACTTGTGGGTCGACAGCATTCAACTTGAGCAAGAAGACTGCGTGGATATCTGGTTGAAGCATACAGAAGTCCGTCTATCAGACTACACTGATAGGTTTTTGAAGGCTTGGTATAAAGCTATTCACACCAAAGCCCCTGTTCAGATGTTGGACCGATTAGTCGAGCAGCAATGTAAAGACAACAAGAAGCAGCGCTCAATTTTGCAGAAACGCTTAACGCAAGATATTGAATGGTTTGGCATGAGCCGTTTGAATTATCGATGGGCACAGGTGAGGGTAATTTTGGGGGACATTCAAAAAGGGCTGGAATGCTAAGCCCAAAAGATGATCGCGTAGATTACGGCGATAAGCTGCGTCCGCCACAAGGATTTGAATTAAGCTACGCCTTGGCTACCAGCTTTACTCTTGATCTTGAGACACTGATATGCCTGCCCATTGCCCTGTGCTTTGACAATACGCTAGAAGGGAAACTGGAGGGGGAAAAACTGGCGCTGTTGGAGGCTATTGGTCAACTTAGCGGAAGACTCAAAGTATTTTTCCAACAAGGTAATATCAAGGTTCCGCTCCAGTTTAACCGGCTCTTCACCTTGCTCGAAGACTGCTTGGTGCCGATTGTGCCGGCAACAGAATTCAGTTCCTTTCACCCAAAAATATGGCTATTGCGTTTTACCGGCCCGAATAATGATGTGCGTTACCGTTTGCTTGTTTTATCACGAAATTTGACCTTTGACAGAAGTTGGGACATAGCGGTCACTCTTGAAGGGGAGTTGCGCGAATCACCGCAGACTGAGAGCAACGGTCTTCTTCAATTGCTGCGTGAGCTTAAGCCAAGTGCGGCAAACTTTTCAGGCTTCAAAGAATTTGAAAAAGAGCTTCCTTACATTGACTGGAAGAAACCGTTAGGATTTAACGGGCTTAAAACATTGGCAGGTAGCGAGCAAAGCGTGCCTTTGGATTTTGGCGGGGATACAACATCGATTTTAGTCATATCGCCCTTTCTGCACCCCAATGCCTTGAACTGGCTACAGAAAAGAGGAGTAGATCATTACTTGCTCAGCCGTGCCGAGGAACTGAACAGGATTGGCAAAGACTCTTTGAAGGATTGGGATTGTTATGCCCTGAGCGACAGGGTTGTCAGCGGCGAGGATGATCTGGAGGATGCACGTGAACAAAGTCTGCACGCGAAACTGATTTTGGTGCAGAACGGAGCAACCAGCCATTGGCACCTTGGCTCAGCAAACACCACTGTGGCAGCACTGGGGGACGGGGAAGACAAACCACGTAACACCGAATTTATGGTTCGCCTGACGGGTCATCGGGAAGAATTAACGCCACACAAAATTTTACAGGAACTTAAGGGCACAAAAGAAAAACCATCCGGTATTTTTGTGCAGCATGAATTCAACGATATCACAGAAACAGAAGAACCACTGGCAGATATTGCACGCAGAAGACTGGAACACGCATTGATTAACGCACTGTGGAAGATCACGGCTACGGAGACGGATGATGGCAGCTACTGCTGTGAGGTTAGTTGTGGTATACAAGTGAATGTTCCCGTTGGCTGTACTGTTGAAGTTGGGCTGTTGGCAACGGGAATCTACCAAGTGTTGCAAACTTTAATGCGATGGGATGGTCTTGCACAGACCCAAGTAAGTGCTTTTTTGCCACTGCGAGTCATGGTTGATGGCGATGCAAAGCCCGCCCTGACGCTCATGGTCAAAGCAAGCTTGGACATGAAGGGGGGAGATAATCGCTCGCAAAAAATCATGAATGAATTGATCGATAGCGAGGAAAAATTCATGGCCTACGTGCGTCTCCTGCTGATGCCTGATGCAGAAAAATCTGAATGGTTTGGACTTGATTTAAGCAGGAAAGGCACAGCGCACAATGAATCTCTTGATCGCACGCTGAATGGGCCAGTGCTTGAATCTCTGCTGTACAGTGCCGCACGACATCCAGAACAACTAGATCGTATTGAGTCGTTATTAAATAGCCTTCAGGAAAATAAAGCGACGATACCCGAAGAGTTTAGTCAGTTATGGGCACTCTTTAAGAACCATAAGCAAGGAAAACGTCGATGAGCCCACTTGATGCCCGTAATGAGCGAGACAAGGCTCTAGAATTAACACTAGATGGCTTGAAAGATTTCCAGCTCGCAACAGTCAAGCGCATCATGGAGTTGTTTTCGGATCCAACGCATAGCCAGCGGATCTTGGTTGCCGATGAGGTGGGTTTGGGGAAAACCATTATCGCCAAGGGGGTGATCGCCAGCCTTTTGAAAGACTGGGAAGAGCCCCGCCCCATGAGAGTTACTTATATCTGCTCAAATTTGGCGCTTGCAACAGAAAATCGCAAAAAACTTGCTGTCTTCAGCGGTGCTGAGCAGTCCAAACTGGTCAAAGAGCCATCTTTCGGGCGCTTGGCTGAAGTTGCGATTCCCCCCGAGCCGGACAGGACCCAAACACAGGTACTGGAAGTTTGTTCATTGACGCCTGCCACGTCGTTTTCCCTGACACAAGGGGCAGGCAATCGGGGTGAGCGCCTTATTATATTTAGTGCGTTGCTGAGGCATTCTGAACTTGCAGGTTGCCAAGACGGACTTTCTGATTTGTTTCGGAATCAGGTCATTGATGCTAACAAGTGGAGTGCTGATTTGATGGCGCTCCAAGGCAGGCCGATGCATGCAAAAATTCTGGAAGATTTTCATAAAAAACTGACGCAGCCTATAGAAAACGCTAAACAAGGCGGACAGAATTGGTTGGATGTTATTAAGAAAATTTCGAGCCACGGCGTGGATGCTGTCAAAGATTTAGAAAAGAGTTTTTTACGGAAGGTACGCCGACTTTTTGTAACGTGTTGCGCTGCTAATCTTGACGCTGATCTGTTTATCCTTGATGAATTCCAGCGTTTTAAGGATCTGATTAATGATAGCCAAGTCAACGAACAGGCGCCGATTAATGATAGCCAGGTCAACGAACAGGCGCTGATTGCCAGTCAAGTATTTAGCAAGCATCGACAAAGTAAAGTCTTGCTCCTTTCAGCCACCCCGTTTAAAGCGATGACAACACTTTCTGAGGATGAGCAGGATGAGGCGCACTTGGTCGGTTTGCAGCAGGTATTAAAGTTCTTGAATTTGGGGCCACTTGATAGCTACGAGACAGTGCGTCAGGCACTGCAACATGAACTGTTTAGGCTGAAGCATGACCACGTCAAGATAGAGGACTTGTCTGAGCAGGCAAGAATAGGTGTAGAAGACGTCTTGCGCCCGTTTATTATGCGTACTGAGCGTGTTCAAATTGCTGCAGATGTCGGTAGCGTTCTCGAACTTTCTGATGAACTGAAGTGTGAAGAGCAGTTTAGTGAACTGGATGTTCAAACATTTATCGAGCACGACAAGCTAGGTGCGCTTCTAAAATCAGACCAGCATTACGGCATAGATAGCCAGTTGATGGAGTTTTTCAAATCGGCTGCTTGGCCATTAGCATTTAGTAGTGGCTACCAACTTCAAGAGATACTCAAGAAACGGTATGCCAGTCAGGAGGCTAAGAACCTTAATGCACTTTTTCGTCGAAGCAATTTTCTCTGGTTACCAAAAGACCGCATTAACACTTACCAGCTAAATATAGCTAAAGATGCACCAAACGCCAAGGTGCGTGAGCTCACTAGATATTTGTTTGGGGATGGAAAGTTTCATGGCCCAGAGATGCTACTTTGGATTCCCCCCAGTTTTCCTCATTACGCTTTAGATGGCCCATTCCTGACACAGCAGGCACTGAGTAAAACACTCATTTTTTCGGCTTGGGCAATGGTACCGCGCATGTTGAGCGGCTTGCTCAGTTACGAATCGGAAAGGCGGGTTCTAGGAAGGTCGAAAGCAGATAGCAACTATTTTCCATCCAACAAACGGCAAAAAAAAGTGAAAGGCGAATCGGCGGTGCATGGTGAAAAGAATAGGCTCATACGTTTGGATGCAGGCGACTTGGCTAATTGGGTGCTTTTGTATCCTTCTAAAATGTTTGTAGATTTACCTTTGGACCGATCTTACAAGACCTTAGAAGACTTGGTTTCTGTGCGGACCAAATATTTTGAGACGGCGCTAAAACAGTTAAAGGTATCTGGCTCAGGAACCAGGAACCGCAGACATTGGTATCTTTTAGCTCCTATGTTGCTTGATCAACAGAATCATGCGGGCTGGGTAGAACAGTGGCTGGATGGGCAGCTAAAAGCTCAACATGCAAGCGGATTCAATGCACGCGTAAAGGAAATTAAAAATAAATTGAATGCGGAGGATAATCTGCTGGGTGAAATGCCAGATGATTTGGCAAGCTATTTGGCATGGCTTTCAATTGGATCTCCAGCGGTTTGTGCTTATCGTGCCCTCAATTCAGCCAAGGCGGATCAAGCGAACCAGCATTTGCAAGATGCAAGTACCATCGCATTTTCCTTTGTCTCCTTGTTTAATAGTGTCTCAGGTACTGGGGTTATTAAGCGCTTTTCCAAACAGAATAAAATTACAAGCGGCTGGAAAAGTATTGTTCATTATTGCGCTCAAGGAGGATTACAGGCTGTCTTAGATGAATACGTATACATGTTATCGACAGGAGGGAGTTTTGATAAAGCAGTACAGACAATTGCTGATGTTCTCAGGACCTCACCGTCCAGCGCAAAGGTTTGGGACGTACGGAAGCCTAAAGATGATAGCACCAGTCTTCGTTGTCATTACGCAGTTCCTTTTGGGACTCAGAAGATGAGTGATGAATCAGGACAGGAGCGTGTAGTCAATATTCGTGAAAGTTTTAACTCGCCTTTTAGACCATTTGTTCTGACATCAACATCAATCGGTCAAGAGGGGCTTGATTTCCACTGGTACTGCGGTGAGGTAGTTCACTGGAACTTGCCCGAAAATCCAATTGATCTTGAGCAGCGCGAAGGGCGTGTTAATCGCTTTCAATCATTAATAGTAAGGCGGAGAGTTGTTCAGACACTTGCAGGTCAGCTCAATCCAGAACAAGGATGGAAGGACTTGTTTGACAGTGCAGCAAACATTGAGAAAAAGTCTGATCTAATTCCTTATTGGCACTTTCCGCAAGGAACTGCAAGATTCAAACGGATTGTGCCCATTCTACCTCTCAGCCGGGAAACATATCGATATCCACTTATGCTAAAGATTTTGTCCTTGTATCGTCTTGCGTTCGGACAGCCGGGTCAACATGAGCTTCTAGAATACTTACATGGGTTGAATCTTTCTCCCGGAGAAATTTTAGCGTTTAAACATCGCATGATGGTTGATTTAGCACCAATTAATTATTTGAAAAGAAAGGGGCATTAACCATATCAGCCTTGCCGATTAAAACAGTGAATGCGAATTTCTGCTAAAGAATATAAATGTTTTGTTCAAGCTTATAAATTGACTGACCGCTTTGTCCCCCGAAATGCCCCATGGCGCATTCATCCACATAGCTGCCTGTCGCCACCTAATGCTTTAGTCAGAAAAAAATGGCTGACCCTCGCAGATCAGCCTGCAACACCACGAATAAGACTTTTACCAATCCACACTTTCAGCTAGTCAACCACTTTGCAAATACTTTTCCTGCGATTGGATATGCAATCAATTGAGTCACTGGAACGATAACAATCACCTCTACTAATGTAGCTAGAGGCATCGATAAATGGTGCGTTATCCCGCCCAGTAAAAATAGTATGACTAGTAGGGTCGGATATAAAGCAATCCAACCCACAAGCAGTCGCTTCATGAGATTTTTATTAGAAATACTCATCATTTATATTCAAACAACAAATTGTGCAACACCGTCACGAAATGACCAGTCGATATCGTGGTTTTCAGTGATGGTAATCAACACATTGGCAGCAGAAATACCGGGGTTAGCTGACAGGTTTTCAGTTACCTTCTTGTAAAAAGCCTGCTTGGATTTGTTTGAGCGACCAGCTCTCATAACAAGATGCATCATCACGCGGTCTTCTTTACACATCTGTAACTGTAGGCATTCTGGATCAAGCTGATGGATAACTTGATAGCGGTCATCGTCAGGAAATCCCATGGTTTCAATCACTGCTGCGTTGATTCCATCGGCAACTGCTTTAATGTATTCGGGTGACTTGCCCTTAAGTATCGATATGTTC
>ERZ795059.3114-NODE-3114-length-16369-cov-6.088206_pt1 | contig 16369 bp, 11 predicted proteins | sample MGYA00375143_ERZ795059 | MGnify/ENA primary metagenome ERZ795059 (study PRJEB30188, sample SAMN05720168) | activated sludge metagenome | isolation source: Anaerobic digester | place: USA | collected 2015-01-07 ... | reverse complement strand
CGGCGAGATCCACTTCTACACGCCGGGCAAGGATATAGCGAGCCTGGACATGGATTTCCTCGTGCACGAGGGCGCCGTCGTCGACCTGTCCGACATCGCCGGCGACTACGACGTGTACACCTCCAAGATGGTCGAGGATCGCGTCGAGGTCAAGGAAGGCGATATCCTAATAATCCATACCGGCTTCCACCACTACGGCTGGGACCAGCCGACCGGCGACGAGATCCGCTACATGATCAAGCACCCGGGGCCGGACCGCGAGTTCGCCGAATGGGCCAAGAAGAAGAAGCTGCGCTGGATTGGCGTGGACTGCGGCTCGGCCGATCACCCGATGAACACGAAGATCCGCGACTGGATGCCCAAGCAGGCCGCCGAGTGCGACGCCCACATGAAGAAGAAGTACGGCAAGGGACTATCCGAGGTATTCGCCGACGACAAGTACCAGCTGATGCACATCGAGATGTTCAACGTCGGCATCATCCACGCCGAGTGCCTGGGCGGCGACATCGACCTGCTCCTGAACCAGAGGGCGACGATAGGCTGCTTCCCGTGGCGCTTCGTCGACGGCGAGTCGAGTATCGCGCGCATCGTGGCCATGGTAGACGACGAGCGCTACGAGAAACTGCAGGCCAAGAAGGCCAAGTGCGAGTTGACGAAGTTCGGAGACATCGCCGGCGCCAAGGCCGCCTGGCTCCATGAGGAAGCCCGCAAGCGCTAAGGCGAATATGGCCACGGAGGCACGGAGACGCGGAGATAAGAAGGATTCAAGAATAGGCTAGGAAAACCTGGTCCTTATCTTTTCTTATCATTCTCCGTGCCTCCGTGCCTCCGTGATATTCTTAATCGGTTATCAATGACCAGGAGCACGTATGGCAAAGCCGCTGGAGGGCGTGCGCGTCCTCGATCTTACCCGGGTACTGGCAGGACCGTTCTGCACTATGGTGCTTTCGGATCTGGGAGCGGAGATCATCAAGGTCGAGGTCCCGGGTACCGGCGACGATTCTCGCGCCTTTGGGCCGTTCAAGAATGGCCAGAGCCTGTATTTCGTCAACGTCAACCGCGGCAAGAAGAGCGTCGCGATCGATCTCAAGACCGACGCCGGCAAGAAGCTGCTCGTCGACCTGGCCAAGGAATGCGACGTGATCGTCGAGAACTTCAGGCCGGGGACGATGGAGAAGCTCGGGCTCGGCTGGGACGTGCTCAAGGAAGCCAATCCGAGGCTGATCTACGCCGCCGTCTCCGGTTTCGGCCATACCGGCCCCGACTCGCTCCGGCCGGCCTACGATATCCTCGTACAGGCCATGGGCGGCGTGATGAGCATCACCGGGTGGCCGGAATCTCCGCCCACCCGCGTCGGGCTGTCGATGGGCGACATCACCGCGGCTATATTCTGCGCCGTCGGCGTCAACGCCGCGCTCTTCCAGCGCCAGAAAACCGGCCTCGGGCAGAAGGTGGACGTGTCGATGTTGGATTGCCAGCTGTCCATCCTCGAGAACGCGCTGTCGCGCTACCAGGTCGACGGCCGCTCGCCGTCGCCGCTCGGCACCCGCCACCCGACCATCACCCCATTCCAGGCTTTCCGCGCGGCCGACGGCTGGTTCGTCATAGCCGTCGGCAACGACGCGCTCTGGAGGAAATTCTGCGACGCGATGGGGCGGCGGGACCTGCTCGAGGATCCGCGCTTCGCGACCAACGGCGACCGAACCAAGCACTACGACGACCTGATCCCCGAGCTCGAGCGCCTGTTCGAGTCGAAGGACCGCGCCGCCTGGCTCGAGACGCTGGAGAAAGCCGGCGTGCCGAGCGCCCCGGTGAACACCGTCAAAGACGTGATGGCCGACCGTCAGCTCGCGGCGCGCAACATGCTCGTCACCGTCGAGGACGATAGGGCCGGCACATTAACCATCCCCGGCAACCCGATCAAGATGGAGAGCGTGCCCGAGAGCCCGGACAGGCCCAAGGCGCCGGCCATAGGCGAGCATACCGCCAGCGTGCTGCGCGACCTGCTCGGCCTCGACGAAGCGGCCGTGGCATCCCTGCGCGACCAGGGCGTCGTCGTATGAACGCGCCGAGCGGGAAGCGTCCCGAGACAGTATCCCCGAAACCGCTCGCGGCTTCGGTGGCCGGCCTACGCGACGGTTCCATCGCGCTACGCGACTACGTCGAGGCCGCACTCGACCGAGTAGAGCGATACGAGGGCCGGATCCGCTCCCTCCTGCCCGAGCCGGGCAGAAAGGAGCGCGTGCTAGCCGAGGCCGCCGCCCTCGAGGCCGCGTGGCCCGACCCGGCGTCCAGGCCTCCCCTCTACGGCGCCCTCCTGGGCGTCAAGGACATCTTCGCGGCCGACGGCTTCGACACGAGGGCGGGATCGCGACTGCCTCCCGAATCGTTCGCGATGCCGCAGGGGCCGGTCGTGTCCGCCTTGCGGGCGGCTGGCGCCATCGTGCTGGGCAAGACCGTCACCACCGAGTTCGCGTACTTCGCGCCCGGACCTACGGCAAACCCCTGGGACCTATCGAGGACGCCTGGCGGCTCGAGTTCCGGCTCGGCCGCCGCGGTAGCGGCCGGTTTCTGCTCGATCGCCGTCGGTACCCAGACGATAGGCTCCATCTCGAGGCCCGCGGCCTACTGCGGCGTCACGGGCTGGAAGCCGAGCTACGATCGTACGAGCCGCGACGGCGTGGTTCCGTTCAGTCCGTCTCTCGACCACGTCGGCCTCTTGGCGCCGTTGGCGTCGGATATTGCCGTCGCCGCGGCGCTGATCGCCACCGGCTGGGACGCCGCTGCGTACGACGGGGCTCTGGTCAGGTACGCCAGGATGCGGCCGATACTCGCCGTGCCGGATGGGCGCTACCTGGCCCAGGCGGACGCATCGGCGTTGGCAGCCTTCGATACGACCGTGGCGAGGCTCCAGGGCGCTGGTTACTCCGTCATCAGGGTCGATGCACTCGACGATATAGACGACATAAACGCGCGCCACCGGCGTATCGCGGCCGCCGAGATGGAGCGGACGCATCGCGAGCGCACCCGGGAGCACGGGCGCCTCTACGCTCCGTCGACGGCTGAGCTGATCGAAAAGGGCGCGCTGATAGACGACAACCAGCTGGAGCTGGACAGGTCCGGGCGCGCGTCGCTCAGGACGACGCTCGAGCGCCTACTCGAGGAGGCCGGCGCCGACTACTGGCTCAGCCCAGCGGCCACCGGCCCGGCCACCGTCGGCCTCGACTCGACCGGCAGCCCCCTGATGAACCTGCCCTGGACGAACGCCGGGCTACCGACCCTAGCCCTGCCGACCTGCCAGTCCGTCGACGGCATGCCGATGGGACTGCAGCTCGCCGCGCCATTCGGCGCCGACGAGGCGCTGTTGGCGCTCGGGGCGGCGATCGAAGCGACGCTGATCTCCCCGAGGTAGGGCGATCAGGCCACCGCCACCCTCAGGCTAATATAATACTTGGCCTCGTCTCCCGCGCCCGATATGTAGACGATCCAACCAAACATATCATCGCAGGGGACGAGGCTGCGCTCGTCAATATAGGCGAGCATCGGCTCGAGATCGGCGCGGCGTATGGCTCGAGGGTCGTCGACGAGGATAGTACCCGATACGCTGGTGTTCGGAGCCGAGTACTGCATCGGCTCTCGGAACGTATCGCCGATGTCGTTGAAGTACCGTTCGAGCAGTCCGATCCCGACTTGGGCCGAATAGGGGCCGTCGACGCGCTCACGTAGCTCGTTTAGAGGTATGCGTAGCGTCGCATGCGCGTACGGCATTCTCGATAGCCAGTTCCTGACGATTCCGGCGGTCTCGGGATGGTTCGCCACCGCGGGATCGGAGATGAACAGCCTGTAGATGCCTCGGATATTACCCTTCTGTATGCCCGACACGTCCGGATAGGCTTGGCCGAAGTAGGTTTCGTGCAACTTGATCCTGGCCAGGCGATCGTATAGCGCGTCGATCTCCGACTCCAGGGCCGCTCGCCTCCGGGACAGTATCGCGCGCATATCCTCGATGGGCACGGTCGTATCTACCCGAGGGAGCTCGCCAAGCTGGATATCGAAGCCGCTCAGTTGCCGGACCTGCACCAGCTGCAGGAAGTTTCGTTCATCGTAATACCTATAGTCGTTACCGACATCGCGGTACGGGCTGATCAAGCCAAGATCCTCGTAGTACCGCAGCGCCCCCTCGCCCAATCCGGTCCATCGCCTGAACGAACCTATCTTGTACTTCATCGCGTTGCTCCATGTTTCAATGTAGTCGCCCATAACCCCGTAGCCGCTTTAAGGTTCGCCGTAAAGCCAGACCGCGCGATCCGAGCCGGACCATGCGGCGTGATCACGAACACCGAAGCCGGCAGTAGCATCTCGATACATTATAATGCTTTAGGCATCGACTGTCTGCTCTATGCCGACTCGCGATCAATAGTCGCGATCAAGTAGAAGCGACCTGTCGACCGTAGGATCCGATTATAAAAGATATTTATATATTTTTAGAGATTGACCCTACAGTCGCCTACGGGTGTACCGTTTCGGATGGGGTATTCCCCTATGGAGGTATGCACGATGAGCAAGAGAAGGGTAGCGCCGTTAGCGCTTCTGGCCGTGGCCATGTTGGCGGTCATAGGCGGATGCGCCACCGGTACGGCTAGGAACGGCGAAGCGCCGGTATCTGGAACCTATGAAGGTACTGGCTATGGAATGCAGGGTCCCATCAAGGTACAGGTCACGGTGGATGGCGGGAAGATAGCCGCCGTCAAGATACTGAGCAGCAAGGAAACGCCGAACGTCGTCAAGGTAGCGTTCGAGCGCCTCCCCGCCCAGATCGTGGAGCACCAGGCGCTCGGCCTGGACGCGGTCTGCGGAGCGACGCTGGCCAGCAACGGCATCAAGAACGCCGTCGCCGACGCTGTCAAGAAAGCCGGCATGGACGCGACGAAGCTCCGGGAGAAAACCTATAAGCCCCAGCCCAAGGCTCCCCAGACCTGGTCGGCCGACGTACTGGTCATGGGAGCCGGAGGAGCCGGGCTCACCGCGGCCATCAGCGCCGCCCAGACCGGCGCCTCGGTCATACTGATTGAGAAGGGCTCCGTCCTGGGCGGGAACACCATGATGGCCGGCGCCGCGTATAACGCCGTCGACCCGGCCGCGCAGGCCATGATGACGCTGAGCAAGGCGCAGAAGCAGACGATGGACGGCTACCTGGCCCTCGCCCCCTCCGACCCTAGCCTGAAGCTCGACGCGTTCCCCGAATGGGAAAGCGTGCTACGCGAGCTCCAGGCTGATATCAACGCCTTCTACGCCAAGAACAAGGGCAAGTCGGCCGGCAAGGACATGCCTGGCTTCGACTCAGTCGCCCTGCACATGTGGCATATCTATACGGGTGGTCTCAGGCAGATGAGCGACGGCTCGTGGATAGCGCCCAAGCTCGACCTAGCGAGGAAACTGGCCTCCAGCTCACTCGACACATTCGTCTGGATGGACAGCGTCGGGCTGAACGCCTCATACGGTGGTAAAGCCAACTACGGCGGCTACCCCGGCCTCGGAACGGTTCTCGGCGCCATGTGGCCGCGCACGCACAGCTTCATGTCCGGTGCCGACCGCATACCCCAGCTCGAAAAGAAGGCGCTCGAATTCGGCGTGAAGATCTATACCGAGACCCGCGGCACCGAGCTCGTAGCCGACGCTTCCGGCAGGATCGTCGGCGCCAAGGCCGTGCAGGCGGACGGCACGTCCGTGTCGATTAAAACGGCCAAGGGCGTGGTGCTGGCGACCGGCGGCTACTGCGCCAACCCGGTCATGGTCAAGAAGTACGACAAGTACTGGGGAGACGACCTGTCTGAGCGCACTCTGTCGACGAACATGGGCACCAACACCGGCGACGGCATCGTGATGGCTATGAGCGTAGGCGCGGCCACGACCGGCCTCGAGGTGGCCCAGATGATGCCCTCGTCCTCCCCGACCAAGGGCACGATGACCGACGGTATCTGGGCCGACGCGGCCGAGCAGATCTGGATAGACGGGGCGGGCAATCGCTTCGTCAACGAATACGCGGAGCGTGACGTCCTCGCCAAGGCGTCACTCGCCCTGGACCGCGGCGTCTTCTATATCATCTACGCCGGACGTGGCGATCCGGGCAATCCAGGCATGATGATCAAGGGCACGACGAAAGACGCTCGTATCAGAGATATGGTCGAAGGAAACCATATCTGGTACGGCTCCACCCTCGCCGAGCTGGCCGAGGCCAGCAACAAGCCCGCGGCGGGCTGTACACCGCGCTTCACGGAACGTCAGCTACGGGAGACCATCGAGCGGTACAACGCGGCCGTCGCCGCCCAGAAGGATCCTGATTTCGGCAAGGAAGTGCTGGCCGGCGCCATCGACCTGGCGTATATCGAGTCTCACGACGATGTGGGCATCTGCATCAGCCCCCGCAAGGCTTCGCTGCACCACACCATGGGCGGCGTGAGCATCGACACCGAGACGCGCGTCCTGGGCGCCGACGGTAAGCCCATCATGGGTCTCTGGGCCGCGGGAGAGGTCACGGGAGGCATCCATGCCGGCAACCGACTCGGCGGCAACGCCATCGCCGACATCTTCACCTTCGGGCGTATCGCCGGCGTCAACGCGGCCAAGTAGACCAAGCAGGCAGATCGTACAGTAAACAGCTACCGAGATTATACGAAGGGGCTGCCCGGAAAATCGGGCAGCCCCTTCTTTCTCTCCGAGCGTTACCAGGATCCGTCTGGCGCTTCTCTGCCGCTCGCCGGCTCGCGGCGAATGGTTCGAGCCCTACCCATGCTTTATATAAAAACAAAAGGCCACGCTGTCGCGTAACCATTGTTTTTAGCAGGGGTAGGACTCTCTCTCCGGCCTTCGCCATCCTGGCTCAGGCCTGCGAGCGCCTCCGTTCGCTTCCGCGCGCGTCCATGCGCGCTCTTCCTCGCTACCGCTCGGCGCTCACTATGGTTCGAGCCCTACCCCTGCTTTATATAAAACAAAAGGCCACGCTGTCGCGTGACCTTTGTTTTTAGCAGGGGTAGGACTCTCTCTCCGGCCTTCGCCATCCTGGCTCAGGCCTGCGAGCGCCTCCGTTCGCTTCCGCGCGCGTCCATGCGCGCTCTTCCTCGCTACCGCTCGGCGCTCACTATGGTTCGAGCCCTACCCCTGCTTTATATAAAAACAAAAGGCCACGCTGTCGCGTGACCTTTGTTTTTAGCAGGGGTAGGACTCGAACCTACGACCTCCGGGTTATGAGCCCGACGAGCTGCCAACTGCTCTACCCTGCGTCGATCTGTGATTAAGATACAGAAAACGATAAAGAATGTCAATAGACTACAAGCTTTGAACTCTTGATTGCAGCTTGGATGCCTATACAATAACCGCCGACAGCTCCTCGAGGGTATACGGTTTCTCGACGACGGCGTCGAACATGCGCTTGACCCGTTCGTCGCAGCGCGCGCCCGTGACGGCGATCAGCCGTACAGGCGTAGCCCGCGACGCATAGGCCTCACGGATCGCCGTAGCGGTATCGGAGCCGTCAAGGTCCGGCAGAATGAGATCGACGAGAGCTACGTCGTAGTTGGCGCTACGACAGGCGTCCAAGCCCTCGAGCCCGCTGGCCGCCTCATCGCAGACATACCCTAGCTTGGCTAGATACCTGCGTAGTATATGCCGGTTCAAGGCATCATCGTCGATGATCAGCGCCCTCATTCACGGCCGCCTGGCAGGTTAGCGATCGAATCGATGCCCGCCCCTAGGATACGCCCTATCCTATCGAGTAAGCAGCGTAAGGCGTCCCGGTCGTCGTCAGCATAATGCTCTATGAACAGCCTTACCTTGGCCTGGCCCGACTTGCACGAGAAGCGATTAAAGACCGACGATAGGGAGGCCGCCTCGGCCCGTATGTCTATCCGTGCGTCGCTGGTACCCGACAAAGCCAGGATTAGGGCGGTCATGGCCGATTCCACCTCGAGGCGCATCCTCGCCACGGCGGCCGTGCGGCCGAAACCCGTCGCGCAGAACGCCATAGGGAAGGCCGAGCTGGCTACCCTATCCTGTTCGGCCATCGTAGCGATGACGGTGTCCGAAAGCTTGGCGATGTCGGTCGGCTTCGGGAAGACGGCGGCGAACAGCCCCTCGTCGCCGCCGAGGGCGGCCGTATCGTGGGCGGTCATGGCGAACAGGGGCAGATCGGAGGAGTACCGTGGACCGGCGTAAGCGCGGATGCCCTTGGCCAGCTCGATGCCGGAATAGCCGGGCATCTGGATATCGAGGATGCAGGCGTCGACGTAATGGGCTTCCAACACACGGAAGGCCTCCGCCGCGCTCTCGGCGCAAAGCACGCGGAAGCCGCGGTTCTCCACCAGGGTCCTCATGTACTCGAGGTTCACCTCGTTATCATCGACGAGGAGTAGCGTATAGCCGGCCGCCTCCGCCGCTTCCGTCCTGACCGGCGAAGCGGTCGGCAGGATCAGCGAGAAATCGCTGCCTATGCCAAAACCGGTATCGAGCCGTACCTCACCACCGAGGATCTGCATGATGTTCCTGGCGAGCGCGAGACCGACGCCAGAACCTCCGGGGCCGCCTCGGGCCGCGTGCTCCGCCCTGGAGAAGGGTTTGAATATGCGCTCCCTATCCTGAGCCGCTATGCCCGGTCCCGTATCGGCCACGTGGACGATCAGGTGCGGCACGTTACCTTCGAGTCGCTCGATTCTGGCCGTTACCCGTATCGAGCCCGAGTCGGTGTAGCGCACCGCGTTATCGAGCAGTATCTCGATGACGCGGCCGAGTCTGTCCGGGTCGCTCTCGACGCTCTCGTCCGAGTCCGCCTCGAGCGAGAAAGATAGCCCTTTCCCCACGGCCGTCGCGCGATGTGGGCCGCAGGCCCGCTCCATGAACGAGCCGAGCCGGAAGGAGACACGTCGTACGGCCCCGTCGTCGCTCTCCGAACGGACGTAATCGAGTATGCCGTTCAGTATATCGAGGAGACGTAGGGCATTGTCGAGGATGAGCGCTACGGGACCGCCCTCGCCGCCCTGGAGCGAACGAGCGGCGGCGATGATGCTCGCGATCGGCGTCTTAAGCTCGTGGGTCATGCTCGAGATGAAGCGCGACTTCGATCGGCTCGCCTCCTCCGCTTCGAGACGCGCGCCCCTCAGTAGCTCCTCCATGGACCGCCTAGCGCTGATGTCGTCCATGACGGCGATGGCGTGGGTGATCGCCCCGGACGGCGTCCTGACCGGCGCAATCGACAGGGACGCCCAGAACTGTCCGCCGCCCATACGCGGGACGAGAGCCTCTTCCCGCGCCTCGAAGCCGTCCTGGACCCGCTTGCGGACGGCGTCGACCGTATCCGGCAGGAAGGCCAGGAACCTGAAGACGTTGCCGCCTATCACGTCCGGCGGCGCGAAGCCCGTCAGCATGAAGAAGGCAGGGTTGACGTACTCGACCTCGAACGCATGGTTGAGCACGAAGACGCACGAGCCGAGCTGGTCGATCGCCTGGTACAGCTTGCGGAGCGTCTCCTCCGACTTGCGCCGTAGCGTGACGTCGCGGATTATGCCGACCGAGCCCTTGAATTCCCTGGCTCCGTCGCGACCGTATTCGCCGGCCGACGAGATCTCGCCGTACGAGATGACGCTGCCTATCAGCTCGGGGAGCCCGTTCTTGGAGCCGCGTTTGCGCTTCAGCCTGACCTCGAGATCGGTCGTACGCCGCTCGATGCTACGGCGCTCGTTGAACAGCTTCGGGCTGAGGGCGACGCCGGTCCGGTAACCGACGTAGTCGACCAGGACCCTATCCCGGTCCACGGCCGCTGCGTCCTCGTCATGGAGCAGGACCGAGTAGTGCTTGCCTATGAGATCGCCCGGGGCGTAGCCGAGCATGGAGACCGAGTCGTTAATGAAGGTGATGACGCCATCGACGTCGAGCTCGTAGACGATGTCGGGCAAGGCCTGGACCAGGTCCTCGTATCGTTGCCCGTAGTCGACCGAATCGTGGGCGCGCCCCCCGGCCCTGGCTATCGACGCGACGGCGCCGTTCACCCAGGCCGCGACCTCGGCGTAGGGCCTCGGCTCGGCGCATAGCCGTAGCATGGGGAAACCGGCGTCCGCGATAGCCCGAGGCAGGCCGGCACCGCTCGAAGCGGGCGCGATGACTCCGACCAGCGGCAGGTCCTCGGGCTTCGATAGCGCCGCTATCAGCTCGGCGCACTCCGCGTCCGCCACGAGCGCGTCTATGGACGCGGCGGCGCCGCGCGCTATCGTCTCGCGGAAAGCCCTGTCGCCGACTATCGTCGTTATCTCGGCTCCCGTCACCCTTGAGCGGAGCTCGCGCGAGACGTGCTCGAGGACTCCCGGATTTCTGACCGCTATGGCGACGATCGGACGCATCGCATCTTTTGTACTCTGAGCCATACTACCTTATCGGCCGCAGCCGGCCCGTACGAGAGCGGTCCACGCACGGTCGCGCTCGAGTTCCTCCGCGCCGGGCCCCATGCGCCAGGTCCAGTTGAACTCGTCCACGCTGCCCGGCACGTTGACCCTATCGTCGCTCGGATCGTCCGACCTATAGCGATCGGATAGGTCGAGCAGGTCCTGGAGCTGGACGACGAACAACTTGGACGGGGCCTTCGCCAGCGCCGCGAGCACGGCACCTTCACGCTCCGGGTCGAGTAGCGCCGAAGCGGGACTCAGCTCGGGACAGTAGGCCTCGACGAAGGCGTCCCTGCCGTCCTCCCGTTCCCACCAGCCGCGAAGCGTCGAGGTATCGTGGACGCTCGGCGTGCAGGCGGATAGCTCCCCGTATTCGGACAGCGGCATGAACGGCTGGCCCGGCTCGTCCCATCGCCTCATCCAGCGCGGTACCCGTAGCCCGGGTATGCCGAGTTCGGAGAGCACCCTCGGCACGCAGTCGGGAACGGCGCCGAGATCCTCTGCGCAGGGCAACATGTCGGAGGCCGAGCCGAGCATGGACAGGAGCCGGCGGCCGCGATCCTCCCAGTCGAGCTCGGCCGACGCCGAAGCGATGCCGAGCATGGCCTCGAGCACCGATCGCTCGCCGTCCGAGAGGCTCGCCCAGGCCCTGGTTCCGCGATATGACCAGGTTGGCGCGAAGCGTCCTCCGCCTATGGCCAGCAGAGCCCTATCACGCCATCTGTCCTTGAGATAATCCCTGGTGGCTCCGCCCAGAGGCAGGGCGCCTATATCTGCCTCGCCCCGTATCGATCGCTTGAACTTGAATAGGTCTTCGTCGCCGATGCGCTCGAGCGCCGCATCGACGACGCTCGCGGCCTCCGTCGCTGGTACGGCAACTCGGAGCTCGGCGCCGGGTATATGCGGCTCGGACAGCCAGCGTAGCCTTGCTTCCGAGAAGCCAGACCGCGTCAGCTCGTCCGCCCCGAGCTCGGGTCCGGGGACGAAGCGGCCGAGGCAGCCAGTCTCGTCCCGGTCGCCGAGCGCCCATATCCTGAAGAACCCGAGAACGTGGTCGATGCGGTAGGCCGAGTAGTACCTGGCGGCCTCCGCGACGCGCGCTCTCCAGAAGGAATAGCCGTCCTCCGCCATGGCGGCCCAGTCATAGATCGGGAAGCCCCAATTCTGGCCGACCGCCGAATACATGTCCGGAGGCGCGCCGGCCCGGAGCGAATCGTCGAAGAAACCGCGATCCGCCCAGACGTCGGCCGAGTCGTCGTTCATCAGGATGGGTATGTCCCCTAGGAGGACGAGGCCCATTCCGGCCACTGCCTCGGCTGCCGCGCCGAACTGTTCGGCGGCCCGATACTGCATCCAGGCGTGGAAGAGTTGCTCACGCCTAGCGGAGGGGTCGTCCCACAACGTGTCGATCTCGCCTCGGGTCGGCCGCCCGTGGTCGGGCCACGAGCGCCAGGCTTGCTCGCCATAGGACGACTTAAGCCGCCGGTAGACGGCGTAGGTACGCAGCCACGGGCGATCGCTCTCGAAGGAGGCCAAGCCGGCGTCAGCGGCTATGCTATCGGCCGACGCCTTGTAGACGGCCCTGAGCGCTGCCAGCTTGGCGTCGAGGCACGCGCCGTATGGGAAACGCTCGCCCGAGGTCGCCTTGGCGGCGAACGACTCCAGCTCCTCGACTGCCCCAGGCGCCGCGGCCGCCTCCGGCAGGTCCCGAACCCTGATGTAGAGCGGGTGTAGCGCGAAGGCCGACAGCGCGGAGTAGGGCGAGCTCTGGCCGCCGGTGTCGTTGAGCGGAAGCAGCTGGAGCAGCCTCGCGCCGAGCTCCTTGCATAGCCCGGCGAACGGCACGAGGTCCGGGTACTCGCCGACCCTCCAGCCGCCGTGCACCTTGATCGACCCGAGCGGAACCGAGATCCCGAACAATCGCTCGTCGCCGGCGGGGTAACGCATCATCGTCCTCCGTTCTTGGCGCCCGAGCCGAAGAGGGCCCGTATCGTCGCGCCTATCGTCGAGACCCGTTCCCAAGAGTCCGGGTCGTCAGCCTCGCCCCGTACCGTGGCCTCGCCCCGAATGGAGGCGGCGCCGACCACCCGCTCGAACCCCATCGCCCTGGCCGCCCGAACGCGGCCGGACATGCGCCGCACCGGCCGGACCTCGCCCGCGAGCGACAGCTCCCCGGCGAGCGCAGCGGACGGCGGCAACGCCAGCCCCGTACGCGCCGAGTAGATCGCGGCCGCGAGCGCCAGGTCTATGCCCGGTTCCGATAGGCGCATGCCGCCCGAGACGTTGACGTACAGGTCCTGGTCTGAAAGGCCGAGGCCCGCGTGCTTCTCCAGCACGGCGGCCACGCGCGCCACCCGCGCCGGCTCGACGCGCTCGGAGTAGACGCGTGACAAAGACGCCTTGCCCGGCACGGTCAACGCCTGGATCTCCACCAGCAGGGCGCGCGTCCCCTCCCAGGTAGCCGCCACGGCCGCTCCCGCCGGCGCCTCGCCAGCTCGGCGCACGAGGAACAGCTCGGACGGGTCGGTCTGTTCTTCGAGCCCACGCTCGGTCATCGTGAACAGCCCTACCTCGTCGGTCGAGCCGAATCGGTTTTTGGCCGAGCGTAGGAAACGCGCGTCGGTCTCGCTCTGCTCGAACATCAGCACCACGTCGACGGTATGCTCCGCGGCCTTGGGCCCCGCTATCATTCCGTCCTTCGTCACGTGGGCGACGAGGAAACAGGCGCTGCCGTGCTCCCTGGCCCAGTCGGCCAGCTCGAGGGCGCAGTACTTGACCTGGTTGGCGGTGCCCGGCACGTTGCCGGCGTCCGCCGAGGCTATCGTCTGGAGCGAGTCGACGACGAACAGCGCCGGCTTGACCCGGTCGAGCGCCCGAACGGCCTCGGACAGGTCGCCTGTGCAGAGGAGCTCGAGCCCCGGGCGCTTGAGGCCGAGCCTGTCGGCGCGTAGCCGTATCTGGGCGGCGCTCTCCTCGGCCGACACGTACAGGACGCGGCCCTGCACGCTCGCCCTGGCGGCCAACTGCAAGAGCAACGTGCTCTTGCCTATGCCCGGCTCGCCGCCTATGAGCACGCTCGAACCCCGCATGATACCGCCCCCGAGCACGCGATCCACCTCTGCCGAGCCTGAAGGCGAGCGGGCGCCCTCGGCCGGGTCGACCGACTCGAGCGGCACGGAGAAGCGCGCCTCCCGCTTGGGGCCGCCGTCGCCAGCTGGCGCGCTCGTCTCGCGCATCGCGTTCCACTCGCCGCAGGCCGGGCAACGCCCGAGCCACTTGGCTTCGCGATGTCCGCAGGAGGAACACTCGTAGCTCGTCCTGGGGGCCTTGGCTACCACGGATTGCACCCGCTCGCCTCGTCTGCCGACGGAGTCATAGGCCCAGGTCCTTTTCGATTTTAGCCCGGGCGACGGACAACACCTCGGCAGTCGAAACCCGCACGAGGCGCATGAACAGCTCGTAGCGGCCGTCGCGCAGGTATAGCGACGACGCCACGGCCAGGTCGGCGCCGAGCAGCTCGCCGGCGCGGGCCGCCGTAGCCGGATCGGCTACACCGGACAGCTGTAGCTCGAGCTCCGCGAGCACGCGCTGCAGCTCCTTACGCTCGACCGGCTTCCAGCGGCCGGCCTCGGACGCCGCCATCGCGAGCCGCTCGCCGAAGTACTCGGCGCTCGGCCCGAGGCCATCTCCGCTCGCCGACACGGGTAGTATGACGCAGGGCGCCTCTGGCCCGAAACGGAAGGTAGAGTAATCGGCCAGGTTGCCGACAGACTCGACGAACAGCTTGCCGAGTGTCTGGTCTCGGCTCTCCTCGTCGACCGGCCTCGCGCTGAAGTAGCCCTCGTCGACCGAAACGGGCGTGTCCGACAGCCAGGCAACCTCCTCCTTGACGAAGCGGATGACGATGGCCTCGAGCTTGTCGGTCTGATAATTCGAGCCGGTATGGTGGCTTACGGAGCCCTCGGCGCCGCCATCCGACTCTCCCGCCTCGCCGTAGGTGAGGAAGATGTACCTGGCGTCGGTCAGCTGCGATACCTGCCTGAGCAGATACTCCCCCTCGAGCGGCAGGCCGCCGGTGCCAATCGTGTAGAGCTTGATGGCCCTGGCCCGCGCGTCGTTGGCCGCGTCGACGTAGGTATAGTCGCGGCCGTAGTCCAGATGCGCTTCCGCGTCGGTGACGACGAAGGCCAGCCTGAGGCCTCCCTCGTTCCAGTCCATGCGGTTTACCGCGTCGTCCAGGGCGGACTCCAGATCCTCGGGGCCGTCCCCGCCCCCGGAAGCGACGACCGGCTGGAGGGCGGCGCGGAACGTTTCGAGATCGGCGGTGAACGGCGAGAGCCTCGTCACGTACTCATCCCCTAGGTCCTTGTATAGCACGAGGCCGAGACGCACGAGCGGTCGCGGGCGTAGCGCCGCCAGGTTGTCGTGGATAATCTCGATGGTCGCCTTGAGCCGCTCTATCTCCTCGCCCATCGACCCGGTCGTATCCATCACGAACAGTAGGTCGAGGGGGAGTGGGTCGGGCAACGAACGCGGTCCCTGGAGCCGGAGCTCGACGGTGCGCGGGCCGTCCCGCCTCGTCGTCGCGCCGGCGCTCAGCCCTCCCGCGGAGGCCCTCAGCTCGAAGGTCGCATCCTTCGAGCCGATCGCCGCGGGGTAGAAGCGGAAAGATCCGTCGCCGTAGCTCAAACCGGCCGCCAGTTCCTTGCCGCCCGAGCGTATCGATACGGCGGCGTTCGCCACCGGCTTGCCGGCCGAGTCGAGCACCCGCACGGTTATGCGCTCCGAGATGTCGTAGCCGTAGTGCGGCACGTCGGCATACTTCTCGAGGAAGCCGACGAAGTAGTTGAACTGCTCGTTATCGTCGGAATAGCCTGCCTTGAGGCCGGACGAAGAAGGAGTGACGCCGCGCGATCCCGCGGCTCCCGACGACGGCTTGGCTGCGCCGTAGTCGTACATGACGGCGGGCGGCGGGGCGGCCTCTCCCCTCGCCTCCTTCGTGACGCCGAGCTCGGCTGAGGGCGTATCGCGGGCAGAGGCGGCGGGTTTTGGAGCCGGGGCGCTTCCTTCGGTCTTCGGGGCGCCGGCACATCCGGCTAGAGTGGCCATGACGGCCGCGAGCGCGAGCGCGCCGCTCAGTCTGATACGAGCCATAGGGAGCCTCCTAAACTAATAGCTTCAGTATACTACGAAGGAGGCCGCCTCGCCGCTGGACCTAGCGCTCTCCCGCTAGAGAACCAAGACCTTCCTTACGGCTTCACGCTTGACGCCGAACAGGCGCTGGAATTCCTCCGCGGTAGAGTACGAGGTACCGGAGGCCGCGTTGTAGAGCTCGGCGAAGGCAGTGAGCTCTTCTTTGGAGCCGGAATACAGGGCCGACGCGAAGGAGGATCTGAACAGTCCCCGGCGAGCCAGCGATAGGGTATCAAGCTTACCATACTGGGCCTTGGCCTTGCCGTCGACGATGGCCGTATCGCCGTCGTAGCCGATCGTGAACATGAAGTCTTCCCTGGATATCATCACGCCTCCGAAAAAAAGAGCCGGAACCAACCCTCGGGCTGGCTTCCGGCTTCGATGATAACGCGCCGCGAGCCGGCGGCGCAACGGGTTAGGCCAGGCTGAAGTTATCCTTGCCGGCTCCGCACATCGGGCAGACCCAGTCATCCGGCAGCTTGGCGAACGAGGTGCCGGCGGCCACGCCAGCGTCAGGGTCGCCGACCGCCGGGTCGTAGATGTAGCCGCATACGTCGCAGATGTACTTCTCCATCGTTTTCTCCTCTTCCTATGCCTCGGCCTTCCAGAGGCCGTGCAGGTTGCAATACTCGCGGGCGACTACGTGGGTCGCCGAGACGCCAAAGACAGCTTCGGGCTTGTCTCCGGGCTTCAGGTAGGCCTTGTACGACACCCCGTCGGCTATCAGCTCGATCCACTGGATGTAGTGC
>ERZ795059.3111-NODE-3111-length-16375-cov-6.865809_pt1 | contig 16375 bp, 15 predicted proteins | sample MGYA00375143_ERZ795059 | MGnify/ENA primary metagenome ERZ795059 (study PRJEB30188, sample SAMN05720168) | activated sludge metagenome | isolation source: Anaerobic digester | place: USA | collected 2015-01-07 ... | reverse complement strand
GGGTAGCCCGGGGCGTGAGCCCCGGGAGATGAATTATCATTTCCATCGAGCCCCGTAGGGGCGGCAGAGGGTAGCCCGGGGCGTGAGCCCCGGGAGATGAATTATCATTTCCATCGAGCCCCGCAGGGGCGGCAGAGGGTAGCCCGGGGCGTGAGCCCCGGGACCCCCCGCCTCTTGCCAACGACGGGATGAATCCGCTACAACCACCGCACATTGCACGGGAGGCGGGCGATGGAAATTTTCAACTACATCGAACGATTGCTGGTTGACGATTCGCCGCTGTTGGACGCGGTCCAAAGCGCAGGCGACCGGCGCGACGCGCCGCCGACCATCGGGCGGCAGGCCGGCAAGCTGCTGGGGTTGCTGGTGCGCCTGAGCGGCGCGCGGCGCGTGCTGGAGTTGGGCACGAGCGGCGGGTACGGCACGATCTGGCTGGGCGAAGCGTTGCGCACCGTCGGCGGCCGGCTGTGGTCGGTCGAGTTGGACGAGCAAGCGCTGGCCGAGGCGCGCCGGCACATTGCGCAGGCGAAGTTGGGGTCCATCGTCGAATTGCTGCACGGCGATGCGGCGCAGGTCGTCGAGACGCTGGCGGGCCCCTTCGACATGATCGTGCAGGATTCAAAGAAGGCGCTGTATCCGCAACTGCTGAGCCGCTGCATCGAACTGACGCGCGTGGGCGGGTTGATCGTCGCCGACGACGCGCTGTTCGTGCCGATGGGCGTCAGCGAAAAATTCGCCGCGCCGATTCATCAATACAACGAGATGATTTTCGCCGACGCGCGGCTGTACAGCACGATCCTGCCGATCGGCGACGGGGTGGCGCTGAGCCTGAAACTGCGCGACTGACGCGAACGACGCTGGATTTCGTCGGCGCTTTTGCGCAAGATGAAACGACGAACGCGGGAGGACGAATGATCGATCTGGACACCCTGTTGCGCCTGCTGGGCATGCGTTTGGGCGACCGAGCGCTGATCGGCCCGCAGGTCGTCCAGATCGACCTCACCGACGCGTGCACCAACAACTGCCTGGGTTGCTGGGCGCGCAGTCCGTTTCTGCGCGACGACGATTTTTACGACACGCTGAAAAAGGGCGCGCTGGACCTGCCCTTCGTCAAGCAACTGCTGCCGGTGCTGCGGGAGCAGCGCGTGCGCGAGATTTTCCTGGGCGGCGGCGGCGACCCGTTGTGCCATCCGCAGGTGTTCGAGGTGATCCGGCTGGCCAAAGAGCACGGCCTGCAGGTGACGCTCAACACGAACTTCACGCAGGCCGACACCGACGTGGTCGACGGGCTGATCGCCGCGGGGCTCGACCTGCTGGTCGTTTCGCTGTGGGCGGGCACGTCCCGGACCTACGCCAAGCTGCACCCGAACAAGACCGAGGGCACGTTCCGCCATCTGACCGAGATGCTGCGCTACGTGGCGGACCGCAAAAAGCGCGCCGGCGGCGCGCCGCGCGTCAAGCTGTACGACGTGATCTGCAAGCTCAACCTCGACGAGATTCCGCAGATGATCGAGCACGGGCGCGCGGTCGAGGCCGAGGAGGTCGAGCTGGCGGCGTTCGATCCGATCCCGCGCCGCACGCACATTTTCACGCTCAACGAGCGCGAGATCGAAAAGGCGCTGGCCTACGTCGCGGCGATCGACCGCGAACGACCGCCGTTCGTGCACACCGAGTTGTTCACCCGGCGGCTGCAAAACATCGACGCGACCAAGGGCGTGTTCGACAACGGCATCGTCGCGTCGATCCCTTGCGCGGCGGGGTGGTTTTACAGCCGCGTGACGACGGTCGGCGAGGTGCACGCCTGCCTCAAGGCGCACCGCATTCCGGTCGGCGAAATACCCACGTACGACTTCCGTGCGATCTGGTACGGCCACGGCCTGCAGCAGTTCCGCGCGCACACGGTGAAGCTGCATTACGACGATCCGTATTTGCGGATGATCGGGCACGACATCGATTTCGCGCTGCCCGGCTGCTTTCGCATCTGCGACAACATCGGCCACAACCAACACGTGATGCGCCTGGCCGGCGGCCTGACCGACGAGGAGCAAGCGACGCTCGCGGCGATGGAGCAGGTCGCGCGCGCCGGGGGCGACCTCCAGGCGATCGAGGATGCGTACCGCCAACGACTGAGCGGAGCGGCCGCGGCCGTGCCCGCGTTTTCGCCGCCGGCGGCGACGGCGACGAGTTCCGCCCTCGTGCTGCATGGCGACAACGAGTACGTTCACGAGCTGGTCGACGAAACGCCGTGGGCGCAGGTCGAAGCGCAGTTGGCGCAGGCGGGGCTTGAGCGACAAATCGTCGTGCCGGTCGGGCTGCACAACGTCGCGCGGCTCGATCTGGTGTTCGCGCTGATCAAAAAGCACACCGGGCGCGCGCTGGATCCGCACGACGCCGCGCTCGCGCCGCGTCCGCTGGCCGACATCCACCGGCGCTGGCCCGCGCAACTGGAGCGCCTGCGCGCGCTGGCCGGACAGCACCGCGTGATTCTCGATCTGTCCGACCGCGACTGGCAGGACGCGCTGTGGAAAATCGCCGGCGCGTACCGGCCGGAACGCGAGGCCGAACTGCTGCGCGCGCTGGGGGCGCTGACCGGCCGGGCGTTCATCGGCCCGCGCACGTTTCACCTGGACGTGACCAACGCCTGCGAGGCCGACTGCGTTTATTGCTGGTTCCACAGCCCGCTGGCCCAGGCGCGCACCGACGCGCACCGGCTGACCGACGCCGACCGCGACGCGACAATGCCGTGGGAAATGTTCCGGCAACTGGCCGACGACCTGGCCGCGCTGGAAGCGAAAGAGGACGTCGTGCTCTCGGGCAAGGGCGATCCGCTGGCACATCCGCGCATCGCGGAGATGATCCGCGAGCTCAAGCGGCGCGATCTGGGCGTTACGTTGTTCACCGGCGGGCGGCGGCTGGACGAGACGATCGCGCGGGCCTGCGTCGAGGCGCGGCTGGACCTGCTGTACGTCAGTTTGTCGGCGGCGAGCGCAGCGACTTTCGCGCGGCTGCGCACGGCGCCGGACGCGGCGGCGTTCGAGGAAATCGTCGCCAACGTGAAGCGGCTGCTGGCCTTGCGCAACGCGGCCGGGGCCGACCAACCGCGCGTGGTGCTGGTCGACGTGCTGACCAACCGCAACGACGCGGAGGTCGTCGCCTTCGCGGAACTGGCGGCGGAGTTGGGCGTGGATCATCTGCGCTACCAACTGGCGGCGATCGAGCCGTACAACCGTGAACTGGCGCTCGGCGCCGAGCGGCTCGCCGCGCTGCAACCGGCGTTGGCCGAGGCGAAGACGGTCGCCGAACGCGCCGGCGTCGCGGTGGTGACCAACATCGATTTTCAGGTCGGCGGGCACGGCGAAGGCGGCGATTGGACCGGCGAACGCTACCGCGAACTGGGCTGCCTGGCCGGGTTCGTCTTCGGGCGCGCCTGGGCCGACGGCACGTTAAGCTTTTGTTGCGCGCCGCGGCCGATCGGCAACCTGAACGAACAATCCTTCGCCGCCTGGTGGCGCGACGAGCGTTACGACCGCGCCCGGCTTGCCGCGCGTCGGTTGGGCGCACATGCGGATTACTCCTTCGCCGACGGCACGCCGCTGTGGACCGACGTGTGCCGCCGCTGCCCCAATTACGAGGGCATCGAGCGCCTGCGCACGGTGATAGAGGAAGCGGAGTTGCTGACTTTACTGCCTCCCAGTCGGCAGGAATAATTCCTGCACCTATGATTTGCCATCGTTGTGTGTTCCCTCGGCCGGGCTGCGTGGGGGAGGATAAATCCAAGGACATGTACTCGTTACGTGTCCCGGTTTATCCGAGTGGGACAAATGGGACACCAGGAATAATTCCTGGACCTATGATTTGCCGTCGTTGTGAGTTCCCTCGGCCGGCGGCTATGCCGCGCGAAAGTCGGTGCCGGTCGTCACCAGATCCTCGGGTCAAGCCCGAGGATGACAAGAACCTTTTGCCCTCCCAAAAATGCGGGGACACGATGAAATCACGTCCCCGATTTTTAGACTCTTCCTGACCTTTTCAATAAGGAAAGCCGCACTACGCACGGCGTCAAAGGAATCCTGGATCCTCGGGTCAAGCCCGAGGATGACGGAAATGAATTGTCATCCCCGCGCCGGCGGGCATCCAAGACCAGCCGACACCCTTTCCGACCTTTTTCCAACCCGTTCATTGCTTCCCGCCCAATTGTTCGTTAGATTTTAAGTAAGGATTCCAACCAAGGGGGCTGCCATGAAAACGACCAAAAGCAAAGCTTTGTTAATCGAGCATCGCAACGAGGTCGGCGTGGGGGCGAAGATGTTTGCCGTGCTGGGCGACGAGGGGATCAACCTGATCGCGTTCTCGGCCTGCGGACGCGGCCAGCAGGTGGAATTTTCCATGTTGGTCGGCGAGCGGCACGACGAGGCGCGGCGGCGGTTGTCCGCCGCGGGATACAAGGTCGCCGCCGAGGAGGTCCTGGTGTTGGAAGTGCCCGACGTGCCCGGCGCGATGGCCGCCGCGCTGCAGCAACTGGCGATGGCGGACATCGACGTCGATTACGCCTACGGTTCCAGCGCGCGGGACTCGTTCACCCTGGTGGTGCTCAAAACGGCGGATATCGACGCGGCGGCGACGGAGCTGGCCGAATTGGAAATTGCGGGCGGGGCTTGAGTTTGCCGGTGGATATCGCATAAATTCCAACTATTCATTTGACCAAAAAACAGGAACGTTTCATGTCGACCCTGACAATCGTGGCTTTGGGACTGGTCGCCATCGTTTTCATTTTCGTGCTGGCGCGGCTGTTCGGGCAACCGTCGATTCGGCCGTTGCTGCCCGGCGATTTGTCCCCCGACAAACGGAAGACGCCGGAGGGACGCATCAGTTCCACGGCCGATTCGGCCTACCAAGAGGTGCTCAACCTCGCCGATGTGGTGCTGGAACACAACGAAACCGTCTACGCGGCGACGGGCCTACGCGGCGATACCGAAACGGTGCTGCTGGTGACCAACCTGCGCGTGTTTTATTTTACGCGCCGCTTCGGCGCCAGCCGCTACAGCCACGACGTGTTCGCCTTCGATAAATTGCACCCGATTCCCGTCAGCCAGGCGGTGATCGGCGAGAACATCCGCCTGCTCGAAGGCGATCGCATGGCCGAAATGAAAAGTCCCGGCGCGGAGAGTTGGCTGGACACGGCCGAGGACACGATCAAGATCATCAACCAACAGATCAAACGCGCCCGCACCGCTCAGTAGGGGGAACGACATCATGATCACGCGGATGCTTGCACTCCTGGCGGCTTTGCTTGTCGTCGCGGGCATGTTCACGGCGGCGTGCGACGACGACGACGACGAGGACCAACCGGGGACTCTGCCCGGTCGCGACGAAGCGGTCGCCGCCTGCCAGGACGCTTGTCAGCAGGCGCGCAAAAACGGCGCGTATCTGGAAGACGGTCCGTGTCTATGGGAAGGCGAGGTCGACGACTGGGTGTGCGACGTGGCGCACGATCCGCGCACCGAGGTCGATAACGATCCGGCCAACCAATGCCCCAACTACAAGGATCCCTACGAGCACTTCGTGGAAGTGGATCCGAATACCTGCAACGCCTTCAACGTCAAATAAAAAAGCGGCCGATGCTCAGCCGCGCGGAATGGCCAGCATACGGTCGAGCGAGGTTTTGGCGCGCACGCGGATGTCTTCGGGCACGCGGATCGTGTAATCGTCCGGGAGCTCCAGGGCGTGCTTCACGTCGGCCAGCGTGGTCTTCTTCATGTTCTGACAATAGAGCGTCTGCTCGTCGATGACGATGTACTCGAGCAGCGGGTTGGCCTGGCGCAGCGGCCAGAGCATGCCCTGTTCGGTGCCGATCAGCGCGCGGCGGGCGTCGGTGGTTTTCACCCAGTCGAGCATGCCCGAGGTCGAAGCGACCACGTCGGCCAGGGCGGTAACTTCGGGCCGACACTCCGGATGCACGACGACCGGAGCGTCGGGATAACGCTCTTTCATCTCGCGCACGCGCTCGGCGGTCAGCAGGTGATGCGCGGGGCAGAAGCCGTCCCACCAGGCGACGCGTTTGTTCGTGTGCGCGGCGACCCACTGGGCGAGGTTTTGGTCGGGGACGAAGAAGATGTTGTCGGTGTCGACGAACTCGGCGACGCGCCCGGCGTTGGCGCTGGTGCAGCAGATGTCGGCTTCGGCTTTGACCGCGGCGGTCGAGTTGACGTAGGTGACCACGGTGTACGATGGCCCGAGTTCGGCCTTTTTGGCGACGAGCTGCGGCGCGTCGATCATGTCGGCCATCGGGCAGCCGGCGTCGAGGCGCGGCAGAATGACGCGCTTGCGCGGGGAAAGAATCGCGGCCGATTCGGCCATGAAATGCACGCCGCAAAAGAGGATCAAGTCGGCGTCGGTGCGCGCGGCGGCCAGCGACAGGCCGAGCGAATCGCCCGTCAGATCGGCATGGGCCTGGATTTCCTCGTTTTGGTAATTGTGGGCGAGCCAGATGCCGTTATGGCGCGCGAGCAGGTTCTTGATCTCGGCGACCAACTCAGGGTGCTGAACCATGCGTGGTTTCTCCTGCGGGCTCGGGGGCCGGTTCGGGCGCCGGTTCCGGCGGCGGCGCGGGCGCGTCCGGCACGGGCACCTTGACGTCCTCGGTCGGCGCGGGCAGTTCCAGATCGGGCAGTTGATCGCGGGTTTCGACCAGCCGCACGACCTTTTCGCCGAGCCAGCCGATGACCGTCGGGCGCAACTGCGGGAAGGACGTGTAGGCCAACGCCAGCAGCAAGGTGGTGATGACCAGCGCGATCGCCAGGCCGACCAGGCCGGGGCCGCGCTTGTTTTCCTTCATGCGCAGCACGCGGATGCAGATCGGATCGGTGATCATGCGCACGGCGATGTTGATGCCGGCGAACAACAGCACGACCAGAACGATCAGGAAAATCTGCAGCAGGTAAAACGGCAGATTCGGAAAAAAATCGTTCTTAAAAAAGGCCAACCCGCTGGCAATGGCTTCTTTCATTCCAACCCTCACCGCTTGTTCGATGTGTGCCGATCCTAACAGCCCGCCCGCACGGAGGCAAGCGAACTTCTTTGTCCCGGGCTTTCCCGGCGCTTACCAGACTGTCAATTTTCTTGTTTTGCGAGAGAGTGCGTCTGCCGCCCCTAACGGGGTTTGGGGGATTTTTTGCTTTTTTACCCGGGGCTCACGCCCCGGGCTACAAATCTATCGCCTCTAGCGAGGCTTTAGGACAAGCAATCCCAGTTCAAACAAATTTTGCAAAACGGGCTGAATATGTAGCCCCAACGGGGCGGCAGAGGGTAGCCCGGAGCAAAGGTGTGTCGGTTCGCACAATGCACAGCTTTCGCCAGGGGCGATAACTATGGCACACAGACAATCTCCTTCCCACGATCTCCAAGCGCAAACCTTCTCTTGACACGCGGTGTCCGTCAAGGTATTGCGCAAAGCATTCCGTGATGGAAAGGAGCTTGAACTTTATGGGCATCAAGCAAGCACAGCGGCTGACACACCTGCCGCCGTACCTGTTCGCCGAGCTGGACCGGCAGCGCAACGAAGTGGCCGCGCGCGGGGTGGACATCATCGACCTGGGCGTCGGCGATCCCGACCTGCCCACGCCCGCGACGGTGCTGGCGGCGGCGCACGCGGCGCTCGACGATCCGGCCAATCATCGCTATCCGAGCTACCAGGGGCTGCGCGCCTTTCGCGAGGCGGCGGCCGAATTCATGCAGCGGCGCTTTGGCGTCGCGGTGAATCCGGACACGCAGGTGTGCGCGCTGATCGGCTCGAAGGAGGGCATCGCGCACGCGCCGCTGGCGCTGGTGGATCCGGGCGACGCGGTGCTGTATCCCTGCCCCGGCTATCCGGTTTATCGCGTGGCGACGCTCTTCGCCGGCGGCGAGCCCGTGCCGATGCCGTTGCGCGCGGACAACGGTTTTCTGCCCGATTTCGACGCCGTTCCCGCCGCCGCGGCCGCGCGGGCGACGGCGATGTTTTTGAACTACCCGAACAATCCGACCGGGGCGACGGCCGACGCCGCGTTTTTCCGGCGGGCGGTCGACTTCGCGCAACAGCGCGATCTGGTCATTTTGCACGACATGGCCTACAGCGAAATCGCCTTCGACGGCTACCGGCCGCCGAGCATTCTGGAGATTCCGGGGGCGATGGAGCGCGCGGTCGAGTTTCACAGCCTGTCGAAGACGGCGAGCATGGCCGGGTGGCGCATCGGGTTTGTGGCGGGCAACGCGCAACTCGTGGCGTCGATCGGCAAGGTGAAAACGAACATCGACTCGGGCGTGTTCGGGGCGGTGCAGCGGGCGGGCATCGCCGCGCTGAACCTCGACCCGGCCACGCAGGAGGAGATCGTCGCCACGTACCGGCGGCGGCGCGACCTGGTCGTCGACGGCCTGAACGCGGCGGGGTTCGTCGTCAACAAGCCGCGGGCGACCTTTTACATTTGGTTCGCCGTGCCGGGCGGGGACAGCGCGAAATTCGCCTCCGAACTGTTGCAACGCACGGGGGTGCTGGTGACGCCCGGAGTAGGATTCGGTCCGGAAGGAGAGGGTTTTGCGCGCATCGCCTTGTGCCGCGACGAGGAGCGGTTGATCGAGGCGATGGCACGTCTGGTGCGACACAAGTAAACGCGGGATAATTCCGCCGGAAATAGGCCTCGCGCGGCTTGAACCATCGCGAGCCGCGACGGGTCTATTGCCGTGTATGTGCTTGACCGGGAACTACCCGGCAAGTAGGATACTGCGGATAAACAGCCAAGACTGGTGTATTTAGGAGACTTGACGATGGCCAAAAAGCTGGCCCTATTGTTCGCCGCCCTGGCGGTGCTGGCCTTCGCCGGCGTCGCGAACGCGGAACTATCGGTCGAAATCCTGGCCGTCTCGCCGTCCGACGGCGTAATCGCCGAAGGGGAAACGGCCAAGATCGGCTGGCGCATCGAAGCCGACGGTTCGGGCACATACTCGGTGGAAGTCGGCGGCGACGGCACCGAGGGCAGCGGCGAATCGATCGCCGCCTCGGACGGTTCAGGCTCGTTCGCGGGCACGACGACCGGCACTTCGACGATCTCGGCCGACAACGACCTGGAAGACGGCGACGGCGACTACACGATTTACGTCATCGCCACCTCGGGCACCGAAACGGACTACGCGACCACGACGATCAAGTTGGACTCGCCGCCCGATCAGGTCACCGGCGTACTGGCGCGTCGCGGCGACCGGAAGATTTTCGTCACCTGGGACGCGCACGAGGATCCGGACATCGAATACTACCTGGTCTATTACGCCGCACACAGCGGCGTGGACGCCTCCGACTACGACGGCGTGGAAGCCTCCGAGGGCGTCAGTCCGCTCGACGCGGATCTGGCGACCGAACTCGCCCTGTCGGGTCTGACCAACGAAACGACCTACTTCGTCCGGGTAAGCGCGGTGGACGCCAGCGGCTCGGAAAGCCCGCTGTCGGCCGAGTCGTCGGCCACGCCGACCGACACGGTGGGCTACAGCGAACTGCAGGGCGACGAGGGCAATTGCTTCATCGCCACCGCCGCCTACGGCAGCTACGATCACCGCCTGGTGCGCAACCTGCGCGAACTGCGCGACCGCGTGTTGCTGCAATCGGCGCCGGGCCGGCTGTTCGTGCGCGCCTACTACGCGGCCAGCCCGCCGCTGGCGGCGTGGATCGCCGAACATCCGACGGCCCGCGCGACCGTGCGCGCCGCGCTGTTGCCGGCGGCGATCGCCGCGCGGTGGGAAGTGCGGTTCCCGGGAAGCGTTTCGTTGTCGATGATCACCTTGCTGGGCCTGGCCTGGCTGGCAGTGCGGCGCCGCCGCCATGAGGAGGCCAAATGAAGAGACTCGTTGTCGCCCTGGCCCTGTTGACGATTTTGTGCGGCGGCAGCTTGGCGCGGGCCGAAAGTACGCAGGACATTCACTGGCAGGAAAGCCCGCAGTGGGGCACCTGGAGCATCCACGCGGGTCTGATGTTCTTCAACGAGGAAGCTTTCGCGGACATCTACGGCGACCGGGGCATGGTGTTTTACAACATGAACGCGGGCCTGAAACTGATCGCCGACCTCGAGTTGGTGGGGCACATCGGCTACGGCTTCAGCGAAGGGCGCGGCATTTCGCCGCAGGAAAAAACCAAGACCGACGAATGGTACAAGCTGCACATGGCCCCGGGCGGCCTGGGCCTGGCCTATCGTTTCAAGTTCTGGCTCGACCAGCCGATCGTTCCCTACATCGGCGGCGCGGGCATTATCAGCTACTGGATGGAAGAGCGGATGGAAAGCTCGTGGAAGCGGCGCGGCTACAACTACGGCGCGATCGGCTACGGCGGGCTGATGATTCTGCTGGACAACCTCGAACGGCGGGCCAGCGGCGCGCTGGAATCGGCGTGGGGCATCAACAACACGTACATCTTTTACGAGTACCGCTACACGTCGTTGAACAACTTCGACGCGGACGAGATCGTCGACCTGGGCAGCCAGTTCCACTCCCTGGGGTTGATGTTTGAGTTCTAAGCCGCTCAAACAACCGACCGACGACGACCGCACCTATCTAGCCCATTTCGCCTACGACGGCAGCCACTACGCCGGTTGGCAATACCAACCCAACGCGCGTACCCTGCAACAAACGCTGGAAGAGAGCTTCGCGCGGGTCGCCGGCCTGCCGGTGCGGTTGCGCGCCTGCGGGCGCACCGACGCGGGCGTGCATGCGCTGGACATGCCGGCCGACTTCACGCTGCCGTGGGATTTCGACCCGGCGCAACTGCGCAAAGCCTGGGACGCCGTGTCGCCGGCCGACATCGCGGTGACGGCGGTGCAGCGTGCGCCGGCGGGCTTTTCGGCCCGTTTCGCCGCACGGCGCCGCACCTACCGGTACGCGTTGCTCAACCGGCCGCAGGGAAGCGTATTTTTGCATCGTTGGTGCTGGCATCTTGCCGACAAACTTGATATTAATGCTGTTCGCGAAGCGATGTCCGCGCTGGTGGGGGAACATGATTTCACCACGTTCCGGGCCGCCGACTGCGAGGCGAACCACGCGGTGCGAACCATTTACCGCGCCGACATTGCTTCTGCCGGTGTAAGCGAAGCCCGACCCTGGGGCGAAAACGGGCCGTACGCCGGCGCTCCGGAAGCAGGCTTGATGGTCGTCACCATCACCGGGAATGCGTTTCTGAAACATCAAGTGCGTTCGATCATCGGCACGCTGGTCGAGGTGGGACGCGGCAAGATGACGCCCGAGGATTTCGCGCGGGCGCTGGCCGCGCGCGATCGCCGGCTGGCCGGTCCGACGGCGCCGGCGCACGGCTTGACGTTTGTGGGGGTCGAGTTTGACGCCGATGAAATCGTAATCTAATGTGTCGGTTTACCGAGAAGGCGCATCCAGGAGGATTCGATGAGTCTGTATGAAGAGCGCGACGTCCTGCTCAGCGAAAAAGACGTTCTGGCCGAACGTTTGCAGAAACTCGAGGAACGCAAGGACAAGGTCAAGCCGCAATTGTACGAAAAGCTGCGCGGTGAGCTCGACGAAAAGATCGACGAAAACATGGCCAAGCTGGCCGACCTCGAAGCGCAGATCCGCGCGGAAGAAGAACGCCTCGCCGCCGAGAAAGCGGCCGAAGAGGCGCGTCTGGCCGCCGAGCGGGCCGCCGAAGAAGCGCGGGAGGCCGCCGAGCGGGCCGCCGAGGAAGCGCGCCTGGCCGCGGAGAAAGCGCAACAGAGCGAAGATCAGTTGCGCGAAAAGATCCTGGAGAAATACGCCGACGAACTCGAAGCGCTGCAGAGCGAGTGGCGGCAGGTGCAGGAACAGCGCAAACAGGAACTGGCGAAGCACTCCGACGCGCTGACCGCCCAACGCAATGAAATTTCCGACAGCCTGACCAAATTCAAGGACGAAAAAGAAGAACTGGAGTTGCGCCTGGAAATCGGCGAATTCGAGGACAATCCTGCCGAATACGACGAGCTGACCGAAAAAATCAAGCGGGGGCTGGAAGAAGCCGAAGCGGAAATCAACGCGCTCGACGGCGAAATCGGTAAAGTGGGCGAGCAGATCGAGTCGTTGGAACTGGCCGAAATGCCCGACTTCGCCGAGCAGGTGGTCGAAAACCACGCCGACGAACTGACCGGGCCGGAACCGGAAGAGGAAATTTACGAGCCCGAGGAAGAGGTCTACGAACCCGACGCCGAATTGACCGCCGAGGGCGAGATCCTCGAGGAAGAGGAACTCGGCGAGGACGCGGTCGCCGACAACGAAGAGATCCTCACCGAGGTCGAGGAGATCTACGAGGACGAAACCGAGGAAGCCTTTTTTCTGAGCCACAAACGCCAGAGCCTGATCAGCGCGACGATCAACCCCTGCGTAATCGAGCGCCTGGCCGACGGCAAAGAAAAAATCCACGAACTGGTGCTGGGCGGGGCGAAAACGCTGATCGGTTCCAGCGAACTGTGCGACGTCTACCTGCCCTACCCGACCATCGAACCCAAGCACGCGTGGATCAAGGTCGACCGCAAGGGCAAGTACATGCTCAAAGACACCAGCAGCAAACTGGGCACGCTGGTCAACGGCAAGAAGATCAAAAAGACCTTCCTGGAAAACGGCGATCAGATCCGCATCGGCGACATCCGGTTGCAGGTCAAGTTGATCTAACCCCAACCGACAACAAGCACCGAACCGCCCTCAGCCATGAGGGCGGTTTTTTAATGCGAAAAGGACCGTTCTTTTCGTCATCCTCGGGCTCGACCCGAGGATCCAGGACTCCTTTAACGCCGCGCGAAGCGTGGCTTTCCTTTTTCAAAAAGGTCAGGAAAGGTATTTTCAATCCTGGATGCCCGCCTACGCGGGCATGACAAAAAATGCCTCTTTATCATTCCATACTCAATGCGGGATCCGGCGCACCGTCTTCCGCGCGCATCAGCGCCGGCCGAAGTCCCACACAATGAATGAAACATCGGTCCAGGAATTATTCCTGGTCGTGATTATCCCTGGCGCGCGCAGCGGCCGCACAAACCGGCGAACGAGGGGCCCAGCGTGCACGGCCCCTGGCAGAAGGGCCGGCGCCACCAGCGCAGGCGCGCAAGCGCGGGGGCGGGCGAACGAAATCGATGGTTGGTGTGGGGGGAATCGACCTCGCCCGCGACGCCCATCGCGCCTCTCGCCGGATTCTTTTCGGCGGCTTCGCCATGCGGGACGAAGCCCCTGCTTTTATCGCCTGCGTCCATGCCTGACGCCCGACCGCTCATCGGTACCTCCGCAAAAGACTGATGACCACGCCTTGGATGGTCAGTTGATCGCGCGGGACGAAGATCGGCTCCATCGTCCGGTTCGCCGGGCGCAGTTCGGCCTGCGCGCCGTGGAAGTAGAGCCGTTTGACCGTGGCCTCGCCCTCGACCAGGGCCACGACCGTCTGCCCCGCCTGCGCCTGATCCTGCCGGCGCACGAGAATCACGTCGCCGTCGCAGATGCCGTCGTCGATCATCGATTCGCCGCGCACGCGCAGCGCGAAGTGTTCGCCGGTGGACAGATAGGACGCCGGGATGTCGACCAGTTCCTCGTCGCCGAGCACCTCGACCGATTCGAGCGGCCGGCCCGCGACGATCACGCCCACCAGCGGCACCTGGACGATCTCGGTCTCGAAGGCGCGCGGCGGCCGGCGCAGCGGCTCGTGCGGGCGCAGGTCGCGGTGGCGGTAGCGCTCGCGGGCCAGGTAGCCTTTGTTTTCCAGCGCGCGCAGATGTTGCACCACCGTCGCCGTGGAGGACACGCCCAGCGTTTCGGCGATCTCGCGCACCGTCGGCGGCCGGCCGTGGCGGTCGACCCACGCGCCGATCACCCGCAAAACCTCTTGCTGGCGGGGGCTCAACGTCCGGGTGCTCATCGTCGTTCCTTCCTCGTCAATGTTCGGCATAATGATACCGAACATTGGCCGTGTTCGTCAAGAAAAATACCCTTACAAAATATGGGGTGACGCCCTGCCGGGCGAGCAAGATACGGGAGGGATGAGGTCTGCCGCTCCTGCGGGGCTTGGGGGGAAATGGGTTCTTTTTCCCGGGGCTCACGCCCCGGGCTACAAATCTATCGCTTCTGACGAGGCTTTAGAACAAACAATCCCAGTTTTCGCAAAACAGATTGAATAGGTAGCCCCAACGGGGCGGCAGAGGGTAGCCTGGGGCGTGAGCCCCAGGCGAAAAAAACCAGGGGCATGTCGTTTTCAAACCACGTTCGATCATTTGCGAACACAGCATTCGCCAGGAGCGAAAATTATGACACACGGAAAGGACATCATTGTCCGTGCGCCACACTTTTAGCGAAGCCAAAGGTGTGCTTTCCGTAACTTCACGGCCATGCCCTAACGAGCAACCCCGTCATCGCCCGGCGTATAAAATATGCGCATAAAATAAAATTTTATTGACAGAAAATATGGAAATCCTTACATTAATTTCGAATTGTAATTAACAAACTTTCTTGAAGTTGGATTTTTTAAATTTCAAGAAAAATAAGGAGCTATTGTAATGTTCTATGACAGTCAGACTCCCTCTTTATTCGATCCGACCAAGGAAATCGCCGCGGTATTTATCGATTTTGAAAATATGCGCCTGACGGTGGAGGAAGCCGGCGACGAACCCTTCCAGATGGACAAAGTTCTCGATTACATAACCGAACACGTCGGCCAAGTAGCGATTAAAAAAGCATATTCCAATTGGCATTACGTCAACCCGGTGGTTTTCAACCTGCTGGGCAACAACATCGATATGATTCAGATCTACCCGCGCGGCACGCAACGCAAGAACGCGGCCGACATCCGGTTGGTGGCCGACGCGATGGAGATATTATTCCGTTATCCGCACATCGACACCTACGTGATCGTGGCGTCGGATTCGGACTACACCGGGCTGATTCTCAAGCTGCGCGAGCACGGCAAGAAGGTGGTGGGCATCGGCACGCGCGAGCACACCAGCGAGCATTTGGTGAAGGCCTGCAACTTGTTCCGTTTCTACCGCACGATCGCCACGGACGACCCGAAGAAGCTGCGCGCGACGGTCGGCGACCTGGACTTCCAGGAGGCGAAAGAGCTGCTGCTCAAGGCGATGCAGCGGCACCGGTTCATCGATCGCCCGGCGGTGGGCCGCTGGCTGCGCTGGCAGATGATCCAGATCGAGCCGTCCTTCGACGAGGCCAACTACGGCTTCGGCACCTTCCGTGAATTTCTGGAGGCGTGCAACGACGTGGTGCGCGTCAGCGAGGAAGGGGCGCACCGCGACTTGAAGGTGGGACTGCTGTCGCGCTGGCCGGTCGGCGGCGAGATGCCGGCCGAGGACGAGGAGAGCGACGCAGAGGATCTGCAGTTCGAGCCGGTGCGCGCAACGATCGCGCAGCCGCGGCAGAGCAGCGTGCCGACGCTGACGATCACCAACGAGCCGAGCGGGCCGCTGCCGTTCGCCAAGCGCGAAGAGGACATCAAGCGCAGCGATTACCTGCGCACGCTGTGGTATCCGCGCATTTACCTGTATCACCGCACGATCTCCGGGCCGCTGATCCGCGAGATTTATCGGGTCAACGGACCGGGCAAGCCGCTGAGCCAGTACGATCTGGAAGAGCATCTGCTGGGGACGTACGCCGAATCGCTGGAGGAGACCAACGAGTTCCCGCGTTTCGAGCTGACGCAAAAAACGATCTACGCCATTCAGAAACTGCTGTTCTGGGCGGGGACGATTCAGTTCGTGGACACCGACGAGCTGGCCTTCTGGAAGAAACGCAGCCGGTCGATCGTCGACGGCCTGACCAGCATCGAGGCGCTTTTCGAAAAAATCGACAAGCACCTGGTGCGGCACTTCAGTCAGTACCTGCCGCTGGTGCCGGAGGTTCTGGCGACCATTCTGCAGGGCAGCGAAGCGGTGGAATACGCGCAGAAAATCGTCAAGGCGGTGAGCGACGAACCGGAAGACTCCGAAGCATAAACATACCGGATACAAAATAATTCAGTATGAATATCCTCGTTTTCGGCAGCCTTCCTTCGACCAAAAACACGTTCAATTATAACTAGTTATGCACTTGATATTACGGAACTTCCGGTGCATATGCCTTGATAAAAAACGGTTGCCAGCCGCCTGGAGCTATGGTAAGTGTCTCGTGAGGTTCGGTATTGTTTTGTCTACAGGAGGATATCAGATGAACGTTTCGAAATACTTTCTGCTTCTGCTCGTCTTCAGTTTCCTGGTCGTAGGCTTTACGGCTGCTTGCGATTGCGGCGACGATGACGACGACGATGACGATGATGACGACGACTTGATCGATGATGACGATGACGACGATGACGACGACACCGGCGACGACGACACCGGCGACGACGACACCGGCGACGACGACA
>ERZ795059.3104-NODE-3104-length-16397-cov-8.821197_pt1 | contig 16397 bp, 12 predicted proteins | sample MGYA00375143_ERZ795059 | MGnify/ENA primary metagenome ERZ795059 (study PRJEB30188, sample SAMN05720168) | activated sludge metagenome | isolation source: Anaerobic digester | place: USA | collected 2015-01-07 ... | reverse complement strand
GGACGGTTCTTATCTTGCCGAATTTTTATTAACCAAAGGTTATGAAATATACGGCGTTCAAAGACTATCAAGCACATTGAACCTTGACAGAATCCTGCATTTTAAAGAAAAGATAAAACTTATTCCCGGAGATTTGCTGGATCAGAGTTCGTTGATTAATATGATAAAAGAAGTTCAGCCGGACGAGATTTATAATTTAGGAGCGCAGAGTTTTGTTCCAACATCGTGGAATCAGCCGATACTAACCGGCGAAATAACGGCGCTTGGAGTAACCAGACTTCTTGAGGCTATTTTGCTTGTCAATCCGAAAATAAAATTTTATCAGGCGTCGTCAAGCGAGATGTTCGGCAAAGTTCAATCGACTCCTCAGACCGAAAAAACTTCTTTTTATCCGCGCAGCCCATACGGAGTCGCTAAAGTCTACGGTCATTGGATAACAATTAATTACAGAGAAAGTTATAATATGTTTTGCGTATCCGGCATTTTATTTAATCATGAATCGCCAAGACGAGGATTAGAATTTGTAACAAGAAAAATAACAAACGGCGTAGCTATGATAAAGCATAAATTGTCTCACGAACTAAGATTGGGAAATCTTGACGCTAAAAGAGACTGGGGTTTTGCCGGCGATTATGTGAAAGCGATGTGGCTGATGCTTCAACAAGATTCTCCGGACGATTATGTGATTTCAACGGGAACTTCGCACACGGTAAGAGAATTTTGCGAGCTTGCGTTTGGTCATGTGGGATTAGACTATAATAAATACGTTAAAATTGATGAAAAATATTTCAGACCGGCAGAGGTTCACGAATTGCTCGGCGATTGTTCTAAAGCAAAACAGAAATTAAAATGGTCGCCGGAAACTTCATTTGAAAAATTGATTCAAATGATGGTTGATTCTGATATGAGAATTATTGAAAGACTCAAAAAAGACGGCGAATAAAAAATATATCGGGAGTTGAAATAATATGAATTTAAAATTTTCCATAACATTTTCGGATATTCAAGATTTTTCTCAAGTATTCACCAATCTTGATTCTTCGGAAATAAAAAAGCTTGAGAAGTATCTGGTTCAGCAAAAATACCCGGCTAAAATTCCTATATGCACGGAAGGTCAGCCCGGCGACGGAATGTTTTTGGTAAATCAGGGTTCTGTAAAAGTAATGAAAAAAATACCCGGCGGTTCAAAACAAATTGGAAAACTCGATAAAGGCGACGTATTCGGGGAAATTTCATTTTTAACAAACAGCGCGTTTACGGCTACCGTATATAGCGAAACAGAATGCGAGGTTACTTGTCTTCCCCGCGAAAAATTCGAAGCGATAGAAAAAAAAGATATTAAACTCGCATACAAGATTGTTCTTGCGTTAACTAAAGTGCTGTCAGAAAAATTATTAACCGTTAATCAATTGTTGTAATTAATGAAGTTATCCGATTTTCCAACCGCGTCCTGCCGCATCAAAACGTCAACTTATCAGTTTCAAAAATTTAATATTTTTACGGCTTTAATTTTATTCTTTTTGTCCGGTTGCGGTAAAACATTGATTAAACCCGATATTTCAGAGATTCCCCGTTCAAAGATTGAAATCGTTAACGCTGAATACGACCCCGCCACAAAAATTTATAAAACTGAAATTGAAAATATCGTTATTTTAATAAGATACGCCGACATAGATTTTTTATCTGAAAAATTTTCTTATATAGTCGAAAACAATAAAACGTGGGATAAAAAGGAACTGTATTGCATTCCGTTTTATATGCTGCAACAAAACAATGAAAACGGAACCGGAGATAAAAATACAAATGAAAAAAAATATATATATAAAACCGCGTTGACTCCGTTTTATATCAGCGTGAAAAATAAAAATGACAATAAAATTCAGATAGATTTTGAAAAAAATGCCGTTTTAATCGACGATGATTTCAGGCAGTATCCGGCGTTAAGTTTCGCCGAATTGCAGAAATACAATCTTAATTACGCATACAGAGAAAAAAAAAACGCGGCAATAATTAAAAAAGTAATGACTCCGATATTTAAATATTCGGGAATAACAATGCTTACAGATATGGTATCGGCGACTCCCGCGTCAAAATTAAGTTTATTCAACGTGTCGATTGACGACGTCACGAAAACAGTTACAAAGGTCAGCAATATATACAATTATAATTATCAATATCCGTTTTCCGAAAACATAATGTTTAAAACAAAACAGATTTATCCGAACGTAGTTGAAAACGGTTTTCTCGTTTTTATGTTTTTACCTTCCGATTCCGAAAAATTTTATTTAATAATATCCGACATTATAACAAAATTTGACGAAGACGGTTCGCCGAAAAAATCAGTTTCAATTAAATTGGAGATAAATAAAAACAAATGAAACGATGGGTATTGAGCGGAATCCTAATCATAATCGCGGATTATGCGACAAAATTATATGTAAAACAAACCTTTTTATTAAACTCGTCTTTACGAGTAATAGGAGATTTTTTCAGAATAACCTACGTTCAGAACGAGGGAATAGCGTTTGGAATGTTTCAAGAACGCGGCGGCTGGTTCTTATTTTTAACGCCTGCCGCAATACTGATATTAAGCGCGATATATTACAAATCTCCGGTTAAAAGTTTTTTAACCAAATTAGCTTTTACGCTGATAATTTCAGGCGCGATCGGAAATTATATCGACAGAATTATCTACGGTTTCGTAGTTGATTTTTTTGATTTTGATTTTTTTGACATAATAATAAAACCTTTTACGATATCGGGTATTAATTTTTCCGGATATTATATGACGCGCTGGCCTGCGTTTAACATTGCGGATTCGGCGATTTCAACGGGCGTAACAATTTTATTTCTCGAATCTCTATTTTTAAGTTTTAAAAAAAAAGAAGTAAAAAATCAGGAACCAATCCCTAAAGGGGAAGATTGAAAAAAAACGCTAAAGCGCTGTAATTCATATAGGTTTCAAAGCGTTTAAAAAAATATTCTTGCCGTAAATGCGAGAAATTTATTGATAAGATACTAAAATTTAATTTTTGTTAACTAATTATTTATGCATCCCATACTATTTAAATTTGTATTGCCATTTGCTTTGCCGGTTATAGGAAACGAAATCACCATATATACTTACGGATTTTGTTCGGCTCTCGGTTTTTTATTCGGCTATCTTTTATTGATATACAGGTCAAAAAATTACGGGATCAATCCCGACTCCGCCGGCGACGTTTTGTTTTATTCCGCGATTATAGGAATAATCGGAGCAAGATTAAGTTATGTGACGGTTAATTGGAATTACTATTCGGAAAATCTGTCCGAAATTTATAAAATTTATAACGGCGGCATAATTTTTTACGGCGGCGCCGTAAGCGGACTTGCAGCCGGAGTAATAATCTGTCTAATAAAAAAACTGAACGCTTTTGTTATGCTTGATCTTGCGGCTCCCTCTTTAACGTTAGGTCATTTTTTTGGAAGAATCGGTTGCTTTATGTATGGCTGCTGTCATGGAAACGTATGCGATAATAATCATTTTTTCTGCGCCGTTTTTCCCAAAGGTTCGCCCGCTTACCTGAAACAAGTTAATAACGGAATAATCAGCGGCTATTCCGAATGCGCGCTGCCCGTTATTGCCACTCAGGTTATAGAATCTGTTTTTTTACTTATGTTAACAGTTTTCCTACTTTTTTACGATAAAAAAATCAAAAGATTCAAGGGAGAACTTTTTGCATTATATTTGTTGATTTATTCAATATTCAGATTTACAATAGAATTTTTTAGAGGCGATTACGAGAAAGAGTTTATTTTTTTCAATTCGCTTACTTTTTCGCAACTGATAAGTTTAGGGCTTTTTATTATTGCTCTCGCAATACTTATAAATAGAGGTAAAACAAGGCAATGAGCATTGGAACAAAACTTAAAGCTTTGAGATTCAGCATAGATATTTCGGAGGAAGAGCTCGCTCAATCCGTTGGGGTTACGGAAGAGAAAATTAAATTTTGGGAAAAAGATTTAAGCAGACCGAATAATACGGCGCTGTCGAAAATAGCGGAATTTTTTAAAATAGATATGGACTTTTTTTTCGAAGAAGACAATCCAAAAGAAAAGCATTGCGAACATAAAGAAAAAGACTCTGATATAAAACCGGATATTCGCGAAAAAGATTTTTTTCATATAAAAAAAGAAGAAAAATCTGAAATGAATTTTCTCAAATCCGACGACAAATCAATCGTAGAAACAGCCAACGACGATAAGATAAAAAATTTCAAACAAAAAATCGAAGCGAAAAGAAAATCAACCGTTGCCGCCGTTTCTAAAATTCAAGAACCGACCGTAACCGAAAGCGATTCGGTTCATATTGAAATATTAAACGAATTAAAAACTTTAAACGAAAAATTAGATAATTTGCTTAACGCAATAAAAAACAAACCTGAATTAACTAATATCCGGAAAATCGAATCCACTTACAGTATGGATAACGCAAATAAATTATTGAAGGATGGATGGGTTCTGCTTGAACTTTTTAAAGACGAAAAAGGAATTTTAGGATACAGGTTGGGGAGAACAGATTAAAATTGGATTATAACAAAATAATAGAAAAGCTCGGAATAACAAACGCCGACGAAAAAAAATTAATAGAAAAAAAATGCGATGAAACTCCCGAAGCTCAGTTGTCATTTTTTGAAGAGATCGTTTCGATTCACAGAAACACGTATAATTATTATATAACCGACGATTTGGAATCGGTCTACGAATATTGGCCTGAACCTTCGCCGGAATGCGATTGTCCGGTATGTTCCGAATTGATTTCAGGAAAAAAAGAACTAATAAAACAAATCAAACAAAATATTTTTGAAAAGAAAAAAATCGATTTCAACAAAAAAATCGGGGTTTTTCTCAATAATTTAGATTTTCAAAATTTAGCCGAAAACGACTTTGACGAAAAAATAGAAGCAAAACTGAAAAGAGAATTACGACGCATAATGCGGGCTCCTTACGATTTGTCGCAATTGCAAATAAAAAATAAAGCCGTCATCAAATACTGGGGCGACGAATGCGAGCAGCTTATTGATTTATACAGGAAAGTAAGAAATAATATTTTAGTGAAAAGATTGATTGTTCTAAACGAAAACAATCCCAAACAGATTGACGAAGATTACGCGGAACTTGGCAAAAAAGCCGATAAAAATCCGTTTATGCCGGTTGAAAAAGTTATAACCTCGTTTCACAGGAAATATAAAAATATAGCCGCGGCTAATCTGACAAAAAAAAGTAAAACCACTAATGAAATCAAAGAGCGCGAAATAAGCAAACTCATAAATCAATCTATCAATATTCACACTTACCATGATTTTTTCGTATTAGCCCGCAGGATGAAACGCAGAATAACTTTTTTTATGGGAGAAACCTGCAGCGGTAAAACTTACCTTGCTCACAATATACTTGCAAAAGCTAAAACCGGAATATACCTAGCTCCGCTTCGCCTACTGGCGCTTGAAGGGCAGGAAGAACAGCGTAAACGCGGAGTTCTATGTTCGTTTCTGACCGGCGAAGAACAGGATTTCGTTGAAGGAGCGACGCATTTATCCTCAACGATTGAAATGATTAATTTAAACAACGAGGTCGACGCCGCAGTAATAGATGAAATTCAAATGATAGGCGACGCTCAACGCGGCTGGGCCTGGTCTCAAGCACTGCTCGGCGTTCCCGCCAAACATATAATATTGACGGGAAGTCCAAACGCGTTGTCGCTTGTAAAAAGAATCGCCGATTTGCTGGGAGAACCTCTTAAGGTAGTCGAGCTTAAAAGATTAACAGAATTAAAAGTTGAAAAATCCCCGGTTGAATATTACGAGCTTCAAAAAAAAGATTGCATAGTCGCCTTTTCAAGAAGAGAGGTTCTGCAAATAAAATTCGATATTGAAAAAAGAGGATTTAAGGTTTCAGTTATTTACGGAGGGCTCCCGCCTGAAGTAAGACGCGAAGAATCAAGAAGATTCAATTCCGAAGAAACCGATATTCTTGTCGCGACAGACGCAATAGCGATGGGATTAAATCTGCCTATAAGAAGAGTAATATTTTTTACTACCGTAAAAGTATTCAATAGAAAAATTTATCCTTTGTCCATTTCGGAAATAAGACAAATCGGAGGCAGAGCCGGCAGATATGGAAGAGAGGAAACCGGATATGTTACGGCATTCAATTCAAAAGATTTGCAGAATATAAAAAACGCTTTCAGCGCTAAAATTCCGGTTGTAGAACTGGGAAATATTATTCCCACATTCGAGCATATAAGAATTATTTCTGAAATTACCGGAGAAAAAGAAATCGGCGTTATCTTAAAACATTTCCAAAAGTATGTAATAATTGACAGCGATATGTTTTGTTTATCAGATTTAAATGAAATTTTATATAAAACCCAGTATCTTAAAAAAATAAAAAATCTTGAAATAGCGTTTCCGCTTTCGGTCGCGCCCGTTGATATTAAAGACAAATTCGGCATGGAGTTTTATAAAAATTTTGTGGATATGATTCGTGAAAACCTTGTGATTCCCGCGCCGACTATGGCGGATTTGGGAACCAGAAATTTCAAGGAAATAAGCGCTCTAAAAGAATTGGAAAGTTTTATTAAAGTTTGCAATTTGTTTAACTGGCTGCATTTCAGATTTCCGGATAACTGCAAAGATATCGAGACCTGTTCTTTTGAAAAATCAAAAGCCGTAGATATAGTTATTGAAACGTTAAATTCCGAACAACTTATAAAAAAATGTTCGACCTGCGGCAGACCTTTGCCGCTTGATTTTGCATTCACTATATGCAACGGCTGCTACAACCGAAGATACACAAAAAAATTCTACGGCGGGAAATTTTTCAAACGCGGCGGCAAAAAACATTAAATTTATCCAAAATAAATGTCTGATTTATTAAAAAAATTCTTTAAATGGATACATCCGGATTTATCAGGAATTGACGACGAATTAAAATCCCAATTCGAAGAGCAGTCAATTATCGGAATAAAATTATTAGCCGCGATATTATTCTCGGCTGCGGCAATATCCGCAATTATTTTATTGACTATTCCCACTCATGAAAAAATCGGTTTTTCCATAAGCAGAAAATTTTTTTTAATTTCAATAGTTCTTTTTATATCCCTTTTTTTCCCTTTTAAAAAAAAGATTTCAAGACCTCTTATTTTATTGACAATGTTTTTTTTAGTGGCGGATAATCTTGTTTTACAGATGATTCTTTTTTCAATAAAAAAAACGCAACTGGGTTTGTTCATATCCGCTTTATGTTTTCTCGCGTTCACTTTTTTTCCGTTCAGAGCCTGGGTCGCGGCGGTATTTGGTTTGTTCGGGATAACAGTAATTGTGATTTCATGTTATTTTTTAGATATACAAATAAATCCTTATCACAATACTCAAGTATTCTGGATGATTCTTCAAATTTCAGGACTGAGCGTTATGACCGTTTTTTTTCGAAGCGCGATTTTCAATCTTCATTTGAAAATATACGATTCCAAGAGTAGAATTAATTCTATGAGCGAAGATTTAGAAGATATAAAAAATATATTATCTCATTCGGAAGATTCATACAGAGAATACAAGTCTTCATTCAGATACGATTATATGCAGGAAAAACCTAATATCAATCTTGAATTGCCGGTAATAAAATCAATCGCGGCTTTTTTAAACTGCGACGGCGGTTCTTTAATTATTGGCGTAGACGATAAAAAAAACATACTCGGACTTGAAAAAGATTATCAAACTCTTAAAAAAAAAGATTCCGACGGATTTCAGCTCGCTGTGATTCAAGCGGTATCCGAAAAAATTTCCGTCGAGGTTTGTAGAAATATAAGATTTTCTTTTTTTAAAACGGACGATAAAGAGATTTGTATCATCAGAGTCAAACCGTTTCATCAGCCGGCATATGTCGAGTTAAAAAATGAAACTTTATTTTTTATAAGAACCGGAAACTCAACGCAAAGTCTTGACACGAGAGCCGCAGTCGAATATATAAAACAACGCTGGAAACATAACAATTAAGGCGTAGTATAGTATAATATTTCAATCGCTCAAAAAAGATTCTCGTTTTTTAATTAATCAATTTCAATAATTCTTCCTGTAAAACTAAAACTGCGGATTAGCTTTGATTATTCCGTTTTTAAAGCTATTACAGGATCGAGTTTTGACGCTTTTAACGCAGGTTGAAATCCGGCTAACAAACTTATCGCTATTGACGCGAAAAATAATATCAGTAATCCGTAATAATCGATTCCATACAATGATTCGGGAAGTTTTTCAGCGCCTTCTTTGTTTAAATAATAAAGAATAAATTTGCTTAACGAAAAAGCTATTAATTGTCCGAACATTATTCCTAAAACCGAGCTTAACATTCCTAAAATTCCCGCTTCTGTCAAATATATTTTCAGTATATCGATTTTTGTCGCTCCTATTGCTCTGAATACCCCTATTTCTCTACGGCTGTCGTTGACAACTCTCCCTATAGTTCCCCAGATAAACATTCCTGAAAAGAACAAAACTATTCCCGATACTGAGTATAAAATAATTTTTACCAATTTGAGTTGATCTTTAATTCGTTTGAATTTTTCTTCTTTCATTTTTTCCCTGCAGTCTGCGGTAATTTTGAATTTTTTTAAATATTCGCAATATTCTAACGCTTTGTTTTTTTCAGTTAAAACTTCATAATTGGACATTTCATTATACGCCCATGTATATGAATAAAGATCGTCAAGCGCATTATCGTTTAAAGCCGCAAGTCTGTTCCTTGTTCTAATCCAATCGCCGCATTTTTTTAAAATTTCCAACGGTATAATATTTCCTGAATTCATTGGAATTGAGCCGATTATAACTCCTTTTAAATTCAATGTCTGATTTAAAATATTCATATCGTATTTATACCGGTATCTGTCAATTATCCATTTTGTCGATTCCTTCCAGCCGTTTTCATCAATAGGAATTCGCGTAAAAAAGCCGCTCGTATCCCTTGTATAAATCGCAAAATACAATTCGTTTTTAATAATATCGCCGGCTATGATATTGACTTTTTTTCCTAAAAATTTTGAGTAATCTGTTATTTTTTCTATAGTATTCGAATCCGGATAATAAATGCTCTGAACTAAATTTTCATTTATTATAACTGGTATTAGATTAGCGTTGGTTATATATTTTTCATAATTTTTTCCGGCATAATGTCTTATAAAAGTATCGGGATAACCGCAAAAATCTGAAGCAAAATAACTCCATGATAATAACGAATCAATAACTAAAGACGAATACGACGTTACCGGTTTGATAATATCTTTGTAATATTTATGGTTTTTTATAATCTTTAAATGTTCGTCTGTTATGTAATGTTCTATCAACGAATCTTCAGTCTTATTTATGTCCGGTTTTTCGCCGAATTCTTTTTCAGGAAGATTGTATCCTTTTATAATAACAGTGTCCGGCGGCGGCAGCGGAAAATAATCGAGGATATCTTGATTCACAACGCCTTTAATTAATCCTATGCCGGCGGATATTATAATAATTCCGAGCGCGGAAATGACAAGCGTAAAAAACACTCTCAATTTCCGGATTTTCAATTTTTTCAAAGCAAGGATGAATAGGTCAGATCTTTTTATCATATAAATTTTTTTCCGCGTTTATTCTGCCGTTTGACAGGTTTATTACGTTATCCGCATATTCTTTAAAAATATAATCGTGCGTAACTATTATCACTGTTACTTTAAATCTTATATTAATTTCCCTAAGCGAATTAATTATTTTAATAGAATTTTCCCTGTCAACATTTCCAGTAGGTTCATCGGCAAGTAAAATAGAAGAATTATTTACAAGCGCCCGAGCTATGGCTACGCGCTGCATCTCGCCGCCGGACATTTGAGCCGGTCTGTGGTTCAATCGTTTATCCATTCCAAATTCGCACAAAAGATTTTCCGCTCTTTTTTTCCTTTCCTTTTCAGGAATGCCTGAAAAAATTAGCGGCATTTCAACGTTTTCAAGAGCCGTATATGATTGCTGCAAATTAAAATTTTGAAATATGAATCCTATATTCTTGTTTCTGAATCCTGATAATTCTCGGTCGTTTAATTTGGAAATATCTATTCCGTTCACGATTACGCGACCTTTATCCGGAGTTTGAAGCCCTCCTATTATCTGCATTAAAGTGGATTTGCCGGAACCGGACGGTCCCATTATTATTAAAAAACTTCCGTCGGGTATTGATAAACTGATATTATCAACTGCAATAATTTTTTCTCCGCCTAAAATAAATATTTTGGTTAAATCCTTTATTTCTATCATTGAAAAATATAACTTTCCACTTTGAAATTATTAAACATATCGAATATTCTGAACGCTATATTTCCAGAATATAATTTCTTTGGAATAATAAATTTTTCGGTTTTTGAATCGAAAATTCCATCCGCCGGTTCAATAGCTTTCCAATCGCCTCCGTTCGCTGAAATCTCGCAATTCTTGATAATATTAAACTTATCAGTCGTATTTATTTCCAGCGTTTCGCCCTCGGATTTAACGTCAATATCTGGCGGCGTATTGTCCACAAGTATATCTTCGTATATCATATGATCGTTTAAAACCGAATTGGGATTGTCTAATATATCGCTTGCTTCGACTTTAATCTTATAATAACCGTCCGGAAAAAATAATGTGTTCCAGAAATATTCGCGGTTTTCATATATTTCGTCTAATTTAATTTTAATCCAATCGTTGTTTTCAAATTTATAAAAAATCGAATATGAAAGACGGTCCGCATTCGGGTCGTCGACGTTCCAAAATATTTTATAATTTGCGGCTTTTTCTATTCTCGAATCGGTTGGAATCGGTTGATTTTTATCGCTACTCATTTTTGTTAATCGGTTCTGCAATTCCTCCAGACTTTTTACGGTTTTTAATCCTTCTTGTATTAAACCGGTTTTATTGCCCGAATCATTTTCTTGTTTGCCGTCAGAATTCGTTTCATTTGTTGAAACGCGGTTAACCGCTAATGATTTGAATTTCGGTTTCAAATTAATTTGAGAGAATGGGATAACGATTTTTTTTATTATCGTTCCGGGTTTTAAAAAAATAATTTTATATTGCAGAAACCGCGATTCAAAACCGTTAAGATCATTTTTCCATTTTGTCCATAATGCGTCCGGCTTATAATTGTTGCCGGCTCTAAAAAGAATCTTGTAATTTCCTTCCGATTCAACAATCGGTTTTCCGAATTTGGATATATTATCAAAATCTATTGTTTCAGAAATATAAACTGATTCGCTGTTTTTTATCATGTTTTTCGCAGTATAAAATTTAACCGGGTTTCCGGTTGCGAATAAATTGTCGTTTGAATCGTCCGCAATATTTATAATCTGCACCGGTCCTGAAACGGTTCTAAAAAGCGAAATATATTGATTATTATTATATAATAACAATTCGGGATCCATTGAAGGCGCGATGAAAATTCCGTCGTCGGTTACGGCAAAATCATTTATTCCCTGATTTTCGATTTCGCATATAAGTTGTTTTGATTTGGCAATGCTGTAAATTGCGCTTTTTAAATAAATTTCTGGGGGTTTTTGGGTTTCAAATTTTTCAAATGAAAAATTAGATAATCCGGCTCCAAATTGCGACATAATTTCATTTGTTAATCTCTGAAGCGAAGCCGCATTATCGTTTAAACCGGATTGAACCGGCTCGTTTTTTATTGATTCCGCATTCTTTAAATAATTAACAGCCGCGTATATTTTGGAGTTGACAATAATTTTTTTTATCTCGCAACAAGGAAAATTTTCAACTACAATCGTTCCGGTTTCAGGATTATCAAATGGAATTGAATAAAGTAAACCCGAACCCGAACCGCCCGCCAATAATCTGTTTTTATAAATAGCCATCGTCAATACGTCGCGGTCTTTGCTTTTATAAAAAGGCGTTATTACGCCGGTATCGGAAATCTTAAAAATTGTTCCGCCTGGTCCTGCGGCGGCATAATAATAATCTTTATATTTCAATATATCGTAAATATAAGTCGCAGGCGCCTGACATAATAATTTTGAAGGGTAAACAAATATTTTTCCGTCCGGCATAGACGCGTATAATAATTTTTTTTTAGATTTATCATAAAATAATTTTGAGATTGCTTTAACGTCTCTCGAGAATTGCATCGAATCAATGATTTCAAAACTATCCCCGCTTTTTTTTAGTCTGAAAATTCCCGACGGCGAAGAGGTTCCAAAATACGAAATATCCTCGGCGTTTGCAATATCCCATATTTCTTTGATGTTGAGCATATCGGTTTTTATTTCCGAAACCTGTTTTCCGGTTGCGATATTCCCTGAGGAAGTTAAAACGGTTCCGACGCATTCTCCATTTTCAAAATCTCTTTTCTTTTCAAATGTTTTATATTTTGTTCCGCCGAAACCTTCTGGATGTAAAAAACTTAAAACCATAATGACTGTCATACAAAACGTCAATATGAATTTGCGGGCGGCGGATTCTGTTTGAATTATAGAAATGCAATTTTTTTTGTTGAATTTCACAAATGTTTCGTCTCCTTTTTATTTTTATTATTAAAAATACCGCCGGTAATTATTTTAAAACGATTACTTAAAAAAATCTTTTCTTTTCAAAATTACCGAACACATTCCGTTTATCATTATTTCCTGCTGATGTTTTGAATATAATAATTCAGGAATTTTTATAACGCCTTCCGATTCTGAAAATAATCTTTCGTTTAAAGCTCCGGCGCTTTCAGAAATTATTCCGCAGGCGTCTATAAACTTTGAATAACCGGTTTTATAAAACACTACGATATCGCTTGATGAAAAATTTTGTTTTAAATTTTCAAGATGCGATTGGAAATCAATAGGAATATTTTTATAGACCGGAACGTTTTTTCCCGAACAACAATATAATATAATCTCTTTGTCGGATTTTATATTTTCGTCAATATAAATCAGAACCGAAACATACGAGTCCGGTTTTGAAAAATGATTTAATTTTATCGTCAACGCTATAGTTTCGCCGGCTGACGCTTCTCTTTTTGAAGGAACCGCTTCAACAATATTATATTTCAAATTTTCATTAATGATATTGCAGTCATATTCAACTTCATCAATTTTAACATCTTCAAAACCGTTATTCAACAATTTTGAAATCAAAATGATTCCGTCGGAATAATCCGGAAATCCGCCAAATTCGCTGTAATCCGTCGAATTATATTCTAAATATTTGTTGTCATTAAATTTAATTTTGAAATGTTGAATATAAGATAATTTTGGGCCGATTGCATTAATGGATATTTGACCCGAATAATTTATCGATGAGTTCAATAAATAAGGCGTTAAAAATTTATTGGATGCAATATTGAGATTAAACTCTTTTTTTTCTTTTGATTTTGGAAGCAGGTATGATATTCTGGTTTTAATAGTATGCGCGGTAATTTTCGGGTCTACAACTATAAGCGAGTTTCTGTCTTGAACAAGCGAACCTTCAGTTTTTATAGGCGAACCTATTTTCCATGAAGCCAAATAACTTTTCATAACAGTATGAATTCCGGCAGTTGCGGCTGGAAAACTTGTTTTTCCAAGTCCCAAAAAAGGATGTCCGAAGGCAAGTATTTTTCCTGAATCGGAAATAGCCGTAATTGTTCCTATTGCCGATATATCCCAATCGCCGGTTATTAATTGGAGAGCTATCGCTGCGCCGGGTTTATACGCTGCCGGAATATTCCACTCGCCCGCTCCGGAAAACTCCACGGGTATGAAATTTGTTTTTGAAAAAAACGAACTGTCGTTTGCTAAAAATTTTTCGGACGCTCCGCGCATCATTAAAGGAATTTTTATTAATGAAAGATTTTTTTGCCCGTCATTCAAATTGACCGCGTCAGGATATTCGGTATAATCAACGGGGTTTTCGCATTCTTCAAGCATATACGAAATCGGAGTAACCAATCCGAGCGGTTCCATACTGAACGACCACGCGTATGCGATAGCGCCTATTAGTTTTTTGTTTATATATACGGGAGAACCGCTCATACCTGCGATTATTTTTGATTTTTCCAATTCGCATCCGCCGCATTTTACAAGAATCAAATCTCTTTGAGGCGCTTCGTTTTTTAAAACTGAAACCACTTCAACATTGAATTTTTCCGGCTCAACCCCTTTGAATACGGATAATCCATATCCTTTCATTCCCGCTTTTATTTCAGATACCGGAAGAGTTTCGAAAGAAAAAATGTTTTCAGGCAAGACTATGGCGTATATTATAAAAATACTCAAAAAGAAAAAATTGAATTTTATAAGAATGCCGTTTGAATTTCTCATAAAAATTTTCAGAAAACTTATATAACAAAATAAACCGTTTTAATAGTTTTAACCAATCTTTCGCAAAACAAAAACTAACGTCTTTATAATCAAGAGAGACTGTAAATTATTTTGTGTAAAATCATTTTACTGAATTCCTAAGCCGAATTTCATCGGAAAAGGATAACCGTATAATTGCTCATAATCCTTTTCCGGAAATTCGGCTTAATATAATATTCGAAAATCGTTTCACGATTTCCTCAACTTTTTAAAAGTTGAAGATTAAAAAAAAGCGTTAAGACACTGTAATTTATATAGGTTTCAAAACGCTTTAAAAATATTCTTGCCGTAAATGCAAGAAATTTATTGATAAGATACTAACCTATCTTTGAAGATAATAGATAATTGTGAAAAAGTCAATGCCCAATTTTGAATTCCCTCACATTTGAGAGCAGTCAGAAATTATTCCAATAAATTTAATAAACTTTTCGTATGTCATTTAATTTATTTATGTGAAAAGTAAATTTGGCTTGCGCAAATAACTCCTAATCCGAATTTCATCGGAAAAGGGTTGCATCAAAAAGTTGATAAGATAAATAAGCTTCGCATTCGCAGAAGTTTTTCCCTTATAAAATCAATGTTCTGAAAAACCTCATCGCGTTTTGGAAAGAGCGGTCGTATTTTCCCGACCAAATAAAAAAATTACATTTGCAGCATTATGCGAAAACCGTAATTTTTTCCAGTATATGCCGGATTCGAGCCAATATAATAATATAAAGCGCAATTATTTTCGTTTGAAAGAAAATCGCCGCCTTTCATTATTCTGAAAGAACCCCAAATCAAATTTGCGCACCATTCGCGAGCATTGCCGGACATATCGAATATTCCGCGGCTATTCGGTTTCAATTCGCCGACCGGATGAATGACAGAGTTTGAATTATTGTTATACCAGCTGACTTCGCTAATATTATTGCCGCCTGAATAAGTATAAGATAGACCGCAAACCGCAGCGCCCATCCATTCGCTAACATCAGGCAATTTGAATTTTAATCCTGTAATGCTATTAAGTTTTGTAATGAAATTATTGCAATCATCCCATTTCACATTGTTAACCGGCAGATTGTCCGAGATAGTATACGACGGATTATAACCCATTATTTCTTTATATTGCGCCTGCGTGATTTCGTATTTACTTACATAATATTTTAAAGTTCCAGTCTCCGCGGAAATCATTTCCAGAGCTACCAATGGACAAATTTGAATAGAAAAATATTTGCTGGTTGCAGAATAAATATTCGCGTTATTGGTTGTTAGATTCTTACTCGTAACTTTTACAGCCGAATTTGTTTTTATACTATTGTTAGAATAACATATTATTTGATTTGAATTCCATTTATTAATAGCCAATTTCGTATCTCCGTCCAGTTTGACATAAGTTCCCGTATCTTTAAATTCGCCAAAATCATAACCGTCAATTACAATCAAATCGGATTGTTTGTAATATACCGCAGATTTTATTTGAGGCGCCGCAAATAAATTTTCTCCAAGTGCAAAAAAAAATATTAAAATAATCAAATACAATATTTTTAACATATTTTTTCCCCCCCCCGCATATCATCAAATAAGTTGTTTTATTGCTATATCAATAGTAACAAATAAATTATTAAGGTTCAAAAATGATTTCCCCTTTTTTAATTTTTATTATAGGATACTAAACCTACAGTTGTGATTTTTTAACCCAAACATTGCAATGGGTTTAAAAAAAATGTAATGTTTGATTTTAGGATAAACCCTAAGGAAAACGGCGGACGCCGCCTCCTTAAGGTTAGGGAAAAGGATAGGAAAAGGGAAATAATTATCTTAATTCGAAAAATAGGGAAATTTTCCGAATTGATTCCAAAAAATCTAAAATCTTCAAATTCAGATTAAGCGGTTTAATTGAATAATTGCAGAATTTGTTTTGCAATTAGACGTTTTTTTGTATCGAAATTTTATCTGTAAAATTTACCCGTAACCTGATTGTATATTGAATCTGCAAGTCCGAAGTTTGAATTCTTGACTAATGCCGAAGAATACTCGTCGTGCA
>ERZ795059.3093-NODE-3093-length-16443-cov-4.526361_pt1 | contig 16443 bp, 15 predicted proteins | sample MGYA00375143_ERZ795059 | MGnify/ENA primary metagenome ERZ795059 (study PRJEB30188, sample SAMN05720168) | activated sludge metagenome | isolation source: Anaerobic digester | place: USA | collected 2015-01-07 ... | reverse complement strand
AATTTTTATTGAACAAAACAAGCTATTTTTTAATAATTTTTTAAGTATTTAAAAGAACGGATGTAACATTTACATGTAAAAATAACATTTAATGTAAAATCGTAATCTGAAAATCACGAGGTAATATCTTTATTTTTACCGATACCGAGTCTCCGGCGGTAACTTCTTCGTTTCCTATTGCAGTAACTTCTACAAAACTTAATGGTTGGCTAATATCTGTAATTTCAAATCTACCGTTTGCGTTTATTTGTAATTCCGAGGGAATACTCCACCCCGAAAAACTCCGTCCTCCTCCTCCCATTGCAGCAGGACGGCTATAATACTGCTGAGCTAAGCCCGATAAGTTAACGCAATCCGTTATAAGATTATCGCGTTTAGTCTCTACTGCGTGACTTCTAAACATATTTATGCCAAGCAATATAGCTACGCCAACTACTAAAACTGCTAATAATATTAATAAAAGTTGTTGCTGTCCCACTAGCGGACTCCAATTTTTCCTTTATTATATGCAAAAATTAAACCAACTAATTTTACGGTTAAAGGTTAAGTTTTTAAGGTTTAATAATTGTGATGTTTATATATTGAGTGATAAAAAAAATGCCTAACCCGTTTTCCGGGTCAGGCACTCTATTTTTATATCACTAAATACTATTTATTTTTTTTCGGAATCACTTATTTTATTTACTTCAACTTCCAATAAATCGACCAACTGATCAAACTGTTTTGTAACCGCAATATACGGAGCTTTGGTAGTTAAATCTACACCTGCTTTTTTTAACTGCTCCATAGGATAGTCGTTTCCGCCGGATTTTAGTAAGTCAAAATATTTTTGAATAGCCGATTCCTTTTCTTTTCCTTGTAACTTCATAATATTATCATAAATTTGTGCAGAAGATGCAAAACATGTTGCATATTGATAAACATAAAACGGAACTGAATAAAAATGGGATATTCTTGCCCAAACGGAATTAAATAATTCGTCTTCGGTAACTGCCGGTCCGTTATATACCTTATATAAATCTTCCATTAACTTATTTAAAACAGAAGCGGTAATCGGTTGACCGGTTTCAACAAGTTTGTGTACTTGAAGTTCAAAATCCGCTAATTGCGATTGGAAATAAAAAGTACCGCTTATATTTGCTATTGCTTGCATTATTAAAGCAGCACGTTCTTTTGGGTCGGTTGTATTTTTTAACATATAATCTAACAGTAGTCGTTCGTTAAAAGTTGAAGCAACTTCGGCTACAAACAAAGTATAACCCGATGTAGCATATGGCTGAGTTTCCTCTGCAAGCATTGTATGAATAGTATGCCCTATTTCATGTGCTAAAGTAAAAACATAATCCATTGTTTCATTATAATTAAGCAGCATAAAAGGATGAACTGAATAAGTACTGCCCGAATAAGCACCGGGGCGTTTTCCTGCATTTTCAAATACGTCTATCCAACCTGATTTTAAGGCTTTTTCAACTCGTGCCTGATAATCTTTGCCTAAAGGTTCAACCGAAGCCAAAACAAGTTTTTTTGCTTCTTCGTATGGGTATGTTTTAGAAAATTTAACTAAAGGTAACGAGCCATCATAACTATGATACTCTTTCAAACCTAATACTTTTGCTCTTAATTTATAATATTTATGTAACGGCGTTACGTTCTCTTTTGCGGCATTAATTAAATTTTCATAAACTGCAACAGGAATATTGTTATTATCTAAATTTGCTTCCAAACAAGATTTATAATCTCTTGCTTGTGCATAAGCCCAATTGCGTTGACAAATTGCATTATATATAGATGCATATGTATTTTCGTTTTGTTTATAAGTATTGTAATGTGCTTCAAAAATTTTCTTTCTGTCTTCTTGATTCCAGTTTGTTCTCAAAATCTTACTGTAATTCCCGCTTGTAGCTTTTATATCCACACCATCCGAAAGTTGAATTGTAGGATAGTTGATATCTGAAGTTGATAACGCAGTATAAGTAGCTTGTGCAGTAGAGCCAAAACGACTAAAATAAGTTAATAGTTTCTCTTTATCTTCCGATAATACATGTTTTTGCTGACGGAATAAATCTTCAATGCCAAATCTATATTTTTCCAATTCATTTTTTTGTGAAATCCACTTTTCAATTTTTTCGTATGGAATTAACAACATTTCGGGGTTAATCCATGCTGTAGAAGTTCCAAACTTAGAAAACAGAGCTTGTATTTGTTGAATTTTTGCCGCAACCTCCTGATCCCTTGTATTTACATCGTAATGCATTGAAGCATAACGATATACTTTACCTGCAATTATTCCTAATTCATCTTGTAATTCAAATACTTTTAAAAACGAATCCGCATCCTTATTTAATGTTCCTTTTAATTTAACTATTTCATCCATTTTTACTTCAAGCTCTTTAAAAGCTTTAGCCCACTCATCCCAGTTCTTAAAAATATCCGAAAAATTCCATTTATACCGTTCCGGAATGTCTTCTCTTTTTTCAAAATATGTTTGACCGTTTAATAAACCGGTACTTGCAATAGTTGTTGCAACCAATAACAATAGTCCTAATTTTAAGTTCATTAATTTTTATCCCTATTTTATTAAAAGAAAATTATTTAAAATAATATTTAACTTTTAAGACGCCGACCTTTTTAATAAGTTCCGAAGGTACTTTTTTTTTGGATATAACAATAAAGCAGTTATTGAAAATAAGGGCTATATAAAGTTATATTTTGCACATTAAAAACATAAACACTAAGTCTTATAATTTTGGGGCTGTATCAAAAGTGATTTTCAAGCTATTTTTTATACTTGATTGTAAAAACATACCATTTTATTATTCCCCGTTTTACTATAGGGTTTTAATGTTGCATCAAGAAATTTTTGGAAATTTTATCTTTTCTTAAACAGCTTTATTTGTTTGTATTTCATCGGCATATACATAATCTAACCAATAGTTATATTTATTGTTTTTTCCGTGAATAATGTCAGAATAAACTTGTTGAAGATTAGCACAAACCGGTCCGGTTTTTCCGATACCGATTTTTCTATAGTCAATTTCGCTTAAAGCAATAACCTCTGCTGCCGTACCAGTTACAAATACTTCATCTGCAATATAAAGTTGGTCTCTACTTATTACTTCTTCAATTACCTTATAACCCATATCTTTAGCAATAGTAATTATAGTTTCTCTTGTAAATCCTTCCAAAATTCCGTTTTTAGGTGTAGTATATATAACTCCATTTCTTACTAAAAATATATTTTCTCCGGTACATTCCGATACATTTCCATAAGGGTCTAACATAATGGCTTCATCAAATCCACCGCGTAAACTTTCACTTTTTGCCAAGACAGAGTTAACATAATTACCGGCTATTTTTCCTTTTGTCATCATTATATTAGGATGATGACGCGGATAAGAAGCAACATTTGCTCTAATTCCGTTAATTAAAGCTTTTTCACCTAAATAATTTGTCCATTTCCATACGGCAATTCCCACATCAATTTTAACGCTTGTAGTAGATAAATTCCAACCGCCTTCTTTAATATAAACTAAAGGACGTATATAACATTCATCCATTTTGTTAATTCTAATAAGCTCTAAACATGCTTCGTATAATTCTTCTTTTGAATAAGGCAAACCTGATACACCTAAAATTAAGGAACTATCTTCCAATCTTTTTAAATGATCTTTTAGTCTAAAAACTGCAGGTCCATTTTCTGTTTTATAAGAACGTATTCCTTCAAAAACCGAAGTACCGTAATGTAACGAACTTGTCAAAAAATGCAATTTTGCATCCTTAAAAGGAACTATTTCTCCTTCCATCCAAATATAATCCGATTCAAATGCCATAATTTTTCTCCTATATATTTTATTTTATCATATTGTTAATTCTTGCGTATTTAAATATTCCTCCGGCTTTTACAATAGGTAATACGCTTCCAAGTTCTTTTAGATTAAATTCCTCATCGGTATCAATAACTTTTATTATATTTGTATCCGTATCCACTTCAACAACATTCCCCGTCTTAATTTTTGCGTTTAACTTATTATTGCATTCATAGGGAATAAAAAAACCACCGTCAACAGAATTTCTATAAAATATGCGAGCATACGATTCTGCAATAATCATTTTTATGCCTGCTTTATTTAAAGCAAACGGGGCATGCTCGCGCGATGATCCGCATCCAAAATTGCTTCCGGCAATAATTATTTCGTATTCAGATTTATTCCCACACTTTACAAACGGAATATTACCATAAGGCAATCCGCAAACTTCTAAAGGTACTGCAGATAATGCATATTTTCCGTAATTTTCCGATTCCTCTTTACTTGTTAAGCTATATACCAAATACTCGGCAGGTATAATTTGGTCCGTATCTACATTATCCCCTAATACAAAAACTTTTCCCTTAATAAATCTATCCATAATATTTCCTTTATTAAATAAACGAACGAGGGTCGGTAATAACACCCATTAAAGCCGAAGCTGCAACAGTTAGAGGCGAGGCTAAATAAACACTTGATTTTTTACTCCCCATTCTTCCCGGAAAGTTACGGTTTGTTGTAGATATTATAACTTCGTTTTCTTTTGCTCTTCCAAATGTATCTTCCGGACCGCCTAAGCAAGCAGCACACGAAGGACGGGTAATAAAACAGCCTGCGTTTTCAAAAATATTTATTAAATACTCTCCTGCATATTTTTCTGTTTTTAATTGCTCTAATGTACTTGTTGTAGCAGGTACTAAAAAAGTAGGCACTTTAACTATATTCCCTTTTATTATTTGGGCTGCAAATCTAAAATCAGTAATTTTACCTCCTGTACAAGAACCGATGTAACATTTTGTTAATTTTGTACCGCTAACTTCTTTTACGGTAGCTTTATTATCGGGACTGTGAGGTTTTGCAACAAGAGGTTCAATTTTAGAAACATCATATTCGTAAATTGCTTTATATTTTGCATCTGCATCGCTATAAAACAACTCGTAATTATTATTTGCTTTATCTTTTATGTAGTTTATAGTTTTTTCATCTGCGGCAATAATACCGTTCATACCACCGGATTCTATTGCCATATTTGTTAATGTCATTCTTTCTTCCATTGACAACTGCGTAACCGTATTACCGGCAAACTCCATTGCACAATATGTAGCTCCGTCTGTGGTTATATCACCTAATATTTGCAAAATCAAATCTTTTGCGGTTAAGTATTTGGGTATATTTCCGTTAAAAACAAATTTAATAGATTCCGGTACTTTTTCCCATATTTTACCGGTGCCCAATATAAAAGCGGCATCTGTATTCCCAACACCTGTTGCAAACATTCCGAATGCACCGGAAGTACAAGTGTGGCTATCCGTACCGAACAATACTTTACCGGGTAAATTATAACCTTCTTCTGCCAAAGCGATGTGGCAAACACCTTTATAATTTTCCGAATTTGGATCAAAATAGTGTTTTAGCTTATGCTCTGTTGCAAAATTTCTTACAATTTCTATATTTCTATTTGCCTGTTTATTAGTCGTAAATATATAATGATCGGGGAAAATTACAACTTTGTTTTTATCCCATATTTTTGCAGCATCACCAAATTCATTTTTCCATATTTCAATTGTAGGTGGTCCGCAAACATCATGAGTCATTAATACATCTACATTAAGCCAAATATTTTCACCCGGAGTAACAAACTTTTTACCGGATGATTTTGCCAATATTTTTTCTGTAATTGTCATTCCCATTTATCACCTATACTACAACTTTAATTTCTTCTGTATCATTAACATTTTGTTCTGTTTTGTACTTTTCTAACTGGTTTATTGCATTAACATAAGCTTTGGCACTTGCTTCAATAACGTCTGTGGAAACCCCTCTACCCGTAAACGATTTTTCATCAAATCTTAACCTTACTATTACTTCTCCCATCGCATCTCTTCCGCCTGTTACAGACCTTACTTGATAAGATTCAACACGTGTTTCGATATTAAGTGCTCGGTTTATTGCATTAAATATCGCATCAACCGTACCGTCTCCCGTTGCCGAATCGGAATAAGTTTTTGAATGGTTTTTTATTGATACGGTTGCAGTTGGTATTGAATTGGTACCGCTATTAATATTTAAATAATCAAGGGTAAATAATTCATCATATTTTGAATATTTATCCCCCATCATACTTCTTAAATCTTCATCATACACTTCTTTCTTTTTATCTGCAAGTACAATAAACTCTTCATATACTTTTTGTAATTCGTATTCATTTATATCATATCCCAATTCGCAAAGTCTAACTTTTAAACCATGCCTACCGCTATGACGTCCTAAAACTATTTTTGTTTTCTGAACACCGACATCTTCGGGTTTCATTATTTCGTAAGTTTCTCTATTTTTTAACATCCCGTCTTGATGAATTCCCGATTCGTGAGCAAATGCATTTTCACCTACAATTGCTTTATTAGGCTGAACAATAATTCCCGAAAAAGAAGAAACCATTTTGCTTGTGTTATAAATTTCTTTAGTATTTATATTTGTTGAAAAATTAAAAATATCTTTTCTTACATTAATAGCCATAACAACTTCTTCCAAAGCCGCATTACCTGCACGTTCGCCAATTCCGTTAATAGTACATTCAATTTGTCTTGCACCATTAATTATTCCCGCTAATGAGTTGCAAACCGCTAACCCCAAATCGTTATGACAGTGTACGCTAATTATTGCTTTATCAATATTTTGCACTCTTCTTTTCAATTCGGCAATCTTTTTTCCAAATTCTTCGGGCATAGTATAACCGGTAGTATCGGGAATATTAACCGTAGTTGCCCCCGCTTTAATGGCAGCTTCAATAACTTCAGATAAATAAACAATATCGGTTCTTCCGGCATCCTCTGCCGAAAATTCAATATCATCACAAAGTGTTTTGGCATATGCGACCATATCGTAAGACATTTGTAAAACCGTTTTACGCTTTTCGTCTAAAGTCAATCCGTATCGTTCACTTCCAAATTTTCCCATAATATGATAGTCTGACGTACTGGAAAAAGTATGAATTCTTTTTTTCTTTGCATTTTTTACCGCCTCGTAAGCCGATTTAATATCTTGTTCTTTAGCTCGCGATAATGCTGCAACAACAATACTTACTTCATCAGATATCCTTTTAACCGCATCAAACTGTGCGGGAGAAGATATCGGAAATCCGGCTTCAATAACATCAACACCAAGTTTTTCAAGCTGTTTTGCAATTTCTACTTTCTCATACACATTTAACGAAGCCCCGGGCGATTGTTCTCCATCCCTTAATGTAGTATCAAAAATTATTATTCTTTCCGACATCATTTATCCTGTTATTATTAATTTGCAATTATTGTATCATATATTAATTCTGCCATTTCGGAGGTACTTACCAATTTAGTGTTTTCAGTAAAAACATCCTTTGTTCTATACCCTTTTTCCAAAACATTTTCGATACTTGTCTCAATTAAATTATAAGCATTATCCATATTAAACGAATATTTAAACATCATTGCAACCGATAAAATTGTACCAATAGGATTTGCAATATTTTTACCCGCAATATCGGGGGCACTTCCGTGTATCGGTTCATATAATGAATATTTATTACCCATGCTTGCCGAAGGTAACATTCCTAAACTCCCTGTAATAATTCCTGCAATATCGCTTAATATATCCCCAAACAAATTAGACGTTACAATTACGTCAAATTGTTTTGGATTTTTAACAATTTGCATTGCGGCATTATCTACATACATATCACTTAGGGTTATTTCTTTAAATTCATTAGACTTTTTATGAATTATTTTTCTCCAAAATTTTGATACTTCCAGTACATTTGCTTTATCTACCGATACCAATTGTTTCTTACGTTTTTTTGCAATATTAAAAGCAACTTCTGCAATTCTTTCCACTTCATAATTGTAATAAACCATTGTATTATAAGCTTTATCCGTTTCTTCTAATCTTGGCAATCCAAAATAAATTCCCCCTGTAAGTTCTCGCACTACAATAAAATCGGCATCTTTAACAACTTCGTTTTTTAATGATGATGAATTGATTAAACTATTAAAAACTTTTGCGGGACGTATATTGGCAAACAAATCCAATTCCTTACGTAAATTTAATAATCCTTTTTCGGGTCTTATATCTGCCTGCAAATTATCCCACTTGTAACCGCCAACCGCCCCAAGTAAAACGGCATCGGCATCTTTACAAGCCAATAACGTTTCTTGGGTTAACGGTTCGCCGTACATATCAATCGAATTTCCGCCAAAACTTTTCTCAATTATATTAATTTTTGTATTAAATACTTTACATACCGCATTTAATACTTTAATAGCTGCATCTGTTATTTCTTTACCTATTCCGTCTCCAGGTAAAAGAACTACATTGTAGCTCATACACCTACCTCTTCTTTAGGGTTTTTCTTTTTTAACCAAGACATCATAGAACGCAATTTTGAGCCTACAGTTTCAATTATGTGTTCTTTATTTTCTTTTCGTAATTCTTCCATTTTGGGTAAACCTTTTTCGTTTTCTTCTTTCCATTCGTTTGCAAATGACCCGTCTTGAATTTCTGTTAATATTTTTTTCATTTCTTTTTTCGTTTCTGCAGTAATAATTCTGCTTCCTCTTGTCATTCCACCGTACTCGGCAGTATCGCTAACCGAGTAGTTCATTCTGCTTAAACCACCTTCATAATATAAATCAACAATAAGTTTTAATTCATGCATACATTCGTAATATGCCAATTCCGGAGGATATCCTGCTTCGGTTAATACTTCAAATCCGGCTTTAATTAATTGAGCCGAGCCACCGCATAATACGGCTTGTTCGCCAAACAAATCGGTTTCGGTTTCGTCTTTAAATGTAGTTTCAATTACTCCGGCTTTAGTTCCGCCTATACCATGTGCCCACGCCAAAGCCAACTGTTTTGCATCTCCGGTAAAATCCTGATAAACCGCAATTAAACAGGGAACTCCCGTATTTTCCAGATAAGTGCGTCTTACCAAGTGCCCCGGACTTTTAGGAGCAATCATTATTACGTTAACATTATCGGAAGGTACAATCCATTTATAATGAATGTTAAACCCGTGTGCAAAAACCAAAGTTTTTCCTTCTGTTAAATGCTGTTTAATGGATTCGTCATAAACTTTCTTTTGATGTTGGTCTGGTAACAATACCATAATAACATCCGCCCATTTGCTTGCTTCTTCCACATCTTTAACTTGCAAACCGGCAGCTTCTGCTTTTTGCCAAGATGTACTTGTTGGTCTTAATCCGACACATACATTTAAACCGCTTTCTTTTAAATTAAGAGAATGTGCATGTCCTTGACTACCAAATCCTAATACAGCAATCTTTTTATCCTTTAAATAATCTAACGATGCGTCATTTTCATAATATACTTTCATACTAAAACCTCTTTTTAATTTGATGGATATTCTTTTTTATTAAATTTCATTTGCTCACCTCGAGGTAATGCAACTGTTCCGCTTCTTGCAAGCTCTTTTATTCCAAAAGGGTGAAGTACATTTAACAATGCATCTATTTTTGCAGGCGGACCGGTAACTTCCATAATTACCGATTTATTATTTATGTCAACTATATTTCCTCTAAAAATATCACAAACGTTTTTAATTTCTTCCAACGAACGTTTTTTATAATCTACTTTTATTAAAGCCAATTCTCTTTCAATATGATTTATTTCGGTTAAATCTATCACTTTAATAGTATCAATTAATCTGTTTAATTGTTTTACAACTTGGTCAATAATTTGACTATCCCCTTCGGTTACTATAGTCATTCTGCTAATTTCCGAAATTTCGGTTTCACCAATAGAAATACTGCGAATATTAAAACCTTTTCCGCTAAACATTGTCGCTACTCTATCAAAAGCACCAAAGTGATTTTCAACCAATACCGATATTATATGCTCCATATTAAAGTAAATTCTCCGGATTTAGTTGTTTTAATAACATTTCGCTGTTAGAAGCACCGGCAGGTACCATAGGAAATACCATATCGTCTTTAACAACCTTAAATTCAAGTAAAACCGGTCTATCGTTAACCGAAAAAGCCCATTCCAACATTTTTCTTACCTCTTTGGGATTATCGGTTGAGTACGATTCCAATCCAAAGGCTTCACCTAATTTTACGAAATCCGGATTACTATCGCCTAAATCGGTAAAACTATATTTTTCATGGTGAAATAATTCCTGCCATTGGCGAACCATACCTAAAAAACTATTATTAATAATTATAAATTTTATAGGTAATTTATTTGCAACGGCTGTTGTTAATTCTTGCATATTCATTTGAAATCCGCCGTCACCATTTATTGAAACTACAGGTCTTTTGGTGTTTTTTAAAGCAATACATGCACCAATAGCAGCCGGAACGCTAAAACCCATTGTACCAAGGCCGCCGGAAGTGATAAGTGAACGAGTATAATTAAATTTAAAAAACTGAGCTGCCCACATTTGGTGTTGACCAACATCGGGTACAATTACGGCATCTCCTTTTGTTAAATCCGAAATTTGTTCAATAACATATTCGGTATGCAATCTACCGTCATTATCTTCATAAACCATCGGACATTCATCTTTCCATTTATAAATTTGATTCCACCATTCGTCTAATTCGGGCTTGTTATTCATCTCTACCATAAGTTCGGCAATAATATGTTTAACATCACCAACAATAGGTAAATCTACAACAACATTTTTATCAATTGCTGCGGGGTCAATATCAACTTGAATTTTGAATGCATTTTTGGCAAAAGTTTCAACTTTTCCGGTAACTCTATCATCAAATCTTGCCCCTAAAGCTACCAACACATCACAGTTTTGAACAGCCAAATTAGCATAATAAGTGCCGTGCATTCCCAACATACCCAAACTTTGTTCATCTGACGAAGGAAATGCACCTAATCCTTGTAAGGTAGTAGTTACAGGCAAATTATATGTTTTTGCAAATAAGGTTAATTCCTCGTTCCCTCCACTCATTATTACGCCGCCGCCAACATACAATACCGGTCTTTTTGCTTTACTTATTATTTCAGCAGCTTTTTTTATTTGATAAGAGTGCCCTCTGTAAGTCGGCTTATATCCTCTAATTTCAACTGTTGAAGGATATTCAAACATACATTCAGCACTTTGTACATCTTTGGGAATTGCAACAACAACCGGACCGGGTCTTCCTGAAGCAGCAATAAAAAAAGCTTTACGGATTGTTGGAGCAAGCTCTTCAACTTTTCTTACTAAAAAATTGTGTTTTGTTATAGGTCTGGTTATTCCTACAATATCGGCTTCTTGAAAAGCATCGTTACCAATTAGATGTGATGCAACCTGACCCGAAAAAACTACTAACGGTACTGAATCCATAAATGCATCGGCAATTCCCGTAATTGTGTTTGTTGCACCCGGTCCCGAAGTTACCAACACAACTCCAACTTTTCCGGTTGCCTTTGCATAACCTTCCGCCATATGTGTTGCCCCTTGCTCGTGGCGAACCAAAACATGATTTAAGAAGTTTACATCATACAATTTTTCGTATATTTTTATTATAGACCCTCCGGGATATCCAAAAATTGTATCAACTTTTTCGGCTTTAAGGCATTCAAAAAATATTTCTGCACCGTTCAGTTTTTTCTTTTCCATTTGTTTTCCCTTAAGTTTAATTTTTTAATTGATAACTGCACCAAAGTTGGCAGATTTAACCATTTTAGCATATCTGCTTAAATATCCCTTTGTAACTTTTGGCTTAAATTCAGGTAAGTCTAAAAGCCTATTATTTATCTCTTCATCACTCAAATCAACACTTAGTTTTTTATTTGGAATATCGATAATAATTATATCCCCATTTTTTAATGCTGCAATAGGTCCTTTGGAAGCTGCTTCGGGACTAATATGACCAATGCACGCTCCTCTTGTACCCCCTGAAAATCTTCCGTCTGTAATTAATACTACTTTTTCGCCTAATCCCATTCCCATTATTGCCGAAGTTGGGCTTAACATTTCTGGCATACCGGGACCTCCTGCCGGTCCTTCGTAACGTATTACAATTACATCCCCTTCTTTTACTTCATTATTTAATATTCCCGCTAAAGCTTCTTCTTGACTTTCATAAATTAATGCTGGGCCTTTATGAACCATCATATTAGGGGTTACCGCTCCGGTTTTTACAACTGCACCATCAGGAGCTAAATTTCCGAATAATATTACAAGTCCCCCTTTTACGGAATAAGGCTTATCAATCGGCTTTATTACATTATAATCTTTTACATTACAATTGTTAATATTTTCACCCAAAGTTTTACCTGTTACAGTTAAACAATTTAAGGTTAATGCTCCTTCTTTTTTGCTTAATTCGTTTAATATTGCAGTTACACCCCCCGCTTTGTCAACATCTTCCATATGTATTAATTGTGTTGCAGGACTTACTTTGCATAAATACGGCACTCTATCGGCAATTACATTTAATTCATGCATATCATATTCAAAACCCATTTCAATAGCAATTGCCAATGTGTGCAAAATTGTATTTGTGCTTCCGCCCATTGCCATATCTAAAGCAAAAGCATTGTTTATAGAATTACGAGTAATAATATCGCTTGGTTTTATATCTTTTTTTACTAATTCTAATATTTGTTTTCCTGCTTGCTTAACCAATTCTTTTCTCTTAGGATCTATTGCCAATATTGTTCCGTTTCCGGGTAAAGCCATACCTAAAGCTTCACATAAACAGTTCATACTGTTTGCTGTAAACATCCCGGCACAACTTCCGCAAGTCGGACAGCTAAAGTTCTCTATTTCTTTTAACTTTTCGGCATTTATTTCGCCTTTGTTATATTTCCCTACCCCCTCAAAAACACTTATCAAATCAACTTTATCACCATTTGGTAAACGACCTGATTTCATTGGACCACCTGAGATAAATATAGTAGGAACATTAATACGTGCTGCTGCCATTAACATTCCGGGCACAATTTTATCACAATTTGTTATACAAACCAAACCGTCAAATCTATGTGCCTCAACTACTGTTTCAACACTATCGGCAATCAATTCTCTACTGGCAAGCGAGTACCTCATTCCTAAATGCCCCATTGCTATACCATCATCCACACCTATAGTATTAAATTCAAACGGAACTCCTCCGGCTTCTCTTATTGCTTCTTTTACTAATTTTCCAAAATCGGATAGATGCACATGCCCCGGTATAATATCAATATAAGAATTGCATACGCCAATAAAAGGTTTTTCAAAATCGGAATCGGATTTTATTACACCTGTTGCTTTTAATAAACTTCGGTGTGGAGCTTTTTCAAATCCTTTTTTAATTAAATCGGAACGCATATTTCCTCTGAATTTTTATAAAAAAAATTCAGATAAAACATCTAAGGGTCTTAGTCAATCCCTAAGAGTTTTAATATACTATAATTTTTTGGTTTGTTTTTATTTAGGGATTGACTTTTATTTTAGCGAATAATAATTAGCCCTAGTAGGTTGACCACTAGAATAATAATATTGCTAATAATAATAATCCCTGAAATGATTATATCTGAATAGTTAACTACTGCTAAATAAAAAACACTACTCTCCCTTCCGGTATATGTTACCGAAGAAATTAGTTTGGCGATATTTAATGTAGTGTTTTTCATAATTTGTACGTACTAAAATAAACAATATTATGGGCTTGTCAAGTTATTTTTGCATAAATATTCACAAAACTACATATTTGTGCGGTTTCTTTTACACCTCTTTTTTATGTGGATGTTAAAATGAACTAATTTACTTCGCTTTTTACTTGTAATATTAAATAATATTACCTAATTTTGTAATAATAAGACTTGAAAGGTTATTTTATACTATAAAATATTTATCATTATGAATAATATATTAAAATCATTTTTATTCGTTTTAATGACGTTTGTTTTAATTGCAGGTTTATCATTCCCTATAGTTGAAGGGAAACCGGAACACTGGTATCAATTTCCCATTATTCCCGGATTGGAGGAAAAAGCCAAAATTATATTTTTTCATGTGCCTACTGCTTGGCTTGCTGTAATTGCCTTTTTCATGTCTATGTTTTATGGAGTAAAATATTTACGTAGCGAGAATTTGGATTACGATATTAAATCGTTTACTTCGATGCAATTGGGCATGGTATTTTGCATATTGGCAACCGTTACAGGAAGTATTTGGGCTAAATTTACTTGGGGTGCATTTTGGCATTGGGATCCAAGAGAAACAAGTATATTTATTTTATTACTTATTTACGGGTCATTGTTTGCTTTACGTAGTGCAATAGAAAACGAAGATAAAAAAGCAAGATTAAGTGCCGTTTATAGTATATTTGCATTTTTAACCGTGCCTTTTTTTATTTTTATTATGCCAAGAATTATGGAAGGCTTGCACCCCGGTAGTGCAAACGACGATAGTAGTGGACCTGTAGTAAATTTTCATATGGATAAAAACATGTATTTTATTTTTATTTTATCCTTAATTGCTTTTACTTTATTATATTATTGGATGTTTAGAGTAGGTTATAAATCGTTATTGTTAAAAGAAAAATTAAATAAAAAATTTATATCGGAGTAACATGGATAGTTTATTTTCGTTTGCCGAAAAAAATTCAATTTTCATAGTACTTTTTATTGTGCTTACTATTTGGTTGGGAATTTTTATTTCATTATTCAATATTGAAAGACGCTTAAAAAAAATTGAGAGTGAATTAACGAGAGAGGAAAAACAAGATGAAGAATAAATATTTATTCGGAGGAGTAATTATTGTAGTTTTCTTTTTCATTATGGGTGTTTTGTTTACTCAAACGGATATTAAATACGAAAACGACTTTAGTAAAATAACAAAGTCTAAAAACACCATAAAAGCGACCGGGGCGTGGGTTAAAAGTAAAAACTTTGAAGTAGATAAAACGAATAACATATTTTCTTTTTATTTGGTTGATAATTTTGGAAAAGAGATTAAAGTTGTGTATAACGGTACAATACCCAATAACTTTGAATCCTGCACAAGTGTTGTAGTTACCGGCAAATATAAAAACGGGCAATTTGTGGCAACAGATATTTTAACAAAATGCCCTTCAAAATACGAAAGTCAGATGCCCGATAAACAATCTTAATTAAGTTAAGTAAGGATAATTAATGGTAGGAAACATATTTTTAACTCTTGCATTGCTTGCCTCAATTTTTTCTTCAGTAATGTATTATTTTACATTAAAAGGTTATACAAATACAATAAACAAGGCTCGTATCGGTTATCATTTAATGAGTATTATGGTAATTGCAGCTTCTATCCTTCTGTTTTATGCTATATTAACTCATCAATATCAATTTAAATATGTTTTTGAGTATAGCAATAGTGATTTACCGATAGGACTTCTAATTTCCACGTTTTATGCCGGGCAAGAAGGAAGTTTTTTACTATGGGGCTTGTTTTCTGCTATTATCGGTTTAATTTTATTAGACTATACTTCAAAAAGAGGCGATTTGGAGCAACGAGTAATGTTGGTTTATTCGCTAATAAACGTAATGTTATTAATAATGTTAAGCCCATTACTAAAGAGCCCTTTTGCTTACATCTGGCAAGAAGGTGCATATATAGATATAAAAAGCATAAACCCAAATTTTCTTAATTTACCTTTTATAGGTAATTTTATATTTCAAGACCAAGCCGGACAAAAGCAATTTTTTCAAATTAATTCCAATTCTTATGCTTTATTACTAAATAACGGTATTTCAATTAACAATTTTATTATTTACGGAAAAGGATTAAATCCTTTATTACAAAACTTTTGGATGCAAATTCATCCGCCGATGTTGTTTATTGGTTTTGCAATGGCTGCCGTTCCATATTCATTTGCAATTGCGGCTTTAATTAAAAACGAATATAACGACTGGATTAAACAATCTTTTCCTTGGGTTTTATTTGGTCACATGATTTTAGGATTGGCAATTATGTTAGGCGGTTATTGGGCTTACGGCGTTTTAGGATGGGGTGGATATTGGGGATGGGACCCAGTAGAAAATTCATCGCTTGTTCCTTGGTTAATTGGGGTTGCTTCAATTCATACATTTATTGTTCAAAAAAGAACTCAAGAACAATATAACGGTAAAGGTAGATTTGTAAAAACTAATTTAATCCTTTCAATTTTAACTTTTGCATTAGTGATTTATTCCACATTTTTAACAAGAAGCGGAGTCTTAAGTGATGCATCCGTTCACTCCTTTGTTGCCCCAGGTAGAATAGTATTTTTGTTTTTATTAATAAACGTAATTTTATTTGCAGTTATTGGAATAGGGGCAGTTGCCTATAGATGGAAATATTTAAATGAAAACTTTAACTTTGAAGAGAATATTTTATCGCGTGAACTTGCTTTATTTACCGGAGCTGCAACTTTAATTACAAGCGGTTTAATTATTATATTCGGTACATCA
>ERZ795059.3091-NODE-3091-length-16455-cov-5.697439_pt1 | contig 16455 bp, 9 predicted proteins | sample MGYA00375143_ERZ795059 | MGnify/ENA primary metagenome ERZ795059 (study PRJEB30188, sample SAMN05720168) | activated sludge metagenome | isolation source: Anaerobic digester | place: USA | collected 2015-01-07 ... | reverse complement strand
ACGTGATCGGCGTGCTCAACATCACCAATTTCGCCGGCCGCGAGCAGTTCCAGCAAAGCGACGTGCAGTTCCTGTCGCTGCTGGCCGGACAGGCGGCGGTGGCCATTCAGAACGCCAACCTATACAACACGCTGCAGACCAGCTACCTGCACACGATCATCAGCCTGGCCAACGCCCTGGAGGCGCGCGACCAATATCTGTCGGGCCATTCCACGTCGGTCATGCGCAACGCGGTGCGCATCGCCCAGAAGATGGGCCTGACGCCGCGCGAGGTGGAAGACGTGCGCAACGCCTCGGTGCTGCACGACATCGGCAAGATCGGCATCCGCGACGCGATTCTGCTCAAGCCGGGCAAGCTCGACGATTCCGAATGGCTGATGATCAAGCAACACCCGGACATGGGCAGCAAGATCGTCGCGCCGGTGCGCCACCTGGCGCGCTGCGTGCCGCTGATTCTCAACCACCACGAGCGGTGGGACGGCAGCGGGTATCCGATCGGCCTGGCCGGCGTCGACATTCCGCTGGGCGCGCGGGTGATCGCCGTGGCCGACACCTACGACGCGATGGTTTCCAACCGGCCGTACCGCAAGGCCTTCTCGCACGAGGAGGCGCTCGCCGAGATCAAGCGGGTCGCCGGTACGCAGTTGGATCCGGACGTGGTCGCCGCTTTCGTCGAGGTCGCGCGCGATGACCGCGAAATCGACGACTGATCCGGCCGCGACGTTCGCACAACGCTTCCACGCCGCGCCCGCCGTGCGCGCCTTCGCGCCGGGCCGGGTGAACCTCATCGGCGAACACACCGACTACAACGACGGCTTCGTCATGCCCATGGCCATCCAATACGGCGTGCGGGTCGCCGGCCGCTTGACCGACTCGGGCCGCGTGCGGGCGATCAGCGCCAACTTCGACGAACGCCCCGGCGATTTCCCGCTGGGTAGCGAGCCGGACGGCCACGACTGGATCGACTTTCTCCAAGCCGTGCTGCTCGAATTGGAAGCGGTGAGCGTGAAGCCGGCCGGGCTCGAACTGGCCTACGTCGGCGACGTGCCCGACGGCGCGGGGCTCTCCTCGAGCGCCGCCTTCGCCGTGGCGACCGTGCTGGCCGTGTCGCAACTGGTCGGCCGGCGGTGGGACGACCCGGTGGCGCTTTCGCGCGTGTGCCAGGCCGCCGAGCACCGCATCGGCACGCGTTGCGGTCTGCTGGACCAGATGGCCAGCGCCGCCTGCCGCGCGGGCAGCGCGATGCTGCTGGACTGCCGCGATATGAGCCGCTCCATGCTGCCCATCGACCGCGAACGTCTCGCGGTGATCGTCGGCGCCACCGGCGTCAAACGCGAACTGGCCGCCAGCAAGTACAACGAACGCCGCGCCGAATGCGAGCAAGGCGCGCGCCTGTGCGGGCAAACGAGCCTGCGCGAGGTAACGCCGGCCATGCTCGCCGCGCACCGCGACGTTCTGCCCGAAAACATCTACCGCCGCTGCGCGCATGTGCTGAGCGAAAACGAGCGCGTGCATCGCTTCGCCGACGCGTTGCGCGCGGGCGACACGGCCGCGTTGGGCGCGATCGCCGACAAGGGCCACGCCAGTCTGCGCGACGACTATGAGGTGTCCTGCGTCGAGTTGGACGCGATGGTCGAATCCTTCACCGCCTGCGCGGGCGTGTACGGCGCGCGGATGGTCGGCGGGGGCTTCGGCGGCAGCGCCATCGCGTTGGTCGATCCGGCGCGCGCCGCGGACATCATGACCGCCGCCGCGCAAGCCTACGCCGCCAAGACCGGTCGCGAGGGGCGCTTCTATGTGGCGACCGCCGGCGACGGCGCCGTGGTCGAGTTGTTGGACTGAAAATCTCCCCGTCCAAACCGGTAAAAAGTGCTTCCCATGTCCTGATAATTAACTGTTACCTATGTGTGATCTTGACATCCGGCAGCCCTCATCCCCGGCTCTTCTCCCACGGGGAGAAGGGAGTCCAAGCTGCCGACTCTTACCCTCTCCCGGTGGGAGAGGGTCGGGTGCAGCCCGGGGTGAGGGCAAAAAAATCGGCGAGCCAAGCGGCTCGCCGTTGTTGGTTTTATTCGGACTACAGCACCGTAAACGTCCCTTCGGCGATGTCGCCCGCCGCGTTGCCCAGGATGGCCGCGTAGCCCTGTTCGTTGTCGTAGAAGCCCAGGATGAGCGACCGGTCGTCGTTGACGTCGTCGACCGCGACCAGCACGTTGCGGATCACATAGCCGGCGAACGACGCCGCGCCGCAATTCAACCGCACCTCGGCCTCCTCTTCGGTCACTTGGCAAATCGACGACATCTCCTCGGTGTCGATCGTCAGGCTGGCGCCGTCCAGGTCGTCGGCCTTCAGTCCCGTGCAGCGGTTGTCGAGCTTGCGGCCGACGAAATCGCGCGTGACCGTCCCCTGCCACGAGGCGTAAGTCGCCACGCCGTCGGTGAACAGGCCGTCGCTGAAGGTCGCCTCGTAGGTCAGGTCGAAATCGTCTCCGTCCATGCCGAGGGCGATCGCATCGTCGACATTCTGCCCGGTCAGCAAAAACAGGCCGGGCAGATACGTGCCGCTGTCGTCGTAGGCCAGCAACGAGGAGCCGTACAGATCCTGGTCGATTTGCCGCAGGTCGAGGATTTCGTACGCGGCGAACAGCGGGTCGGTGAAATGCAGCAACCACAGACCGTCGGCGTCGACGGTCAGATCGTCGTGGCACGGTTCGGCGTTGTTCAGCGGCGCGAAAGGCAGGCTGAAGATCCGGCCATCGCCGCGCACCAGTTCGCCATCGGCGGCGAGCACGAAAAACATCACGGTGATCTCAACCGCATCCTCGCCGAGCGGCAGGGCGTGGGGAATCGCCAAACCGGCCGGTTCGGCATCGCCGGGCAACATCAGGTTGAAATCGAACGCGCCGCCCGCCTGGTCGGTGATGTTCCGCATCAAGGCCGCTTCGCTTTCATCGTCCCACTGCACGGCGTTGCAGCGGTCGTCGCCCCACGAGGCGCTGAAGGAAACGTACAACAGTTGCTCGGACGTCAGCGCAGGCAACGTCACCGAGCCGGTCAGGTTCACCTCATCGCCCGGACCGACCGACTCGACGTCGATCGCCACGTCGTCGAGGGGCATCGGCAGATTCTCGTCACCGCCGTGAATCTGATATTCGTTGTACTGCGCTTCCCCGGAAACGACCTTCCAGCCGTCGTCCTCCATCGCGAACAACCAAACGCCGCGGATCGTGCCGGTCATGGCCACGTCGAAACCGACCTCGTCGTCGGCTTGTTGCATCATCTGAACTTCATTGAGCGTTTCCGCGCGCGCGGTCACGCCGTCGGAGTCGATCGCCACCGCCACGGTCAGGTCGTACTTGACGACCGTCAGGTTCGGGCTGTCGGCCAGATCGTCCAGCGCGTCCTGCATCAACCCGGCTTTGTCGCGACCGGCATAGGCGTAGTCATCGCTGACGTGCGGAAACACTTTTTCCTCCAAGCCGGCCACGGTGCGCTCCATCTGCCCTGCGGTCATTTCCTCGACGATCGCGATGATGGCTTGTTCCTGGGAGTCGTTATCGTCGCCGCTATCGTCGTCATCGTCGTCGTCATCGTCGTCGCATGAACAACCGGCGGCGATCAGCGATACGCCCATCAACACCGGCAAGAGAATGAGAAGGAAAAGAAATTTCTTGAATCCCATGGTCGTCTCCCCGATCAAACGCCAAAACCCGGCGCCGGGGTTGCCCCTCGACGCCGGACCGTGTTTTCGCTTTCAGTCGACTTCGGTGATGCCGCCGCCGAAGCGGATGCCCAACGCGACGTAGGGTGCGAACAACGGCATGTCCGGGCCGTCCATGTCCAGATCGACATCGTCATGGTCGTCGTCGTCGCTGATCGCCCGGGCCTCCCAGCCCTCGTCCCACAGCGGTACGCGCACTCCGGCCTTGAGCGACACGACCAGGTCCAGCCGGCCGTTGGACGGCCGCATGATCGACGGGGTCCACTCCGCCGCCACCGCCACGGTGCCGAGGTAGCCTTGCTGGGTGAGCATGATTTCATCGTAATCGCTCGGCAGGCGATGGCTCGTCAACATCCATTCGACGTTGTGGATCTGCACATTCGTGCCCATGCCGCCCAGGCCGATTTCCGGGCGCAGGCGGAAATGGTTCGTGTGCACCACGTTGTAGCCGCAATACAGCACGCCGAAACCGCCGCGTAGCGAGGCGTCGGCCAGCGCGCCGCCCTTGGTCTGGTTGAAGCCGTAGCCCTCGAGGCCGACCACCACGCGTCCGCCGAGCAGGGCATAGGCGTCCAAGCCGATCATCGGGACCGTGGCCGAAAAATCGCTGACGCGCAGCGGATCGAGATAATCGTTGAGCTCGCCGACGTCCATCCACATCGCGCCCGCGCTCAGGCCGCCGTAACCGCCCCAGATGACCGTTTCGCCGGCCGACGCCGCCACCGGCAGCAAACCCATTGCCAGCGCCACAATCGCCGCTATCGCCAACCGTTGCATATCGAACCTCCGCTTCAAATCTTAGTCAGCATAGCACAATCGCCCGGATCTTCACGAGTTCTTCCCTCGCCCAAGCGTCATGCACCCGATTTAACGCCGCGCCGGGACAATTGTGTCACCGCTGCCGATTTTTCGCCGATCTTTTCTTTTCACCGGGCGAAGGCCCGATGTATAGTGGATCATTCACCAACGGAGGGCGGGCATGCGACGATGGGGACTGGTCATCGCCTTGCTGCTGGCGACGGCCGTTGCGGCGTCGGCGCAAACGACCGGCCCGGCGCGCCTGACCGACCTGTGGGCGCTGCCCGACCTGACGCCGGGCATTCTCGCCTTCGGCGCGTCCAGCACCGATCCGACCGGCGGCAACGACGACGGCTTCACCGGCATGTGGTCGCGGCAATACTGGGACGACGGGCGGCACGTGCTCTTCGACGCGCAAGGCCCCGGCTGCGTGTATCGCATGTGGTTCACCAAGCTGGGCAAACGCGCGAACCTGCAATTTTTCTTCGACAACGAGCCGACGCCCTCGCTGGACATGCCGCTGACCGACTTTTTCGCCGGCCAAACCGCGCCCTTCACCGAGCCGCTGCTGTGGGACGATCTGGAGTCCAGCGGCGGCTTCGTGCATTACGTGCCGGTGTGCTTCCGCGAGCGCCTGGTGATCGCCACGACCGCCCCGACCTTTTTCTACAACTTCACCGCGCATCGGTATTGGTCCGCCGCCGCGGTGGAGACCTTCACCGGCACGGAAAACTACGACCAGGCGCGCGCGCTGTACGATCCCGCGCAGGCTGGAATCGATCCGAAGGACGCGACGGGCGTGACTTACACCGACCTGAGCGCGACTGTGGCGCCGGGCGAATCGGTCGAGTTGGCCGATCTGAGCGGTCCGGGGTGGATCGCCTCGCTGGAACTGACGCCCGCGACGCTCGACGCCGCGCTGCTCAACGACGTACGGCTGGTCGCCGTGTTCGACGAGGCCGCCGCCGCGCAGATCGACGCCCCGCTGGGCGTGCTGATCGGCACGACCGACCCCGCCGCCGAAGTAACCGCGCTGCTGTGGGGGCTGCTCGACGGACGCCTGTATTGGTTCATGCCCATGCCCTTTTTCGCCTCGGCCCGGCTGGCGCTGGTCAACGACGGATCCGCCGCCGCGAGCTTCACCGGGCGCCTGGGCGTGCGCGCGGGGCAGCCCGACGACCACGCGGGGTTGCTGGTCGCGCAGTACAACCGCAGCAAACCCCCGCGGCTGGGCCGCGATCATCCCTTCGTCGTCGTCGGCGGCCAGGGGAAGATCGTCGGCGTTACGCAACTGGCCGGGGGCCTCAAGGATCAGGGCTATCTCGAGGGCGATGAGCGCTGGTACCCGGACGGTCTGCTGACCCCGACCATCCAGGGCACCGGCACCGAGGATTATTACAACGCCGGTTGGTACTTCAACCAGGGGCCGTTCGCGTTGCCGACGCACGGACATCCGGCGCTGTACGAGGAGGACGATTACCTGGTAACGGCCATGTACCGCCTGCACGCGGGCGACACGCTCGACTTCTACGACGGCGCGGTTTTTTCCATCGAACACGACATGTTCAATCTCTACACGCGCGAGGACGAACGCTCGGCGGCGTACCTGTATCACGTCGACGAACCGGCGCTGGTCCTGCAAGCCGCATTCGACGTGGGCGATCCCGCCGCGGAGGAACGCTTCGCCTTTGCCGGCGGCGACGACGAGGACCTCGGTCCGCTCTACGGCTTCTACGAAGGCGACCGGGACCTCGCGCCGATCCTCGATTCCGGCTACCGCTCGCGCACGACGGCGCGCTTCACGGTGGCGGTCAATCCGCACAACGACGGCCTGCGGCTGATGCGGCGCATCGACCAGCGCTGGGGCCGCGAGTTGGTGCGGGTGACGGTCAACGGCCGCGACGCCGGGCTGTGGGGCGCGACCGAACACAACTTTTTCAAGCGCTGGCGCGACGCGGTCTTCGACATTCCGCCCGCGCTGACCAAGGGCGAAGATTTGGTCGAGATCGAGCTGACCAACCGGGGCGAGCAGTTCACGCAGCTGCACTATTGGCTTTACGCCTGGAAGCGGCCGTTGCTGTCGCGCCTGCGCGATCTGGCGCTCAGCGCGCCCACCGACGAACTGCGCGTCGGCGACACGCTGGCGCTGACGGTCGGCGGCGTGTATCCGAGCGGCGCGGAGGTCGACGTCGCCGGGTGGGTCGACTTCGCGCTGTCGGATCCCGCGCTGGCCGAGGTCGTCCACGGCGAACTGATCGCCCTCGCGCCCGGCGAATTGACCCTCACCGCCTCCGCCGGCGCCCAAACCAGCAACGCGCTGACCCTGACCATTCTGTCCGCCGCGGACGACGACGCGACGCCGGATGACGATTCTTCGCCCGATGACGATGCGCTCGACGACGATCAGACGCCCGCCGGTGACGATGATGACGATGATGGGTGCGGGTGTTAATAACGCGGAATGACGAATGCGGAATGGTGAATACGAAATTTTTCCGTGACAATTCACAAATCGGTAAGCGCGACATCGCTTTTCTTTTGACCGACCCGACGCATCCGGCTACGATGACGCAATCATGAAACGACTGACCACCATCCTGCTGGCCATGCTGGCGCTGTTCAGCGTCCTGGATATGTGGCGCTACGGCGACAAGGCATCGGGCATCGATTTTTATCAGTTCTGGGCGGTGGGACAGGCGCTACGGACGATGCCGGTCGACAACATCTACGGCGCGGCCGACCGGCAGAGGGTGGCGCAGGAGATCGCCCGGCGCGGCAACACGCGGCCCGAATACCAGCGGCATCGCGCCGCCGCGCGAGACCGGCCCGTGTTGGAAACCTACTCGACGCCGTTTTTGTACGCCGCGCTGGCCGTGTTCGGTTCGCCCCGTTACGAAACGGCCTTTCAGACCTATCGCCTGTTCACGCTGCTGTGCACGGTGACCGCGCTGCTGTTGTTGTGCCGCGTCCTGGGCTTCGCGCTGCCCGAGACGCTGCTGCTGATGGTCGTGTTCACCGGCTGGTTCGAGCCGCTGCTGTCGGATATGCGCGTGACCAACGTCAACCAACCGCAACTGGCCCTGGTCGCGCTGGCGGCCTGGGTGATGTCCCGCGCGCCCTCATCGCACCGCGATGTGCTGTCGGGCCTGACGCTCGGCGTCGCCGTGGCCTTCAAACCGAACCTGTTGTTCGTCGCCGCGCTGCCGCTGCTGTGGTGGCTCTTCGCGCGCGACTGGCGTCGGCTGGGCTACAACCTGCTCGGCTGCGGTCTGGCCGCGTTGCTGGCGCTCGTCTCGTCGACGATCCTCTTCGGCTCGCTACGCTGTTGGCTCGATTGGCTGACGGCCCTGCGCCGCCTGCCGATGGAAATCTCCACGGTCGAGATGGGCAATTATTCGCTGGCGATGTTCCTCCGGCAGTTGGCCGACCTGGACGTGCGCGCGGCGCTGCTCATTGCGCTGCCGCTGCTGGGCGCGGGCTTCGTTTACGCGGGCCGCAAGCGCACGGACGATCCGGCGAAGATCGTCGCCGTGCTCGCGTTGGGTTGCCTGACCTACCTGCTGTCGGGCGAGCTGGTCTGGCTGCATTACTACTGGCTGACCGTGCCGGCGCTGCTGTTGCTGCTGCGGCCGGACCAAAACGAGCTGAGCCTGCGGCGGATCGTCGCCCTGCTCGGCTTCCTGCTGTTGACCGCGACGCTGCCGCTGGACCTGATCGACCCCTACCTGATCGGCGTGATGTGCATCTCCGGCGCGCTGCTGCTGACCATTCACACTCTGTGGGAAACGGCGCGCGCTTAAAAAATCGGCCGCCTTCACCCAAAAGCGGCCGAAACCTGCCCGCTGACATCGACCCTTTTTCCACCTGCCGGGAGGAGGACGGCAGGACGCCGAGAGCCTCGGCAACGTCGGTCGTCGGCGCATCGCTCACGCCGAAACAATTTCTATTTATCTACGAATTTCTATCGTCACCCCGCCGCGCCCGCGCGACGGACAATCCGTTATGGTTGCGCCCGGCGCGCACGCCGCCATTGCGCGTGCGCCCGCGATAACGGCGCGGACGTCGACACGACCGCCGCATACCCGGTTGGCCTGCAATTCAATTGTCGGAAGAATAAAAGCCCGATCGGTCTGGCGTTCGCCCGCGTGCGCAAGTGCGCATCCTTTCCGCCCCCGCAGGATTATTAGTCTATCAAACGGTCGGTGAATGGCAAGAGAAAACCGTCGCTCGCGGAAAAAATCAGCCGCACATGCCGCCGCCGGAGTCGTCGTCGCGGGTTTGGGTCGCGCCCTGGTCGTCGTCGTCGTCATCGTCGTCGGTGGGCGGGATGTAGTCGTCGTTGTCGTCATCGTCGTCGTCGACATCGTCGTCGATATCATCATCGTCGTCATCGATGTCGTCGTCATCGTCATCGTCGTCGCCGTTGTCGAGGAAATCGTTCATTCCCTCGCCGTAGGCCACGTTGAACTTGCCGAACTCGTCGAGTCCCTCCATGTAGTAGCAGGACGCATCGCCGCCGGAGAGGACGCCGACCACCTGATGACTATCGTTGAGCAGCGGCGCGCCCGACGAGCCGCCTTCGGTCGAACTTTCCGAATAAAGGACATAAATGAACGAGTAATAGGTGGAATCGATCTGGCCGAAGGTGATGCGCATGAACGCGCCGTCGGGATGATGCAGCGTGGTCACGTCCTTCCCGAACTCCACTTCCGCGGAGGTCCAACCGAGATAGGAAGTGTCGTCGGGCGGGCCCTCATCCAGTTCCAGCAGCGTGATGTCCGCTTCGTAATGGGTGTAGGACATTTCCGACCCTTCACTGTAGGGTGTGCTGTAAAAATCGGGGGGATCGCCGTTGCATTCGTCGGTAAAAAACCGCCAGGAAACGACCACCGTGTCGGCTTCCGCCTCGGTGCTGACGCAGTGGTTGGCGGTCAGAAACCAGGGCGTGCCCGAGGACGCCGTGTCGTTCAACAGCGCCCCCGAACAAACATAGGCCCCGCCGCCGCTTTCCAGGCTGACGTGGCCGATGCCGGTTTTCCGATCGTCCCATTCCGCGTAGCAGGTCGGGTCGAGGTAGCAACCGGCCTCTTTGTTCTGCGCCAAGTCCTCCAGGCCGTAAGAAACCCGATCGATCACCAGTTTCGGCGGCGTGGCGGAAGAGGTCAGCACCTCCACGTGCAACCGCTCGCCCTTGGTCGGCGGCGCCCAGACGTCCGTCTCGCCGGCGACCTCCACCGAGCGTACGCGGCGCGCCTGCGCCGGATCGATTTCGCCGTACACGACCACCACGTCGGTCGCGCCCGGCGAATACACCGCGAAGTGCGCGCGCAGGAATTTCGCGCCCGGGGCGACGATCGCCAGCCGCCAGGACGTCGCGCCCTGCGGACCGGTCAGGCGCTCCCACACGGCGTCGTCGTAGGCCGGCACCTCCACGTGCACGCCCACCAGGCGCCGTTGCTTGTCGACGTCGACCGGCGCGTTTTTCGTTTTGGCCGCGATCTCCTCGGCCGAGACGGTCACCAGCGATTTCTCGCCTACCGCCTTGCCCAACTGCAGCCCGGGCGTGGACAACGGCGGCATGCTCGGCGATGTCGTTCCGGTTCCCGAGTAGGTTTGGGATTGTGTTTCGGCGGCGATCAGCGGGATCGTCCAGAGCCAGGCGACCGTCAGGAGCAACGCGGCGCCGACGAACAACGAACGTTTCATCATCGTTCCCTCCTCGCTTCAGTTGTACGGGCAGGAAGGCGCGCTTGGCAAGAGCGAGTGATTTTCGCTCATGATCGTGGTATAAATCACCGATAGACAATCGAGAACATCAATCATCAAAGTTGTGGAGATCGTGATGAAACGGTTATATTTCCTTGCCATTTTGATATTTCTGTCCCTGACGGTCGTCGCTTGTGGCGGCGGGGGCGACGATGACGACAGCGGTACGATGGGCGACGACGACGATGACGATGACGCGGGCCCGGCCGACGACGATGACGACGACACCGGCGACGACGATGACGACGACGACGATGACGACGACGATGACGACCCTGACTACATCGAGGTGATCGACGGCGGGCGCATCGGCTACAACGGCACTTCCAGCGCCACCGACCCCGACGGCACGCTGTACACCGTGGCCTGCAAGGGCCGGCAGTTGGTGCTGTATGCGCAAAGCGCCAAGGATAAAGCCTGGACCGCCCAGAAGCTCGCCGACTTCGCCATGGACCCGGACATCGCCGTGGACCACGCGGGCAAGCTGCATGTGGCGTACGAGGACACCTTTCTGTTCCAGGTCAAATACATGACCAACGCCGGCGGTTCGTGGACGACCGAAACGGTGGACTCGTGCACCTACCTCGGCCTGTTCCCGTCCGTGGCGGTGGACAGCGCCAACCAACCGCACGTGGCCTACAAATACATCGAGGGGCTGCTGCCGGCGATTCTCAACTACGCGCACAAGGACGACAAAGGCTGGACGATCGAAACGGTCGACGGCGATCCGGAATCGGGCACCCGGGCGACGATCGCGGTGGACAGCGACGACCATGTGCACCTCGTCTACAGCAACTACGAGGTGCTCAACGAACTGCGCTACGCGACCAACGCCTCGGGCGCCTGGGCGATCGAGCTGATCCACGATTTCGACTACTACGGCAATCCCGAACTGGCCGTCGACGAGGAAGGCTTCGCGCACGTCAGCTTCCGCGGCCCGGCTGACTACCTCTGGTACGCGACCAACGCCACGGGCGAGTGGAAGGAATCGGCGGTCGACGAGGAAGGCGGGAAAACCGAGGAAGATACGGCGATCGTCGTGGACGGCGCCGGCAAAATCCACATGGCCTACCTGCGTGACGACCTCAAATACGTCACCAACGTCACGGGTTCGTGGGTGGTGACGACGGTCGATCCGGTCGTGCACGACGGCGAGTACTGCTCGCTGACGCTGGACGCCGACGGCAAGCCGCACATCAGCTACAGCGAAACCAACACCGGCGACCTCTGGCACGCAACCAACGCGGGCGGCGATTGGGCGACCGCGCGCATCGATTCCGGCAAGATCTACGCCGGCGAGACTTCCTTGGCCGTCGCCGCCGACGGTTCGTTGCTCGCCGCGGCCTACCTGAGCGTGGCCGAGGATCTGATGTTGTTCACCGGCAACGGTTCGTGGACCGGCGAGGCGTTGGTCAGCGAAGGTTACGCCGGCGAATGCAGCGCGCTGGCCGTGGACGACGCGGGGCATCGACACATCGCCTTCAACTTCAACGACGGCGTCGATCAGGGGCTGCGCTACGGCACCGACGCTTCGGGCGCGTGGGTCTTCGCCGACGTCGATTTGGACGGCGACAGCGGCCGCGGCGTCGACCTGGCCCTGGACGGCGACCAGGCGCACCTGGCCTACTTCGGCGAAGGATACATCCTCAAGTACGCCACCAACGCCACCGGCGAGTGGGTCGCCGAGATTATCGACAACGACGGGCTGACCGGCACCTGGCCGGAAATCGCGCTGGACAGCAACGGTCACGCGCACATCATTTACGTCAATTACGCCGTCTCGCGGTTGCGCTACGCGACCAACGCCTCGGGTGCGTGGGTCACCAGCATCATCGACGACAGCGGCACGACGCAGGGCTCGACCGACATCGCCGTCGACGGCGACGACAACCTGCACATCTGCTACAAGAAAGACGGCCAGCTTTACTACAGCACCAACGCCACCGGCCAGTGGCAGAGCGAGGTGGCCGACGACAGCTCACAGTATTCAACCTTCCTCGCCTCGATCGCGCTGGACGACGACGGCCACGCGTACATCGGCTACAACATCGACAGCTCACAGCTTTGGTACACGACCAACGCCGGCGGCGCCTGGGAAGCCACGCTGGTCGACCGCATCGAGGGCGCCGGGCAAAACCCGCAGATGGTGCTGAAAGACGGCGCGCTGGAGTTCGTCTACACGGCCATGGGCGCGCTGGTCCACGCCACGATCGAGTTGGATTGAGCGGGGAGTGTCCTAAATATTTCGGCGCACCTTCGGCTATCGCCAGAAGTGTGGCGCATGGGCAACGTTGCGTGGCACCGATTCACCGAATGATGTGAGGTGGATCAATGTTTTCATGATCCAGTGTTATGCTCACTCATTTCATTCGTTCGCCAAACAGCGTCACCCGTCGTCTTCCGTCATCCTCGGGCTCGACCCGAGGATCCGGCTTCAATAAGCACACCTTTGACTTCGCCAAAAGTGAGGCGCTCAGAGGAATGACGCTCTTGCCGGGCGCCGCGGCTTTCGCCTTTGGCGAAAGCCGCGCTCGCACAACAACCAAACACGGCCATGCCCTGCGGGCAAGATCCCGCTTGCCGCGGGATTTCGCTTCGCTCAACCGTTTGGTTTAGCACCCACACCCATCATCGTCGTCATCATCGTCGTCGTCGCCGATGGGCGTCTGATCATCGTCATCGTCGTCGTCATCATCGTCGTCGTCATCGTCCGTCGTGTCGTCGTCAACGCTGTCGTCGTCAACGCTGTCGTCGTCGGTCGTGTCGTCGTCGGTCGTGTCGTCGTCAACCTGAACGGCGACGGTGATCGTAAAGATTTGTTCGGTTACCCCGCCGTCGCCGTCATCGGCTTCGATGGTCACATCATAGTCGCCTTCGGCCACGCCGGTGGTGTCCCACTCCACTTCGCCGGTTGCCCCATCGATCGTCATGTCGGTCGGCGCTTCGGTCAGCGCATAGGCGACGACATCGAACAGATCTTCGTCTTCCGCATCGGCATCGTAGGCGTAAAGATCGCCCGGAGCGACCGTTTCGACCGGCGTGCTGGTGAAGACCGGCGCCGAGTTGCCCAATTTAAGGTAGTAGGTGTCGGTATTGTCATTAGTGGTCGTCACCTCTTCACCGCCGCCGACAAACAAGTAATTGCCGATTGTCACAGCCCATGGGCCGGCCAATGCTTTCGGCAACGAATCCATAATCGTCCAGGTCCCTTTTGTCGGCGAGAAGGCCTCGACGGCATCTGTTGCATCGAACCAAGAAGTATAGCGACCGCCGACGACGATGATTTCGCCGTCATAGAGGGCGCATCCATGATCCCAACGCGGCGTGGTAATCACCGGTGAAAGGCTGGTCCAGGCATCGCCGGCGACATCGTAGGATTCGGGAACGGCCGATGGCGACGAGAAAAACATGGTCGTGGAGCCGCCGACGGTAATCATCTCGCCGTCGATGAAAAACGCACAGTGAAAGATGTTGGTTTCGTTCATTGCGGCGGCATCGGTGAGATAGGCATCGGTAGCCGGATCGTACACTTTCGTCGGCATACCCTGACCCGCAAGATAGATATAGCCGCTGTCCGGATCGACGGCGGCCGATTGCCCTTCGGCGGCCGCGAAGGTAGTTCCGGTATCCCACGAATCGGCGGCGGGATCGTAAATTTGAATGTTCGTCAGCCCCGGACTGGAGACAGCTACAGGGATGTAGTACACATCATCGACCAATGCGCCGCGCATGCGGACGAGAGAAACCGGAGATTCCGTTCCGGATGTCCAGGCGTCGGTCAGCGGATCGTAAATGCGGACTTTGCCGTTGAACGCGAAAGTATTGGTGTCCAAGCCGCCGATGACGTAGATTTTTCCGTCATAGACGAATGCGGTGTTGGTTGTCGCCGGCGGATCGGGCATCGTGGATGCGGTGGTTACCCATTGAGCCCAGGATGTCGAGGCCGCCAACACAATTAAACATACCAGCAGAACGCTACAATATTTTTTACTCATGTTTCCCTCCCTTGCTTGCCGGCAAGCCGGTTATTTTTTTGCACCTATTCTTTATCCGTTTACCAGGATACACCTTCTCAATGCCTACGCAATATCATGGGAAGACCATGGATGGATTCAGCGAAACGAGGGTCACTGCGCCGGCGTCAACCGCCGCCCCGTGGAAAGCTCGGCGCCCCACCCGTCGTCGTCGTCATCCCGCCTCTGGAGACTGTCGATTTTCTCGTTTTGTAAGAGAGAGCGTCTGCCGCCCCTGCGGGGCTTGGGAGAAATTTGAGCTTTTTTGCCCGGCGCTCACGCACCGGGCTACCCGCTGCCGCCCCTGACGGGGCTGATGGTCGCCTTGCGGCGCATTTATCGACAGTTTCTTTGACGGGATTTCGCTACGCTCAATCGTCCTGGCGATCAGCATCCGCAGCCGTCATCGTCGTCATCGTCATCGTCGTGGGTGAGCGTTTGATCGTCGTCGTCGTCATCGTCGGTGTCGTCGTCGTCATCGTCCGGCGTCGTGTCGTCATCGTCCGGCATCGTGTCGTCGTCGGCGACGGATTCATCCTGGGTGAAGGCGTCGTCCAGGCGGCCGGTCTGGCCCAGCGAGCCGACCAGCGCCAGGCCGTACACGCCCGGCGGCAGAGCGGCCGGAACGGTCGCGGTGAGCGTCGCCTCGTCCACGACGGTCAGGTCGTTCAGCGGATACTCCGCTTTGGCTTGGTCGTACAGATAGCCGGTGATGTTCTCCTCGAAAACCGACGCGGTGATCGTCAGCGCCGCACCCGGCGAACCCGTCGCCGGCGCGACCGCTTCGATGAGAGGCACGCACGTGTGCCACAAGTAGGTGTCGGTCGTGCCGCCCCCCTCATCGGACCATTCGCCGCCGGTCATGTACACGCCGTGGCCCGCGATGTACCCGCCCGCCACGCCGACGCGCCCCGGCGAGTACGCGGTGCCGACCGCGCCCCAGGCGCCGTCGTAGTATTGGTCGTCGACGACCAGTTCGTCCCAAACGTCGCCCCCGGCGGTCAGCCACAATAGCCCGCCCGCCTCGGCCAGCAGCGGTCCGTGGCGCGGGCTGGGCTCGCTCAGGTCGGCGTAGGCGCCGGTCGCCACGTCGTAAGCGTAGGTCGCGCTTTCCATCGGATAGCCGCCGGTGAGCACGATCTTGCCGTCAAGCAGCGCCGCGTAACCGAAGGCGACGCCCCCGGGCAGATCGGCGATGGCGCTCCAGGCGTCGGTCGTCGGATCGTACGCGAAGGCGAGCAGCGAGAATTTCGTGCCGATCACCGAGGGCTCCAGCCCGCCGAAGCAATAAAGCTTGCCGTCGCCGCCGTCGGCGCAGACCATGCCGATGAGCAGCGGATCGTTCGCCGGATACGCCGCCACGCTCGACCACGAACCGTAGAGCGTGTCGTAGCGATACACGTCGGTCTCGCGGCTGATCGGACCCTCGCCGGCCACCGCGTACAGGTAACCGTCGACGGCGGCGAAGCCGAAGTTGCTTTTCACGGCCGGCATGTCGGGCAACGCCGTCCACGCGCCGGTCGCCGGATCGTAAACCTGCAGGTCGCCGCGGCTGGTCATTCCGGCCGTGCCGCCATACAGATACAGCAGACCCTCGTCGACCGCCGCCGCGTGCCGATAGCGGTAACCGGCGAAATCGCCCTCGTACGTCCATCCGAAATGGCAGTACTCGGCGCCGGCCGCGGCCGCGAAGAATAGCACCGCCAAACCGATCGCCACGACTTGAATCATGCGTCGCATGTGCGCTCCCCGTTTGGTGACGCCGCGCATTGTAGCAAAGCCGCCGGAAATGAAAAGCGGTGGATATCCTTCATAAAATATTTGCCGCCGGCCACGGATCGCGGTATTGTGGGCCTCATGGACAATCGCCTGACAGCAGACAACCTCGTCGCGCCGCCAGACCGGCTCGCCAAAGGCCTGCCTGCGCCCGAATCTGTCCGCAACAGGAGGGGCTCGGCCATGCGACGCGTCCACGCTCTCGCGACCCGCGGGCTTGTGGGGCTGTTACTGCAACTGGCCTGCGGCAACCTCGGCGCCACCACCCCTGTCAGTGGCACGGTCTACGACGGCAGCGGCGGTCCCTGGGCCCTGGCGGGAAGCCCTTACCGGGTCACTGGTGACGTGACCAGATCGGAAGAGCACACGTCTGAACTCCAG
>ERZ795059.3088-NODE-3088-length-16475-cov-7.123812_pt1 | contig 16475 bp, 8 predicted proteins | sample MGYA00375143_ERZ795059 | MGnify/ENA primary metagenome ERZ795059 (study PRJEB30188, sample SAMN05720168) | activated sludge metagenome | isolation source: Anaerobic digester | place: USA | collected 2015-01-07 ... | reverse complement strand
AGATGCAACTAAAGCAAAGTTTTATCAAATTCAAGAACATACGATGACCACTGTTTCGCATATTCCGAATATTGAACCTGTAAGCGGTCAGGGAATAATGCGCCAGCCTACTGTTATTTATGGCAATAATACTATAACAGCAGTTTTAAAAACAATTAATCTGGGGTCGGGAACTCCTTTAAAACTTATATATTCGACTGATAATTGGATTACTCAAAATTCAATAACTCTGACAGCTTCTTATATTTCAGGCAATGAAAAATATTATCAGGCGATAATTCCTGCGTTGAATAAAATATGTTCCGTGAAATATTATTTTGAAATTGAAAGTTCTATAAAAAATTATATTTATGGAACAGATGATTTAAGTTATTCAACCACAAATCAGAATACGGCAAAAACAAACGCGTTCAGTTTTAATATATTAAATTCTATTCCTTCCGTTCCGACTATAATATTAACTCCTGAATTGCCTAAAAATTCCGATAAACTCAGCGCCTCGGGATACGGTTCTATAGACGGCGACAGCGATTTGCTGTCATATATTTTTGAATGGCATAAAAACAATGTTTTAACATTTACGGAAACGGATTCGGTTTCTCCGTATAATTCTGAAATAGCTTCTGATTCAACTAATGAAAACGAAATATGGTATTGCAAACTTACTGTAAAAGACAGCAATTCAGGATATTCAAACGCGGTTGCGAGCCGTGTTGTTAAAATTACGGACAGATGGAAAGTTCAATCTCCTTCCACCGTAAATTCAGCGGTTTTAACTGATTCCGAATGGATATGGCTTGATAAATCAAACGACGAAAGAACAATAACGTCTCAGTCCTCGAATTACGATATAAATGAAATCAGATTAAAACTCGACGTTTCAAATTTATATTTCAGAATGTCGTTGAGAGACGTAACCAACAATAATTATCCGAATATTGCTATATGCTTTGATACTGATTTGATTTCAGGAAGCGGAAATTCGATTATAGGCGACGATGGAAGAACTAATATCGGAAATAAATACGGTAATTATAAACCGTCTTGGGAAAAACAATTAATTATACATAATTATTTATACGATTCGCCGGTTATAGAATGGACAGACGGAACTAATTGGGGAATAATGAACGCTTCCGAATTATCGATTGACACAGTATCAAACGTAGTCGAACTTGCAATTGACAGAAATTTATTGGGATTAGGAAATGCCGGTTCATTTATAATTTCGATAGCTGTGTTTAAAAATCAGCTTGGACTTGCGTCTGAAATAAATTCAACAGTAGATTTAGCGGGATATGACGCTATTGATAATATCGCAATATCAGGGCTGGGAAATAATAATAATGATAAAAACAACAATTATACCGCAGCTCAAGAAGATTTGGAAGACGGATCAAATGATTTCTGGATTAAAATTTCGTATGGCGCGGCGGGTTTTGCTGCAAATAATGCTCCTGCGATTCCTTCGCCGGTTTCGCCGCAGCCGGATTCCGTAGTTCAGATTTTTAATTCTTTGGAATTTAAATGGAATGTCGCAACCGATGTTGATCCTAACGATAGTATCGCTTCCTATATGTTTGAACTTGCTACGGATACGTCTTTTTCCGGCAGTTCGGTTTTATATAGAGTTAATCTTCAATCCGACAGCTTAACTTATATTTTATCTGAAAGTTTGAATTCTCTAACTAATTATTATTACAGAATAAGAAGCAGGGACAGCCGCGGAGTTTTATCGGATTCAAATGTAATTCATTTTCAAACTGCAGGCGTGCCGGTATTAACCGTAAGCCAGCCGCGCGATATTAATAATGTTGATAACTACAGCAGGTCGCAGGGAAATCAAGCCGTTGAAAAAAATATAAATTTTTCTTGGGCGCCTGCGTTTCATTCTGCCGGCTGGGTTATTAAAGATTACGTTATACAGATTTCAACTAATCAAGATTTTAATACTGCGAGTATTTTAATAACAGATACAATTTACGGAAATAATTCCGGTTGCACAACCTACTATACTATAAAAATTTCTGATTATTCAAAAATATCGCGAGGCAAAACATTTTACGCCAGAATAAAAGCCGGAGATACGGCAGCTCTTCAAAATTGGAGCGAATGGAGTTCGCCGTCTGACGGAATTTATTTGACTTTAAAACGAATTGACGGAAATATTCTCGATTGGTCTTCGGATACTGCGGGAGTTTGGGGGAATAATAAATCTTATTATATAGGAGATACTTATTACGAAGCTGTATGGTCTGACAGCGTTAACGATCAGCGGACTGACAAATCTCCGCAATATCAATTTCTTGATATTAAACATTTTCATATTTCGGCTGATAAATATAATATGTATTTTAAATTAAAGGTTGCGGCATTATCGTCGGATCATCAGTTGTATTTACAGATACCGATTTCTTTAAACGATAATTCGTCAAACAGATATTTTGTAGGAACCAACGTAACCGCTGAAGATGTTTTAACATCGCAGGCTGCAGCTTGGAATTATATGGCTGTCGCGGTTACTAACAGCGACAACGGATACGTGAAAGTTTTAAACACTGAATATTCTCAAATAGGTCTGGGAGTTTTAAAGAAAAACGTTTCAGATAATTCAATAGAATTTGCTGTTCCGCTTGAATATTTAGGCGGAATAAATACGATTACATCAAATTCAGTTAAATTTACTCCCGCATTATTCTGGGGAAATAATGACGCTGTGGGTCAATGGAATCCCGGAACTCCGAACGCGGTTGACAGTATTGACAACAATCCTCTATGCTGGTGGGAAGTCGGCAATCAGGTAATTGAATATTATTTAAATGTTTCTTTTGATTCGAATAATTTTGTCGCATCAATAACAGGCGAAACTACTCCCTATACTTCCAATCCTCCTTCGGGTTCAGGGTATCCGCCTTTTTCAGCGAGAAGCTATATTTTTTATAATGTGTTTGTGGATAGGTTCTGGGACGGTTATGCTAATAATAAACCTATGGACAGCAGTATGACCGGCGGAGACTTTGACGGATTAATACAGAAACTTCAATATTTTAACGAGCATGCGATAACAGGACTTTATATGAGTCCGATATTTGATTTCGGCGGCGGAGCATGGGGTTACAATCAGCATGATTTATATAAAGTTCAGGGAAGTTTTGTCAGAGAAAACTGGAACAAATTCAAGGGCTGGGACGATTTTGTAAGACTGGCTAAAGAAGCGAGAAGAAGAAATATAAGAATCGGAGTCGATTGGGTTCCGGGACAAATTTACGGAAACGAATCATCAGGCGGCACAATTCAAAAAAATCCGAAAATGCATTTTGGCGATAGATTCGGCGGCAGAAGAATTCTTCAATATCTCGCGAATGTCCGGCAATTTTACGTTGACCACGCTCACCATTTGTGGGGGTTAGGCGCGAATTTCTTTAGAGTGGATAATCCTAAATTTTATCCCGATCCGCTTGTTCAGGGATTGCCGTTTTTTGTTTATACGAGAAATTATTGCGATAAGTTTGCTCCGGATTTATATACGTTCGGAGAAGTTCCGGGAGACGCCGGAGAATGCGCGGCGTTTTGCGCCGATGGAACCCGCCTTCACGGAATGCTTGATTTTCCGTTTGCGTATCCGACAAAGTCATGGGCTGCCGGCGGAAGTTCTACAACTTTTAAATCCACGCTCGAAGGTCTCGCCGCGACTTACGGAAAAGCTTTAATGACGGGATTTTATAATAATCACGACAATAGCAGAACGTATCACGATATAGGCGGCGACTGGACAGGCGCTTATTATAAATCCGATTACGCTCCCGGAAATATGCAGACCTTGATGCTTTTGCTTGCCGCTCACGTAGGACCTCCGGTAATTTTTTACGGAGACGAAAGAGTAATGTCCGGAGGTAAGGAAGTTACTTATCCGGGATTTGAACATACCGGAAGCACCGGAGAAATGGGCGTTACCCGTCAATTTCCATGGTGGGAATACGACTGGTATAAACATAAAAATAATCCCGGCGCAACCGGCGCTATTGACGGAACTGTGAAAATGGCTATGATGGCTCGCGAAATTATGTGGTGGATGCATTACGATAATTCTTCAAGAGCTTTATATGATAATGACGGAGCTCTGATATATTCAAGGTTTGGCGACGGCAGAGAGGTTATTTGCATAATAAATAATTCCGACGGGGATAAATGGGTTCACGGCGTTCCGCATCAGGGCACGTATTACAGAGATTGGTTTACATTGGACGAATATACTCCGGGAACCGGAAATTTTGATGTTCTTGTTCCTTCGAATTATGCGAGATTTTTGGTTAAAGACGGTTTTACGCTTGGAACCTTATCTGTGAATATTAAAGACCAAAGCGGAAATATTATTGAAAACGCAATTGTATCCGTAGGAAATAAAAGTTGCTGGACAAGGTCAAGCGGTTCAAACGGCAATTGCATTATTGACAGGATTTATATTGAGGGTTGGGAAGGATATCACGAATATAATGTAAAAGTATTTAAACAAGGATATAAAATATATAATGTTGTCTGGAAATTTTATCCATGGCAGACGGTTTCCGGAGATATAATACTTGAACCTGACGACGGCATACCTCCTTCGGCTCCGACCGGATTGAGAGGAATAGCCAGAGGTAAAGGATGCGATTTATACTGGACAGCAAATACGGAATCAGATTTTGAATCTTATTATATTTACAGGTCAACATCGCCTGCGGCTCCAAATAAATCGGATTATACAATTGAAACATTGAATCCGACTTATATGGACAGTAATTTGGACGACGGGTTAGAGTTGGGTAAAACTTATTATTACTGGGTCCGCGCAAGGGATATAAACAATAATGTCAGCGAACCGTCTAATATGATTACTGTAATTCCTCATAAAGTTAAAGTAACTTTTCAAGTCGATATGAGTTCATCTGGTCTTGCGAATATTGAAAATATCTATATAAAATCAAACACTTACGAACTTGGAAGAAATGATTTTAACGAGGGATATAAATTGCCGGATATTGATCCTTTAAATGAATTAACTCATATTGGAAACGGAATATATGAAATAACAGCGGAACTTGATCCGACTATGACTATAAATTATATATTCGTTTGCAAATACGACGGCGGCAAATGGTATGACGAATACAGTTTCCGGACTTTTACTTTTGAAAACGCGCGCGAATTAAAAATTATTGATTCTCCTGATTGGACTCAAAAGGTTGTAAAAAAATGGATGGTATGGGCAGACGCGGCTCCGCAAGCTCCTAAGAATTTAAGCGCTATCGGTAAAAATAAAAGTATTAAACTCGGTTGGAGTTTGAATAAAGAAGCAGATATTGATCATTATGAAATCTGGAAAAGTTCAGATGGAACCGATTTCTATTGGGTAACAAACGCAAATAACGATATAATAAATTATATTGACAATAATGTTTCCAACGGTTTGAAATATTATTATAAATTGAAAGCAGTTGACAAATCGGATAATATAAGCGATTTTTCAGACGCGGCAAATGGAATACCAACCGAATTGTCCGACGATACGCCGCCGTCAAAACCTAAGAATATTAAAGCTCAGGGCAATGGCATTGGAACTGTATTGTTGTCCTGGGATTATAACAGCGAAGGAGATTTTGCCGGATATAACGTATATAGAGATACGGCGCCTGATTTTACTATTGTTTCAAACAAAAAATTAAACGGCGCGTTAATTAGTCCTTCTTTTAATCCTGTTTATGAAGATAAAACTGCGGTTCCGGGATTAAGATATTATTATAGAATATCGGCTCTTGACGACGCTTTGAATGAAAGCGAAGGATCAGATTCGATTACTGTGAAACTTGCCAGATTAACTTTTAAACTTGATATTGGAGCGTTAAATCCCGTTAATGTTCAATTTGTTTCTAATATTCCGTTTATCGGCTGGAATCCTGGCGCGCAAATGAGTTTTGACACTTCCGCTACATATAAGTTTATAACGGATTTAGTAGTCGGCGAGCAAATATATTATAAATACGGATATAATAATCGAGATATTGCCGAACGCGATTTTACGACAGTTTCGAAAAACCGCGAGTTAATAGTTCCGGATGTTCTGGAAAAAACGTATAGCGACGATTGGCAGGAACAACCGCAGAAATGCGAGGGATTCACGATTTTGCCGGGAAACAAATCCGCTTATTTATATTGGAACAAAAATACCGTTGATCAGGATTTGGCGGGGTATAACGTATATTTGCAGAAATCGGACGGAAGCGATTCGAAAGTTAATTCGTCGGTTATAACTTCGGCGTTTTATAAAATAGAAAATTTGACTAACGGAACAAAATATTATTATTTCGTCCGGCCGCTTGATTCCGGAGATTTGAAACTTGAAGGTCCGAATTCAGATGTGAAAGAAGTTATCCCGAAGAATACGGTTCCGGTAATATTTAAAAATTAGGGCGTCGTATCAGCGATATTGAAACGGTAAAGATATTTTTTGAAAAAATAAAATAGTAAATTTAATGAAAACGAAATTGATTTTAGTAGTTGGTCAACGGCTTTTTAAATATGGATTCGAAAATATTTTTCCAGATAAGGATAAAAATGATTATATTGATGAAAGCGATTGGAAAAAAAAAGGATTAGTAAGGAAATTAATTTTAGCTTCTAAATACCGTATAATTCATTATTATTGGGGGAGCAAAGTCAGACTCCCTGAAATTTTATTTCTTAAAATGTTAGGCGTTAAACCAATAATACATTTTATTGGCACCGATGTTATTCACATATCGAGAAGAAAACGGAAAATTTTAAGACATAAAATTTTTGATTTTTTAAAAGTAAAAAGAGTAGCCGTTAATTCTGCTTTGTGCGAAGAATTAAAAACTTTAAATTTAAAAGCGGAACCCGTTTATTTCCTTAATAGAATTTTAACCGGAAGCGAAACTCCTTTACCTGAAAAATTTTCTGTTTTATGCTACGTGCCTTCCGGTAGAGAAAAATTTTTTAGATTGAATTGGATATTTTATGCCGCTGAAAAACTACCGGATGTTCTTTTTACTATTCTTCCGAATAATAACAAAAGTTCGTTGCCAAATATCAAATTTATTGATAAAGTTCCTTATGAACGATTTATCGAATTGATACAGAATCATAGCATATTTGTTCGTATTCCTCAACACGATGGAGAACCTCAATCGAGATTGGAAACATTAAGTTGCAGCCGCAAAATGATATGGAGTTTTAGCGATGCATTTACGGAAACCGTTAATAATCAGGATGAATTAGTAGACAAGATTAAAAAATTAAAAAAGGAAAATTCTTTGAATTTGGAAGGAAAAAAATACGTTATGGAAAAATATAGTTTCGATAAAATTAGACTTCAATTTTTCAAACTTTGGGAATTATAAAAATTCAATGAAAAAAATAGTTTATTACAGTCAAGATTTGTTCCCGTCCAACTCTCCGTCGACTACTTTTATTTTCTATAATGCTTTAGGATTTTTTCAAAATAATAATCCGATTAAAGTTATTTCAGGCAAGAAGTTTTTTTCAAATACTAAAGACATTGAAAAAGAATATTTTAAATGTCCTGTGAAATTAGATTTCGATTTAATTTGGATGATTAAAATTTTTGGCAGCAATATTTTATTTAAATTTATTGTTTTTATAAAATTGTTATTTTTAGAAAAATTAGATGTTCTTATAATAAGAAATTCGAATTTTTTAATTTTTGCCTGCTTATTAAAAAAACTTAAAAATATTAAAGTGTATTTTGAATGCCATGATTTTTATACGGATTTATCGATAAGAAATGATTTGAGCGGTAAAGAAAAAATAAAAAAACAAAAAAAAGAAAATGAAGAAAAAAAATATATTGAAAAATTGGACGGCTTAATTTGCGTGTCAAAACCTCAGGAAATTTTATATAAAAAATATTATCCTAACATCAAAACAACTACTGCGCTTACCGGCTGCGCCGAAGTTCAATCTTTCAATTCAGATTTGAAATTCAATAATTGTATTGGATATTTCGGAACATTATATAGAAAAGATAAATATAACGTGAATTTTTTGATAGAAGTCTTGTCAAAATTAAAAAATAGAAATTTGAAATTACTTATTGCGGGCGCTAAAAATAGCGAAGAAAAAAATGCCGTTATTGAATGCGCTCGTAATTTTAAAGTGGAAGATAGAATCGAAGTATATTCTTGGATTTCAAATAATGAAATACAAGAATTATATAAAAAAATAGATTTTGGCTGCGTTTTTTTAGACGAAAAAAATTTTTGTAATCAAATTGCATCGCCTATTAAATTATTGAGTTATTTATCGTTTAGTATTCCTTTATTAGCTTCTAATCTTCCGGGTATAAATTCTTTTATAAAAAATAATATTCACGGATTTGTTATTGATAATAATATTGAATTATGGGTAAACGCAATTGATAATATTTACGATCATTTTAAAGAATATGAAATTTTAAGGGAAAATTGTTACGAACTAGCCAAAAATAACTCATGGAAAATAAGGACTAAACAAATTCTTGATTTTATAAAATAAAAGTAATTATCAATTTAATATTTTGATCAATTCGTATGTTTTGAATTTTTGTAAAAAATTTTTTTCGACTGTCGCTCTTGCATTGTTGCCGAGTCTTTTTCGTAATTCATAGTCATTGATAAGTTTTAATATCGCGTTATAAAGTTCTTCGATATTATCTTGTTCCACTAATAATCCGTTAAAATTGTGTTTGATTATTTCAGGTATGCTTCCGCAATTTAAAGCTATAATCGCTTTCTCCAAATACATTGCTTCAATTAATGCATTCGGAGTTCCTTCTTTTTGAGAAGAAGGAAGAATAAAAATGTCCATTTTATTTACGTATGGAAAAACATTATTAATAAATCCTAACATTTTTACGCGTTTTTCCATAGAAAATTTTTTTATAATATCGAGTAAAAAGTCTTTTTCTTCTCCGTCTCCGATAATATATAAAGTCCAGTTTATATGCGGTATTTTGCTTAAACTGTTTAATAAAAATGGTATGTTTTTTTGTTTGCTTAGTCTTGCCACAACGCCAATTTTTGTCGAATTATTATCCGGAAAAATTATCTTTTCTTCTTTAAGATTATTAATGTCATCAGTATTAATCCCGTTATAGACTATTTCGATTTTATCTTCAGTTATATAAGAGGATTTTTTTAATATGGTTTTTTTTATTGATAAAGCGTTCACTATTATTTTTTCAATGTAATATTTTATAATGAATCTATTTATGAAGTCATTACCGAGCGATTTATCAAGACCTCTTCTAAAATATATTTTATATTTACAACGCAAGAATAATTTTAAAAAAACCGCCAAGCGGTAATCTTTGCCTGAATTTGTCAACACTAAGTCCGGAATGTTTTTTCTTTGTAATATATTTAAAAATAAAATCATATAATTAATCGGAAATTTATATAATTTTAAACAATTTAAATTTTTGCGGCGCGCATTTTTAAAAATCGCGGAATCGGAAAGACATAATAATTTAACTTCAAAATTATTTTTTAATAATTCGATGGAGTTTTCTAAAAACCATTTTTCTCCGCCTCCCCAAATTTTCGATTGATTAATCATCCAAATTTTCTTTTTCATTTAAGGACTTTTAAAATAAAAAATAGTATATGAGAATTCTTGAAAAATTTTTTGATTTTTTTTACAAAAATTTTCAGATTAATATTTAATATTTTCTTTCGATAGATTTTTTTTGATATAACGCCGTATTTATATTTTAGTTTGATAACGTCTTTATCGACAAATATTCTGTTTTTTTTTTGTAACGATCGTCCGCCAATTCTAAAATTAGTTAATACTTTATCTAACTGAACGAATTTGACTCCCTTAGTATAAAATCGCAAGACAAGTTCATAATCTCCGCAAAAATCAAATTCATTATTAAACATACCGTATTTTTCAAAAAGATTTTTTGAGAAAAAACATGTTGGAAATTCTATCATCTTATTTTTTAAATTTTCATGCGAATGCGCGGTTGTTATAATTTTTACGCCGTCTTTATAATGATTTAATAAACCGTAAATTATGCATTCTCCAGAAATCAAATATTGTTTTACCACATTTTCAACCGCGTCAAGTTCATACCAATCATCCGCGCACAAGATTCCAATTACTTCTCCGGTAGCTAATATAATTCCTTTATTTATAGCATGGTGAGAACCGTCGTCATTTTCAGAAATATAATTTAATTTTTGAGGCGAAATATTTTTGTATTTTTTTATAATATCAAGAGTTCCGTCTGTAGAATTTCCGTCAACCAAAATATATTCGATATTTTGATATGTCTGATTTACCACCGATTTAATAGTTTCTTCGATAGTATTAACCGCGTTATAACAAATTGTAATAATTGAAACTTTAGGAGATTTAATCATAAGCTCTCTCTTTAAAACTTAGTTTTTGAATTTAGTATTTCATTATAAATTGTTAAATGTATTGAAGCTATTTCGACTGTTTTAGAACACTTGCATAATAGTAATAAAAAAAAATTATATCGAAAATGCTAACTTTAGATTTAACGATGAACCGCCTAATTTAATTCCTTGATCTTTACCAGAACGATAGTCGGCTTGGAGACCAACATAGATTTTTTCGGAAAGAGGATAATCAAAGCCCGCTCCTAAATAAACGCCTGTTTTACGAGCTGAATCCTTTAACTCCAAATATTTTATTTTTAAACCTGTGTTTGAAACTCCAAGAAAACAATAAGGTCTAATTAAAGTATTATTTGTAAAAGTATATTTTCCGGCAAGCGTTAAAGCTGTAAAATTACCGTCTATTTTTGATAATAAAAAATTTCCGGTATTAGAAAAATACGATTCTGTTTTTGTGAATGCATAATAGTAATTCATAAATATGGAAAATTGTCGCGAAAACCTATATTCGTATCCTACTTCATATTGTGGAGCGTCTTTGAAATTCAAAAAATTTTCTGACGGTAAGAAATATCCTATAGATAAATGAAAAGAATGTCGGTTTTTATCAAACTGAGCAAGATGCGACGAATCGTTTTTTTGTGAGATAAAATTAGTTGAATTAGATTCTTTTTCCTGAGTAAGAGGAGATTCAACAACTAATTCTTCGAATAAATTTTTTACCAATAAAACTTCATTGGTTTGGTTGTCAATAGCAATATCGTTCAAGGATATTCGTTTTTCATTTAACCATTGAGCAAGAGTAGTTTTATTAACAGGTCCAAATTTTTTTGAATTTACGACTACATAAAATAAAGTATTTGTATCATATCCGTAAATTGTAATTGCTAAAATATTATTAAAAATTAATATACAGGTAAAGATTAAAAAAAATTTTTTCATAAAATTATTTATCCCTACTTTATAAATTTAAAAAATGCCGCATTTCAAAATAGAACATTTTTTTAAAAATGTTTTTTTAGTAAACTGGCTTAAAACTTTCTTTGAAACAATATTTTTTTCTAATAAATTTTTTGTATTTTATATAATATTGCGTTTTTTTTCAAGTTTTTTATCATCTTTTTTTTCAATCCGTTTAATTCGTAATATGCAATTAAAAATGTCTTTTGTGAATCGGAACCGGACGCCTTTTTATATTTGATTTTTCAAACTTTCCTCATAAATCTGCATTTGTTCGTTAGTAAATTTTGCGATTTCCGCTGTTTCAAATAATTTTTCAAAAACTTTTTATCAAAACGCGTCTCTATTACATCAAGCGTTTTATTAAACTTCGGCATTGCCAGATATATGAATGTAAGTTTATCATAAAAAATTTCGTTTGTTGGTATATCGCTACGCTCAAAATTTTTTGTTAGCATTTTTTTGTTGACTTAAACATTATAAAAATTATAATTATTCGGGTATAAGGTATTTTATTTATAGATTAATTCTAACGATACGTGATGTTTAATGAATCTGATGAATTTGTTGAAAAAAATAATTTTTAGCAGAACCGATAAACTGATTATTCAGAAGTCTTCCACAGGGCAAACAAAAAAAAAAATTAAGGTAAAACATCATATTCCGATGATACGAAAATGGCTGCAGGGGAAAGAACAAATAGTAACAGCATTTGTAGTGCTCGCGCTTTTGATATTTATGTGGTTCTTGTATTTGATTTGGGGAACGTGGAGTCCCGCTAAGTTTGCGGGCGGCATTCAACAATATGACGACATAGAATTGCCCGGAAAAAATCCATATGACAAAAAATAGAATCCTTAATTCAAAAACTGAATTAAGACTCGAAATAAAAAAAATCAGAAATTGTTTGGATATTGATTTTTTAACGGCAAATTCGCTAAAAATAAATGGTTTGATTGAAGATTTTTATTTTTCGAAACCGCGAAATTTAAATCTGAAAGTTTTAAGTTATTTAAATCTGAAGGGAGAACCGGATTTATCTCAATTTAACGAAAAATTGATAAAAACCGGAAATAATCCGTATTTGCCGGTTGTGAAATCTAACTCTGAAATTGATTTTTACAGATTGACGGATATAAAAAAAACTTACAAGAATAAGTTTGGGATATTAGAACCTGATATAATAGAAAAAAATGAATTTGCATCGCAGGAGACTTCTAATAAAGCTGCGGGCGAAGAAGAGGTTTTAATTTTTTGTCCTGGACTTGCGTTTGATAAAAATGGAAATAGACTTGGGTTTGGCGCCGGATATTACGATAATTTTTTTTTACGGAATACAGATATTTGTTTTTATAAAATAGGAATTGTTTTTGATTTTGGATTATTTGACACATTTGATTTTATTGAACCCAATGACGTTAAAATGGATATTATCATAACTCAAAACGGAATAATGAAATCAGCTAAATAATTGTTCGGTTCAGTTAATCTTTGAAAAACCGTTAAAGCGGTTGGTAAATAACAATTTGACTTTTATAAACCGCGCAATTAATTGCGGAGTTTATAAAACAATACAAAAACTAAAACCGTTTTAACGGTTTTATAATAAAACACATTAAAAGTTACGAATAATTTTTATTTGGAAATCTTGAGGCGGCAGTATGGTTCTTTTTTGGAAGATAGTTTATAATTTTATATTGGTTCAGATTGGCAGGATATTTTATTATGAACAAATATTATTTAATCCCAAAGTATTAAAAGCTTATAATTACCGCAAAACCGCGTTTTTAGATATTGAGAAAATAAAGTCTGATTTATATAAGTCTGTTAAAATACTTTTAATTCATAGTTCTTCGGTCGGAGAATTCGAACAGGCGAAACCGATAATAGAACTAATAAAAAAAAACAACCCGAATATTTCGATTGTATGCAGTTTTTTTTCTCCTTCCGGTTATGATTTTGGAAAAAAATATGAATTGGCGGACGGAATAATTCTTCTGCCGGTCGATACGCGCAGACGTATGCGGAAATTTATAAACCTGTTGAAACCCGAACTGATATTTTTTATGCGTTACGATTTATGGCCGAATCTAATCTGGCAGTCGGTGAAATTCAACTCTAAAATATTTATTTTAAACGGGACAATCCGTGAAACTTCGTTAAGATGCGATAACAGATACGGATTTATATTGAGTTTTTTTAGAAGTTTTTACCGGTATATCGAGAAAGTATTTGTAATATCTAACGAAGATAAGGAAAGATATTCGAATATTATCGACCCCGAAAAAATTATAGTCGCCGGAGATTCGAGATACGATATAGTATATTCAAAATCTCAGAATGCTGATTTCGGCGAACCGGTTTTTCAAGCGTTTGAAACAAATAAAGAATATAAAATTTTTGCCGCTGGGAGCACTTATATAGACGAAGATAAAATATTAATTCCGGCATTGAAAAAATTAAAGGAAAAAATCAATAAATTCAAGTCAATAATTGTTCCTCACGAAATTGACGCCAAACGGATAGCCGACTTGGAAAAATTATGCGCCGACAACGGTTTGTCTTTTTGTAAAGAATCGGAAATAAAAGATAAATCGGATTATTATAATTCTGACGTTATAATTTACGATAGAATGGGCGTTTTGTATAAAATATATAAAATATCCGATATTTCGTTTGTCGGCGGAAGTTTTCACGGAAGCATTCATAATATAATGGAACCGGCAGTTTATAAAAAATTAATAGTTTTCGGACCTACGCACAGAAATTCTTATGAAGCGTTATATTTTTTGAAAAATAATGCGGCTGCGGTTTTTGAAAATAGCGGCGAACTTGTTTCAATAATTGAATCATATTTCACTTGCGCCGACTCCAAATACAGTAAAATGCCGGAAGTTTCGTATGATATTATAAAACGGAATCTTGGATGCGGAAATAAAATTTACGAATACATTAAACCGTATCTAATCTCAGATAACAAATACTCAAAATAAAATAATCTGACGTCTTTTGCCGCCATTCAAGTTAATTGAGTTTTATACTATATACTATTGCGGGTTAAACGGAAATGTTGTTATCGTAAAAACTAAATAATCCGTCCACGATTTCCGATTTTAGATTAAAATATTTTAAACCGTCTAAATTAGAAAGCATTTCTGATTTTATCGAATCAAGCCGCGAGTTCGCTTCATAAATATTATTTATTTTATCGTTGCCCGTATATAATGAATCGAGGCGTAAATTACTATAATTAATTGTTTCGCCGAATAATTCGGACATTCCGTTTATATGATTCATTTCAGTTTTCACAATTTTATACGCGTTATCGAATATTGTATATGCTTCGTATGGAGTTTTGAATTTTATAGTGTCGTATTCTATTCCTAATTGTTTCATTGTAAGCAGATTCGGGAGTTTTAAATCAATTTCGTCTATGTTTTCCGAACTTAAAACCTTCAGAAAATTTGGTTCGACATTAAAAGAATATTCCCCTGCGCCAATATTATCGTAGAAATCCTGATTGCTGTTATCCCACGTCAATGAGACGGCGGAATCGCCGTTGGCAATAATATTTTCTCTGCCTTCGTAAATATTGATTTTAGTTCCGCCGTTAAGCGAAGCTTTTGCTTGATGCGACAGTTTTAATTGTATGGTATCGCCGGAAGAAAAGATTTCATCCGCGCTTGCGGGAGTTATTCCGTTCGCGTTTGTTTTTCCATTAATAAAATCTTCCCATCCTTTTATCGAAATATCAATAGAAGTTTTACCGCCGTCGGTTCCGGTTTTGGTAAAAGTATTTGTAGTTGTTCCGTTTTGAGACATTGTAATATAGTTATTCGGATTAATGTTTGTGTCGTTTGTTAATTGACCGGATTGATTGCTATAGACTTTCCAGTTGCCGGAGCCCGCATAAGTCAGATATATAGTTTCATTTGAATAGGTGGCGTCGTCATTGATTTTTGTTGCGGAGCCGTCAAAAAAATTATTAGCGACTGAAGTATTGCCTTTGTCCGAATGAAAATCATAACTGAACGGAATAGTCTGCATATAATCGGTTTTTTGAAGAAATGCGATAGTATTGTTTTCAAATATAACCGGATTTTTTCCGGCGGGAAGATTGGAACCCGTAGTATTCCATATTCTTTGAGTTTGAGTAAGAGAAGAACTATCGTAAGAAGAATCGAAATCAATTATTGATTTAGCGAGATAAATTGATTTGTCCGTAGGATTTCTAAAAAACATTCCGCCATATTCATCAACGTAAGTTAAAGAATAATTCGTTTTTTGTTCGATTGACGCGGAACCGGCTGTATTATCGAAATCCGCTCCTTCTATAACCGCGTCTTTTATTCTTAAAGTAAAACTGTCGCCGAAATTATAAGAATCGTCGGCAATATTAAGATTTAAAAATGAGTTTAAGTTGAGGAAGTCCGAAACGCTGTAAAAATTATTTTTTGACGAATATTCGGAACTGTCTGAATTCGGATTTATTTCAAGATCCGAATCGGTATCTTCAACTTGAGCCGGATTAACGTTTATCCAAAAATTTCCGCCTGTTTGAACCGTTCCTATTGTCCCGTATTTTTGACTGTTAACTTCCCATATTTTGTGGGTATCGTCTATCATATTAAAAGTTATGTAATCTTCAACAATGTATTTGTTGTAAGCGTTAATATTTGAAGTTATTGATTCTACCGATACATTGCTTGCATTAATGCTGGAACTTATAATATCGTCGTAAGGTTTTAAGTTTATTAGATTGTATTTATCGCTTATGGCGGTTTCGGGAGTTGTTGAAAAATATCTGTAATTTTCAATAAAATAATCGTTTGACAAGCCGATATTGCGGTAAGTATTTCCGCTTACGGAGCCGTTCATAACTATTTTATTGTTTGCGCTGTTTGCGGGGTCAATTTCAATGATATTATTTGACAGAATCTGATAAGACGTGTCCTGCTGATAGATTTTTACAAGCGTAAATTTTGACGATGCGTCCGGAGTCGTTGCCCAATTTGTATCGATAGAAGCGGTTTTTGTAGAACCCTCGTAATCTACTATTTTTTTGAATTGACCGGCTCCGGTTCCTTC